>LSQX01132629.1_pt1 | contig 14000 bp, 10 predicted proteins | sample 654561 | NCBI WGS metagenome assembly LSQX01 (sample SAMN04489861, study PRJNA283612) | anaerobic digester metagenome | isolation source: 4 biogas reactors fed with cattle manure at either 37C or 55C with and... | place: Denmark: Kongens Lyngby | collected 2014
CATGCCGATGGACATATTCATCCACTGGCTGAAGAACACGCTGGCAAGCAAAAACAGGACAATCCCTACTGCAATGAAAATATTCTGCTCCATGTTTCTAGCTGTGGCTTTTGTCAGTCCAAGGGCATGGGGCAGACGGCTGAAGTCAGAGTTCATTAAGACAACATCGGAGGTCTCAATGGCTACGTCCGTCCCGCCTCCCATGGCGATACCAATATGTGCCAAGGCCAGAGAGGGACTGTCGTTAACGCCGTCGCCAACGAAAGCGACGATTTGCTTCTCCTCCTCAATCAGCTTCTTGATATAGGCCGACTTATCTTCCGGCACCATGTTGCCGTAGGCTTCGGTTAAACCCAACTCCCGGCTTACCATGTCAACGGTTCCCTGATTGTCACCTGAGAGCATCACCAAGTTCTTAACACCCAGTTTCTTCAGCCTTAGCAGGTCTTCTTTCACGCCGGGCCGGATCTGATCGCGAACCCCCATCAGTATTTTCAGTTCTCCATCAATAGCGGTCAGCACAAGCGAGTTCCCACTTTTTTCAAAACGTGCGATGTCGGCTTTTTCCTTTTCGCTTAGCACAATGTTTTCTTTTTCCATCAAAGCCACATTGCCCACTGCGATCCTGTGTCCGTCAACAGTGGCCACAATGCCGCCGCCTTTTATAACCTCTGTGTTTTCAACGCTTGAGATGACGGTTTCGCCGATCTCCTCCAATACCGCCTTTGCCAAAGGGTGGTCGGATTCCCGCTCGATGCTTGCCAGATAACCCAGGGCCTCATCAATATTAACGCCGTAAAACTCTTTTTCTGCAACCGAGGGATTACCTGCGGTGAGGGTTCCTGTTTTGTCAAACACCATAGTATCCAATCGGCTGAAGTCACCAATAACCTCACTGCCCTTGAGCAAAACGCCATGGCGCGCACCATTTCCGATGCCGGCTACATTTGATACGGGAACGCCGATCACCAAGGCGCCGGGGCATCCCAAAACGAGGATGGTAATGGCTAGTTGAAGGTCCCGGGAGAAGAGCCAAACGAGTATGGCCAGTACCAAGACCGCAGGGGTATAATACTTGGAAAAGCGGTCGATAAAGCGCTCCGCCTCAGATTTCGAGTCTTGGGCTTCCTCCACCAGTTCGATGATTTTACCGAAAGTAGTGTCCTCCCCTACACGGTCGGCGGTAATTTGGATGGTGCCATTATCCAGAATGGTGCCCGCAAATACAGTCGAGCCCTTTTCCTTTGATACCAATAGAGATTCTCCTGTAATGCTGGCTTCATTGATGCTGCCTTCACCGGATAAAACCGTGCCGTCAACCGGTATCTTTGCACCGGTTTTGACCAGTAGAATATCACCTACGTCAACCTCATCGACATCAACTTCCTCAAACTCGCCGTTAACCATTTGCTTCAAAGCACTCTCTGGTGCCATTTCAGTCAATTCTTTAATAGCCGAGCGGGTCTTGTTCAATGTACGCTGTTCTAAAAAAGCGCCGAATAAGAACAAGAATGTGACAATAGCGGATTCTTCATAGTTTCGGATAATAAACGCGCCGGTCACAGCGATGGTCACCAAAACATCAATGCTGACAACCTTGACCCTTAATGCTTGATAAGCCTGGATCGCAATGGGCACGGCGCCCAAAATGGATGCGATCACCAAGGCCAAGACAGCAACAGTTTCATTTTTAAAGCCCAGGGCACTGGTAAAACCAATGACAATTAAAACGGCACTTACCAATGTTATGTGGTTTTTTCTGCGCAGTATAGCCCTTTGTATCTCATCACCTTCTTTATTTACCCATTCATTGCCGTTTAAGCTTGGTAGGCCTGATCCAGCTCCGACAGCATGTTGTAAACTGCCTCATAGCTTTCGCAGACATCGCCCGGAACGGTGTAACTGTCTGTTATATCCCGGAGCTTTTCAAATTCCTCTCCTAAAGCAGGTATTTCCCGGCCCGCTTCTTTTATCTTCACAGCCATTGCGTTAAACAGCTTCAGGACATCAAGAAACTCGGGATGGTGCTTTCCGTGAACCCTTGCCACAACAGGCACATATTGCTCCAAGATCTTAAAATGCTTTGCCTTTATCTCATTAAATATTTGTTTGTTTGCCATTGTCTCGCTCACCCTCTCAATAATACTTACTCCTGAACTTATTGTACCATGGTTTCCGGTAAAACATTTGATTTTAATCAAAAATAGAAAACATTTTTAGAGCATATAATACGTTTTGTTGGGCGGAAAATAAAAGACTGCACCATGATTATTATCCTCAGGTACAGTCTTTACTTTTGAGCCTCCCCTAGAAAGTAGTCGGTTAAAAAACTTACTTGTTTTGTAAATACATAAGTCGTATTGCCGGTTGGGGGAGCGCTGTTTTTGGAAGCAAAGACCAATGATCCAAGGTCCGGTCTTCGTTTTGAGTCTTGTTTACTGCAGCCGTTTCATGACAGCAAGTGAATATATTGACATCGTATCAGCAATACTACCGAACAATTTTGAAGATTAACCTGCCTATCGAAAATTACTGTTGTGGAATTTGTGTTTTTGCCATTTCTATCATTTTTTTGACCATCTGGCCGCCGATAGGACCGCCCTGCGAACCGTTTTCCTTGCTGGGCAAGTCGCCTTTATAATGGTCGTTGTTTTCTTTTACATATTGAATGTGCCCGATTTCCTGCGCGCATTCCATTTTAAATTTCGTCCATTCGCTGTTTGGAGATGCATTGCGATTGCTGTTGGCCATTTATGTGTCACATCCTTTCGTAATTATTATTTGTTATATACCTATAATTACGAACGAAAAATTTTACATGAATGCGACAGCAAAACAATGAGAAACAAAAATGTGTTATAATACTATTTTCCGATTAATTGGAGAACAGTATTAAATATATGCTGCGACGCGAAAGGCGGACTTGACAGCGGGTCCGATGTTGCCTGTGTATGCCGCATCGCCGACGACAAACACCTCAGTTGCATCGGCGCATTGGCGAAAACTGTCCGCTACCGCATATCTCGGTGTAACCCCGATGGCAAGCAGAACGGTGTCGGCGGCAATTTCCAGTGTTTCTCCGGTTGTGGTGTCCTGGCAGCGCACACTGTTGTCGGTGACCTCTTCCAGTTTGCAGTTTAAGCGAACCGGAATGTCAAGATCTCTAACCATCTGCGTGAGCTCCGAAGCCGCCCCGCTGGAGGTAACCCTGAGGTTTCTGAGGTCGGGCAGCATTTCGATGACGGTCACATTCTTACCATCTTCTTTCAAATCGATGGCGGCTTCGATACCGACAGCACCGGCTCCAATGATCACAATCTTGTCGCCAACCTCGACCTCGCCCGCATCCGCTTCCGGCGCCCAGTGGACATGGGGTTTGTCTATACCGGGCAGATCCGGAACGGTAGGCTCGGCTCCGACGGCAATGATAACCGCGTCGTAGTTTTCCACATCCAGGATTTCACTCGTCGCTTCCGTGTTAAGCAAAACGCGGGCGGGCGACTTTTTAACCTGATTAATCAGGTAATCCAGATAATCCCTCAAATCCTGTTTAAAAGAGGGGATAATCGCATAAACAAGGCTTCCGCCGAGATATCCGTTTTTTTCATACAATGTCACATCATGGCCGCGCTCGCAGAGAGTCAGCAGAGCCTGGATTCCGGCCGGACCGCCACCAACGACCGCGACTTTCTTTTTTTGCTCCGCCTTCGTAACCTTACCAAGAGGGAACATGTCCTCTTCGCCAAGAAGCGGGTTAACAGCGCAGTTTATTACAGCCGGGATCATAAGGCGGCTTCCGCAGTACTGGCACCTGATGCAGGGGCGATAGTCTTCGCCGTGACCGGTTGCGTACTTTTTCGGCATCAGCGGATCGGCAAGGATCGGGCGGCACATTGCGACAAAATCGGCCTTTCCGGAAGCAATGATATCCTCAGCCATATCGATATTCATGATCGAACCGACGGTCGTGACCAGAAGATCAGGAAAAGCTTTTTTTATTTTTTCTGCATAATGCACATTGTACATCCTGTCCATCATGTAGTTTTGATACCAGTTACGCATGTACTCAAATTCGGCGTGCAGGCCGGCGGAAACATGAAGAATGTCGATCTTATCTTTAAACAGCGCAATGTATTTGAGCGTCTCGTCAAAATGCATGCCGTCAGGATGGATTTCATCGGCAGAAATTCGCATTTCTATGACAAAATCCTCGCCGCACATGGCGCGGACCCGGTCAAGAACCTCAATGGTGAAGCGGGCTCTGTTTTCTAATGAACCGCCGTATTCGTCGGTGCGTTTGTTATACAGAGGGCTTGAAAACTGAGAAATTAAATTTCCGTGTCCGCCGTGGATCATGCACATCTTCATGCCCGCTCTCTTGCAGCGGTAGGCAGCCATCGCATATTTTTCAACGGTTTCTTTGATTTTTTCATGCGTCATCTCAATGGTCGGGATCGGATCCACGCCGAGCATTCTCGCGCGTTCGGCTTCTCTGGCTGAGACAGCGGATGAAGAGCTGTACGCCGGTCTTCCGGTTTTTTCATACTGCGAATCCTTGCCATTGTGGTTGATCTCCAGAGACGCAAGCGCGCCGAAGTTCTCCAATGCTTCGACGAAGCGGGTAAGGGGAAGGATGCAGTCGTCGTTGCTGAGGTCGAGCTGCCGCTCTTCGTCGCGAGCTTCGCTTATATCCACAATCGAATTTCCAATATGGATCACAGCGACCCCCCCGCTGGCGATTGACCGAAACATATCGACGAATTCTCGGGTAACTTTGCCGTCCTTACTGGCAAGGTTCGGAGACGGAGGCGCCATTTCCAAACGGTTTTTAAAATCGACACCCCTCACTCTGATCGGTGAGAACACATGCTTGTATTTTGAACCCATATTGTTGCTCCTCTTTTCTGATCGTTTATTATCGAATTATATCATATATTGCCTCAATGGTTCAATGCTTCAGGCTATATCTCATACCGACATTTCCGGTGTGAGACAAGTTCAAGCGTAAAATGCAAATTATCACAGTGTAAAACAAGTTCGCACAAAAAACCGATTTGATCGCCAAACACAGCGATCAAATCGGTTTTTTCCGGCGAATGGTAAATTTGCGTGTATCGATAAACAATACATCAGCGCCACGTTTGTGCTGTTTTGCGAAACAGGACGCTGAAGCAGAGCAAGGCCGCGCGGATATGATAAATTCGTTTACAGGCGGACTAGCTTGCCGGTTTGCGAAATATCATAACCCCCGATGCCTTTGAGTTCGTTGAGAAAGGCTTGTGAGCAAACATAACCCAGAATATCGCAGTATGGACGCGTTTTCTCAAATTCGGTTGGGAAAACCAGGTCATACCATTCGTTGTGAAGCGGGAGGAATTCGACATTTGCGACCTGCTGGCAACCGTGTTCACTGCCAAGGCCGAAATCACCTTCGCTCCTGGCCACAGCCCCGGCAACAGACAGGTGGGAGGGGTACTCCCTTTCATAACCGGAAATCAATTTTCTGCTTATATTCATAGCCTTGAGCTTTTCGTCCAGCAGGACTCTTGTACCGCTGCCCTTTTCCCTGTTGCAGATCGCCAGACCATGGCGTTTCAGGTCCGCCCAGCCGGATATGCCCAGCGGGTTGCCTTTTATTACATAATAACCCTGTTTCCGTCCAAACAAGCGGGCGATGGTCACGGCAGTGCCGGGTATGAGCCTTTGAATATAGGGATAATTGTACTCTTTTGTTTTCTCATCCCATAGGTGGGCGGTTGCGATCTGAGCTTGTCCCAGATATAGCGAGTACAAGCTGTTGCAGCTGCCGGCGTGGGAGCGGAGTATATTTTGAAAGCCAATTGCCGCGTTAACATGATTTGCGATGCTGTCCAAAATGATATCCTGACCGCAAAGGATGACCTTATCCGAGATGTATACCGGTGGTTCCGCCATCCTGACGGGTCCTTTCGGCTCCACTACATCGGGATTAGGTATGCTCAGATATTTTTCCACATCCATATCGGAAATGCGGATTTGTTTTCCAACCTTCGTAGACGGCAGTTCGCCTCGCTTGATAAGTTCGTAAACCGTGTTTTTCTTGATCTTTAACAGATCAGCAACGTCCTGTACGGTTAGCAGCTTCGTTTGCGGCATATTTTTAACCTCGTTATAACAGTATGAAATCATTTTATCACATATTTTATTAACAATCAAAAAACTCTATTAGAACGCGGAAAGAATACCGCCGCTAAGTGTCATATAGCGGCGGTATTCCTCAATATGGAAGGTGAGAGAGAAATGAGCGGTTTTATTTGCCCAACGAATTTGCGACAAGCTCGTTATACTGGGCATCGGTCAGATCACAGTGATAAAAAAGATTAAAGAAAATTTTCGTTTCCTCTAACATATCGTAATTCGCAAGTTCGGGATAAAGCAGCTGAGAGAGCCAGACCATGCCCATATATCGGTTGACAGACGGCGGAAAGCCCATCCAGTTATACGGGTTATCCGGCACTTCAAAATACATATTGCTTGCGATTGCACTGAGACTCTGCCAGGTGCTGTCACCTTTAACCGTTTCATAAATGCTTCCGGGGGCGAAAATGATCACATCGGGGTCCCAGTTTAAGAGCTGTTCCATATCTACGGGATTTCCGGTGCCCTTTGAGGAAGGGTCATCTACAACAGCGAGATTGTTGGACATTAGATCGATGATCTCCGCGTGGAAGGATCCGCTGGCGATGACATTCAGCCCGTCTGCACCAAGGCAGTAAAGCAAATCGGTTTTACCCGATTGTGCAGCCAGACCGGCAATCTCATTGGTTCGGGACAAGGCGGTTTCACAGTACAGGGCAAGCTTTTCAGCTTCGTTTTCTAAGTTTAGCAGTTTCCCGAGCTCTCTATAAGCATTTGCCATTGTATCCAGTGATGCTTCGATATGTACGGTCGGGATTCCGATCTGCTCCATAATCCCATCCATATCCTCGACGATGCTGGATTTTGCTTCGCCGACGTCGATAATCACCTGCGGATCCTGAGCGGCAATTTCTTCAAAGTTCAGGTCACCGGTGCCATAAAACTGGCCGAGCACGGGTAGATTGCGGTACTTTTCGGCAATATACGGCTTTGCGGAATCGGACCATTCATTCGCAACTCCCACAAGCATGTCCGGAGCCAAAGAAAACAGCACGATCTGGGCAAAGGATCCTGAGGCTGCAACACGGGTAATGTTCGCCGGAACCTCAACCTCGCGGCCTGATGAGTCGGTGAATGTTATCAAATCCTTTGTTCCGGAACTCTTCTCTGTTTTTCCGCAGGAGGCGGCCAGAGTAAAAAGCGTGATAAGAGCAAGCAAAAGGGCAGATATTCTTTTCATTTAGGTTACCTCACTTTATTATTATCACGGCGGACATCGTTAAGTGTCCGTTACGCTTTTTGGAATGCAAAAACGAACATTGCTTTCGTAAAGTGATTTTACTTCAACATCAACATCGTAAAGCTGCTTGATTAGATCGTTGGAAATAACATCAACCGAAGATCCGTGATTGACAATGCGTCCGTTTGACAAGGCTAGTACCTTGTCGGAAAAAAACAGCGCATGATCCGGATTATGGGTTGAAACGATGATCGTATATCCCTCATTTGTCAGGTTCTTGATCGTGGAGAGGATCCGGAGCTGATTACCGTAATCCAAGTTTGAGGTGGGCTCGTCCATGATCAAAATATTCGCTCTTTGCGCCAGCGCTCTTGCGATCATCGTAAGCTGGCGCTCGCCCCCGCTGATCTGCATGTAACCGCGGTGCTTCAGATCCTCGATGCCCAAATCCTTAAGCACAGTATTAGCTAGATCGACTTGCTTCCGACCGGGAATGTTAACGGCGGACACTTGGGAGGTCGTTCCCATCAGTACGATATCGAAGACGGAAAAATTAAAAACGGGGGAGTGGGACTGCGGTATATAGGCAACATGGCGAGCCAGCTTTGCGATTCCGATTCGCCGGGCCTCCTGACCTCCAATGTATATTTCACCGTCGTATTTGGGGGAAAGACCAAGTATACAACGAAACAAAGTAGACTTTCCGGCTCCATTCGGACCCATGACAGCAATCAGTTCTCCGGCTTCCGCCCGGAAGCTGATATTGCTGAGAACCTCCCGTTTTCCGTAGCTGAAGCTGAGATTTCTTACCTCTACGCTCATGTGATCCCTGCCTCTCTGGTAATCAGGTAGATGAAAAACGGTGCGCCCACAAAAGCCGTCAGGATTCCGAGCGGAATCTCGGTTGTCATCAGGTTTCTTGAAATGTTGTCGACGACCAGCAGAAAAATCGCACCGAATAGCATCGAAGCGGGCATCAGGTGCCGGTAGTTGTTGCCTACGAGCCTTCTGGCCAGATGCGGGATGACAAGCCCTACCCAACCGATCATGCCGCTGACTGAAACACTGGTCGCCGTAATCAGCGTTGCGCAGATAATTACGATGAGGCGGACTCTTTTGGCGTTGACGCCCATGGTTCGGGCTTCGTCGTCTCCGAAGGTCAGGATATTAATCCGCCATCTAATCAGCAAAAGTATGGCAAGGCCCAGCGCCATCGGGATTACCGCGAAGAGCAATTCGCCGGATTTTGTACCCGCAAGGCTGCCCATCAGCCAATAGGTGATTGCGGGCAGCTGGTCGTTGGGGTCAGCCATAAGCTTGATAAAAGAGGTGCCGGCGGAAAAGAGTGAGCTTACCATAATTCCGGATAAAATCAAGCCGAGGATTTTAGAGCCTTTCGCCCTTTTGCTGATGATGTAAACCAAAGCGACGGTTACAAGGCTGAACACGAAGGCGCTAAGTGTGATCATGCTTCCCGAGGCGTCGTTAAGAATCGCCAGCGCGGCCCCGAATGCGGCTCCCGCGGATGCTCCGAGCACGTCGGGTGCAGCCATCGGATTTTGGAAGATGCCCTGATAGGACGCGCCTGCTGCTGAAAGGCTGCAGCCCACCAGACAGGCCAAAAGAATACGCGGAAGCCTCACGTTAAAAAGCACGGCCTCCATCCGGTCGGTCCAGAAAGGTTCTGTCGGAAATATTTTCGACAAAAGGATGCTGATCAGCTCATAAGGCGTTATCGGATAACGCCCAATCAGAAAGGAAACGAGAGTTACAGCGGCAAGGCCGATGGCAAGGGCAAGGAGGACTATATTATTCTTCAGTCGGGAAGAGCGCTCAGGCATTAAAATTCTCCTTTATCTTTTAAGTCAAAATGTCCGCCGATGAAAGCAGGCAAGGATAACAGGCTTAATATAAAACGTTGTTTCCGGCGTGACGGCTGGAAATTGCGCCTTAACAAAACAGCGGTTTATGCTCAGCACCGGTGAGCGAAACAGCGGGTTTAAATGCCGCTTGTAAATGTAAACAACAATAAAAAATGCTTCCGGAAAATCGGAAGCAATAACAAGTAAGCGCTATGCAGCTTAAACAAAGCACAGGTATGTATTGCTCCTTTTCAATAAGGAAGGCTTTTCCGTTTCCGTAAAAAACCTTGCGGAGCGGCGCTGAATAACTTCTGCGCCGTTCCGGGCCGGACCGCCATAACGAAAGCCACAGGCGAAAGGGCTCGGAGCTATTCAATTATAATAACTTTGACTTGCAGTGCTTTATGCAGTACTATAATATAGAAGGACGAAACACAAGAATAGTGATAAAACAATATAAACAAACGGTAGGAAACGATATAATACACATGATAACAAGACAATTATACAAAGTTTTATTGTTTTGTCAAGGGTTATTTTATATCGTTTAGTCTGCCAATATGCAGCTTACCGGGAGACTGGACGCCGCTGTTTGCACATGAGAGAAATCAATTTGGCCGCCAAATATGACGGCAGCCGTTTGCTTTTTATCGAAAAGCAAGTTTCGCACAATCGATTATTCCTGACTATTTGGGGAGGTTAGCATGAAAATTACTTGGAATGAGGATACGATAAGGTGGTACAAAAACGCAAATGCGTTCACATCTTTTCATAAAAACGTCGCCAATGCGATATCGAAAATCGAGGGCGGCGAAACCTTATGCGACCTGGGCTGCGGACTTGGACTTATTGACCTTGAACTAGCCGCCGGAGTGAAAAAAATCGACTGCTTCGATATCAGCAGACCGGCCCTTGACAGCTTAAATGATGATATATTGTCCATGGGCATACAGAACATCGAGACGCATCTTCAAGACTGCGAAACGCTAAGCGGTAAATGGGACATTGCATTGATGTGTTATTTCGGGACCAATGAGTATGATCGGTATGCAAAGCTGTGTAAGAGGCTTATTGCGGTAGTCGGCAGACCATCCGGAGACGAGCTGTTTCCGACCAAATACAGAAAGAACAAAAGCAACACCATAGAGCATACACTTGCATATCTGGATGCAAAGCAGATTGAATATCGTCTGACCGAGATGACTTTCGAGTTCGGGCAGCCGCTGGTATCTTTGGATGATGCGAAAAAGTTCGTTATCTCTCATGCACCGGAAGCAACAGACGCGGAAATCGAAGCGTTTTTTTCAAGCAGGCTGACTAAGATCGATGACAAAAAGTATCGGTATTATATAAAAAGAATGAAACCGATCGGAATATTTGAGTTGAAAGGCGAGGGTTAGAACATGCACATATTTCTGACCGGCGAAATACAGATCGGAAAAAGTACGGTGATCGCAAGGACGCTGCCGCTGCTTGAAAAGACATACGGCGGCTTCCGGACAAGCTTCGGCCCGGATCGACAGAATCACGACCGGGTTCTCTACATGAATGACGCATCCGGGGCGGATGTGTTTACAAAAGATCATGTTGTAGCGGCATTTCGAAAGGGTGAATTGCCGGAGGCGTTTACAGACAGTTTCAATACGCTTGGTAGCAAATATCTACTCAAGGCCAAAAAGCACGCGCAGCTGATTATTATGGATGAATGCGGTTTTTTGGAAATCGGCGCGACCGTGTTTCAAAACGAGATTCTCAATATACTCAACGGAGATATACCGGTACTCGGGGTGTTGAGGCAGACGGCGGCAGGTTGGATAAATCAAATCAGAACGCACCCGAAGGTAACAATTTTTACTGTAAACGAATCTAACAGGGATATACTCCCGTACAAGCTGCGAGACAAATTTATATAATACTGTTCTCCTACAACTGAATTGAGGAACAGTATAATGGCCATGTGGGCGCCGGAGAGCGGGTGGAGCGAAAAAAGTATGCCGCTCCTTTTAGGAGCTTTGGCTATTTTTCTTTGTGCGATTTATTATGTAAGCGGTTGAATTATTTCATCGGATTGATTGAAAACACCAAACAAAGAGGGTATAATTGGTTTATTATTGAAAGATCAAACGAAAGGAAGTTTACATATGGGTTCCAGGTATGAGCATGTGTTCAATCCAATCAAAATTCGGGGCATCGACTTTAAGAACCGCGTGATTTTAGCGCCGCCGTCCCCGAATGTCGCAAATCAGAACGGTACCATGTCCCGCGATTTTGTAGACTGGATGCGGCCCTTGGCGCGCGGGGGCACTGCGATTTTATATGTCGGAAATGCCTCCATCGACATTACCGAGTGTCACGACGAGGACTGCCAGCTTGATCTGAGCACCGACAAATGCATTTTACCGCTGTCCTGGTATGCAGAAATGGCCGCGCAATACAACAGCCATGCCTCTTTAGAAATTAACCACAACGGTAAAGACACCGCCTTTGAAACGGTCGGGCACGCACCGTACAGCGCCTCGGCCATCATTACCAGTTCCGAAATAACGCGTGCAAAAAGGTTAGGGCGGGAACCTATCCCCGCCATTGAAATGACCCATGAGAAGATTGCTGAAACCATAAACAAGTTCGCAATGGCAGCCTACCGCATGAAAATGGCTGGTATGGATATCTGCCTTGTACACGGCGGACACGGAAATCTGATTTCTCAGTTCACCAGCCCCATGTATAACCTCAGGCAGGATGAGTACGGCGGCTCCACGGAAAAACGCGCGCGCTTCGCCATCGAGGTCTGCGATGCGATTCGCAAGAAGGTCGGCCCGGACTTTGTGATCGAATACCGTATCTCTGCCGATGAAATCGCACCGGAGGGCATGCATTTTGACGAGACGCTGAGGCTTGTGGAGTACCTGCAGGATCATATCGATATTCTGCATGTGTCCGCCGGCATACACAGCGATTTCGATATGAAGTATTACCGCAACTGGTGCCAGAACTACATGATGCCGAGGGGATATAATGTCCACTTTGCCCGGGATATCAAAAAGGCCTTCCCGAATCTTCTGGTCACCACTGTCGGCTCTATTACAAGTCTGGATATGGGCGAGGAGATTATCGCAAATGGCTGGGCCGATTTTGTGGCAATGTGCCGTCCGCTGATGGCCGATCCCGATATGCCCAGAAAATACGCTCAGAACCGACCCGAAGACAGGCGACCTTGTCTGAGGTGTGACGCATGCGCCCGCTTTATGCCCCCAAGGACCCTCAACTGCGCTGTAAACCCGTACTCCGGCGTGTTTACGGAGATCAAGGACGGCATCATTCCGAAAGCGCCGGTGAAGAAAAAGGTCGCCATCGTCGGCGGCGGGCCGGCAGGGCTTTATGCGATGATGGCCTTGTGCGAGCGCGGCCACGATGTTACATTGTATGAAAAAGCAGGGCAATTAGGCGGCAATGTCATCCCGGCGGCTTTTCCTCCGTTTAAAATCGACTGCCAGGATTACTTGAAATGGCTTATCCGTGAACAAGGGAAACACAAGGCGAATATTTTGCTCAACACCGAAGCTACAAAGGAAATTCTGGATAAGGAAAATTATGATGCGATCATTTTGGCCGTTGGCGCGAAGCCCATTGTTCCGAACCTGCCCGGCATAGACAAACCCCATGTGCACTGGGCGCCTGACGCGGAGATGGGCAAGGTTCCTGTCGGTGACAGGATTGTGATTGTCGGAGCCGGTGCCGTCGGTCTTGAGGCGGCCCTTGACCTCAAGCAGGTCGGTAAGGATGTGATGGTGGTTGAAATGAATAAAGCCGAAATACACCGCGCGACATTACACAAAAGCGCCGGTAACGCCGGTAACGAGCTTATTTCCATCATGGAGGAGCAGAAGATTCCGCTTTATTACAACAGCCGTCTGGAAGAGGTTTTCGACGATAAGATCATCTGCAAAGACATGGTATCAGGTAAGCTGGTCGAATTCCCCTGCGACACCGTCCTTCTGGCGCTGGGCATGGTTCCGCTATCCGATACGGTTGAGTCGCTGCGCCGCTGCACGGCTGAGACGGAGGTATTTATTGTCGGTGACGCATTGAAAGTCGGAAACATCTCCACGGCCACAAACGGCGGCTTCCAGGCGGCAATACACATATAAAGGACTAATGCTTTACAAGGGATTATTGAGCAGCATTGATTAAACAATGGATATCCGGCAGAGTCTGATTTTTAAGACAAGCGGCGAATACTAAATAAAAAGCAAAGCAAAGTGTGTTTATTTTGCTTTGCTTTTTGCTTGCGGAGCATATAGTGTTCATGTATTTTCCTTGCGTCCTCTGAAAGTGCGGATACATTACACTTCGTCATGCGGCCTGACCGGGAGAAAAATGTCGCACTCGTCCAGGCCGCCGCAGCGCTCGAAACCATCAAAAATCTCAAGGTCACACATAAGGTCTTCGTTTAAGATAAAACCCGATGCGGGCAGCCACTGCGTATACATACCGCCGGATATTTCACCACGTTGTTTCTCACGGAAGCAAGCGAACAAGCTTTCCGGTAAGTCCTTTACGATAAAATCCTCCGGTATATCGCCGGCGTTTGCTATCTCTATGCCTGTAAAGTAAATTCGCTTTGCCATGTTTTCTTCTCCGCCGCCTGGGTCGAATGGCTGCCAGATGCCGATCACACGGATGGGGGAGAACTTACCGCCGATTCGATTGAGGTTTAGCTTCAGCTTTCCGCGCAGTTGATTCATTGTTTCCGTAAAATCAAAACGCAGATCGATCTCCGC
>LSQX01217721.1_pt1 | contig 13998 bp, 15 predicted proteins | sample 654561 | NCBI WGS metagenome assembly LSQX01 (sample SAMN04489861, study PRJNA283612) | anaerobic digester metagenome | isolation source: 4 biogas reactors fed with cattle manure at either 37C or 55C with and... | place: Denmark: Kongens Lyngby | collected 2014
GGTATAGCCCATATCCTTTAATCTTTCAAAGATCACAACACAGTTAAATATACCATTTTCAATCATTTCATTTATTTGGGGCTTAAAAGGATCGAGTTTTGAAGGTTTTGTTCTGCCTTTAAGCCCATGCTCAGCTTTGGGCTGGTTCATGTACTTCTTTGCTGTGTTTTTTGATATGCCAAGTTCTTTACTAATGGCATAAGCACTCTTTCCTTTTTGTGAACCTTCGTGTATCATATTAATTGTCCCACTCCTTATCATACGGTCACCCCCATAAAAGTTTTCGTCACACTTTTATGGTAACCGTTTGGTTTGGTGTGGGTCAATTTCTGTCCGGCGCTATGGGTCAATTATACCCCGGCGGTGACAGATACACCAGATCCGCAACTCCACAAAATATGTGTCATACAAGGATATTAGGCCTGTCATGGCTGATTTAAAGAAGGTGTATGGAGCACCAACGTTAGATGACGCGGAATACCGGTTGGAGGAGTTCCGTGAAAAGTGGAGCGGGAAGTACCCGCAGATATTGAAATCATGGGATGCAAACTGGACAGAGTTGTCGACATATTTCAAATATCCAAAAGAAGTACGAACGCTAATATATACTACTAACGCAGTGGAAGGCTTCCATCGGATGCTGCGTAAGTTCACCAAGACAAAGACGGTATACCCGACTGATGATGCAGTTAGGAAATCAGTCTACATGTCGATCCAGGAAATATCCAAGAAATGGAGTATGCCGATTCGTGACTGGGGGATAATAATTGGACAACTGATGATATTTTTTGAGGACAGGCTGCAAGGGAGAATTGCTTCGTAGCGGCGGGGGCTCTGCCCCCGAAACCCCCGAGGTTTATCGCTTTGGTTTTCCAGGGCGGTAAAAAAGGCGGCTCCAATTGGATCACCGCCCTGCCAAACTTCATGCGCCGCTCGGGTCGCTCCTCAGCGTTGCCCTATCCTGCAACATGAATAAAAGCATTATAATTATGCACAAATTATTGCGAGATTATACCATTTACACAGTTCGCGGGACACTCCCGGATGCTTAGGAACATAGTATTCTTTGTGGCAAGATATAAATATTTTTATATCCTGTACCATTAAGAAAGGTCACCTCTCATAGTACATTTTCTCTATAGACAATACATGTTTTTATAGTATTCCTGATACTTTCCTGATGTAATTTGTTCAAGCCATTCGATGTTCTCCAAGTACCATTTTATCGTATGTTTGATTCCTTCTTCAAATGTGTGTTTTGGAGACCAGCCAAGCTGCGTAGTTATCTTTGTATTGTCAATGGCATATCTTCTATCATGCCCCGGTCGGTCTGGCACATATTTTATGAGGCTCTCATCTTTACCTAGTTCTTTAATTATTAGTTTTACAATTTCAATATTGGTCTTTTCGTTATTCCCACCAATATTATAAACTTCACCAACTTTCCCCTTATGAAGAACAGTGTCAATTGCACTACAGTGATCCTCAACATATAACCAGTCACGAACCTGAAGACCATCACCATAGATCGGAAGATCTCTCTCCTTAATACAATTATTTATCATTAGAGGTATTAGCTTTTCCGGAAACTGATATGGTCCATAATTATTTGAGCAGCGAGTTATATTGACTGGCATTCCAAATGTTCTATAATATGCCTGTACCAGCATGTCAGCGCTTGCTTTAGAAACTGAGTATGGACTGTTCGGTGATAATGGTGTTACTTCAGAAAAAAGGCCTGACTTACCCAGGGAACCATAAACTTCATCTGTCGATACCTGAAGAAATTTTACGCCATCTTTATAATCATAACAGTATTTGTTTTCTGGCTCATTTTTCCAACACAGCATAGCTGCATCTAAAAGCACTTGTGTACCAAGGATGTTAGTTTTTAAGAATTGTTCAGGATTAGTAATGCTGCGATCAACATGAGATTCAGCTGCTAGATTGACTACCATATCAAAAGAATATTTTTCAAAGAGCTTCTTAACAAGTGCTCGATCACATATATCTCCATGTACAAAAGTATAATTCTCATTAGATTGTATATCTTTTAAGTTCCCAAGATTTCCTGCATAGGTCAAACAATCCAAGTTTACTATTTTATATGGATAACGCTTAATCATGTACTGAATAAAGTTTGAACCAATAAAACCAGCTCCACCAGTTACTAAAATATTCATGTCGTTTCTCCCTCAACAAGTGATAATAGGTATTTGCCATAAGATGTGTTCTTTAATTCTACACCTATTTGCATTAATTGCTCTTTATTGATAAAACCTTTTCGCCATGCAATCTCCTCCAAACAAGCTATGTAAAAACCCTGTCTCGATTGAATTGCCTCAACAAATTCAGCTGCTTTTAACATACCATCTGGAGATCCCGTATCTAACCAAGCGACTCCCCTTCCAAGTAATTCTACATATAAATCTCCGATTTCTAAATATGCATTATTAATTGATGTTATTTCTAATTCGCCTCTTTTTGATGGCTTAACACTCTTTGCAATCTCAATAACTCGGTTGTCGTAGAAATATAGACCTGGTACGGCATAATTTGATTTTGGTTTTTTAGGCTTTTCTTCTATAGATATAACTTTGTTATCCTTATCGAATCCTACAACTCCAAACGAGCTGGGATTTTTAACAGGGTATCCAAATATTGTGGCACCCGAACTCCTTCTACACGCTCTTTGGAGGATTGCACTCAGGGATTGACCGTAAAACACGTTGTCTCCAAGAATCAAACATACATTGTCCTTCCCAATAAATTTTTCACCTAGTATAAAAGCTTCTGCCAATCCTCTGGGCTGTTCCTGGATACAATATGTAAATTTAACTCCTAATTTGCTTCCATCCCCAAGCAGTCTTTGATACAAAGATATATCTTCGGGCGTTGATATGATAAGTATATCATTTATTCCTGCAAGCATGAGTACCGAAAGGGGATAATACACCATAGGCTTATCATATATAGGAAGTAATTGTTTTGAAACTACTTTTGTCATCGGATATAGCCTAGTGCCCTTACCACCCGCTAGAACAATTCCCTTCATTATTTAACCCCACTTTATAAAAACTGATTAGAAATTATTAATCTTACCAAACTCAATAATCTTTTCAGTGATATACTCTATTTCATTATTGGTTAATCCCTGATGAATAGGTATACACAAAGTGTTATCAGCAGCGTAGTCTGCTTCTGGAAAATCTCCATCGATATTATATCCTTTGACTCTATGAAGAGGAAAGTATCTGAATGTAGTATAAACACCATTTTCTCTTAAATATTTAGCTAAGCTATCTCGATGGCCGTTATTAATCTGAATGTGATAAAAATAATAAGATGATGTAGATTCTTTTGGTAGTTCCGGAGGAATATCAAGCCATTCGATGTTTCCTAATCTCTCATCATACATAGCATGAATTTCCTTTCGGCGACTGATAAAGCTTGATAATTTCTTCAACTGCTCTAGCGCAATCGCCGCAGTTATATCATTCATAATAGCTCTGTGCCCGTATGAAGATACATCAAACTCCCACCATTTCTTGTCAACACTATTTGAATACCCGCTCTTACTTTCCAGACCAAAATACAGCCATTTTTCTGCCCTCTTCTTTAATTCTGTATCTTTAAAATAAAGTATGGATCCATCTCCGCATACCAAAATCTTCATTGCGTCAAATGACCACATACCCATATCGCCAATAGTACCACAAGCCCGTCCTTTATATGTAGAAGAAACCGAACATGCACTATCTTCAATCACCTTCAGCTTGTACTTATCTGCCAACTGCATAATTTCGTCCATATCGCACGGAACTCCTCCGTAATGTATCAGCATTATGGCTTTAGTTTTTGGTGTAATCTTTTTTTCAATATCGGATGCGCGAACATTTAACGTTCTTTTATCAACATCGCATAGAACCAATTTAGCCCCACAGTTGCATACGGCGTTGCCTGCACCAACAAAACTAATTGTTGGCATAATTACTTCATCGCCCGGTTTAACATCAAAAATATGCATAGATGTAAAAAGACCTTCTGTACAACAATTTGTACTGAGTACATTATTTCTGCCTACTTTTAGGTGCAAAGCAAAGTTATTCTCAAATTCATCAGTTAACGCACCTTTCCCAACCCAATTAGATTTGAAAACTTCTCTTACTCTTTCTAATTCTTCTTCCCCAAGTGAAGGTTGAAAAACATTAATCATCACATTTCACCCTTTATCCTTTTATTAATTCGTACTGACTCAGCAACTCCCTGCATTGTTCTTGTGAATTAAACATTATAACATCTATGATAGAGAGGTTCGGAACAAAATCGTTGTTAAACTGTTTGTATCTGATATCCTTCATAACTAAAAAATTAAGTTTAATGCCTCGCTTATTAAATTCCTCAGCATTGTACAATTGCTTGCCATTGATTGAGTTATAATACTCATCAGCCTTTAATATATCACATATGTGATATATTTTCTCTTCCTTTTTTAAGTCGTTATTCTTTTTTAAGTCAGAAGATAGTATCAATTCAGTATCTATTCCTAAATAGTTATTAATTATCTCGAAGGAACGAAAAAGATACTTTGCTAAATTATCCTCTTCTTGAGTAATAATGGTGTGAAGTATAGGCATTACTTGATTATAATATGGTGCCTTTCTATAGGCTTGATCAATTGTCTTTAGTAATTTTCTTTGTATGTTTGGAATGGTATTTACCTTTATTTGATTAATATGTTTATTAGGACTTGCTCCCTGTAGAATCAGGTTAATGTTATGTGCTTTCCCCTGAAGCAGAATTGCATTTCTATTAATCCGTCCGCCTTTAATATAATTTACATCATCATACACAATATATTTGTCTACAGCATTCATTAACTGCCAATAACCAAGGTAGGGAAAAAAATAAGGCTGCATAATACCAAGTTTCATATTACTCACTCTCCATAATTAAAATTTATATCGCAATCCTTGAGAAAGGGAGCATTTGCATCTTTTTCTGAAAGAATCTTTTCTCCTTCAGGCCATTTAATATTTATATCAGGATCCAAATAGGAAATTGTTCTTTCATGCTCCCTCGACCATGGAGCATCAACCTTATAACAAACTTGTGAGTTTTCTTCTAAAGTAATAAAAGCATGTCCAAAACCTTTTGGTATAAAGAGCTGCTTCTTGTTTTCTGCGGAAAGCTCAACTGATATCCACTGGCAATATGTAGGAGAGCCTCTTCTGAGATCAACAGCTATATCTAAAATCCGCCCTGCTATGCATCTAACAAGCTTGCTTTGTGCGTAAGGGTTGTTCTGAAAATGAATACCTCTTATTGTATTAACATGCTTTGACAAGGAATGGTTGTCCTGAATAAATTCTATGTCTAAGCCAAACTCATTGAACTTGGATTTTGTATAACTCTCATAGAACCAGCCCCTATTATCTTGAAAGACAACTGGCTCATATATTAACACACCTTTTAGTTTAGTTTCGGTCATCAAAAGCAACTCCCCCTCCCTCATTTTCATTAGTATGACTAACGAGCTAAATATTCATCAAAAAGCTTAGAAATTATACTGTAAATATCGTATTTTGGGTACCAACCAGTATCATGCAAAAACAAGGATGAATCCATCCCAGCAAATTGCTTTATGTCTTTTTTTTCTAAAGAGATAGTTACTTCACCAAATCCATATTCTTTTGCAACTTGAGCTGTTATTTCTGCTAGCTGCATAATATTATATCTTTTTTCATTCCAGCCCAAATTGTATATCGGTTTCCATCTGGTTGCATCTGTTTCTAATAGAGCCACAAGCCCTCCCGCAGCATCTCGGACATCTAAAAAAGAAAATATTTGAGACCCACCTACTACAGATATGTGTCGGTTTTCAATTGACTGTCGTACAAATTCCGGAAGCATTCTCTGGTTTCCCGCGAGACTATCTAAACGAATAGATACTGCCTTAGTTTCTGTGCAGTTATCAAAGTACGCCTTTAATAATTGCTCAGTGGCATATTTAGCCATTGTATATATCATAGCCGGAGCGGGAGGCGTTTTATTAACTGTTCTAATTTCCTCCGTATTCCCATATATCCCTTGTGAGGATATGTATATTACCCTTGGAACTGCAAAGTCACGAGCTGCTTTAAACAAATGTCGAGAAAACTCTATGCTGCTTGCAATTTGTTCGTCAGTAGAAAAACGGCGAGCGAAAGCTAAATGAACTAGCCCAAAGCAATCGTGAATAGGTAAACGATCATCCAACAAGCTGCTATTCCCATAGCATTTAACCCTTGGCTCGTTTTTGTAAAATCGATTGAGAGTATCTGGCCTAGACGTCATAGCAGCAATCGAAAACTTACTATTTTGAAGTATCACTTCAATTAAATGTCTTCCAAGGTAGCCTGAAGCCCCTGTAATAATTATAGTTTTTTCCATTTACAAAGCTCCTGTATTATTCCAAATAGTTTAATTCATAGTTTAACAACCCCAATAGCTCTTCCGTATTATGGGGTGTAAGTAGCATATTCTCGTTATTCGTATCGTAAACTTTTACAACATCGTATACTTTTTCAACTGAGTTAATGAGTTCTTCTTTTGTATTCCCTTTAAGCGAGATCCTTACAATGGTTTGAGGCAAAGTACCTCGCATATCCGGAGTTATAGTTTCTCCAACAAAATGCCATGGAGTTACTCCAACTATTTCAGGATAAGTTTCTAATATATCTAATCCCTCTATTTTTCCTATTGTACCCGGCCTTGCTAAGAGAGAAATCGTTGAATACCAGTGCTTAAAGTAAGGGGTTATTTTTTCTCTGGTCTCAGGATTACCCATACTACCGGTGACAGCGAATTGGATTAATCTCTCCAATGCATTGTAGCCGTGCTCTGCATCAACAATTTGGTATATTTTACACCCATTCAATCTCATGCCAGTCTCGTAAAAATAAACATTATTATCTTTAACACAGGCTTGCATAAATATAGAACCATTTTTCAATCCGGTCGCACGAAGCATTTTTGTTACCAAAGGATCAATGTGCTCAAGATACAACTTTGTATAACGTGATGGATATATATATATATCCGGCGTTTTAAGTACACCTTCTTGCTCAGTGTTAAAATAGCGGTCGTGAATAGATGTCAATATAACATTTCCATCCTCAATAATATAGTTGACCGTAATCTCATCCCCATCGATATACTGCTCAATAATCACATTTCCGCTTCTGGAATATTTCAATGCTTTCTCTATCCCTGCTCTAAAGTTCTCAGCCGAATAGCATACAGTTATTCCCCTGGAACCACTACTGTCCACAGGTTTAATAATAACCGGAAACTTCATTCTTTCTATGCCTTTATCTGAACAATCATTTTCTAATGAGTATTGCTGAGGCACAGGAACATTGTGCTTTATACACAAGTTTTTAAACTTACCCTTTTCAGTATAGGTTTCAATCTGTTCTAATGAAAATGGATAAGGGAAACCCATTCTGTCGCATAGTTTACGTCCCCAGGGAAGCATAGAATCAATCCAGTTTGTAAATACCCCGTCAATTTTTTGTTCTTTACATAGCTGAACTAGTGCATCTAAATCAGTTGTACTAACATCAAATGCAGCATTTGCTAATCTTTTAGCCGGTGTATCTTTATTATAATCAGTAACGGCCACCCAAATTCCCATCTCCTGTGCCTTTTGAATAGCTTCCAGCGTGAGAGTAGTGCCCGCCAATAATAGTAATCGCTTCCCTTTTAAGTTATGCTTCATATACATGTTCCTCTCTGAATTATATTCGCTATAAACTCCATATCATTTGTATCATAGCGTTGGTCAATAGGTAATAATAAAAGATTTTCTGTATACTTATATTCTAGAGAATCTGAGTTTACTAAATGCCGTACATTGTCCCATAAAACAGGTACATATACTTTAGACTCCAGCAACTGTATACGAAGATTCTTAGCATTTTCAACCAATAAGGGATAACCATAGGGCCCCTCTGGGCAAGGCATGTTTTTTAGCGCGTTATAACTTCCAATTAAAGCATCCAATGCCTGATAATTCTGTTGGCGAGCCCTTCTTACATATTCATAGTCTATTCCACATAAAATCCTCTGGGTTAGTTTTGACATATGCTTAATTTCTTCTTCACATGCCATATCCTCGGCCTCTCTATACTCCTTATAGTGGTCCGATGCAGTGTCTTCCAGTCTCCCAATCAAGAAGTTAAGACGCTTTTCAGAACGGTCCCGAGGGAAAGCACATGTTAATCTACAACTAGTGGATAAATAACCACCATCTGGAACGCCGAAGAATTTACGGCAGGAGTATAAAGTATCTATACCATTCAGGGGCCTCATGAAAAATGCGTGTGTATTATCTAGTATTAAGTTATTATAGTTAGTAGCCAGATTTTTAATTTGCTCCTCCGTCAAAAAGCCAAAATAATTAACAACAAGTAATGCTGTACTTTCATCAACAGCAAATTCTCGCGCTGGCAAAAAATCCGGCCCAATATGATAAAATAATATGTCTACATCTTCTTTTTTTATCGCTTTAATCAGTGAATCACAAATATAATAAGGCAAAAAAATCCTTCTTATATGTTTTGCACGGATAAGATAGCGCACTGCATTTCTAGCATAGTTAAAACGCAATAGATCCTCATGGTATTCCTTGCCGGAAAATCTCTCTAATTCAAAATACCCACCACGCTCTTTCATGCAGACACCTCAACCGCATTTAATATCTTCTTGTTCTTCTTTACTAAATATTGGCTGGTTTTTTATAACTTCGTGGGTCCATGGAGCCTGTCTATCTTCTGCAGATATCTTAATTTTATTTTGTGCTATCAGCTCTGAAATAGGAATGGGTGGTGATGATTTTTCAGGATATGGTACACAAATGTTATAATAAGGATCCATCAAATTTATACGTTTCTCATGGTCCTTGTTAAAGTAATTATCTGTTTTAATTTTCAGTATTGTATTATCCTCAAGAGTCACAAATCCATAGGCACATCCTTTAGGGATATAGACTGCATCCATATTTTGATCCCTAGCTTCTAGTGTTATCCTATTATATACCCGGTAAGTAGGCGAATCCTCACGTAAATCAATAATTATTATAGCTACCGCGCCAGACTCGCAATGGATAAAGAGTGTTTGCTGAAAAGGAATCTCTTGTATATATAAGCCACGCGCAGTATATTTATAGGGAATAATGGATTCAGCATCAACAGTAAAAATAGTATCAATATTATACTTTTTATTCAGAGTGTACCATGAGTATATTATCCTATTCCACCTATTAGCTATCGTCGATGCTTCATGAGATATATGAACCAATCCTTTTATACACTTACCTATCATAAGTTCATTCTCCTTTACCAATTTATACAAATCCATTTAAGGACTTTTTGTATAGATCATTCTCGGCTTTTTTTACGGCTCTTGTTCTTAAGAAAATGGCTTTTATGCCACTGAACATTTTTCTTATCATTTTCCTTATTGTTTTAGCTCTACCATAACGGTCTATGCTTTTATCTAAATATAATTTGAAGTTCTTAATAATAAGCTCCCGGTATCTTTTTTTGTCATTACTATTCACATAGATGTACCGTAGAAGCTTATAATTGCTTATAGTTGGATTCTCCCAAAAAACCTTTAAAGCACTCATCCAACGTAATTCTTTATGGGCAGACAAATCTATCTCTTTTTTAAAACGTTCTTTTACACAACGTTCAGCTTCTACCATCCACATGTAATTCCGAGCATGCCAGTTTGTTTTGCGCGTAAGCGCTGTCATACTGGTCGGGGAGTTATTTAAAACTCTTCGAACCATGAGAATTTCCTTTTGATGCTTAATGCGTCCATGCATCAGTAAATACAGGGATGTTCTTCTGTCTCCCAGAATATTGAGGGAATGAAAGTAATCAAGTTCTTCCTTTGTAAAATCAGCAAATATATTTCTAAAACACATGCAAGATGCATGTGCCGGAAGTAACCAATTGTTAAGGTCTTCGATAGTATATTCATCACCTTGGCAATATGTATATTTAATATCACCCCACGGGAAAACACATGGCCTTCCGTAGCTGTCAATACATATGAAATCCCCGCCAATTGCAACGTAATCCGGATTGTTTTCTAAAAAATCTACCTGTTTTTGTAGCTTTGACGGGCTAATCCAATAATCATCGCCTTCCAACGTCGCACGATACTTTCCTGAACATGCTGTTCGCAATGCATTGGCATTTTTTTGCGAGCCAAGATTTTTTTCTTGGAACAAAGGTTTAATTATATCTGGGTATCTTTTTTGATAATCTAGTATAATCTCACGAGTATTATCTGTCGAACAGTCATCAGCAATTACAATTTCATAGTCAAAATTGACTTCTTGCATCAATATACTATCTATGGCTTGAGCAATATATTTCTCATGGTTATATGTTAGCATACCAACACTTAGCATTAATTGTTTATCCATAGGTATTCTCCCTTGGTTTATAATAATAACTTTTTGACTATCTTATCTAAAACCCCTTTTGGCAAGTACATCAGATAATTAAGGGGATCTCTTCCTTCTTTAAGGATTTGTCTAATCATGTTAATACTTTTTTTACATGGCCGTTTTAATGCAAAAATAACAGCACTTACAAATAAGTCTTTCTTTCTCTTCCTAAAGTCTACCTTCAATTTTAACACTTCATTTGCATACTTTTCAAGTGCACAGGTCAATTTAAAATCATCTAGAATACGATTGTCATTATTTACATAAACTAAGCTTGTGATATTGGAACCATCTTTTTTTAGTACCTGTCTATAAGCACTCATAATACGATTAATTCTATAAAAATTGCCTTGCTCTAAGAAAAAGAGCATTGCAGTACGGTCTCCTATCATACGGTGGGCTTTATAAAAAATGGAGTAATCATATTTAGGATTTAAAAATATATTTCTTCGCACAAGTGTCGCAGCTTGCCCCGGTAACCATAAACCTTCAAAATCATCAATTGTAAATACTTCCCGGTCTTTAATCCATTCAATCGATTGATTCTTGCGCATCTCGCCATTTTCGTCAACTACTAAACATTTATGGGTCGTACCAATATATTCATTATGCTTTTCAAGAAAATCTACCTGTATTTGAAGCTTGTTCTCATCTGTCCAGTAATCGTCACCTTCACACGTTGCTAAATACTTTCCCCTCGCGCTTGTGAGCAGTTCATATGCATTTCTCGTAGCTCCAACATTCTCTTTCCTCAGGTAGAGTCTAAACAAGTTTGGGTGTTTCTGATAATATTGTTTTAAAATATTAGGTGTTTCATCTTCCGAGCAATCATCCCCTACTAGAATCTCATAGTCAAAATCAACTTTTTGCATCAAAATACTATCGAGAGCTTGCCTAATATATCTTTCATGGTTATAAGTAAGTACAATAACACTCACCATTGGTTCCGCCATAAATTTATTACACCTTCATAGATTGTCTACATCTTGACATGTTATGAGTTGCTTTTATATAACTATAAAACAACTAATATCGCATATAGTGCGCGTCCCTAAGGCATCAATTTTTTTTAAGGACGACTTTCTAGTCCTGCTCGCCAAAAAAGCACAGTCACATGCACAATAGAAGGATCGGATTCCATAATATAGATGTTCTGCTCGTCAGAGTTTCATATTATTTTACACTTCTATGCTACTTGTTGTCCTTCTTGATTCCTCACCATTATTACATCACTAATTGTAGCAGATAATAATTGCGGAATCAAATACAAATACGCCTCCATTAAGCGTAATATGCACTCGTGTACTAAACGAAGTACTTGGACGATTAATTGTTGATAATGCATGAAATCTTTATGATTACACAGTTATTACACCTGCAAGGGTGGTACATAGGTAATATTCCGAATCCCGCTGACAGACACCCCTACCAGTACACTACATTTTTAGATACATCATTTATTATATATATCCATTATTTGTGGCTTTACTTCATTTAATGTGTATTTTGAAATGTAGCTGATGTCTAGTCTTTCTTTTATCTCTTTGGCGTAACCATCATGCATCTTCCTCATACAATCGATCAAATGGGCTCTATTCCCATTTTCAAAAAGCAGCCCGTTCACTCCGTCATTAACAAGATCTTTATGGCCTTTTATGTCGCTAGCTATGACTGGTACACCGCACCCTAGAGCTTCAATGATATTGAAGGGCAACCCCTCGCTTCGGCTTGTTGAAACAACTGCATCACTGGCGGCATATAACTTAGGCACATCGTTAATATGTCCCAAAAATCTAATTTGCTTTTCCTTACCTAACTTTTTTACTAGCCTTTTACATTGACTAATCCTCTTACCGTTCCCCGCGAGCAACAAGAGTGAGTCTTTAAGATTACATTCTGCAAAGGCTCTGATCAACATTTGTTGGTTTTTTCGTTTTGAGAACTCGGCCGCATAGACAAATATGAATGATTCACTTGGTAATCCCATTTGAATTCTTGTATTGAGCTTAACAGCGTCGTTGGTAACAACAAACCGATTTTCATTGATACCTATACCATTAATGTAGTAAAGCTTGCTCTTATACAACTTGTACTTTCTTGCCATCATAAAGTCTTCATCATTCATCACCATTACCACATCGCTGACACTTGATGCAATCTTCTCAGGAATCAAATACAACCATTTTTTAGCCCCGAATTAAGGCTAAAATGATAGCCATGAGCAATGTGATATATGCGCGGTCTCTTTTTCAGTAATAGAGATGCAATACGGACAATTATTCCCGCCAAAGTTGTATTACTACTAATCTTTTCGTATTCTTCTTCTCTTAAGAGCTTTCTTAGTTTTAGGATCGAATAAAGGTTTTTTATCGAAAGCATTCTCTTCGAGAATGGTATGGAAATGGTTTTATGTGCCCATTCAATTCTTTCATACTCGTTTACAGCGACATGAACTTCATATCCCAATTCATAGAACTCTTTGAGATATGGAATATGGAAATTCACAATATGGGATAATGTGGACGCACAAAATAAAATCTTATTCTTTTTAACCTGACAATTCATAATAGCACTCTGTTACGGCTTCCAGATTAATAACGTTGTTGCATTCGATGTTTCTACCCTACATACTAAGCCAACGGTAATACTTATTATGCAGCATTATACAAGAGGCTGGCCAGAGCCAGCCTCCCTATTCAAAGTATTTAATGTTTAGTTAAGTCTGTCAGTCCATGTGAAAGACTTCAGAGTATTTCCTTCTTTATCGGACAAACCGAATAATGAGTTGTAGGATACATCGGTGGTATCTCTGAAGTTCTCTCCGATCAAGGTAATTTCATCCCCATCAACAACAGCTTTTGTGAGTTTAGCGCTGCCGCCGGATACTGAGAATCCATTATTGCTCTCGGCAGCTGCGGACTTGCTGTCAAGCTCCTCAGAGAGTATCGCCCTGATTGTTGTGCTGTTTACAAGCACAACCTTCTCTACTACAGGGGCAGCCTTGTCGGCAACTGTGGTTTCTGGAATGTGAATAGTTTCGCCATAAGCGTTCTTTGAATCCGCGCCGGTTACCTTAACCTTAAGTGTCTTACCATCAACGGACGAAGCCGTGCTGTCCCAACCCCTCAGCGTTAGGGTTATTACACTGTTTCCATCGGAGTTAACAGTATGCCTCGCTCTAGTAACCGTCACGAAAACATTGGTTTTTGCTTTTTGGTCATCGTAGTAGACCGAATCCTCGAAATCGGCGGATCTGAATGTAGAAATCCTTTCGCCCAGTGTGAGGGTGATCGTGTTCTCATCGGTCAGCGCAGCAGATTCCCCATCTTTTAGGCCAACGCGACCCGGCAGCGCGATTTCAACTCTGTTCAGGTTTGACTGGGTTCTGTTGCCATCAGCATCTGCAACTCTTGCGATATACAGCTCTTCTGAGATGTAGGAAACTCCCTTCCTAACATATGAAGCCTCATCGGAGAAGTCGTAGTAATCCT
>LSQX01364566.1_pt1 | contig 13997 bp, 11 predicted proteins | sample 654561 | NCBI WGS metagenome assembly LSQX01 (sample SAMN04489861, study PRJNA283612) | anaerobic digester metagenome | isolation source: 4 biogas reactors fed with cattle manure at either 37C or 55C with and... | place: Denmark: Kongens Lyngby | collected 2014
ATATTCATGGAATAGGCATAGTGCCAGATGTAGTAGTAGAATTTAATGAAGATGTAGTAGAAATAGGTGTAAACAATTTAGAAAATGACAATCAACTTCAAGAAGCCTTAGAGGTATTAAGGGCTAAAATTAAATAATATAAAAAAGGGGTAACTGAAATGTACGGGCTATATCAGATTTTGTATTATACAATAATTGATATATACACTACGATGAAGTCTCCTTTTTTTATTGCCCTTATAGCTATAATATATTTTCAATACTATAAAATAGGCAAATTAGAAAAGGAAGTTTTAGAAAAGATGAGGTCGCCATTATTAAAGACCTTAACATCAGCAGTGTTTGGAATATTTGGAGGTATTATAGTAACAATTATTTTCATATACTTAGGAGTTCAAGTTGATCCAAAAGAGTTTATGTATATCTTGATTTCAGCAATTATTTTATCCCTTATAAATCCTAGGTATATGTGCTTTGCATATGCAGGAGGATTACTTTCCCTGACTAGTATAATTTTTCATTATCCTAAAATAGATGTACAACAAATAATGACCATAGTAGCTGTACTTCATATGATTGAAAGTATATTAGTGCTTTTAGATGGTAATACCAGTAATTTGCCCACCTATTACAATAAAGGCGAGCTTATAGGTGGATTTAATATGAATAGGTTTTGGCCTATACCTTTTGTTGTTTTTATAGGAGATGACCTAATAAGACCAATTACATTAATGGCAATTATAAGCTATGGAGATTTTACCGTATCATCTTATCCAAGAGTTAAAACCATTAAAACATCCATACTACTCTTTATTTATAGTACAGTTCTTTTAACACTGGCAATGAAACTAGAATCAGGAATTATCACAGCCATATTTGCAGTTGTAGGTCATGAATTTATAATATTATTGAACCAATATAGTGAAAAAAGAAGAACACCTTTATTTACTATACCCACTAAGGGAAGTAGAATATTAGGCGTAAAACCTAGAAGTGTTGGCAAGATATTAGGTTTAAAAGCTGGAGATATTTTAATTAGCATTAATGGAATCAAAATTTCTGATAAAAGAGACTTAGAAGATTTAAAATGTTTAAAGCCAAAGGAGTATAGGATAAAATACTTTAGCCATAAGACAGGAATAAAGCACAAAGTATATAGGGGCAAAAGAAAAACCCTAGGATTAGTAATTCTTCCTAGGGCTCTTGATTAGCTGTTTTAGATAAGTTAATATCGGCAAAAATACTTTCAATTTCATCTTTTATCTTTTTAGTTTCACTATCACTTCTACAAATACGATAGAAGCTTAAACAATCTTTGAACAATTGATAAGACTCATTATGGTTGCCCATTTTGTAAAGTAAACGTGATTTTTGAGCCAATAACTCAGGAAGAAAACGCATATAATTTTCTTTTTTTGAAAGTGAAATTCCTTTATTGATGTACTCTAAGGACTTATCATATTTAGTTTTATTCATATTTAATATGCTTAGATTACATGAAACTGTTTGATAAATCTTTTTTTCAAAGTCAAGGGAGCGGTACATAGCGAAGGGAGTATCAAAAATATGATTTTCTAATAATAAAAATAGGTTTTCAAATATACTAAAACTTATATCAGCTTCCCCCACTTTATTGTAATTACTAGCCAGAAGATTTATCATGGTGAGACCAACATTGGAATATAACTTGTTCTTAATCATATCCAAGTTGAATGCAGAATCCTCAATTTGTAATCCCTCCATACAATAATTGTTAGACATAGAATAATTATTATCTAAATAGGCACTACACAAAGCTTTTCCATATAATATATACTGTCTGTTTTCATCTTCTTGGAATTCATCTATGAATTCCATTTTTTCTATTAATTTTTTTAAACCAGTAAAATCAAAATTTATTAATAATTGATCAAATTTTGATTTAAAGTCATATGCAATAAATGAGCCACTACAAAAATAAATCCGGTAGTATTGCTGCAGGTCTATATTTAGTTTTTTAGAAATGTTATGGATAATATGCAGAGATGGATTACTTTCTCCACTTTCAATGCGGGACAGTTGTCGAATACTGCATATATCTTCTGATAGTTGTTCCAATGTCATATTATTCATCTCTCTAACCTCTTTTAACAATACACCAAAATGATTGTAATTCATATATAGCACCCTACCTTTCATGGTTAGATTATATAGTATATAAAAGAGATAATTAGAACTAGACATAAGTGTCTATATCAAAAATAAAAACATCAGATATAATTAGAAGTAAGACAAGTTATTTCTTACAATTATTATACAATATGGAGGGATATTATGAAAGTATACATTCAGAAGTGTATGAAGATTCTATTAACATTAGTCATTGTAACTTGTATCACTTTTTTAGGACCTTTATCAATACAATATCAAATCAGAACTTATAAAGATATTAGCAGTGGCGATGGACTAATTGACGTGGTTGAACCAACAAACATAAAAGGGTATCCGCTTGTAACGGATCAAAGTATTTAATGTAAAGTTTATTATATTACGTTAATATAAAAATAAGGAGGGTAATACGACGGATAATTAGGATAATAGTATAACAAAAGATTGGGTTTAGGAATAATCTGTGTGTTAGAAATTTCTACGGAATCCTATTTTAAAAGGATGGTGATTCCAATGGAACAAATAGTATAGATAAAATGTACTTATACTATTATGTAGGATGAGTATAAGCAAATACGATTAAACAAAAATAACAGGCAATTTGGTATTATATGTCAGGGATTAAAAAAGTCAGCTAAAACAGCAACTGAAGTTACTCCATAAGTGTTAGAAATAGGTCATTCTTCTTTATCTTGCACAGCTAATTCACTGAACTTAAGATAAATGTTAGATACCATATATGTTTTTTCTCTTGTTACACATTCAATGAGATGAAGTCTATGGTGAGTCAGTCTTTGAAGAGCTTGAAATTGAGCACCACGCCAAGGCTCAGATGTGATTCTACCACATCTAGCAAAGTCAGCGATAATAAATGTATCAAGTGGATCAGTCTTATCCATATCTACAAAAGATTTTCTGTAGTTAGCTATGGTTTTAGGATTTAGACAGTAAACAAGAGGTTTGTAAGCTAATAAACGCTCATTAGAAGCTAAAAAAAATGCAATATGAGTACTATAAAATGGAGTAGATTCTAGGGTAATAACAGCATATTCTAGCCCATTAGAATCCAAACAATCAGTGATGCTATCCAATATAGATTCAGCACCAGATTGATTATCCAAGGCCTTTAGATTGAGAAATTTATGCCTTATAACAGATAATCAGAAGTATTGAAGAATACTACTGGATTTAAAGAGGAGGATATATTATAATTCGTGCAAGAGCACCGAGTAAGAAACTTTTGGATATTACTTCATTTTAATGGTTAATTCTACAGATATCTATATAGATATAGATAATCTAGTAATTTGTTCAAAAGGAAAGGAGTGAATATAAAAATGAAAAATTTTAAGAAGATTTTATGCTTATGCATTTGTTTTATGGTGATGAGTTCATTTTCTTTAGTGGCATTTGGGGACAGCTGCGAGAGTAGCCCTGTTATGACGAATGATTCATAGATTCGAAAGTTTATATTGTTCGGAAAAATTGGATTATGTGATTTATTGGGAAGATGCTATACCAAAGAATTTGTTAGACAAGAATTTAATAAGCAGGGAAAAGAACTTTTCTTTACAGGGTAAATATAAATTAAGTTCAGTTACACCAACATATTTTATGATAAATAGTGATGGAAGATTAGAATTTGCAGCAAATGATTTCGAATTAATCATTAAAAAGATAGTTTCGGATCAAATAAATTCTCAGGATTTGATGATAGAGAATGCAAATAAGTATATAAAGTCTCAAGTTATTGAAAATACATCGGACAAATTGAATCTGATATATTTCAGCATGACAGGATGCCCGGATTGTATGGTTGCGGAAGATCTGCTTAATAGTGAGCCTGTAAAAGATGCTTTTGAAATATCAACCATATATTCTAAAAATGAGATGGATGATAAAAAATATATTGATAAATACAATATGTTTTTAAATATCTACGGCATTGATTGGTATCCAAGTTTTCTAATATTAGATAAAAATGGTGAATATAAATTCGTAGGGAAAACACCTGTTGAAAAACTAGAGGATGCTTTGTTAAATTATGCAAATAAATGGGAGGTGAAAAAATGAAAAAGACTTTAAAGCTGGTCATGTTATACTTAGTATTACTTATTTTACTGACAAGCTGTAAGATAGATTTAGGTTCTAATGGTACACTTGAAAACGTTGGTAATGAAAACGTAAACCCAAACAAACAGTCTACGAATTCTACTAATAACTCCCCTTATAGGCCTCCAAATCGTGAAATCCCGGATGAAGGAACAATAACAATATATGAAAGTGACAAAACAGGGATAAAGGCAGCTTCTGGCATATGGGTTAACCGTGAAAATATAGTGGTGAGTGATACCAAGGAACATAAGCTTGTGGTATTGGATAATGAGGGCAACAGAGTAAAAGAAATAGGCAAAAATGGCGGAGGCCCCTTGGAATTTTCACAACCCACAGATATTTATCATGACCAAGAGAATGGGTATGTATATATTTTAGATAACGGTAATAGGCGTGTACAAGTTTTATCTGAGAATTTAGAATATGTGAAGGAACTCTCTTTATCTGATATAGAAGTAGCTGATGGAGATAATTATTTATCTGTTGCTGCTGATAAGGAATATGTATATATTTCAGTTCATACTGCCTTTGAAGACATTCTAAGAATTTACAGAATATCTCCTCAGGGTGAGATTGATAAAACAGAATTAACATGTTCTGGAACCCTTTTTAAAGATGGTGCAGATATTTATATAGCTGAAATGATGGTATTTGAATTTACCGAACTTCAGGCCACAGGAGGAGCAGGACAGACTTATTTATATAAACTGAATGGAATCGAAACAGAAAGAATTGCCCCTTTTCCTTATATGTATACACCCAGTGATGTCATCAAATATAAAGATACCTATTATATAGCGTCTACACTCTGGGGCTTGGTTGAAAGTTTCAAATTAGAAGGAGAAGAATTTGTATATAAAAAAACTCTGATGCCTCAAGTCCCTAGGGATAAAATATCGACAAGTTTTGGCTATAAGATGGCATTGTTTGATAATACCATTTATGTTACAAATCCAGAATGTGGAGATATTTATGTAATTGAATTGGACTAAGTTCGTTTATCTTCGTTTTATATAAAAATATAACGAGGTGCTAATGTCCCACGCTTCTATAAACGGTCGGGTTCCTTAGTCATCAACAGGTAGGTGTAATAATCACTCACCTCGTTGCAGCAGAAAGTAGGAACTGCAAGCAGTTCCATCAAAGCTTAAATAGGAAGGAATGAGAGATGAAAGTTTTAATATTTCGCCTTATAACAACGGTAAAATGTTTAAGTCATAATAAATTGCTCAATTATGTGGTCATTGTTTCCATGATGGCAGGACTATTCTATTCATGTGCTTTACTTGGTTCTCTTAATTATAACTTACATAACATGAAAATAGCTACGTCCTTAAAAGATCAGGACTTTATCCTGGCAGAAGCACTTATGACAGTTGAAAATGAAGAACAAATAGCATCAAATTTGAAAAATGAAGTTAAGAATATACAAGAAACAGCTATATCCGCCGTATTAATAAGAATACCAGCTGCTATCGGTAATGTGACTAATTTAATTAATTTACAAGGGATAGACAAGAGTATAGTCAAAATGACGAATTGGAAAATACATGGTAGGCTACCAACTGAAACTGAATTGAAGGAGGGAGCAACTGTTGGTCTGGTAACTGTCAGTTTTATGCAAAGGCATAGTTTAAAGCTGGGTGATATTATAACAGCTTATGGTAAGGATATGCAAATTATTGGAACAGTAGTAAATGGAAATCTTATAGGAGATGTATTTATACCTTATAAGCTTTTGAAGGAGGTTTCAATAAATAATAGTGTGCAATATCAGTTGTTTATCTTTGGTAGCCAATTGGAAAAGAATAATATAGAAAATGCAATCATAAAATATTATCCTGATGCAGATATTGTAAGTATGAGAAATACAAAGGAAATTACAGACTCTGCTAAATCTGGATTTATGATGGTAATGGGAATTTCCTCCCTACATAGTATTATAACGCTTATACTCTCTATTGTCTCAACGGTGATAATAGTAAGCGGGAGACTGGTAAATGGAAGAAAAAATATAGCAATAAAGCTTGCACATGGATCTAGTATTAAAAACATAGTGACTGACAGTATTTTTGAAACATTTATTTTTTCTGTAATAGCGCTTGCATTAGATTTAATTTTAATCTATTTAATCAGAGGTATCTTGTCAAATATTATTATAGTTATGTTTTCTTGGCATTTAGTCTTTTATTGTCTTATATTGGTAGGGTTGTTTTCTTTGATAGTGGGGTTAATATCAGGAATAGTAGCCACACATTTTAGTGTTTCAGATATGTTGAGGGTTTAAATATGAGATATTCTGTATATAGAACTATAAAAAAACTTTGGAGTAAAAAGGTAATATATATTATTATGGCATCTTTGCTGGCAATAGGAGTAAGTCTATTTTGTCAGTCTTTTAACAAGTATTTTATTGAAAAGAATAATTTTAATCTGCTCGTGGATGGTTTGACAGATGTTAGTGCTACAGTTGACGCAAATCTTGTTTCGCAAAATCTTCCTAAGAGTGAAGCCGTAAGCTACAAAGACTATATTTATTTAAAAGAATTGTATTCAGAAAAGGCTGACTTTAAGTACAGTCTCATTGGAAAGCTGCAATTTGTATGGCGGGAAAATGAAAAAAACAATTCACAATTTGCTGATTTTAATGTAGTGTTTATAGATAAAGAAGAAATGGAAAATATATTAAAAATTAAAGTAGAAGACAATCAGTATTATGCAGGAGACGCGGTGTTGAATTGCATATCTCAGGTAAGCAAAAACAAAAAACAAAACTTAGGCAGTGAGCTTTTACCAGGTTATTATTTTAGTCTTTCGGGAGATCATATTGAATTAAAAGAATCAGCATTGAATATAGATGGGCAATTATACGAAATATATGAAATCCCTAAATCAGCGCAAGGCAATAAGATAATTACAGGCTTTAGCAATAGCATTGTAATCAACCAGGGGATAAAAGTAGAAGATTGCATATTTATTCCATCAGAAGAAATTGAGATGAAAGAAAAGTTATGGCCGAATGGTTCTCAAGGTATACAGAGCAGATTGACCATAAAGGAAAAAGAATTTGGCAACAATGTAGCATTTAAAGTTATAAGTTACTTGAGTGATCAAAACCAGGGAATATACACATACAATATTGGTAATGAATATTTATCAGCAAAATCAAAATTGGATTATGTAACTTCTATTGTTAAAAGTTATATGATAATATCCTGCCTTCAAATTTTGCTCGTATCATTCTGTTCATCAGGTATATTTCTTATAATTTTTTCTAGACGTAAAAAGGATATAGCAATTTCGATAATGCTTGGTTCTACACTTAGGCAGCAAATTACAGAAGTATTATTGGAAATAACAGTAGTTGTTTTGGCCGGAGTATTATCTGGTCTCATGAGTTTTTATATTTTTAGAGGAGATAACACAATTATGCAAGTGAAGACTCTACTTGTTTTAATGTTTGTAAGCATTGGAATAATAACAATTTCTGCTTCATTAACCTTAAAAGATGTAAGAGGATTTAACTCTCTTGAAGTATTACAAAAAAATTAGGTAGGTGCGAAATGATAGAATTAAATGGTTTGAAAAAGACTTATACAGTTTCAGGAGTGCAAACCAATGCCTTGCGTGGAATTACTCTAAAGATAAACAGAGGTGATTTTGTTACAATTACAGGAAAATCTGGATGTGGCAAAAGCACCTTGTTAAATATTTTAGGGGGGTTGGATATTCCTACAAGCGGGGAGTATTTGTTTGATGGCAAGGCTGTAAACAAAATGAATTCCAAAGAATTAGCAAGATTTAGAAATCAAACGGTTGGCTATATTTTTCAGGGATTTAACTTAATAAGTGAGCTGGACATCGTAGATAATGTCTCATTGCCCTTAGGATATTCCGGAATGGGATTGAAGGAAAGAAGGCAGAAAAGTATTGGAATCTTAAAAGATCTAGGACTGGAGCATGAACTGCATAAGAGACCTGCACAGCTCTCAGGAGGACAACAGCAACGAGTTGCCATTGCAAGGGCAATTGTAAAAAATCCGAGAATTTTATTGGCAGATGAACCGACAGGAAACCTCGATGAAGAAAACAGTAGAGCTATTTTAAAGATTATAAGACAATTACATAAAGAGGGAACAACAGTTATTCTAGTAACACATGACGATGAAATTGCATCTGTATCTCAGAATATTATTAATATTAGGGATGGTATGTTAGTCGGTATCTAAGAGTGAAAGACTGGATTTACTTACAAAAATGAATATACAACAAGAATATAGTCATAAGAAGTTCCTAGAGATAATGGGTAAAAGCTGAAAAAGAAAAGCCCTAGGACTAGTATCTTCCTAGGGTTCTATATTTGCCATTTTAGATAAATCAATTGAGTAAATTAATTCGGTTTTATCGCTTTCAAAAGGAATTTGCAAGTATACATAGAGCAAGTTCTTTTCTTCGTTATAGAAAACTTTATCACTATTAGTTTTAGTAATAGGAGTAGTGGTCTTTTCTTTTATATCATATAGAATTACAGTAAAGTCATTGTTATTTGGATTATTTTCCAATATTACTATATTTCCATTAGCTTGTACATAATAACTTGAAATATTAAATTCTAAGCTATCATATTTTGATTTTTTCTCTAAGTCGTAAATATTTAGTTCTTTTTTATTTTCTTTTTCACTATTTTCAAGAAATGCAATAGTAGATTCATCTATAAATCTAGGTGAACAGCCTTGGCCTATAAGTTTAAAAGTGCGCCAATTTTTTGTAATTGATATTTTAAAATTTAAATTTTCACTGTCTTCCTCAGTAATCATGAAAGATTCTTTTTCAATACGTAATGATCTTATATTTTTTTCAATACTAGCCCTTAGATTTGTTTTATTTTCTTGTACATTATACTCATACACATTAGATATATCATTAGTGGAATTATCCACAATGTAAAGCCTATTAGAATCCTGCCAAGTAATAATCTGTGGTGTAAGTGCTTCTTCAAAAAGAACTTTATATGCTTTTTTATCTTGTCTAGGGATAACGTACAAGGAGTTATTACCTTCATTGGATTCTATAAGAGAAATATGTTCTAAATCTGGGCTGAACATAGCTCTGTTTATTTTTGCATTTGATGAATAGAGGAGACTTTTTTCATGGGTTTCAATGTCAAAATACCAAAGATTTTCTTTAACAATATTCTTTTCCATATCTCTTTCAGCTTTAGAATAAAGAATATATTTATTGGAAACATAGTCTAGTACATATCCTTCATCTATTAATGAAGAGATAAATGATTTTCTAGTACTTATAATATCTCCAGAGTTAGCATCCATTGAAACTGATAAGTTTGCTAAAGGAGCTTCCGGATTATCTTTATCAAAAACACTATTATAAGTAACTTCCCACAATATTTTACCATCTTGGGATGATAAGTTTGTTGTAGGTGCTGTATTAGATACAATCTTAAATTCAGAATCAATTTTGTTTATTGCATCATTTAAACCAAATTTTAATTTATAAGGTTCATAATTCTCATTTATAATGTTAAACTGCATACCTTCCAGTTTTCTAAGTTTATAACCTTTTAGCTCTATAATAACTTGGGGAACTACTAATTCACTAAGTTCTTCATTAGATTGGTTTTGAAGATAAATATTCATTTCATTTCCAATTTTTATAATCTTACTAACTTGTACTCCAGATGATTGAAATAGTCCAAGTGATGCAATTATGCTGGTAGTCAAACCTTTTCTAAGTATTTCAACCTTTGGTTCTACAGATTGAAAACCTTTTGAGAGTAGGACTTGTTCAACAGTATAGCTAATTTCTTCTTCTTTTATTTCCTTAGTATTTTCTTTATATAAAATAGGATTTGCAATGCTACAGCCTATTAAATTAAATACTATAGAAAGAAATATCAATAGGCCTAAGATACGCCTCATAAAGTTTCGCCTCCTTACTAGTAGTTTACAATAAATATGCAGATTCTACAAGATTAATCGAAAATTAGTTTTGACTTTAGGCTATAATATTATATAATATACTAGCTAGGAACAAATGTTCAAAAAAAGAGGTGTAAAATATTATGAATAAATTTAAAATAAATTCAGATTATATACCAACTGGAGACCAACCTAAAGCAATAGCTAGTTTAGTTAAAGGTTTAAATAATAAATTAAAGCATCAAACTTTAGTTGGTGTAACAGGCTCAGGAAAAACTTTTACTATGGCTAATATTATCCAAGAAGTTCAAAGACCAACTTTAGTTATAGCTCATAATAAAACCTTGGCTTATCAATTGGCCAGTGAGTTTAAAGAGTATTTTCCAGACAATGCAGTAGAATATTTTGTAAGCTATTACGATTACTATCAGCCTGAAGCATATGTACCCCATAGTGACACTTATATTGAAAAAGATGCTTCTATTAATGATGAAATTGATAAGCTTCGTCATTCGGCAACAGCTGCCTTATTTGAAAGACGTGATGTAATCATAGTAGCATCGGTATCCTGTATCTATGGACTAGGGGACCCTATTGATTATGAAAATCTAGTAGTATCCTTAAGACCAGGTATGTTGAAGGATAGAAATGAAGTAATGCGTAAATTAATAGACATACAATATATGCGTAACGATATAAATTTTGAAAGAGGTACATTTAGAGTTAGAGGAGATATATTAGAAATATTTCCTGCAGCTTCCAGTGAAAATACCATAAGAGTTGAATTTTTCGGAGATGAAATAGAAAGAATAGTTGAAGTAAATTATTTAACAGGTGAAGTTATTGGATATAGGCACCATGTTTCCATATTTCCTGCTTCTCACTTCGCTACTACAGATGAAAAGGTAGCAAGAGCTATACAAACTATTGAAGAGGAACTGGAAGAGAGACTAAAAGTATTAAAGGATCAAGAAAAACTTGTGGAAGCACAAAGACTAGAACAAAGAACTAGATATGATTTAGAAATGCTAAGTGAAATGGGATTTTGCCAAGGAATAGAAAATTATTCGAGACATTTAAGCAATAGACCAGCAGGAAGTAGACCTTTTACCTTAATAGATTATTTCCCTGACGACTTTTTAATAATAATTGATGAAAGTCATGTCAGCTTACCGCAAATTAGGGGTATGTATGAAGGAGACAAATCTAGAAAAACAAACTTAGTGGATTATGGATTTAGATTGCCATCAGCATTGGACAATAGACCCCTTAAATTTACGGAATTTGAATCTATGGTAAATCAAATAATGTATGTATCAGCTACACCAGGACCATACGAAGCAGCTCATAGTCAAAATACAGTAGAACAAATAATTAGACCAACTGGATTATTAGATCCAGTTATATCTGTACGACCTACTGATAATCAAATTGATGACTTAGTAAATGAAATTAGAAAAGCTACAGATAGAAATGAAAGAGTTTTGGTTACCACTTTAACTAAAAGAATGGCTGAGGATTTGACTAAGTACTTTAAAGAAATAGGAATAAAAGTTAACTATCTTCATTCAGATGTATTAACTATTGAGCGAACTAAAATAATTAGAGATTTAAGACTTGGAATATATGATGTAATAGTAGGAATAAACTTATTAAGAGAAGGGTTAGATTTACCAGAAGTATCTCTTGTGGCTATTTTAGATGCAGATAAAGAAGGTTTTTTAAGATCAGAAACTTCTCTTATCCAAACTACAGGAAGAGCTGCTAGAAATATAGAAGGTAAAGTTATTATGTATGGTGATAGAATTACAAATTCTATGGCTAAAGCCATAAGCGAGACAGATAGAAGAAGAGAAATACAGGCTCAATATAATGAGGACCATAATATAACACCAACATCTATTATTAAGGGTATTAGGGGCACAATAGAAGCCACTATGGTAGCTGAAGGTGAAGAAGATTATTCAGATAAATTTAGCCATGATGAAATAGAATCAATGATTATTGGATTAGAAGGCGCTATGTTAATAGCTGCTGAAGAATTAAACTTTGAAAAGGCTGCTGAATTAAGAGATAAAATTCGAGAAATGAAGAAGATGTTAAAATAAGAGGTGAAGAATTTGCAAAATAATAAAATAATTATTCGGGGAGCCAAGGAAAATAATTTAAAAAATATTAGCCTTGAATTACCCCGAAATAAATTTATAGTATTTACAGGATTAAGTGGGTCAGGGAAGTCTTCTTTGGCCTTTGATACAATATATGCTGAAGGTCAGAGAAGATATGTAGAATCGCTGTCTAGTTATGCTAGACAGTTTTTAGGTCAAATGGATAAACCAGATGTTGAGTATATAGAAGGTCTTTCTCCTTCCATTTCTATTGACCAAAAGACTACAAGCAAAAACCCAAGATCCACTGTTGGAACAGTTACTGAAATTTACGATTATTTAAGACTTTTATATGCTAGAATTGGAACTCCGTATTGCCCTAAATGTGGTAAGGAAATTACTAGTCAAACAATAGACCAAATGGTAGATAGTATAATGGAATTAGAAGAAGGGACTAGATTACAAGTTTTAGCACCAGTTATTAGAGGGAAAAAGGGTGAGCATGTAAAAGTATTAGAGAATATAAAAAAAGAAGGTTTCATCAGAGTAATAGTAGATGGAGAAGCTTATGAGATATCTGATGAAATTAAATTAGAAAAAAACAAAGTTCATACTATAGAAGTAGTAGTAGATAGAATTGCTATAAAAGAAGGAATTGAGGGTAGACTGGCAGAATCTTTAGAAATGGCACTAAGAATGGCAGATGGACTGGTATTAATAGATGTAATTGGTAAAGAAAAACTTACATTTAGTCAAAATCTGTCTTGTGTGGATTGCAATATATCTATGGAAGAGCTAACACCAAGAATGTTTTCTTTTAATAGTCCTTTTGGCATGTGTCCAACTTGTAATGGACTAGGGTTTTCAAAGGTAATAGATCCAGATTTAATAATACCAAATGGAGACTTAACCATAGAAAAAGGTGGTATAGCACCTTATAGTAACACCAACGAATCAAGTTACTATTTTCAAATATTTAAAACACTGGCTGAAAATCATGATTTTAAAATTACTCAGCCACTGAGTGAAGCGCCAAAAAAATTAATCAACGAATTATTATATGGAACTAAAAAAGTTATTTCCTTTGATTTTGACAGTCATTTTGATGGAGCTAGAAGCTTTCATGGGACTTTTGAGGGAATTATACCAAACTTAGAAAGAAGATACCGCTCAACTAATTCTGATTATATGAGAAATAGAATTGATGGATTTATGACAGAAGACCCATGTCCTACTTGTAAAGGAAAAAGATTAAAGGATGAGGTGCTTTCAGTTAGGGTCAATGGTCTAAATATTGTTGAAGCTACTGATTTATCTATTTTAAAATCAATAGAATTCTTTTCAAATTTAGTGCTAACAGAAAAACAAGCTATGATAGGAGAACAAGTGTTAAAAGAAATTAATGAAAGGCTAAACTTCTTGAGAAATGTAGGCTTAGATTATTTAACCCTATCTAGGACAGCAGGCACCTTATCTGGAGGAGAATCTCAAAGAATAAGACTGGCTACTCAAATTGGATCCAGCTTGGTGGGAGTTGTATATGTATTAGATGAACCAAGTATAGGGCTTCATCAAAGAGATAACAATAAGCTTTTAAAAACTTTGAGAAATTTAACAGATTTAGGTAATACTTTAATAGTAGTTGAGCATGATGAAGATACTATGTATAAAGCTGATCATATAGTAG
>LSQX01238580.1_pt1 | contig 13995 bp, 9 predicted proteins | sample 654561 | NCBI WGS metagenome assembly LSQX01 (sample SAMN04489861, study PRJNA283612) | anaerobic digester metagenome | isolation source: 4 biogas reactors fed with cattle manure at either 37C or 55C with and... | place: Denmark: Kongens Lyngby | collected 2014
ACTACTTTATATTATACGAGGAAAGAACTATTTGTTTTTGAAAGCATTGACAGCAGTATTGTCGCAAATGTTTTCAATGGCATTGATTATTTTTCCCGGTTTGCTGATCAATGAACTTTCCGGAGAACAGATAATGCCTGTAGTTCTGTTGTATATAGGGATGATTGCGGGCATTCCTTTTTTGCAAAATGTGACATTTTCTTCATTGAATGTATATCTGCTTAAGATGCGAAGCAGTTTTCTCTTAAAAGTAAATGCAGATTTCATTTCTCATTGCGCTGATATGGACTTGGAAACAATGGAAAACCCTGACCTTCAGGATTTAAAGGAAAGAGCGCATGACACAATAACGGACAGCCTGACTGTATTTGATTATTTCAGCGGAATGATATCGGCAGCTCTGAGTGTGCTTATGTGCATTACCGTGATTGCTTTTGTTAATCCATTAATTATACTGCTGGTGACCTTTGTTGTTATTGTAAACTACTGCATAAACAAGCTCTTAAAGCTGAAGCAGCATGCAATAAACAACGAGATTATGAAATATAATCGGTACGGGTGGCCAATTGTGAACTATTTTTATGACATAAGATATGCAAAAGAAATCAGGCTGTTTAATCTCAAGGATTTTTTCTTGAATATTTATTCGAGTAAGCGCTCGGAAGTGAATAAATTAGGAACAGACAGTGCGGTCTGCACAAGAAATGTCTCGATTATATTGGCTGCGGTTTCACTGCTTCAAACGAGTTTTCTCTACGGATATTTTATTTACGAGGTGATTTTCGGAGAAATGACAGTTGGTGAAATGACAATTTGTATCGGGGCTGTGCTGAGGTTTTCCGAATCTCTTTCTAATGTTTCTGAACAATACCTTAACCTTACCGCATTAAGTCTCCGAGTCCGTGACCTCATCCAATTTATGGAACTCCCATGTAAAAACCAAAATGCAGGAAACATAGTGCCGGTATTTGACAAAGACTCTGTTATAGAGTTTAAAAATGTGTCATTTCGATACCCGGGGAATGAAAGATTTGTTATACGCAATTTGAATCTCACTTTGCGCAGGAAAGAAAAATTATGTATAGTCGGAGAAAATGGTTCCGGAAAAAGCACATTTGTCAAGCTGCTTACCAGGCTGTATATACCTGACGAGGGTGAGATTTTGCTTAATGGAATCAATATCAACAAATATGATTTTCGCTTGTACATGAGGCTATTTGCGGTTGCTTTTCAGGATTATGCATTATATAACATAACATTCAAAGAAAATATTGTCATGTCTGAGGAATACAGCGCAGACTCTTTAAACAGAGTAGTGAAGCAGAGCGGATTGTCAAAATTAGTTGAGAATAATGCAAAAGGCTATGACACTGTAATCTTCAAATGGTATGATGAAGAAGGCATTGAGCCGTCCGGAGGAGAAAGGCAGCGCATCGCGATAGCCAGAGCGCTTTATCGCAGCGGCAGTATTTATATTTTGGATGAGCCCGCAGCTGCGCTTGACCCTAATGCCGAATATGAACTTTATACTCAGTTCCACAACATGATTCAGGACAAAGCCGCTTTTTTGATTACCCATCGCTTGTCCGCTGTCAAACTTGCTGACAAGGCTGCGGTTTTTTCCGATGGACAGGTAATCGAATATGGAACTCATGAGGAACTTTATGCCAAAGGGGGAATATATAAAGAAATGTTCGATAAGCAGTCGGAATTCTATGTCAAAGCTGCAAGTGAATCAAATGAAACTGAAGGGTGAGTAAATATTTATCCGGTTCTTTTGATTTTTCTCCGCAGATAAGGCGTAAAATTTACACTTGACAACAAGCCCTTATTGTGGTATAATACTACTGTTGCAAATCAATCAGACTGATTTGCAATCGAATACGGAGAAGTCGCCTAGTTGGTCGAGGGCGCGCGACTGGAAATCGCGTAGGCCGTAAAAGGCCTCTAGAGTTCGAATCTCTACTTCTCCGCCAGAGAACGGTATGTGTATAAGCTATACATACCGTTTTATTTTATTCTCGGAGTCAGACAATTTATTTCATCGACTTATATTATGAATAAACAGACAATTTTCAAAACAATGCTTGAACTTTTAAAACATAGGTGATATAATATTTTTGCATAACGGAGGTATAAATTATGAAAATCATGAAACTCATATCTTTATTTCTGCTCGCGGCGATGCTCGTCACATTTATCGGATGCGGCGACAATTCCGCCCCTGCGGGAACCGACCCGTCCGGAGCCGATCCGGATAATACGGCGGCGGAAGAAACCGCAGCCGAAACATATGCTGTAGACACGATAGAAAAAGCCGATTACGAAGGCCGCGAATTCAAGATCATTTCAACCAATCAGGATCAGCGTCAGGTCGACGTGGTTGCCGAAGAGGAAAACGGCGCCATTCTGAACGACCTCGTTTTCCGGAGAAATCAGAAGCTCGAGGAATTATTCAACGTTAAAATAACAACGGCCGATAATGACTACGGCAGCATAAACACCATGGTTCAGAAAGCGGCTCAGGCCGGAGACAATCCTTATGATCTCTATATGACCAACGCTACCGCGGCAGGCCTTGCGTCAAATGGTTATCTCACCGCATGGAACACCATCGATGCAATGGATATAACCAAGCCGTGGTGGGATCAGGCGGCGATCTCGGATATGTCGATTGCGGGTAATTCATACCTTGTTACCGGAGACATCTCTCCGACAGGCATGCTGACTTCCGAGTGCATTCTTTTCAACAAAAGGCTCTTCGATGCGAGAAGCATCCCATATCAGTATGAAAAAGCCTTTGCCGGCGCCTGGACGATCGATGAAATGATCAATCTTACCAAAGACCTGACCGAAGACATCGACGGCGACGGCAAACTCAGCGACAAAACCGACCTTTACAGCTTCACCCTTTGGTGCGATGCCGGCACTGCGCTGTTTTACGGTCAGGGCGGCACTTTCTCGAAAAAGGAGGAAGGGGATATTCCGGCGATAGACTTCAATGTGGACGCCATTTCATCAAGGTACAATAAAATCTATCAGCTTGTCGTCGATAACGCCGCCAACTACTCCAAATCCGACCACGAAATGTCCTTCAAAGTCTTCAACCAGGGACGCGCCTATTTTTGCGACATAACTTTCCAGAAGGTGGAGATGTTCCTGCGCGACATGGAAGATGATTACGGAGTCCTGCCGCTGCCCAAATACGACGAGGCGCAGCAGCGGTATCAGACTAACGTTTCCGGCGCCGGAACAATGGTGGTTCTGCCGGTAAGCGTCTCCGATATCGATGTCGTAGGCAGACTTATCGACGCATATGCGGCTATCGCATATGACGACATTACTCCGTCTTTGTTCGATGTAATCGCCTCTGTCAAGAATACCAGAGACGAGGAGTCTTCAAAGATGGTTCAGCTGGTAATCAGAAACCGAGTCTTTGATCCGGTCCGCATGTATTATATCGCCGGCCATAACTCGGTCGACGATCTGCTTGCAAAATCCTCGCCTGATATAGCCTCGACCCTTGCAAAACATCAGGACAAAGCAGTAGCGGAGCTACAGAAAATCGTAGACTCCGTGACCGCGAATAACTGACCTCAGCTAAAAACAGAAATATCCGGTAAGTTCATCTCCCCAAAAGACTGAAATCCTTACCGATTCGTAAAAACTCAAAAACATCTTGCATAGCGGACATATTTGTGGTATAATAATATGTCCGCATTTTTGTTCCCGTAGCTCAGATGGATAGAGCGACCGCCTCCTAAGCGGTAGGTCGACGGTTCGAATCCGCCCGGGAACGCCATTCTTCGGATTGGTGCGGTTTGCACACAGAGCAAGCCGCTTTTTTGATTATAACAGAGCAGGACAAAAGTCCGATAAATAAAAAAATGTTTTCTTCATTCAGAAACTATCTGATTACTTTCATAATATCGCTTGTGATATTCGGTCTGATCGGATATTTTGCCGTAAGCTTCGGTCTGCGAAGCTTTGTCCCGGATACGATAAGCGGAAACAACGGTTATATCGAAACGGGGGTTGATCCCTCCGCCGAAACCACTTCATCCGCCGAAAAGCCGGATTTCAGCGCGATAAACGGCGAAAGCTTTACGATGATTCTTATAGGCACCGACTACCGCCCCGCCGTCATGAACGATTATGATGTTTCTTCCTTTACCGACGGCTTCCCGGATCCGAAGCGCGCGATTCAGGCCGACACCATAATCATAGTCAGACTCGACAAAGAAAAAGGCGAGTGCATGATATCCGCCATACCGTCCAATATGTCTGTAATGGTCGACGGAGTCAACACTCAGCTCCGCGAGCTGTATTCGGAAAAGAACCTGCAGTTTTTGATTGATAAAGTCAGTTCCGTCACCGGGCTGAAATTCGATTACTACGCCTGCATCCATATCCAGGACTTCATCAATATAATTGATAAACTGGGCGGCTTCACCTTCGACGTCCCGGTCGATATGAACTATACCGACCATAAAGAAGGTCTGACTATCAGCATCAGAAAAGGCACACAGTGGCTCGACGGAGCAACGGTCGCAAAGATGCTCAGATACCGCGGATACAGCGACGGCAATATATCAAGAATGAATCTCGCGGTTAATTTCCTCAAATCGGTGCTTAATTACCTTACCGAACCGCAGTTCATGAGCCGCGCACCCGAGCTGTATAAAGGCGTTATCGATTACACAAAGACCAACCTGTGGGTCGAAAACCTGACGGCGCAGCTCGACCTTATTTACGCGCTTCCCAATTTTACATATGTCGACATAACATACCCCGGAACCACAAAGGTATCCGGCGATATTGAGTATTTCGAACCGCAGATTTCGGCGGCGATAGATACATATTTTGAATACAGAAAACAATACTGAAAAAACATAAAACAGGAGATAAATATAATGTCTGAATCGGCAGTTACCATGGATAAGATCGTCGCGCTCTGCAAAAACCGCGGCTTCATTTTCGCAGGCTCGGAAATATACGGCGGCCTCGCAAACGCCTGGGATTACGGTCCCCTCGGCGTTGAATTCAAAAACAACGTAAAGAAAGCGTGGCTCAAGAAATTCGTTCAGGAGAACAAATATAACGTCGGTCTCGACTCCGCCATCATAATGAACCCGCAGGTCTGGGTAACTACCGGCCATGTCGGCAACTTCAACGACCCGCTGATCGACTGCAAAGCCTGCAAGAGCAGATACCGCGCCGATAAGCTGATAGAAGAATCCCCTCTCGGCGAGAGCGTGGACATTGAAGCGATGAACTTCGACGACCTTGACAAATTCATCGCAGAACACGAGGATTTGGTTTGCCCGTATTGCGGCAAGCATGATTTTACGACGATCCGCAAATTCAACATGATGCTCAAAACCCAGCTCGGAGTAACCGAAGATTCCTCTTCCGTCACCTACCTCCGCCCGGAAACGGCGCAGGGCATCTTCGTCAACTTTGCCAACATTCAGCGTACCACCCGCCGCAAGCTACCCTTCGGCGTCTGCCAGGTAGGAAAAGCATTCCGGAACGAGATAACCCCCGGCAACTTTATCTTCCGTACCCGTGAATTCGAGCAGATGGAATGCGAATTCTTCTGCAAGCCGGGCACCAACCCCGAATGGTTCGAATATTGGAAAGCCTTCTGCATGCAGTGGCTGCTCGACCTCGGCATAAAGAAGGAAAATCTCCGGTACCGCGACCACGAACCGGCAGAGCTGTCCTTTTACAGCCGCGCCACCACCGATATCGAATACGCTTTCCCCTTTACCGACTGGGGCGAACTGTGGGGAATCGCCGATAGAACAAACTACGACCTCGGCCGCCACCAGGAAGCTTCCGGCAAGTCGCTCGAATATTTCGACCCGGATACAAACGAAGCTTATATCCCTTATGTCGTTGAGCCGTCGCTCGGCTGCGACCGCGTGGTTCTCGCCTTCCTCTGCGACGCATACGACGAAGAACGCCTTACAGACGCCTCCGGCAAGGAAGACATAAGAGTGGTTCTCCGCCTTCATCCCGCCCTCGCGCCGTTCAAGTGCGCGGTGCTGCCGCTTTCGAAGAAACTCGGCGAAGGCGCGGAAGAAGTCTATAACATGCTTTCGAAAAAATTCATGGTCGACTACGACGAAGCCGGATCTATCGGCAAGCGCTACCGCCGTGAAGACGAGATCGGAACGCCGTACTGCATAACCTATGACTTCCAGTCTGTCGAAGACAAAATGGTTACCGTCCGCGACCGCGACACAATGGAACAGGAACGCATCCCGATTGACAGCCTTGTAAGCTATATCGAAGCCAAACTCGAATTCTGACAATAATACCGCTCCGCATAATTCGGTTCTGCCGGAAAAGCGGAGCGGTTTATCATCGAAAATTAATTCCCTGGCGCCGTTTTTTCGGAGCAGGGGAGCGCCGGATTAAGTCTTGACAGCCTATATGTTTATCGATCCTGCCGAAACATTCCGGCTTCGGAGAAATTTTTCGACTCTTTGATAAACAAAAGGCGCCGCGATCATCGTAAACAAAAGTTCGGGCAGCATATACATTCCGTTGTATATGAGAGAATAAAGCACCGGCCGGTTTACCCAGGAGCGGCCGAACAGCTCGAATTGCTCAAGGTTCGTCCAGAGCACTATGCCCGAGATGAAATGGCTCAGAAAGCGAAGAAATACAGCGAGAGCGGTTCCGGCCATAATTCCTCCGAAACCCCGGCTGCGCCATATCCCGGCAATGCCCAAAGCGGTATAGGCTGTGATGTAGTCAAGGATAAAGCAGCCGACAAGGATGACCGGCGTCAGTCCCCAGGCGAGAATGCTGCCCAGGTCGAGAAGAAGGCTCAATATCGAAAATACGAAGGATGCGCCGAATCCCCACTTAAGCCCGTGCCGGATAGAGACAAGGCAGACGGGCAGCATCGAAAGCAGCGTCACCGAACCTCCGAACGGCATCTGAAGGATTTTAACAAAGCTCAGCGCGACCGATAGGGCCACCATAACCGCGCATTCGAGCAGCACGGCGGTCTTTTTGTGCAGGACCGCAGACGGTTTGTTTTGATTCATGGTTTAAACCTCCGAAATATAATAAAATAACCGCACCTGCGATATGTTGATTATCAGCATACGGGGTCCGGTAATTATATATTTTCGGTTTCTCCCTGCGCCGGTATTATCCATATCAGGTTCAAAGGGTTTTCGCGGCAGGCTTACACCATCGCTCTTCTCAGCCGATTCTTGTCGGGCACCCCTGAATATTCAGTTTTTTTATCGCCAATGCGGTATATATATTATACTATTTTTATCTGAAAAAGTCAAGCGGATAATAACAGTCATTCATCCGCAAATTAAATAAAAATTCAATCTCTGATAAATCAAAAACCGTTGAAATCATCATCTTTCGGCGGTATAATCAGTATGTAACAATATTCTGACTCTTTGAAGGGTGCAATATGAGCTTTTGTTTTAACGGGAGGAGATCAATATGGAATACATAATTGAATATCTCAGAAGAAACATAAGCCTTGCCTGGAAAGGCGTCTTCTTTCATTTAAGGCAGTATGTAAGTTTTTTCATTGCGATGCTCGTGATACAGACCATGTACGGAATAGTAACGTTTTCAAACGACAACAACAACAAGCTTGAATACGGCATTATTTCCGAAGTATATGATTACGATTTAATGTTCATCGACCTGAACGAACAGCAGCGGCTGACGCTTGTGAACGACACGATGACAGTTTTCGGCGACGAACATATTTTTGATCTGGTAAGAGAAACGCCGAGAGCCGAAGAAGGCAGTTATGACAGAAGATATGACATTTATATAAAATTCGTCGGAGATAAAGATTCGGCATTGGCCGAATTTCAGTCAAGGTATTATGACGAACTCTCCTCTCTTTCAAAAGAAGGATTCAGAGTCTCCGCCTCGCCGATGATGAGCTATGAAAGCTACCGGATTCAAAGCGCGTTTTATTATCTCGCTTTTGCCGCGATACTGACCGCGGTTTCGGTATACTTCATGATGAATCTGTATTCGATAAGGCTTAATCACTACAGCTTTACTTACGGTATTTACATGACCTTCGGCGCCGATTTCAAAAAGCTTTTCAGCACCGCAGCCTGGGAGATGCTGATAATAAACTTTATCACTTTCATCCCATCCTGTATCATCGCCGCCCTGATAGATCTGATAATTTATTCGGCGGGAGGCTCCGGATTTACATTTCATTTTTTTGGGATTTTCAAAGTGCTGCTCTTTTCGCTTATAATAACCCTGACTTCGGTTACCCTCCCGATGCTCCGCTTTTCGCGGCAGGAGACAATGAGAGCGCTGCTGGCGGAAGACAACTCTAATCTTGTCGTATCACCGAGAAAATCCTTTGATTTTTACAAAAAGAAATATCCGCTGGTGTACGAACTTGCCGGTCTCTGGCGATTCAGAAGATATTATGTCAAACAAACGGCGGCAGCGGTTGTCTTTACCGCCATTTTCATCTGCGGAGCCTTCCTTTCGTACGAGAAAGCATATTCCGTAAGCCTCGATATGCCGCAGTTTATGTTCAACTTCGGATCGAATAATTCATATACTTCGACAGAATATAAAGAACTCTCCGAAATCGAGGGAATAACCGGCATCGAAAAGAATTTCAGCTGCCGCGCGGACGAGATAAAGTCGCACGTCCTGTTCTCTAAGCCGAATGTGAAAACTTCGGAAGTAATATATGACGAAGCTCATCCGGATATGGCGGCGACAAACTTCGTTCTTTATCATCCCGGCGATGAAGAAACGGTCGGTATCCTCGGAAAGGGCAGCTTTGAGGGCGATCTTTCCGGAATACTGTCATCAGACCGCAATATAATAATATCCGATTCGATTAAAAACACTTACGGTTTTGATTTTAATCCGGGCGATAAGGTGCTTATCGCAAAAAACACCGGCAAGATCAAGGAAATCGACGGTATGTTCACCGGGCTTGAGCTTTTAAGGGAACAGTTCAGGTTTTACAGGTTTGGTTATGAGGAGTATACAATCTGCGCTGTTTTGAATGATGACGTAACGATAACCGGCATGAATATATATATGTCGGACAAAGCCTTTTACGATCTGACCGGAATGGAAGTCAGCTATAAATCCGCCTCACTTTATATCGACAAAAACACCGATGTCGAGACAACACGCGCAATCTATGACAGCCTGAGAGAATACGCCGGATATTATAACGGCGCAACTGTCCGCAACCTCGAGCAATCGATGGATTACAAGGTCGAAAGCTCAAAGCAGAAGCCGGGGACTTATGCCGCAGTCGCATCATTGGTGGTTATCGGCACACCTCTTATCTGGCTGTTTTCGCAGATACTTTACTATAAAAAGCGCGAAAATGAATTCGATATCCTCCAGGCTTTCGGTTCTACCGAAGGAGAAATAAAAAGGATATATGTAATAGACGCGGTTTTCAGCGCAGTACTGGGAATTCTGTTCTGCGTGATTATGGACTGGCTGGCGCTGAAAGGAATTTATTATCTGACAAATGTCGTCCTGCCGATGTTCTACAGAGAAACGATAAGATACCCGTTTGTGATACCCGTATGGGCTCTGGCGGCGGCTTTGCTGCTCACTCTGGTATCCGCCGTCGCTTCTTCGATGGTGCCATATATTCTCTATCTGAAAAGCAAAGAGGTAAAACAGGAGCCTTCCGACATATTGGCCGAAACCGAATCCGTCTGAAAAAAGAGGTAATTGAAATGCTTATATTGCAGGCTGAAAACGTAATAAAGCAATACCGTCAGTATGACGAAGTCATATATGCCGTCAATCGCGCAAGCCTTAAAGTCGAAGACGGGGAGTTCGTCGCAATAATGGGCTCTTCCGGCTCCGGAAAAAGCACCTTCCTTCACGTCATGGCGGGGCTTATCCGCCCCGATTACGGTCATGTGAAGATACGAGGCAACGACATCACCGAAATGCCGCAGGATGAGCTGAATCGCTTCCGGGGACAGTTTATCGGGATGGTCTTTCAGAAGCATAACCTGATTCCTCAGCTTACCGCCCTCGAAAACATCATGATACCTACAGTCATGTGCAATAAGGAAGAATTCCATTTCGAAGAACACCTCAAAAAACTGATAACCACCCTGAAAATATCCGACAGACTGAACCACCTCCCGTCGGAGCTGTCGGGCGGTCAGCAGCAGCGCGTTGCGATAGCGAGGGCAATGATTAACCGGCCGCAGGTTATGTTTGCCGATGAGCCGACCGGAAATCTTGACCGGGCAAACGCGGATGAAGTTCTTGATCTTCTTCTGAAGACCCGGGAAGTCATCGGGCAGACAATTGTAATGGTAACCCACGATATATCGATTGCCGAAAAGGCCGATAAGATATATATAATGGATAACGGCGGACTCGAACTGTATAAAGACAATAAAGCCATTTGAATTGATGAAAAAGGAGCATTCGAAAATGAACGGAGCGGAGAATCTCTATAAAAAGCGCTGGGGCGTTTTCAACCATTATTTATATGGGACGGTAAACAATCCCTCTAATCCCGCAAATATGGGCAGGGGAGAAACCGATTGGAGTAGCTGTACCGAAGAACTCGATACCGATCTTATGGCATCTCAGCTCCATGAAGTCGGCGCCGGCTATCTGTTCTTTACCGTCATGCAGGGAAATAAGTATATGGCAGCGCCCAACAGGACATATAATGAAATCGCCGGAACAGCTCCGGGAGAAGCCTGCAGCAAAAGAGACCTCATTGCCGATCTGATCAGGTCACTCGACAAATACGGCATCGACCTTTACCTTTATTATACCGGCGACGGTCCCTATGCAGACGAAATAATCGGAGCCAGGTTCGGATTTTTGCCCCCGCGGAAAAACGTTTCCCTCGATTTTTCAAAGAAATGGGCGGCGGTTTTGGAAGAATACGCGCTGCGTTATAAAGATAAGGTAAAAGGCTGGTGGGTCGACGGCTGCTATGACTATTTCGACTATACCCAAGAGACTTTAGAGCCGTATTTCAACGCGATAAAGGCTGGGAATTCCGAAGCCGCCGCCGCTTTCAACAATGGAGTAAAGGAAACTCTGATAAAGCACTATAAAGACGAAGATTTCACCTGCGGCGAATTCAATGACTTTGTTTATATACCCGAATCGCGATATATAAACGGCGCGCAGGCTCACATCTTAGCCCCGCTCGGGAAATCGACTTCCGGCAGCTCTCAGGGGGAGTGGTGCCGACCCGGCGTCAATCGCAGCGGTGAATATTTAAATATTTATGTAAACAAGGTAAACAAAGCAGGCGGAGCGGTGACTATCGACATTCCCGTATGGCGTGACGGCCGTTATGATCCGGAACAGCTTGAAGCCCTGAAACGGATAGCTGTTGAATAATAATACAATGCAGATCAAACCCGATTTTATATGTTCTTCGCGGCTGACCAGCCGAATGTGCTCCGACTTCAGCGCAGATGAGCAATCCGCACAAAAGCAGACTTGCATAAATATACATATTATGCCGAAATAATACTTGAAATGTACATAAAAATGCGGTATAATATATTAACATTCTATTTTCAGGGAAGGTTACATCCGGATGTCTGACATTAAAAAAATCGTACTCGCATATTCGGGAGGTCTTGATACCTCCGTTATAATCCCGTGGCTCAAAGAAAATTACGAGGGCTGCGAGGTCATCGCCGTATCCGTCGATGTCGGTCAGGCCGACGAACTCGACGGGCTGGAGGAAAAAGCATTAAAGACCGGCGCATCAAAGCTTTATATCGAGGATATGCGCCGTGAATTCATCGAAGAGTATATATACCCGACCCTTAAAGCCGGCGCGAAATACGAAAATCAGTATCTTCTGGGCACCAGCTTTGCCCGTCCGATTATCGCAAAAAGGATAGTCGAAATAGCAAAAGCCGAGGGTGCCGACGCCATCTGTCACGGCTGCACCGGCAAAGGAAACGATCAGGTCCGCTTCGAGCTGACAATCAAAGCGTTTGCCCCGTTTATGAAGATTATCGCTCCCTGGCGTATCTGGGATATGAAGTCCCGCAGCAATGAGATAGATTACGCTGAGGCGCATCACATTCCGCTTAAGATAAACCGGGAAACCAACTATTCGAAAGATAAGAACCTCTGGCACCTTTCCCATGAAGGACTTGACCTCGAAAATCCGGCTAATGAGCCGAATTACGACAAGATACTTGAAATGTCGGTTACTCCGGAAAAAGCGCCGGATAAGCCCACTTATGTAACAATTCATTTCGAAAAGGGAATTCCGACCGCCGTCGACGGAGAAGAGTTGGGTTCTCTCGAGCTCATGGCAAAACTTAACAAACTCGGAGGAGAAAACGGCATCGGCATACTCGATATGGTTGAAAACCGTCTCGTCGGTATGAAAAGCCGCGGAGTTTACGAAACTCCGGGAGGAACGATACTCTATAAAGCGCATGAAGCGCTCGAGACCCTCACCCTCGACCGGGATACGATGCACGAGAAGCAGATTCTCAGCCACCGCTTCGCGGAACTCGTTTACTTCGGAAAATGGTTCACCCCGCTGCGCGAAGCGCTTTCCGCTTTTGTCGACGCAACGCAGGAAACCTGCACCGGAGACGTTAAGCTCAAGCTTTACAAGGGCAATATTATCCTTTCGTCGACAACCTCCCCATACAGCCTTTACGATGCCGAAGTCGCCACCTTCGACCAGGATAAAGTATATAACCAGGCGGATGCCGGCGGTTTCATAAACCTTTACGGTCTCCCGATCTGGGTCAAAGCCGTGCTCGACGAAAAAAGAAAGAACGACTGAACGGCGGTTTACCCCAAATAAATATACCGCGCGATTGCGATAAACATTGTTTAAGCGGACCGCGCGGCACAGCTTTTATACGGAAGGATCAGCTTTTTTATGGCAATGTGGGCGGGACGCTTCGCAAAGAAGCTCGACGGCAGGGTTAACGACTACAACGAGTCGCTTTCTTTCGACTGCCGATTGTATAAATGGGATATTACAGGCTCCGCGGCGCACGCGATGATGCTTGCAAAACAGGGAATTATCAAACCCGAAGAAGCCGATAATATCCTGCGCGGGCTCAAAAGCATACTTGAAGATATCGAAAACGGCAGCCTCCGCTTCGACGACGGCTCGGAAGACATACATATGTATGTCGAAGGCATCCTCACAACCAGGATAGGCGAGGACGGCAAGCGGCTTCACACCGCCCGCAGCCGCAACGATCAGGTGGCATTGGATACAAGGCTCTACCTCCGCGAGCAGGCAGGCGAGATTTATAACCTTGTAAGAGACCTTATAAACGTAATAACCGATAAGGCGGAGGAGCACAGGGAAACGGTGATGGCAGGATATACCCATCTTCAGCGCGCCCAGCCGCTTACTTACGCTCATTGGCTTATGGCATATGCGTCGATGTTCTGCCGCGACCTTGCCCGTCTGAAAGAGACCTATGCCCGTATCGACGTAATGCCGCTCGGAAGCGGCGCTCTTGCGGCGACAACTTATCCCATAGACCGGGAATATGTCGCGAAGCTTTTGGGATTTAAAGAGATAACGCTGAATTCAGTTGACGCCGTCTCCGACCGCGATTATGCAATAGAGCTTCTCTTCGATATATCGCTCATCATGATGCATCTCAGCCGCTTTGCCGAGGAGATTATCCTCTGGTCAAGCTCCGAATACGGCTTCATCGAGCTTGACGACGCTTATTCGACCGGCTCGTCGATAATGCCGCAGAAGAAGAATCCGGATGTCGCCGAGCTTGCCCGAGGAAAAGCCGGAAGAGCCTTCGGCAATCTGATAACTCTGCTCACCGTTATGAAAGGTTTGCCTCTTGCCTATAACAAAGATATGCAGGAGGATAAAGAAGCCGTTTTTGACAGTATCGACAATGTAAAGCTCACCCTTGAAGTTTTCCGAGAGATGTATAAGAGCTGCACGATACGCGCAGATAAGCTCAGAAAATCCGCCTC
>LSQX01314215.1_pt4 | contig 13991 bp, 13 predicted proteins | sample 654561 | NCBI WGS metagenome assembly LSQX01 (sample SAMN04489861, study PRJNA283612) | anaerobic digester metagenome | isolation source: 4 biogas reactors fed with cattle manure at either 37C or 55C with and... | place: Denmark: Kongens Lyngby | collected 2014
ATCTCTTTCAGAAATGATGCCTTCTCTGATATGCCCATATCCTCAAGGTACTGTTTTGCATCCTGCACTTTTGCCGCATCGTCGTTCGGTGCAAACTGAAGGCCGCTCATTACGTCAATGTCCGGGCTATCCAGCTGAGCCTTCACCACGCTGCTTTCGATGCCTGAATCGATAATTCGCTTCGTCAGCGCATTTGTGTAGCCGACAGCACCGGATACGGTGGCAGTGGCTGCATCCTCATCCGGCCGGATGATGCCGGCCACAGTCAATTCGATCGCATCGCCCAGCATCGACTCAACCTGAGTCATGCTGTCGCCGATATAGTCGAAACGCCCCTCCTCGTTTTTTGTATAGAGACTTCCGGCGGGCAAGACGTAAAACCGCCGTTCCATGATCTCGTCGTAATCGATTCGAAACGTTTTGGCTTCAAATGCTTCGCCCTTCTCAATTGCCTCGATCTGCGCCCGATATTCGTCTTCGGGAATGACGCCCAGCGCATAAAGCGCCGTTGTCGGCAGCTCATTGCGTTCATCAAGCACGATCAGGACTTCGCTGTCCTCTTCCGGCCAGGTCCCGTGAAGCAGCGTATAGCTGTCACGCACGGCTGAACTGACAAGCGTGTCGCCGGCGCCGGGCAGCAGTTCCTCGAAAATATTCAGCATCGGCCCTCTGCCGCCCGTCGTCATCGACCCCATCATGGTCTCCTGAATATTGCCGATTGCGCCTCCGTAGGTCGGCATCAGATTCTCCTCAACAAACGTGTTGCTTTTGGCATCGGCCAATTCACCCTCCGTGTTGTAGGCATAGACACCGAACGGCACATCATAAGAATAGACAATGCCGTGCTCACCCAAATACTCGCCGATGCCGTTTGCCGGGTCCTCGAGATACTGTTTGAACGCGGTCAGATTGTTTTTGGTCAGGCTGGCCGTCAGATTGCCGGCCATTTCCAGCACGGCATTGTTGGCATAGACGGCATCCGATGCGTGATTTCTCTCCCGGGACGCCCTTCTCGTGTCACCCATATTCATCATGCTGCCGAGATCGACAGTCTCGGCATCGATTGTGATCGGGTAAGCGGTCATGGTTTCCTGCTGAATATCTTCGATGTACGTGTTGACCCCGTTCGAGAGCGACAGGATCAGCGCGATGCCGATGATGCCGATCGATCCCGCAAATGCCGTGAGCAAAGTACGGCCTTTCTTCGTGAGCAGGTTGCTGAAGCTCAGCGAGAGCGAGGTGAGATAGCTCATGGATGCCTTGCCGAGATTGCGATGTTCCGGTTCCTGTATTGCGTCCGGCTGTTCAAACGGATCCGAATCCGAAATGACACGCCCGTCCTTGAGCCGGATGATGCGCGTGGCATACTTCTCGGCCAGATCGGCATTATGGGTCACCATCACCACGAGCCGATCTTTCGCAACCTCCTTCAGAAGATCCAGAACCTGAATGCTGATCTCCGAGTCAAGCGCGCCGGTCGGTTCATCCGCAAGAAGAATATCCGGATTGTTGACAAGTGCCCGCGCAATTGCGACGCGCTGCATCTGCCCTCCGGACATCTGGTTTGGCTTTTTGTGTTTCTGGTCGGCAAGCCCCACCTGTTCCAAAGCCCGGAGCGCACGCTCGCGCCGCTCATGCGGTGCAACACCGGAAATCGTCAGCGCCATGTCAACATTGGACAGAATCGACTGATGCGGGATCAGATTGTAACTTTGAAAAACAAACCCGACGGAATGGTTTCGGTAGGAATCCCAGTCACGGTCCTTGTACTTTCTGGTCGACACCCCGTTGATAATAAGGTCTCCGCTGTCGTAACGGTCAAGTCCGCCGACAATGTTCAGCATCGTCGTTTTGCCCGACCCGCTGGGGCCGAGCACCGCGACAAATTCACTGTCGCGAAATGTCAGGGAGACGTCGTTCAGCGCGTCTTGTGTAAGGTCTCCGGTTTTGTACTGTTTGACGATGTTCCTTATTTGAAGCACGTGCATGCTCGCTTTCTCAAGAATATGACTCACCTTTAACTGACTGCATTCAGAACAATAACGTCAAGGCGGACGTCTGCATCCGTCATTCACAGCCGCAGATCAGTCGCAAGAATTATAGCGCACCCGTGCGGTCTGGACCTCACACGTTACCGGCCTCCTCAATCAGACGCAATCCGGTCTCAGTCAATTCATAACAGCGTGTCGCAACTTCAGCAAGATAGCGGCGATCGTGCGAGACCGAGATAATCGTACCGTTGAATGCAGAGAGCACCTCTCTTACGACCGGAGCGGAGAGCGGCGAAAAATTTCGGGTTGGTTCATCCAAAAGCCAGGTGTCGGCTTCCTGCAGCAAAAAAGAGAGCATGAAAAGCTTGGCCTTCTGCCCTCCCGACAACGCCTCGATCCGGTGCATCATTTCATGGCGGTCAAACTTCATGCAGCCCAGCATGTCGAGCGCACGCTGGCGATCTGCCACATGTCCGGACGGAGCCAGAAACTCAACCGGCAGCGCCTCAGCCGGCAGCACGTCTTCATAATTCTGCGGCATGTAAGCGACCCGGAGATCCGGTCTGGCTGAGAGCTCGGCATAAATGCGGCGCAGGAGCGTTGACTTGCCGCATCCGTTGCTCCCGATGATGGCCACCTTTTCCCTGCCGCGCACAGTCAGGTCAATATCTCTGGCCAGAATGCGGCTTCCATCCGGCACACGCAATACAGGGAGGGCCAAATCGAGGATCCGCTTGTCCCTGGGATGCGAGATGGCAGGGTCCGCAAACAGCAGGACGGCATCTTCACGGTCCGGTTTTTTTGTCCGCTCCTCGTACGTTTTATCGAGACGGCGTCCGAGGGATTTGACGGCATGCATTTTCTTTTTGAGCAGTCGCCCGCCCGCCGGATCCTGGCGCGAAATCGACGCCTGGTCATGTTCGACCTGCTGCTCAATGCGCCGATACCGTTCCATTCTCGCCTCATGCTGACGTTCATCGGCCAGAGCCAGTCTCGACTGCCGCGAGAATGCGGCATCTCGCTCTGCCATATACGCGGGAAGGCCGGTTCGCGCAAGGGTCCAGACCGGCGTCTGCCGCCGGTGCAGCTGCTCCAGATGCAAAATACCGTTGGCCGTGCGTTCGACCAGCGTTTCATCATGCGAAACAAACAGGAGCGGTCGCTCCTCCTCCGAGATGAAGCGTTCCAGCCATTCCAGCGTCGGAATATCCAGATCGTTTGAGGGTTCGTCCAGGAGCATGACATCCGGCTTCTGTATGAGCAGCCGGCAGAACTGAACTTTCGTCCGTTCACCGCCGGACAATGAGCCGAGACGGCGGCTTTCGTAAAGGAATTCGGGCGCAAGCCTGAGCCTCAGCGCTGCGTCATTGATGGCCTGCCAGTCACTGTCCGATCCGGCCGTCACATAATCGTATACGGATCGGCCGAGATCTTCCGGTGAAATGAACTGAGCCAGATAACCGATCCGGTCACTGCCGGATACGGCGCCGGTCACATCCAGATAGTCTGGCGGCATGTCGCGGGCGGCGAGCACTTTCAGGAGAGAGGATTTGCCATTTCCCTCTTCCCCGATCACGGCGAGCTTGTCACCCGGATTCAGCACGAACGACAATGATTTAATAAGTATGCGAAGATCACGGCGATGCGAGATCGTAAGATTATCGGCAATCAGCATAAACAACTCCTCTGGATAAGGACACAGTGTGCCCTTGTTTCAATCAGGAAATTATTTGCCGATCATGTCGCACCGCCTGTCTAATCAGATGCCATCAGTGTAGCCAGCAGGCTGACAGCCGTCAACGCTGCGATGTCAAATCATGCAGGGGCTGGAACTGCCGTTGTCAGAAGCGGCGTGTAGCGCATGCCGTTTGCCGTGAATTCGCTCAAGAACAAGACGACTGCCTGCATGCTCTGTTCCCCGCTTATGACGGGCAGGGCGCTGAAGTCGATCGCATCACGCCGCACTCTTCTGGCCAGCGTAATGTGCGGCTGCCACCTGCGTCCTGCCGGCTCGAGCCCCAGATTAATCAGCGCTGACTCCAGCCTACGGACATAACGTCGGAACGCGTCGTTTGCAGAAGTCTCCAGCACGAGCGTACCCGCCCCGAGGAAGCGGTACGCTCCCGGCGTGAGCGAAAGCGGCCCCGGAAACAACTGTTCAAAGAGATCGCCAATGTCAGATGCCAGACTCCTGTCGACGTCGCCGATAAAGCGGATTGTGCAATGCAGATTTTCTGCAGTCACAACCGACGCTTTCGCATCGCTCGTACGGATCAGCGGCAGTGACGCAGCCAGGCGGTCATGCAAACCGGGCGGCAGGGTGGCCGCAACAAAAAGGCGCTGTTTCTTCATTCGGTATGCAGTCAAAACTAGTAGCGCAAAACGCCGTACCATTCACCGCGCACATCCTCCGACAGTTCGAGCACATGGACGTCGGCGCCAGTGTGAAGTCCTTTGATGATGACGGAGTCGAGATTCGTATTGCCGGCCTTGTGTTTCGCCAGATTGACATATATGGCTCCCAGCCGGCCTTCTTCGGCAGCCTTCAGTGCGAGATCATGCTCATTGACCGTGCGCCTGTCCGCAATGGCGCGCAGAAGATCGTCCTGGAGCCGTTTTGCGTCGTCAGCAAGGAGTGGCTCCAGCGCTTCAGCAATGCGCCCCTGCCGGTCTTTTTCATCGATCGAATCAAGCGGCTGCTCAATCTGGCTCTCCAGATAGACAGTATTTTTTGAAATCTGCCGGAAAACGGCAATATTTTTCGTCGTGCCGGCAAGCAGCACCTTGCGGTTTCCAAGCACCTGCGGCAGCGTCGTATCGAGATAGCGGAAATATTTTTCACGATTCTTTTCCACTTCTTCCGGTTTTGCCCGGTGCCCGTGATGCATGCCTTCGAGACCGCTGTACGATCCGACATTAAGATCGGCGTTCACATCAAAATCATCAAAAAGTGCCTGGAACTCAGTCTTGACCTCATCCGTTTCAAACGGTTCATAACCGTATCGCGACGCCTTGTAAAGGCGCACCCGATCCTTGCTCAGATCCGCCAGCAGGACGTCGGCACGACGGCCGAGATGCGCAAACAGCGGTAGAACATGGTAGACACTGCCGACAATGGCGATTGGTTCCGGCGCATACTCCAGATGAAACACCTCGAGAGACGAGCCGCAGGCAAATACGGCCAGGCCGGCTTTTGTGTACTGCCACAAGGTCGTTTTTGCCTTCACCAGATCGTACAGCGAAATGAAGGCGTCCTCCCAGTGACGGCGCGCATATTTCGCTTCGGCAATGCGTTCGGCATCCGACACCAGATTCTTGTAGCGCACGGGATCGCCTTCATTGTCGGGGTACCTTGCATGGGTCGGCAAATAGATGGAAATGCAAGGTGCACCGGCGGGTATTTCAGATTGAATAAGGGATTTAAGTCGTTTGCTGCTAAGCACGGTTGGTCCTTTCCGTCGAATAGTCGACAAGGTCATTCAGCCCGCAGTAGCTGTCCACTTATTTTACAGGTTCGCTGACAAAAAGTGGTAACGCGATCATTTTGTCGCAGACAAAATGAAGTGTTTTCACTCCTGCAGAAACAGACAGCGGACAGAAAAATGCCCGCGACAACAGTGCGATCCGCATAGCTGCAGTCCCAAATCAAGCAGATGGCAATCCCGGATATGATTTATGTCGAGTGAACTGAATCTCGTGGACGAGGCCGCAAAAAAGAGCTGAGAAATCAGCCGTCCGCAATCTTGCGCAAAAACTGTTTCGTTCTGGCTTCGTTCGTATGCCGGAACACTTCATCCGGCGTGCCCGCCTCAATAACCTGCCCCTGATCCATAAAGATGACATGGTCTGCCACTTCGGCGGCAAAGCGCATCTCATGGGTGACGACCAGCATCGTCATGTTTTCTTTGGCGAGATCCCGCATAACATTCAGGACTTCGCCTGTCAGTTCCGGATCAAGTGCTGAGGTCGGTTCGTCGAAACACAGAATGGCGGGGTTCAGGGCAAGCGCTCTGGCGATGGAGACGCGCTGCTGCTGTCCGCCCGACAGCTGGAACGGATAGGCATGTGCTTTGTCGGCAAGTCCCAGTTTCTGCAGGAGCGCCAGCGCGTCTTTCTGCGCCGTCTTTCTGTCCCTTTTCAGAACCTGACGCGGCGCTTCGGAGACGTTTTCCAATATGGACAGATGCGGAAACAGATTGAAGTTTTGAAAGACCATGCCAAGTTTAAGCTGCAGCGCCTTCTGAACAGCGGGAGGCGCATAGACCGCCCTGCCCGTTGCATCCGTATCCACCAAAATCTGACCGCAGATATTGATCTGTCCGGCGTCGATTCGTTCCAGCTGGCAGATGCCGCGGAGCAGCGTTGATTTGCCGGATCCGGACGGACCGATAATCGCCAGAATGCCGCCTTCCGCCAGCGTGAACGAGATGCCTTTCAGGACCTCCAGCGTACCGAAACGCTTCCTCACATCGCGCACAACAAGAATATTGTCATAACTATCCGACACGCGTCTCACACCTTATAGTAGGCAAACCGGCGTTCCAGCCCGTTCATGAAGAGATTCACCATCCCGTTCATGATCAGATAGAACACGAGCGCGACGACGATCGGAGTCATGCTGCCGGTGCGGTTCATATGGTTCTGCGCGACGCGCAGGAGTTCAATAATGCCGATGGCGGTGGCCAGTGCCGTATCCTTGACGAGCGTCATGAACTCATTGCCGAGCGGCGGCAGAATCCGCTTGAACGTCTGCGGCCAGATGATGTGCAGGAACGTTCTGGCTCGAGAAAAACCGAGTACTCTGGCTGCCTCATACTGGCCCTTCGGAATTGATTCGATGCCGCTTCTGTATATCTCCGAAAAGTATGCCGCGTAGTTGATTGTGAAGGCGACACAGGCTGCCGTGAAGCGGTCAAAGCCGCTGATGTTCAGCTGAAGCGACGGAAAATACATCACAAAGACCAGCTGGAGCATCAGCGGCGTACCGCGAATCACATACTGAAATATGGCCACCGACCGACTGACCGCTTTCCATTTCGACATCCGCCCGAACGCGAGCAGCAGGCCGAGCGGAAGGGCAAACAGCAGCGTGATGAAGAACAGCTTGACTGCTACCCAGCTTCCTTCGATAAACGCCGGAAGCAAATCGACAATGGCTGGCCACGTCATTTATTCAAAAATGGTCACGTCGCTGCCAAACCATTCGGTTGCGATGGCCGCCAGCGTTCCGTCAGCCTTCATGGCACGGAGCGTTTCTTCAACTTTGTCCTTCAGCTGGACTTCGCCTTTGCGAAACCCGATCACGTACGTTTCCGGCGCCAGCGATTCCGCCAGAATGACATAGTCGGCAGCATCTTTTTGCGCGACGTAATATTCGCCGACGACTTTGTCGATCAGAAGACCGTCTGAATTGCCGCTCTCAAGATCGAGGAATGCCGTGACGTTGTCGCGGAACGGGACCACTTCCTTGAGGGAGTCTTTGAACGACTCGTTTGCGTCAAGCGCCTGCTCAGCAGAGGATTCCTCCTGCAGGGCCAGCGTTTTCCCGGCCATGCCGGCAAGATCTTCAATGCCGGAATCCGCCATGACAATCACGACCTGGTCGTTGCCGAGGTACGCAGCCGACAGCGTATTGTCACGGTCACGTTCTTCCGTAAAGCTGTAGCCGTTCCAGAGACAATCAATGTTGCCGGCATCCAGCTCATTCTGCTTCATCTTCCAGTCGATCGGAAGCAGTTCAAGCTCAACGCCGAGACGTTTTGTCACTTCTTTGGCCAGATCCACATCGAAGCCGACGATCTCGTTCTTTGCATCACGAAAGCCCATGGGAGGGAAATTATCATCCAGGCCCATGATCAGAACGCCTTTGCTCTCTACTATGCTCCAGCTGTCATCCGATTCTGCTTCTGCCGCTTCTGTTGCTTCGGCTTCCGTTACTTCCGCCTCTGTTGCTGCCGCTTCTGTTGCTGCCGCTTCTGTTGCTTCCGCTTCTGTTGCTGCTGCTGTTTCCGCTGACGTGGGGTCGGCTGCTTTCGGCGAACAGGCGCCGAGCATGAGGAGCATGCTCATGACGAGCAGCAGGGTGATCCATTTTTTCATGCGTATTGTCATTCCTTTCATCACCCGGTTTCATACACGCGCGGCCTGTAAGACCGAGTATAATCTCGCATCTTGCCGCATTTTATCCCAAAGGTAAAGCGTTTGCGGCCTTCCCGGTGATACTTTCGGCTATTCGATCACTGGAGGTGTTTATTCACGCCCGAAGTCTGTGAAATCACACATTTAAAAGAAAAGCACTCCATCTCCCGGCTCTGAACAAATGTACAGCTCATCCATCTGGTGCACGGATGTTAATGCATAATTCCACGTTTTTTCAAAACAGCTTGCCGCCCGCTGTCCCTCTGCCCTAAAATATGTGCCAATGCGGATTATTCTGGCCGGTTCGTTGTAAACAAAGGGACAGGTGTCCGACACAAGGAGGCAGTCGCATTGACCATGGACCGGGCACAGTATAAGGCGGGCGTTCTGGACGCTATTCCGGTTGGTCTGGGTTTCCTGCCAATCGCGTTTGCCTATGCCGCTGCCGCATCTGACGCATCCTTTTCGGCAATTGAAACGACGCTGATGTCGCTTTTCGTATTCGGCGGTGCGAGCCAGATGATGGCGGTCGGCATGCTGGCCGGCGGGGCTGCTCCGTTCATGATCGTACTCGCAACGCTGATCATGAATCTGCGTCACTTTATCATGAGCACCTGCGTCTTCAACCGCATGGAGCCTGCCGCGGCACCGGCCAAGCTGCTGATGGCGCACGGTGTGACCGACGAATCGTTTGCCTTGTTTACGACGGAGAAGGGGCAGTCCAGATCGGTCTCGTACTTTCTCGGCCTGTTCAGCCTGACGTACTTTGCCTGGGTATCGGGTGCTGCACTGGGCGCGCTTGTGCTTGACGTCCTGCCGCCGCTTCTGGCTGACAGCCTCGGCATCTCGCTTTATGCTGTCTTCATCGCCATCCTGGCACCCGAGGCCAAGAAAAGTGTTCGTCTCATGCTGCTCGTCATCGGCACCGCGTGTCTCAATTTTTTATTGCGGCAGTTTATGGATCCGAGCTGGGCCTTGATCGCGGCGACGCTCGGCGGTGCCGCCGTTGGCGTATTCACAGTCGATCTGCCGGAACTGGCGGCGCCTGTATGAGAACTGAGATTGTACTTCTGATTATCGGCATGGCGGTCGTCACCTACATTCCGCGTGCCTTGCCGGCCGTTCTGCTGGAAAAAATCAAGCTTTCCGGGCGACCGGAAAAGTTCCTCCGGCTGATTCCTTACACGGCCATGAGCGCCCTGATCTTCCCCGGCATTCTGACATCGGGCGGTGACACCATGCTGCCCGGTATTGCAGGCGGACTTGCCGCCTTGCTCATCGCACTCTTCAAGCCATCCGTGCCGCTCGTCGTCGCCGGCGCTGTGGCCGCTGCCATGCTGACGTCGATTTTCTTCTGATTCCTACTTGAGCCTCATCCGTACAATGTGGTAACCTCACTGCCGATTGTGTTGAAAGAGGTTTTATACCGTTTATGCTGCAGGCCCTGATCATATTTGTTGTCACGTACATCCTCATGATTGTCCTGTCCGAATGGCGCTGGCTGATCGCACTGGCTTCCGCCGCTCTGTATGTGCTGCTGGGCATCTTTCCCGTTCAGGGCGTTTTGTCTGAGATCAACTGGAACGTCATTTTCATGATCGTCGGGACCATGGGCACGGTTGCGCTTTTCATCGAGTCGAAGATGCCGGCAAAGCTCGCCGACATGATCATCGATCGCTCGAAGAATGAAATGAGCACGATCATCGCCCTGTCCGTGTTTGCCGGCATCATATCGGCGTTTGTCGACAATGTGGCGACTGTCCTCATGGTCGCACCGCTGGCTCTGACGATCAGTAAAAAAATCGGTTCCTCGCCGGTGCCCGCCGTGATCGCCATTTCCGTCGCCTCCAATCTGGAAGGCGCGGCAACTCTGGTCGGCGATACGACGTCCATCCTGCTCGCCAGCCATGCCGGCAAAGATTTTTTCGACTTCTTCTGGTATGAAGGCAGCCCGGGACTCTTCTTCATTAATCAGGTCGGCCTGCTTTGTGCAACCCTCGTGCTCGTGTGGCTGTTCCGCGAGAAGAAGCGCGAAATATCAATTCGTGAGTTTGCTGAAGTAACCGATTACATCCCGACGTTTGCTCTGCTCGCGACAATACTGCTCCTCATTATGGCGTCGTTCATGGATTTGAGTTTCCTGCCTGGCTTTATCCGGGAGAATATCAATGGCGTGATCTGCATGGCTGTCATGATTCTGGCCATTATTGCCGAACTCATGCGCCACCGCAAACTCAGCGTACTGACCGATACGCTGATTGAAATCGACATACAGACGGTTGTGCTGCTCGCCTCACTCTTCGTCGTGATCGGCGCCATCCGTGAAGCCGGCGTGATTGACGAAATCGGACGGCTGTTCTTCCGGATCGGCGGCGACAACTACTTTCTCATGTACACCCTGATCGTGTGGAGCTCAGTCCTCCTGTCGGCCTTCATCGACAACATCCCGTATGTCATGACTATGCTGCCGGTCGTCTCGGCACTGGCGGCACAGATGGGACAAAACCCAACGGTGCTTTACTTTGGGCTGCTCTGCGGAGCCACACTGGGCGGTAATCTCACTCCGATCGGTGCATCGGCCAATATCGCCGGCATCGGCATGCTCCGGAAGAACGGACATGAAGTAGCCAATAAGACATTTCTCAAATTATCGGTGCCGTATACGCTGGCAGCGGTGAGCTCGGCTTACATTCTCGTCTGGCTGGCCTGGGCCTGATCCGCTCAGTCGATCAGGACGCCGGACTTTGCCACATCAGGGACCGTGCAGCTTGCCGCGTTGAAACAACACGGCCGGCGGTCACCGGCGGAAAGCTTTGAAAGGGCAATTTCAATGCGCCGTGCCCTCGTTGCCGCACTTTTGGTAGAGCGAATCCAGCGAAGCCATTCCCAGCGCGCCCTGGTTGTGAGATCCTGCCAGACGCTGTCAAGACCACCGTCGGCAATCGCCAGCATCAGGTCTTCCGGCAGCACCGGCTCCGGCCACTCAGTGATAATGTCAAGCTTAACCGCAACCGGGTTACCCGCAGCCACTTCCAAATCCTTTAGCCATTCGGCTGGAATTTCCAGCCAATGGCCGCCCTTCCCATCCGGTTCAACAGGTAACGTCAAGGCTGCATCATTCACTGTGCCCGACACCATATTCATGCCGCGAGACGGGAATTGACTGCTGATTTCGTCCGGCAGCCGGATGATCGTTCTGGTGCCTGCCTGTGTCAGCAAAACTGTGAATTCGAGCATAAACGAATCTCCGCAAAGCTATTCATGATTATGGTGACAGCGCATGAATCAGCGGGACGTAACCGCGTTTACCGTTTTGACTCCAGACTGACGTCTGTCAGGGCGCGCTCGTAGAATTTCTCAATTTGCAGAAGAAGAGATTCATTCACGCGGTTCACCAGGGCCTTGTCGACACCGGACATAAATGCCTGCCTCACTTCGTCGGGTATCTGCCCCTTGTGCTGATCGAACAGCGTTTGAAACCGGGCATTGACGTCATCGATATACGGGACGGCCTCGGGCGATCGAAAAATGGAGTTGTGACTGTTCTGGCCGGGCGCATCAAGGATCAGGTATTCGACATTTGGATTCGTGATGCGCGTCTTTTTGGCAATCAGGGCGGCCCCGTCAACGGCAATCATCTCATCTTCGCTGCCGTGCACGATAAGCACCGGGATCGCAGTACTGTTGATGCTGTCGACGGCAGACAGAGATGCGTGACGGCCGAATGTCAGAATCTGATCGAACCAGAGGAATGGCGACAGCAATATGCCGGCACCGCCCATCACATCGCGTGCCTTCTCAAAAAGTATATCTGACGGCGAGCTGTAAGCGGCAAGAGCAGCCGATGCAGCCACACGGTGATCGAAAGTCAGGCCGGCACTGACGGCATAGCCGCCCCAGCTGTGCCCAAAGAGCAACACCGGCAGTCCGGCAAAGCGGCTTTCGCTTTCAATGAAAGAGAGGGCTGCGTCCAGATCGAGCGCGGATTGGACCAGTCCAACCGTACCGTCTCCCTCACTCTCGCAGGAACCGGTTCCGTCATAGGCAAGCACCTGCCAGCCGCGATCGAGAAACCACACAATCGTGTTGATGTAATTTTCATGTCCGCCGCCGATGCCGTGCGAGATCACAATCAGGCCCTTATCGTTTTCGGTACCGTAAACATATCCCTGCAGACGGTTCTTGCCGGACAGAAAGGACACCCCCTCCCGCGCGTACCGATCCTTGTAATCGTCATAGAAATACGCCGCGTTCGCAAAATCCGGATAGGCACCGCGTCCGAAATGCTGCCGCTTCAGAATCTGGTGGGTCACAAGCTGGGTCACAATCAGCACAATAAGCAATACGATAAGAATAACCACGGGCTTCCTCTTTCGCTCTCGAACGTTCTTCATTAGATCAATATACACTTCGACGGTTCACCATCCAAGATCAAGCGGCAGCAAACAAAAAAATTATTTACACAAAAAGCCCGGAGACGAAAGTCGTCTCCGGGCCGCAGAGTGTTTTTTGAACTAACGGTTCCAGATGAAACCGTCAGTCATCAGTTCTCCTGCCTTCGCTTCCTTGAAATCAGGAAGGTGACGGCGGCTCCGAGGAGAAGCGCCAGGCCGGCGAAAGGCAGTGTCGACTGCGGTTCACCTGTTTTCGGCACATCAACCGGCGGCGGCGTGGACCGTGCGGCCGGCGTGAGCGCCTCCGCCAGAACCGGATCGGTTGTCCCGCCCGGCGTCAGGCCGATTATCGTCGCCTGATTGATCACCATGCCTTCTGCCATATCGGCTGCGGTTACCACATAGGGGGCCGCCGGCTCGTAGGTGTAACTTTCGCCAGGCAGAAGCGGCGTTTCCGTCAGATCCAGGTCGACGTTAAGCCCGATCTTCGGGTCGGCAATCGACAGGCCTGTGAGGGGCACGCTGCCCGTATTCGTAATCTCAAAGCGGTAGTATACCCCTTGGCCGGCGTCGGTGATAACGACGTCAGGTCTCGTGGCTCCGCTCAGATCCGTCACACGCACAGCCGTTTTCTCGGCGGCAATGGAGCGAACCGCCAGGCCGGATGTTTCTTCTTCCACCAAAACCGGATCGGTCGATCCGTGCGGCGTCGTGCCGGCAATCGTCGCCGTGTTCAACACCGTTTCGGCTTCGAGATCGGCGGCAGTGACCACATAGGGGGCCGCCGGCTCGTAAATGTAACTTTCACCCGGCAGGAGCGGGGATCCGGACAGATCCAGGCTGACATTCAGACCGAGTTTTTCATCGGCAACAGTCAGTCCTGTGAGCGAAACCGTGCCTTCATTGACAATCTCAAAGCGATAGTAAATCTTGTCGCCGACTGCCGTAAACACGTTGTCCGCTCTTTCCGCGTCGCTCACATCCGTCACGCGCACAGCTGTTTTCACGGCCGTTATCCTGCGCTCGGCTGCACCCGGCGTTTCGTGTTCCACCGGTACCGGGTCGGTCGGACCACTGGGCGTCGTGCCCGTGACCGTCGCTTCGTTCAGGATGGTCTCGGCATCCAGGTCTTCAGATGTCACCGCGTACGGTGCTTCCGGTTCGTATGTGTACGTGTCTCCCGGTAAAAGCGGTGTGTCCGACAGATCCACGACAACATCCAGGCCAAGCTTGGCGTCCTTGATCGCGAGACTTGTGAACGGCAGATTACCGGTATTCTGAATGTCAAACTGATAGTAGATTTCGTCGCCGACGGCCCTGAATATGCCGTCCGTCCGGATCATCTGGCTGCTGTCCGTTACACGGTCGACTGATTTGTCCGCCGCAATCGATATCTCGATCTCCGGCAGGTTGACATAGACCACGTTGGAATAAAGCAGCTGTGGAGCGTCCGCTTCGGCCGCATCCG
>LSQX01144240.1_pt5 | contig 13988 bp, 15 predicted proteins | sample 654561 | NCBI WGS metagenome assembly LSQX01 (sample SAMN04489861, study PRJNA283612) | anaerobic digester metagenome | isolation source: 4 biogas reactors fed with cattle manure at either 37C or 55C with and... | place: Denmark: Kongens Lyngby | collected 2014
AGACATTGCCTCGCGGGCCGCTCGAATAGCGGCCCGCTTCCGTGTACGACTGTGACACGTGTGACTGTGAGCATGTATTGCAGGAATTTCCCCGCTGAGGCTAAACACTAAGCCAAGCACCAGGGCGCAAGCCCGTATCTGGCCCCACCAGGCCGCGAGGGAGATACAAATGGCAAGCATGCACGAGCTTGAGGTTGAGGAATGTCGCTGGCGTTGCGATCCGGCCATCTTCGAGTTTGAGACCACGGCGGAGCTACCCGACGAAGTGAAGCCGATCGGTCAACCCCGAGCCACCCACTCGCTGGAGTTCGGCGCCTCAATCAGCAGTCGCGGCTACAATGTGTTTGCACTGGGCACTCCCGGCACCGGTCGCCGCTCGATCGTGCTCGACACGCTCAAGCGCCATGCCAGGGAGATGCCGGTGCCGCCCGACTGGTGCTACGTGCATAACTTCGATGACCCCCGCAGGCCGCGCGCGCTGAAGCTCCCCGCCGGCCGTGCGATGCAGTTCCGCGAGGATATGAAGGAACTCATCGAGGACATCGACCGCGAGATCACGCGCGCCTTTGAGTCCGAAGAATACCAGCAGCGGCGCGAGGAAGTGCTGAGTGAGTACCGCAACCAGCGGGCAGCGGCACTCCAGCAGCTCGAGCAGGAGGTACAGGAGCGCGGACTCGCGATCGGGCGGGGGCCCGTCGGTCTGATTGTGGCTCCCGCGAGGGATGGCGAGGTGCTCAGCCCGCAGGAGTACCAGCAGCTTCCCCAGGAGGAGCGCGAGGAGATCGAGCGCAAGCGCCAGGAGATGCAGGAGAAGCTTGAGGATGCGATGCGCCGCGGGCAGCAGATCGAGAAGGAGGCCCGGCGCAAAGTTGCCGATCTCGACCGAGAGGTGGCCACATTCGCCATCGGCGGCACTTTCGACGAGATCAGGGGGCGTTACGAGGACCTCGAGCAGGTCGTCGAATACCTCGACCAGGTGAATAAGGATGTCCTCGACAACATAGACATCTTCCGCGTGGATCGCTCCGAGGAGGAGGAGATGCGGCGGCAGATGGCGCCCGGGCAGCAGGCCCCGGCGCTGATGGGCATGCAGGATATGACTCACAGCCCCTACGACCGCTACAGTGTCAATGTGCTGATCGGCCACGAGGGCGATGGCGGCGCGCCGGTCATCTTTGAGACGAACCCGACCATTGAGAACCTGACCGGCGACGTCGAGCACCTCTCCTACATGGGTGCGCTGCTGACCGACTTCACCATGATCAAGGAGGGCGCCCTGCACAAGGCCAACGGCGGCTACCTGGTGCTGGAGGCGGTGGCGCTGCTGCAGCGCCCGTTCGCGTGGGAGGCCCTCAAGCGCGCGCTGAAAGAGGCGCAAGTGCGGCTCGAGTCGGTGCGAGAGCAGTTCCGACTGATCTCCACCGTCACCCTCGAGCCAGAGCCGATTGAGCTCGACGTCAAAGTGGTCCTCATCGGCACGCCAACGATCTATTACCTCCTCTACGCCCACGATGAGGACTTCCAGAAGCTCTTCCGGGTCAAAGCGGATTTCACGATGATCATGGACCGCGAGGACGCGGCGGTGCAAAGCTATGCGCATTTCATCGCGGCATGCTGCCACGACGAGGATCTCCCCCACTTCGCCCCCGACGGCGTCGCGCTCGTGGCCGAGGAGGGCGCGAGGCTGGCTGCGGATCGCGACAAGCTGACGGTTCGGTTCACTGATGTGGCGAACCTGGTGCGCGAAGCGGGCTACTGGTGCCGGAAGCAGGGCGACAACGTGGTCAATGCGGCACATGTCCGGCAGGCGATAGAGGACGATGTCTGGCGCTCCAACCGCATCGAGGAGCGGCTGCTTGAGATGATTCAGCAGGGCAGCCTGATGGTGGATGTGGACGGGGAGGTCGTAGGGCAGGTGAACGGGGTGGCGGTGCTGGCGCTGGGTGACTACGCTTTCGGCAAGCCGACGCGCATCACCGCGCGCAGCTTCCTGGGGCGTCCTGGCGTCATCAACATCGATCGCGAGGTGGAGATGGCCGGACCGATCCACAACAAGGCCACGCTGATCCTCGCGGGCTACCTCAGCGAGCAGTTCGCGCAGCAGCAGCCGATGAGCGCCGCCGCGACGGTGGCGTTCGAACAGGTCTATGAGGAGGTTGAAGGCGATAGCGCCGCAGCCGCGGAGCTATACGCTCTACTTTCCACACTCGGCCGCATCCCGCTGCGGCAGGACCTGTGCGTCACCGGATCGGTGAATCAGCACGGCCAGGTCCAGCCGGTCGGAGGGATCAACGAAAAGATCGAGGGTTTCTTCCGCACGTGCAAGCGCATCGGGATCACGGGCAACCAGGGCGCGGTCATTCCCGCCGCCAACGTGCGCAATCTCATGCTGCGCGAGGACGTGCTGGCCGCGATAGGGGCCGGGGAGTTCCACATCTACGCAGTAGATACGGTCAACGAGGCGGTGGAACTGCTTACCGGGATGCCGCTGGGTGAACGAGACGAGGAGGGCAACTTCGGCGAGGGCAGCGTTAGCGCGGCCATACAGGCGAGAATGAGCGAGATGGCCGAACGACAGCGGCATTTCCGTGCTGGAGCCGAAGATGCTGAAGCGGAGTCGGACTGAGCTGGTACATGAAGGGGCCGGCGGTCTGTCCCGGGGGGGGGAGGACTTTCCGCCGGCCCGTGCCTCACGCAGCAAAGCCGCGCGAGGAAAACTCATTCCACTCGTGAGGTGATTATACCACACTTCTTATTGTTCACAAAGTGTTAAGTGCAAAAACCCCTGGCTCCGCCGCAATGAATCGCTTCGGCGGTGCCGTGGCAACAAAGCCGAGCGCATATTCCGCGCCAGTCCCGCGGAAAATGCGCACATGCAGGCTTGCATTGGCTGATTGCTTGCGGTATAATGACTTGCAGTGACATGCCACAACCCAGGACTTCACTGGGAGTGGGCCCCGATGGCCCACTCTTTTTGTTTTGAATGGCCGGCGCACTGCGGCCATGAGAACAGGCGGAGTGCCGAGCGAGTATGAAGACAAGCAAGCACCCGGTCATCAGAAGGATCGAGGGCGAAGTCGAAGAGGTCGTTGAGGCCTTCGGCTATGAGCTGGTCCAGCTCAAGTTCGGTGGCGAAGGCGGCGGGCGCACTCTTACGGCGCTGATAGACGCGCCGGAGGGCGTCACGGCAGATGCCTGTGGCGAGATGAGCCGTCGGCTGTCCATGCTGCTTGATACGCTGGACCCGATTCCAGGCTCGTATACTCTGGTGGTGTCCTCTCCCGGTCTTGACCGACCGCTGACGCGCGATGAGGATTTCGAGCGCTTTGCGGGCGAGAGGGCTGCTGTAAGGCACAGCAAGGACGGTCGCCGGCGGACGGACACCGGTTTGTTGCGCGGCGTGGAGGCTGGCGAGGTGGTCATTGAGGCCGGTGAGGACGTAATTCGCATTCCACTGTCGGAGATTGAAGAGGCGCACCTGGTCTACGACTGGGATGCGGAGGACGCGGGGGCGCGTTGACCTTCACGCAGGAGGTTGAGTCGAGTGAATGGCGAGTTCATAGACGCTCTCGAGCAGCTTCAGCGGGAGAAAGACATCCCGATGACTGCGCTGATCGACACAGTCGAGGCCGCGATGGCCTCCGCTTACCGGAAGCACTACGGAGCGAGCGATGACGTGCGTCTCGAGGTGGACTTCGAGAAGCGCGTTGTGCGGCTCTTCGCCCGTACGCTGGTTGAGGGCGAAGAAGTTGTTGATGATGACGGTCTGACCATGAATGTTCGGTATGAGGAGCACGAGGTGGATGCGGCGGAATTCGGCCGCATCGCCGCACAGACCGCCAAGCAGGTGGTCATGCAGCGCGTGCGCGAGGCCGAGCGTGAGATCGTGTTTGACGAGTTCAGCCACCGAGTCGGCGAGATGATCACCGGCGAGGTCCAGCGCAAGGATAACCGCAACGCGTTCATTGCGGTCGGGCGCACTGAGGCGCTACTACCGGCGAATGAGCAGATCCCGGGCGAGACTTTCCGCTTCGGCGACCGGCTCAAGCTGTATGTGCTCGATGTCCGTAAGACGACGCGTAATCCTCAGATTGTCCTGTCTCGCCGGCATCCGGGGCTGGTAGTCCGGCTCTTCGAGCAGGAGGTCCCTGAGGTCTTCGACGGCATCGTTGAGATCAAGTCGGTGGCACGAGAGGCCGGTGCCCGCTCGAAGGTCGCGGTTGTCTCGCGAGACCCGCAGATCGACGCCGTCGGTGCCTGCGTGGGCCATCGCGGCGCGCGCGTTCAGTCCATCGTTGATGAACTGCGCGGCGAGAAGATTGATATCGTGCGCTTCTCAGAGGATTCGCAGGAGTATCTGAAGAGTTCGCTCTCACCCGCGCGGGTCTCCCAGGTGATTCTGTCCGACGATGAGCGCTCCGCCGTCGTGGTGGCGCCCGACGACCAGCTCTCGCTGGCCATAGGCCGACGCGGGCAGAACGTGCGTCTCGCGGCTCAGCTCACCGGCTGGCGGATCGACATCCAGAGCCAGAGCCAGTGGGAGAGCCAGGCCCAGAAGGCCGTGGAGAAAGAAACGGCCGCGGCCGTGGAAGAGGCCAGGCGGGTCCGCGTATACGAACTGGCGCAGGAGCTTGGTGTTCCGAGCCCGGAGCTGGTGGAGATCATGCAGGAGGAGGGCATGGACGTAACCAGCCATGCCTCCAGCGTGACCGCTGCCGAGGCGGACATAATCCGCGACCTGCTCCTCGGCGGTGAGGGCACCCTCGATGACATCGAGCTTGGCAACATAGAGATCGAGCTGTAGACGCTGCTTGCGGGGGCGGCGATTGTAAGGCATTGACGTGCGGAGGTGTCGGTTTTGGCCAATCAGGTCCGGATCTTCCAGCTTGCGAAGAAGCTTGGGTTGCGCAGCGAGGCACTCCTCAAAGTGCTCGCGGACCTCGGACTCGAGGACGTGAGCGCGGCTTCGAGCATTGACATCGCGACGGCTCGCGCAGCCGCCGAACTCCTCGCCGAACAGGCGCGCGAGGCACGCAAACGTGCCGAGGAGGAGGCGGAGGAGGAACGGGTGCGCGCTGAGGAGGAGGCGGCGGTGGCCGCCGCCGCTGCCACTGCAGCGGAAGCCGAGGCCGAAGCCCCTGTTGAGACCGAGGAGGTCGCGGCGGCGGAGGAGCCTGTCGAGGTCGGTTCGGAGGGGGAGGCCGAGGCGGCGCCGGGGGAAACCGAGGCGGAAGAGGAAGAGGAGGAAGCGCCCCAGCGCTGGGTTCCTGCCTGGGCCGCTCCCGAAAGCTTGCGCAGCCTCGAGGAGCAGCTTGCCGAACTTGAGGTGGAGCTGGAGGAGGAAGAGGAAGCGTATGTGCCGCTGCCCGAGGAGGCGCGACGCCCCAGGGGCGAGCGCCCCGAGCATGCGGTGGATGTGCCTCCGGTCGTCTCCGTGCTCGGCCACGTAGACCATGGCAAGACCACGCTGCTCGACGCGTTGCGCGAGACCGACGTCGTCGCGGGCGAGTCCGGTGGCATTACCCAGCACATCGGTGCTTCCGAGGTGCAGGTGGGCGATCAGACGATCGTCTTTGTGGATACACCCGGCCACGCCGCATTCACGCAGATGCGCGCCCGTGGCGGGCAGGTCGCGGATATCGTCGTGTTGGTAGTGGCGGCCGATGACGGAGTCATGCCGCAGACGATCGAAGCTATCGGTCATGCGAAGGCGGCGGGGGTGCCCATCATCGTCGCAATCAATAAGACCGATATGCCCGGTGCCGACCCTGACCGTGTCAAGCAGGCGTTGCTGGAGTATGAGCTTGTCGCGGAGGATTTCGGCGGTGACACGATCATGGTGCCCGTCTCGGCGCTCAGGGGCGACAACCTCGACACTCTGCTCGAGATGATCCTGCTCGTGGCGGAGGTCCAGGAACTGTGGGCCGACCCGAACGCCGCATTCGCCGGGGTCGTTGTTGAGGCCGGTATGGATGAGAGCCGTGGCCCGGTTGCCACGATCCTCGTGCGCAATGGCGAGGTGAAAGTGGGCGATGTGGTCGTCTGCGGTACAGCTCAGGGACGGATTCGCCGGCTCAATGACTGGCGCGGCAAGTCGGTCAAGAGCATGGGCCCGGGGCACCCGGTCGAAGTCATTGGCCTGAGCGATGTGCCTCAGGCAGGACAGGTTATGACCGCGGTGGACGGCATCAAGCAGGCCCGCGAACTCGTCGCGAGCCGAAGCGAGGTGCTGCGCGACCAGGCGATGGGTGGCAGCGCTCGCGCTTTGCTCAAGGACCTCTACCGCGAGTTGGGCGAACTTACCACCAAGGATCTCAACTTGATGCTCAAGGCCGATGTCTGGGGCTCAGTACAGGCGCTGGAGAGCGCGCTGATGGAGCTTGACGAGAGGCTCGAGGAAGTTGACATCAACATCATCAGCACCGGCGTTGGCGAAGTCAATGAGTCCGACGTCCTCCTTGCGGTTGCCTCCAACTGCATCATCCTCGGCTTCCGGGTGGGCATCGGGGGGGCGGCAGAGCGCACCTCGGAGACCGAGCACGTGGAGATCCGCACCTACGACATCATCTACGAGGTACTCGATGATATCCAGGCTGCCATGCTCGGCATGCTCGATCCGGTCTATGAGGAGCGAGTGACGGGCCATGGCCGCGTGATGCGGGTCTTCCGCATCTCACGCATCGGTGTCATCGCCGGCACGCTCATCACCGACGGCTACGTGCAGCGCGGTTCGCAGATGACGGTGACACGCGGGCGCGAGAAGATCTTCGAGGGCAAGGTCGAGTCGCTCAAGCACTTCGAGCAGGATGTGCGACGGATCGAGTCACCCAACGAGTGTGGTATCTCCACCAACGCCTTCCGTGGCTGGGAAGAGGGCGATGAGATCGAGTTCGTCGCCGAGGTCGAGGTCCCACGCCAGACAACATTCAAGAGCGCGCGATAGCGCCCGAGCCCCGATGGTGGAGACGACAGTGCGAGCGATCGTCGGCCTGCTGAGCGTTGATCTGTTCATCTCCGACGCCCTGACCCTCAAGGACAGGCGCCGAGTGGTCAAGAGCCTCCTCGACAGACTCGCGAACCGGCACAACGTCGCAGTGGCCGACCTCGGGCCTGACCGGGCCAATCAGGCGACGCTGGCGGTCACTACGGTGGCGAATGAGGAGAGCCACGTACATCGGGTGCTTGACGCTGCTCTGCGGCTGATCAAGTCCGAGCCGCGGGCTGTCTGCGAGAGCAGCAGTATCGAGATTATCTGACGAGCGAACGGGCCGGAGGAGGACCTGCAGTCATGACGACCCAGCGGATGGAGAGTGTGGGGCGCGAACTGCAGCAGGAGATTGCGGAGATCATTCGCACCGAGATCGACGACCCACGAATAGGCTTCCTCACCATCACCGGTGTGGACCTGTCGCCCGACCTGCGCCATGCCCGCGTCTACTACAGCGTTCTCGGGGATGAGCAGCAGAAGCTGGATTCGGGCAGGGGGATCCGCCGCGCCGCGAGGTTCATCCGTGGACGCCTCGCCGAGCGCCTCAACCTGCGCTACACCCCGACTTTGCGCTTTTTGATCGACGAGACTCCCGAGCGCGCTCAGCGCATCGAGCAGCTTCTGCGCCAAGAGGCGGAGGAGTTGGAACTCGATGAGGAGCGCGAAGAAGATGTCACCTGAGGGGCCGGCTTCGGCGGTCGCCCATGCAATTGAGGCGGCTGAGACAGTCTTTATCGCGGCTCATGAGAACCCGGATGGTGACGCTGTCGGTAGTCTGCTCGCGCTGCGTTCAATGCTGCTGCGCCTCGGCAAAGAGGTGCATGCTGCGACCCCGACCGCACCTCCGGAGCGCTTTGCCTTTCTTGAGAGCGTCGAGGCCATCACGACCGAGGCGCCCGCCGAAAGCGCGGATCTTGCCATCGCCCTTGATTGCGACGGCGCAGGTCGCCTCGCCGGGCTCAAGAACGCGGTGCTCGCCTCCCCCACCGTCGTGGACATTGACCACCACCGCCGCGAAAGCGCCTTCGGCGACATTCAGTATGTCGTCCCGGGAGCAGCGGCGACGGCCGTGCTCGTGGCTGAGGTTGCGAGGGCGCTCGATCTGCAGCTTACGTCCGCTGAAGCGATGGCGCTCTACACGGCTCTCATTGCCGATACAGGCGGCTTCCGCTTCAGCAATACCTCCCCGGAGGCGCTCCGACTCGGAGCAGACCTCGTTGAGGTGGGAGCGGACCCTGAGACCGCCTCTCGCGAGCTTTTCAGTGTACGTCCGTTGTCTGCGGCACACCTCGAAGGGCGAGCGCTATCGTCGCTTCAGCCTGTCAACTCACAGATACTGATCAGCACACTGTCGCTGGCTGATTTCGAGGCCACGGGGGCCCTACAGGAAGCTACCGACGGGATCATCGACTCTTTCCGCTACGTCACGGGCGTCAGGATCGCGGCGCTGCTCAAGGAGAGCGACCCGGACGTCTGGCAGGTGAGCCTGCGCGGCAACGGAGTGGATGTCGCCAGCGTTGCCAGCAGCTTCGGCGGGGGGGGGCATACCTATGCGGCAGGCTGCACCATCGAGGGGCCCCTCGCGGTTGTGCGATCGCGGCTTACCGAGGCGTTGGAGCATGCCCTGATGGAGGCGCCCGATGCCTGACGGCCTGCTCAGCATGCTCAAGCCCCCCGGCATGACCTCACATGATGTCGTTGACGCCGTGCGCCGCATCCTCCGGACTCGCCGCGTCGGCCACGCCGGCACACTCGACCCTGCCGCGGCGGGCGTGATGGTGCTGATGCTCGGCGCCGTGACACGCCTGAGCGAGTATCTCACCGGCTGTGACAAGGTCTACCGCGCCGAAGTGACCTTCGGCATCACCACAGACACGCTCGACGGCGAGGGCACCGTGATCGCCAGGGCGTCCGCTGCGGATATCACGCCTGAGATGGTGCAGGACGCGCTGGCGACGCTCACTGGACCCGTCGAGATGGTGCCCCCCATGTACTCGGCCATCTGGCACGAGGGGCGCCGGCTCTACGACATTGCGCGCGAGGGCGGGACCGTGGAGGTCCCCAGCCGCAGCGTCACCGTGCATCGCTTCGAGCTGCTCGACTTCCAGACGGGCGAAGTGGCGAGCGCCCTCACTGAGGTTGAATGCTCCAGCGGAACCTACGTGCGATCGCTGGCGGCGATGCTGGGCGAGGCGCTGGGCTGTCCCGCCTACCTGTCATTTCTCGTGCGAACGAGGGTCGGGAGTCTCTCGATACAGGACGCTCTGACCGCCCAGGAGCTCATTCAGGCGGTGCGCGACGACCGGCTGGCGGACGTGCTGGTCTGCCCCACCGCCGCTCTGTCTGAGTGGCATCGCATCGAAGCAGACCAGCAGACGGCCATCGCCCTCTGCCGCGGCCTGCAGACCCCGGCGCCCACCGAGCTTCACGACGGCCAGCGCCTGCTCGTGCTCACTTCCGGGCGCCTCCTGTGCGTGGCGGAAGTCGTGAATGCGGCGGGCGAGGCCCGGATTCAGCCACGCCGGGTGCTGATGTCGGAGGAAGAGTTGTCAACATGAAGTGCGTACGCTGGACGGCGGACCTCGACCTTCCGAAAGTGCCACGCGTTGCGGCGCTTGGCGCGTTCGATGGCGTACACCTCGGGCACGCCGCCACCATCCAGGCGATGCGCCGGATCGCTCATGAACGTGGCGCCGAGGCCTCAATACTGACCTTCGATCCCAGCCCGCGTGAGTTCACCGACGGCACCAGGCAACCCGGCAGACGCCTGACGCCGGGCGATGAGCAGACCTACTACCTGCGCAGGCTCGGCGTTGATCTGACCGTGGTGTTCGAGTTTCCCGGCAGCATCCATCTGGTCGAGCCTGAGGACTTCGTCCGTGAGATACTGGTCGAGCAGCTCGGCGTGGTGCATGTAACCGCCAGCGAGACGCATCGTTTCGGGCACATGGGGCGGGGTGACATCAGTCTCCTCAAGCGCCTTGGCGACGAACTCGGCTTCGGGGTCCAGATCGTTGACCCGCTTGTCATCGGCGGGGAGCGTGTGAGCAGCACACGAATCCGGACGCTGCTTGGGGGTGGCAGCGTTGAGGAGGCCGGCGCGCTCCTGGGCCGGCCGTACGCCATCTACGCCCCCGTGGGCTCGGGCCATGGCCTCGGCGCGACGATCGGTTTTCCTACCGCCAATCTACGCATTACCCCGGAGAAGATGCTGCCGCGCGACGGGGTGTACGCCTGTGCGGCAGGCGTCATCCACGAAGGCGATTACTCGGCCCTGGAGCAGCCCCGCCCGGCTGCCGTGAACGTCGGGCTCGCTCCTACCGTCCGGGGCGATGAGCGCGTTGTCGAGGTCCATCTGATCGGAGAGCAGTGCGATCTATCCGAGGCCAACCTCAAGGTGCAGTTCCTCCGCTGGCTGCGTGGTGAGGAGCGCTTCGTGGACATAGAGGCGCTTGCGACGCAGATTGGACGTGACACCGCTCGTGCCCTCGAGATCGCGAAGGCCGCTGCGCCAGATGAGTTCGCGCTCTTTGAGCGGTACTGCACGACCGACTACGTGCTGCGGCGCGACGGATACGACAGTTGACAACACCGTCCCTGCAGCGTTATACTTGACTTCTGTAAATCAGGCGCGATCGGAATGGGCCGGTTCGGTGGATACGGACGACCGGTCTGTTTTCGCCTTGCTGGTATCCCGCGCGGCAAGCGGCAGCGCGATAAGGGACGTGGCGTGGAGGTAGTCGGTTGTTTGAGAGTCTGAGTGAACGGCTACAGCGCACATTCAAGGAGCTTAGCGGGCGCGGCAAGCTTCGCGAGAAGGACATCCGTACGGGCCTCAAGGACGTCCAGATGGCCCTGCTCGAGGCGGATGTCAACTACGGAGTGGTGAAGGAATTCGTCAAGCGCCTCCAGGCTGAGGCGCTCGGCGAGGAGATCCTCAGCGGTCTCAATCCAACGCAGCAGCTCGTCAAGATCGTTCACGATCACCTCATTGAGTTACTCGGCGACGAGCAGGTCGGCATCACTTTCTCAGACCAGCCGCCGACGGTAATCCTCCTGTGCGGTCTGCAGGGAAGCGGTAAGACGACGACGGCGGCCAAGCTGGCACTGAAGTTGCGCAAGGAGGGCCATCGGCCGCTCCTGTGCGCCACGGACGTCTACCGCCCGGCCGCGATCGAGCAGTTGCGCCAGGTGGGCGCTGAAGTCGAGACTGAGGTATTCACGCTCGGCGAGGGCGATCCTGTCCGGATCACCGAGGCCGCGCTGGCTCATGCCCGCTCCAAGGGCTATGACGTTGTGATCGTTGACACCGCCGGTCGCCTGCACATTGACACGGACATGATGCAGGAACTCGCCGCCCAGGCCACCGTGGTGGACGACCCGGAGGTCCTGCTCGTCGTAGACGCGATGACCGGTCAGGAAGCGGTGAACGTCGCCGAGCAGTTCCAGCAGGCTCTACCGCTCGACGGCCTCATCCTCACCAAGCTCGATGGTGACGCTCGCGGCGGCGCAGCGCTATCGGCGCGTTCGGTCACCGGCAAGCCGATCAAGCTGGTCGGTGTAGGCGAGAAGCTGGATGCGCTCGAGAACTTCTACCCCGACCGGATGGCCTCGCGCATCCTCGGGATGGGCGACGTGCTGACGCTGGTCGAGAAGGCGCAGGATGCCGTTGACCAGGAGCAGGCTCAGAAGCTCCAGCAACGGCTGATGACGGCGCAGTTCGACCTTGAGGACTTCCGCGATCATCTGTCGAGCGTCCGGAAGATGGGCCCGCTGGATCAGATCATGAAGATGATCCCGGGCATGGCGCAGCAGATGCCGGACATGGGCGCCGCAGATTTCGATGAGAAGGAACTCGACCGCGTGGAGGCGATCATCAACTCGATGACGCCGCTGGAGCGGCATAATCCCGACATTCTCAACGCCAGCCGCAAGAGGCGTATCGCGGAGGGCAGCGGGGTCCGGGTTCAGGACGTGAACATCATGCTCAAGGAGTTCCGCGAGCTATCTAAGATGATGAAGCAGCTCACCGGCGGAGGCAAAGCTCGTATCGGCCGCATGCAGATCGGCCTGCGCTGACCGCTGCGAAGGGAGAGACGTAACCGTTGGCCACGAAGATTCGCCTTAAGAGGTTCGGTGCAAAGCACGACCCGCATTTCCGCATCGTCGTATCCGATAGCAGGCGGCAGCGCGACGGCAGCGCGATTGAGGAGCTTGGCTTCTACAGCCCCGCCGGCAGCTCACCGTCATTCGAGGTGAATGCCGAGCGCGCGCGACACTGGCTGGATCTCGGCGCACAGCCGACCGACACCGTCCACGCGCTGCTGGTGAAGGCCGGCGTGGTCGAGGGAGTCGCGGGCCAAAGCGTCGAGGCGGACGCTGAGGTCGCGCCCGAGGCGCCTGCTGAAGAGACGCAGTAACCATCGGCCAGCACGGCAGTCATCCCGCGCCTGAACGCATACGTATACACCTGCTCGTGAACTGGGGGCGCTATTGATGCGAGAGCTGGTAGAGCTGATGGTCAAATCGCTCGTTGACGTGCCCGATGAGGCGCGTGTCAACGAAGTATCGGGCGAGAGCATCGTGGTGTACGAGGTCTCGGTGGCCGAGGAGGACCTCGGGAAGGTGATCGGCAAGGGCGGGCGCATTGCGAATGCTCTGCGCACTATCGTCAAGGCCGCCGCCACCAGGAGCGACCGCAAGGCCACCGTCGAAATACTCTCCTGACGCAGGTGCCGGGCATTTGCCCGCCGGTGGACAGGAGACACAAAAGCCGGCTAAGCCGGCCTGGAGGCTTCCTCTCATGGCCGATTCCGTGACAATCAAGCGTGACGTTATTCTGCGCGCCATCGTTACCGAGAACCTCAAGCAGCAACTCGATGAGGAGTTCAGCGAAGCGATCGAGCAGATTGACCAGCGCATTACCCAGCTCGACATCGGCGCGCGCCAGTACGTCACCGAACTCCAGCGCAGCGACATCCAGCAGGCGATGGCGGTCCGCCAGCAGATCGAGGCGGAGAAGCGGCGCTACCGGCAGGGCAAGGATGAACTTATCCAGCGCCAGCGCGTTGTGCAGGAACTCGAGGAGGGCGCGGAGATCATCCGCGGCACCATCGAGAGCCATGCCGAGATCAGCGTCGGCGACAACATCCAGACCGTCCTCCGCGGCGTGGAGATCGTGGTCCGCGATGACGAGGTCGTGGAGATCCGCGAGACCGAGGGCGGCATTCGCGTTGAGCCGGATCAGGAGGTGTCTCCCGAGGTTGGAACCGACATGGAGACGCCAACGATCGAACGGCCCTGACGACCAGGCACTCGATTACATAGACCTCGCGGTGATCGTGAAGCCTCACGGGCTTGACGGTGAGGTCTGGGTCGATCTCGACACTGACTTCCCCGAGCGGCTGCTTGAGCTTCGTGACCTGCAGATCGTGGGCCCCGGTGGCGCGCGAGCGGCAACCGTCGAGTACGTGAAGGGCATCACCGGCGGTCGCTGCATCGTCAAGCTCGAGGGCGTGGATGATCGGGATGCCGCCGAGGGGGTGCGCGGCCAGGTGCTGCGGACTTCCCGTGAGACACTCCCGCCGCCGCCCGACGGCACGTATTACGACTTTCAGATCATCGGTCTTCGTGTGGTCACCACCGACGGCCGCGCCGTCGGGCGGATAGCCGACATTCTGCGCACCGGCGCGAATGATGTCTATGAGACCGACACCGGGGTGCTGATCCCCGCGATCGAGGCGATCATCAAAGAGATTGACCTCGAGCAGGAACAGATGCTCATTGAGCCGATGGAGGGCCTGCTCGATTAGGCGGTGTGAAGCGTGCGCGTTGATGTTGTGACTCTCTTTCCGGAGATGATCGCCAGCGCGCTCGACTTCAGTATCATGGCGCGCGCGCGGGATACCGGAGCGGTGCAGTTCGGCATCCACAACCCGCGCGACTGGACCACTGACAGGCACCGGATCGTTGATGACACTCCTTACGGCGGCGGTGCGGG
>LSQX01174783.1_pt1 | contig 13988 bp, 13 predicted proteins | sample 654561 | NCBI WGS metagenome assembly LSQX01 (sample SAMN04489861, study PRJNA283612) | anaerobic digester metagenome | isolation source: 4 biogas reactors fed with cattle manure at either 37C or 55C with and... | place: Denmark: Kongens Lyngby | collected 2014
CGTCGCGGCACGAGAGCACGAACTCGTCGAACGGCTCGTCGAGGGTATTTTTGACACGCCCGGACTGAAACTGCTCGGGCCGCAGTCGGCCGATGGTCGCGTTGCGCTCACCGCGGTGGCAGTCGAGGGTCTGCACGCACATGATGTGGGGCAATATCTTGATGAACAAGGTGTGCTTGTGCGCGTTGGCCACCACTGTGCGCAGCCCCTGCACCGGGCGTTGGGCATGGCGTCAAGCACGCGCGCCAGTGTGCACCTGACAAGCACTGAAGACGAAATCGATCGCTTCATTGACGGGCTACGTGGCGCCCAAAGGTATTTCAAGGTGGAGGTGTCACGATGAGTTCGCTGGACGGTCTCTATCAAGAGGTGATCCTTGATCATTCAAAGCGCCCAATCGGCAAGGGTGAACTCGACGCCCCTGCGGGCACGGTGACTGCGTCACACCACGAATTTAACCCGAGTTGTGGCGATGAATTGACGCTGAGCATTGCTGTCTCACCTGACACCGGCAAGATCGAACATCTCGCATGGCAGGGCCAGGGATGCTCCATTTCTATGGCGTCAGCGTCGATTCTGTCTCAGCTGGTTCGTGACGATGCGCTGACGCTTGCGGGCGCCCGCGAACGCATCGAGGCGTTTAGAGAGATGATTCAGTCGCGTGGGGCGATCGAGCCAGATGAAGAACTGCTTGGCGATGCTGTGGCACTGCAGGGCGTTTCGAAGTTTGTCATGCGCGTGAAATGTGCCATGCTCGCGTGGGTGGCACTCGAGGCAGATCTCACGCAGGTTGAGGGCGCGCAGGGTTAACGCCACACCCGTGCCGGACCCATGCCGGGTTCTGCGTGAGCGGTTGCGATTTGTCGCTCACAATCGAGGTTTGTCTCGGCCTGCACGCTTCTTCTGTGAGTAACCGATCAGTCGTCGCAGCGATGCCTCAGCATGGAGCTATGCACGCATCACCAACACCACACTCACCGACCCAGCCTTCCCCGACCCCACAGGCTCAGACCCGGCCTTCCCCGCCCAGCTCTGCCCCGAGGTCGCTCGTGCCTGCAGCCGACCCCGCCGTCTTGCGCTGTACGAGCACCGCAGACTTTCTTGCTGTGTTGCCATTCGTCACTGGTTTCACTGACGAACAGAGCCTATTCATTGTGCTCTTTCGCGGTAAGCGCAGTGAAGACGTCTTGCGGCTCGAACTGCCCGAGCACCTTCGTCGGTCAACTACTGAGGCGCAAGCCCCTTCAGCGGCTTCTGGCGCATCAAGGTTCTCAGGTGTCACGGCAGTAACCGCCACGACCGCCCCACCAACCTCCCACGACCGCGCACGCCAACTTCGAGAAGAGAAACACACCGAGCGGCTCTTCGTCGACGCAGTGATCGAGCTCTTGCGAGCCACCGGTGTTGCTGGCGAAGGCCCTGCCTTCGTCTTTACCACCACGCTGAGCTATGCACAGTGTGACGGCGTGCCTCTCTTGCGCCTCACCCGCATGCTGCAGCGTCGACTGCGCGCCGAAGGGTGGCGGGCGCGTGAGCTGGCCGTGATTGCGAGTGACGGTTGGAGTGCGCTACTGAGCGACACGCCACATCTTCGCCACGATCTCACAGAGATTATGCAGAGCCCCATGGCATCGCAAGCTGGCGTGCACGTCGACACCCCGCGCACGCTGCGCGAGCTCGGCGAGCTTCCACCGTACACACCAATGCGCGCAACACAAGTCGCTGCCGCGATCGAAGAGCTCTCTCGTCGAGAACACAACTATGCAGCGCTCAAGCAGAGCGAAGCACCAGCACCAGCGCAAACGGCCGACGATTGGGTGCCAACCGAAACGGACTCGCTGGCACCAATCTGGGTGCGAGGTCTCACCCGCGTGTGCGATCGCTGTTTCGACACCGCTGAGGCAGACGCAGAGATCGACCCGCGCATGCTCGCGCGGCTTATTTTTGCCGCACAGTCGCCCGATCGATGGCTCGCGGTTGCGCTGACTGCGCTCACCCGGGAAGAGTTTGTCATGAGTCTCGCAGAAAGCAACGGCACCCGACTCTTCGGCAAATTGCCGGTGTCGGCTGACGAACGCTCACCAGGCAGCATCGAAGACATACTGCTTTCTCTCGCAGAAGAGATACCTGACACTTCCCGGCTGGGGCGCGTCGCCACTGTGCTCGCTGATGCCACGGTGCATGCCCCACGCGCCGCACAACCGGCCATGCTCTCGTTGCTCGCATGGGTGTGGTGGAGCCTCGGCATGCAATCGGTCGCGACCGTGTTTATTGAGCAGGCGCGGGCGGTTGACCCTGCACACGCGGTCAGCGAGATGGTGAGTCGGCTGATTCAACGCCCGCCGCAGATGCGGCTTCGCCATTTGCAAGCCGCGCGGCGACAGGCAGCGGCATAACTATGAGTGCGGCCCGACAACGCCAGGTCAGGTCACGTTGCATCATCTCGCAGCGCGTGCGGCCTCGCGCGCAAGCACTGTCACCACGCGTTCTCGCATCGCCGGGGTGAGCGGCTCATGCAGGGTGAACCGAATCGAGGTCTGCGCCACTTCTGCGGTCACGCCCATCGCAAGCAGCACCGGCGAAGGCTCGTCCTTGCCAGCTGCGCAGGCCGACCCTGATGAGGCAGCGATGCCGGCAGCATCAAGCGCAACGAGCATCGATTCTCCGCTCACTCCCCGAATTACGAACGACGCGTGGCCGGGCAAACGTTCAGTGGGGTGACCCGTCAGCGCAGCCCCCGGCACCGTTGCAAGCACTTGCGAGACAAACTCATCTCGACTCGCAGCGAGAGCGAGCGCGCGAGTGCCAATGTCGCGAACTGCAGCGGTGACTGCAGCAGCGAATCCTGCGATCGCAGCGACGTTCTCGGTGCCCGAGCGCAGTCCTCGTTCTTGGCCACCGCCGTGCAGCACTGGTTCGAGGGGAATCCCGTCGCGCACCAACAACGCGCCGGCCCCCTGTGGGCCACCGAACTTGTGACTGGCAATGCTCATGGCGTGCACGTTTGCTCCCGGCCATGCGCCGGTGGCAAGCGAGGCCGGCAGCGAGGCCGCTGCTTGCACGGCATCGGTGTGGCACCAGACCCCATTTGATGCGGCAACCGCCATGAGTTCTGGCACCGGTTGCACCGAGCCGACCTCCCCGTTCGCGAGGCCAATAGTCACCAGCGCGGTGTCATCACGAAGCGCAGCCTCAACACGTCGAACATCGACCATGGCCATCTGATCGACGTCGACCTGCGTCACTTCGTAACCGTGAACGCGACCCAAATAGTTGCAGCTCTCGAGAACCGACGGGTGCTCGATGCTCGATGTCACCACATGCCTCCCGCGTGAGTGCGCAAGTGCCAACCCGATAACCGCGAGGTTGTTCGCTTCGGTTCCGCCCGAAGTAAAAATCACCTCGGTAGGCCGCACACCACAGGCTTGCGCGACCTCTGCCCGAGCATGCTCAATCACGGCACGTGCGCGGTGTCCAGCTGAATGCACGCTCGAGGCGTTAGCTTGGCCGCTGCGCAGCACGTTGAGCATCGCCTCGAACGCTTCGGGTCGCAACGGTGCGGTCGCCGCAGCGTCGAGATAGCGGTGGCCAGCGGGTAACGTTTCGTCGGTGTGTGTGGAAGTGGCCATCAGTTACGCCGCGTCAAGCCCGAGGTCGAGGGCAACGGCACCGTGCGTCAGTCGACCGACTGAAATAACCTGCACACCGGTCTCGGCGATGGCACCAACGGTGTCGAGGTTCACCCCGCCGCTCGCCTCGCACACTGCCCGTCCAGCGACGAGGCCCACCCCTTCACGCAGATCATCAAGCGAGAAATTGTCGAGCAATACCCCGGTGCCGCCCGCGTCAAGCACCGCACCGAGCTGCGTCAATCGGTCGACCTCAACGATAATCGCAGTCGTGTGCCCCACACGCTGCTTCAGTTGCACGATCGCACGGGTCAATGCAGGACCCTCGGTCGCACCAAGCGCCACCAGATGATTGTCTTTCAGCATGATGGCATCGCTCAGACTGAAGCGATGATTCTTGCCCCCGCCAGCCATCACCGCGTGCTTCTCAAGCGCGCGAATGCCAGGTGTGGTTTTGCGGGTGTCTGCAATGCTCGCACCAGTACCTGCAACTGCCTCAACATACTTCGAGGTGAGCGTCGCGATGCCACTCAAACGTTGCGCGAAGTTCAAGGCGACTCGCTCTGCTGTCAGTACCCCTCGAGCTGGCCCCGAGATGCGCCCGAGCACCTCGCCACGCTCGAAGCGGTGCCCCTCGGCTGCCAAGCCCGACACCTCCGTGCGGGCGTCAACCTGCCGAAAAGTCTCTGCCACGAGCGGGCCGCCTGCGAACACGCCCGGTTCTCTCGCCGTCAGTTCAGTGTCGAGCCACGCCTGCTCAGCAATGGTGAGCTGCACGGTGAGATCGCCCCACGGCACGTCTTCGGCAAGTGCCCGTTGCACGGTCTCGGTAATGATGGCCGGTGTTAGCATGCGTGCACGCCCCTCTGGTGGTTCGACGAAATGGTAGATGTACGTAGCTCAGTTGGGGGCACACCGTGCTGCACCGGCATCGACGCTGCGGGCACAACCCAAGCCTGACGATGGTGGTGATGCTGTTCGTCTGTGCTCACAAAGTCACTGCGCTGGTGAGCGCCCCGTGATTCTTCGCGTGCCAAGGCTGCATGAGCCATCAGCGCAGCAAGCCGCGCAGTATCGCCAGCAGTGGTGGAAGCAACGACGGCCATCTGGCATAGACCACTCGCGTCTCGTTCAATGCCAAGCCACCGTTCAATCGCGGCGGCACACTCACGCTCAGATCTATCGGCCGCAGCCGCGGCCTCAGCCCTCACAGCAAGATCTCCGCCGTCTCCGCCATCATCGCGATCACCACGATCACCGGAGTGACCAACCGCACCGATAGCTGCACCGACGCCCCCGGCATGGTCGCTCGCGAGAAATGTGACAGCAGCAGAATCCGCATCAGCAACGAGTTGCGTGGCAGCAGCCGAACGTAAGTGCCAGGTGCCACCACCTCGCGATGTCGACGCAAGATAACTCATCGCCGCGTGAGCTGCCCGCTCACCGAACACGAGCCCCTCGAGCAGCGAATTCGAGGCCAAGCGATTTGCGCCGTGCACGCCAGTGGCTGCCACCTCGCCTGCGGCAAACAGCCCGGGCACGCTCGTGCGTCCGTCAAGGTCAGTGACCACTCCGCCCATCGTGTAGTGCGCAGCGGGTCGCACCGCGATCGGCTCGCGCGCCCAATCCACACCCCGTGCAGCTGTCGCTGCCGTGATGCTCGGAAACCGACGCGCAAGGGTGCCGACACCCGACTCCCGGTCGATACGGGTGGCGTCGAGCCAGACCCCCGAGCCATTCTGCAACACCCGATGCACGGCACGCGAGACAACGTCTCGCGGCGCAAGCTCAGCCGCCTCGTGCACTGCGGGCATAAACCGTGCCCCCGAGTCATCGCGCAGCACCGCCCCGGCGCCGCGCACGGCCTCTGAGATCAAGAAGCCAGTATTCGCAAGCACCGTCGGGTGAAATTGCACAAACTCAAGATCGGCAATCGCCGCCCCGACATTCGCCGCAAGCAGCACTCCCTCGCCACGGGCACCAGAGTGGTTCGAGGTTTGCGGGTACACCGCCGCATAGCCGCCGGTCGCCAGCACCACCGCAGCAGCACGCACCACGCTGAGCGTGCCCGTTGCATCTCGCACTACTGCGCCTGTGACTGCGCCAGAATCGGTGAGCAACGACACGACAGAGGTCTGTTGCGCCAGCGATAGTCGCCCGGCACGCACGTGTGCGGCAAGCTGCCCCGAAAGAAAGTGGTGCAGCGCGGCGCCTGTGCGATCCTCGCCCGCATGCACAATTCTGGCGGTCGAATGCGCCGCCTCAAGACCAAACGACAACTCACCGTTTGCGCGTCGATCTGCGGCGAACCCCCGCGCAATCAGCCGACGCACCGAATTGGCGCCGTGCTCGCACAGCAGCCCAGCCGCAGCCGCATCAACGAGGCCACCACCCGCCCGCACCGTGTCAGCAGCATGTGCACGCGGGCTGTCCGAGGCGGCGAGCGCCACCGCGATTCCGCCCTGCGCCAATGCAGTGTTGCCGCCAGCGAGCGCCGATGCCGCGCCCAGCTCGAGATCGAACTCGCCGGGGCTGACGACCATCACTTTGACCGGGTCAGACGCGGGCGGCTCGCCTTCCGACCGCCCGTCGCGCAGTTGGGTGTCGGCGAGCGCGAGCGCACACGACAGCCCTGCGACACCCGCCCCGATGACGAGAATCACGGTTTCGCCGCCAGCATGCGTTCGAGTGCGACGCGCGAGTGCTCGGCCACTGCACCGTCCACGGTGATGCGGTTCGGCTGCTCGCCCGCGATGAGCGACTCGAGCGTCCATGCAAGGTAGGCCGGGTGAATTCGATACATCGTGCTGCAGGGGCAGACGACCGGGTCAAGGCAGAAGATCGTGAGGTCTGGTCGTTGCTGTTGCAGACGGTTCACCAGGTTGATTTCAGTGCCGATGGCAAGCACCTCACCAGGCGCCGCCGCCTCGACCTGTTTGCGTATGTATTCGGTTGACCCAGCACCGTCGGCGGCTTCCACCACAGGCGCGGGGCATTCCGGGTGCACGATGACCCGCACACCCGGGTAGTCTGCGCGCGCGCGTTCGATCTGGTCGACGGTGAAGCGCTTGTGCACTGAGCAGAAGCCGTTCCACAGAATCACCTTTGCGTCTCGCAGCTCTTCGGCGGTGTTCCCGCCGAGTGCGAGGTGGGGCCGCCACAGTGGCATCTCGGATTCGCTGATGCCCATGGCTTTCGCCGTGTTGCGGCCCAGGTGCTGGTCGGGAAAGAACACGACCCGCTGCCCGCGCGCAAAGGCCCATTCGAGCACCGTTTCGGCGTTGGATGAGGTGCACACGATGCCGCCGTTGCGGCCGCAGAATGCTTTGATCGCAGCAGACGAGTTCATGTAGGTCACGGGTATGACCGGCTGTTTGCCCTCGCCGTCGGTGCCTACTGCGTCGGTGCCTGCCGCGTCGGTGCCGTCACCGAGCACCGACATGAGTTCGTCCCAGCACTGTTCGACCTGGTCGATGGTGGCCATATCTGCCATCGAACAGCCTGCAGCGAGGTTCGGCAGAATGACTGCCTGGTCTGGGCTCGAGAGAATGTCTGCGGTTTCGGCCATGAAGTGCACGCCGCAGAACACGAAGGCTTCTGCTTCGGGGTGCTGTTTCGCCGCCTGCGCGAGCATGAATGAGTCGCCCACGAAGTCGGCATATTTGACGATCTCGTCTCGCTGGTAGAAGTGGCCGAGAATGCTCACGCGGTTGCCGAGCTCAGCTTTGGCGGCTGTGATCCATTCATCGAGCTGTGCTTCGCTCGCTTCTGTGTACCGCTCTGGCAGTGGTCCTTGGCGTGGCGCGTCACCAGGAACTGGGTCACCGGTCGAGGCACCCGGGCCATAGCCGGGGTCACGATCGATCGCCCAGGGGTCGCGTGTGAGTGCCGTGTCACAGCTCGAAAGCCCGGTGGCCTTGAGCGCGATGGGACGCGTGGTGAGCTGCAGCTCCACGGGTGCGCGGCCTGCCGCAACGAGTGGTGCCGATGCCTGCGCGAGGGCTCGTTCGGCCGCGGCGGCACGGTGAAGAAGTTCGGCAACGCTGCTCATGTGAGATTCCTTGTCTGCTGGGTGGTCTGTTCGCGAAACTGATAGAGGCGCGCTGGGCGGTGTTTGGCGCCGCTCGTCTGTTCGCCGGTGTCAACGAGGTGGCCTTGCGCGAGGGCTTGCCTGCGAAAATTCGCCGGGTCGACGGCTTCGCCGCGCACGGCCTCATGCACTTCGCGAAGCTGCGCGAGGGTAAAGGTATCACCGAGAAAGCGGTAGGCGACGGTCGAGTATTCGGTTTTGCTGCGTAGCCGGTCGAGCGCGTGAGCGACGATCTCGGCGTGGTCAAATGCGAGCGGCGGCAACCGGTCAGCTGAAAACCACGCCACGTTTGGGTCGTCTTGCTCGGCGGCGCCCTGCTCGTCGATGTTCTGCTCGTCGATGTTCTGCTCTGCCGCGCCAGTAAGCGCATCACCAGCAAGGTCTTGCTCTCCGTACAGTGCCCAGTAGGCGATGGTTACGAGTCGTTGCGCTTGCGCCGAGCGTTCAACGGCACCGAAGCTATAGAGCTGTTCAAGGTAACGAGGATCGCGCAGCACCGCCGCCCTCAGCGTGCGCACGGCGGTGTCGGCCAGCGTCTCATTGAACGGGATCGGCCCTCCGGGCAATGCCCAATCGCCGGCGAATGGGGCCCGAGTTCTGCGCACCAACGGCAGCCACAGCGTGTCGCGTGCCCGAGCGGAAGTCTCGGCGGGAACTTCGGCAGCAGCCCCTGCATCGCTAACGGCGCCGGCGAAACCAACGGCGGCAGCAGCGGCGTACGCCGCCTCTACACCGCTCTCGCCGAGTCGCGCGTGTGCGGGCGGGTGCAGCGCGAATGCCACGGTCGACACAGCGACAGCAGGCGGCAGCAGCTGTCGCTCGCTCACACTCATGCTCGTGTAGGCCATCCCGCTCCCCTAGTTATAGTCACATTGACCTTAACTCATTAGCTACGAGTGTACACCCCACTCGCACAGAGCGAAAATCCTGAAATTTCGCCTTGCGGGCACAAGCCCCTCGAAAAACAGAAGCGATGAACCACCTCCGCCTTGCCGATGCATTGTCCTTCACATCGGCGGCGCAGGCGAGATTCACGAGAGGTTATCCACAGATCTCGCGCAAAGGCCGCGCCTCCTTCAAAGGTGAGTGAGACTGGTGGCACAGCACCACTTGTAGACGATTCTGTCTACAAAGATTAGTCTGGAGGCATGGGTGAGACGACAACCATTAGGGTCAATCGCACCACACGCGATGTATTCAACGAACTCGCTGCGAAGCGGGGTGAGTCAGTGATTGAAACGGTCTCGCGAGCCGCCCGCCTGCTCGAGCAAGAAACACTGGGTCGCGAGCTCGCTACGCCCCTTCGCGAAGACGAACTCGGTTGGCTCGATGCTGACGCCGGGTGACGTAGTCGAACTCGACCTGGGCATTCCAACGAGCTCCGAAGCAGGCATGCTCAGACCAGCCATCGTGCTCACCGCTGCACAGGTGTTGCGAGGCTCCCCCAACGTGATTCAAGTGGTGCCCCTCACGACCACTCTGCGCGACAGCCGCGCCGAGATCAGGGTCGAACCCGACGCGCTCAACGGGCTCAACCACGTCTCGGCCGCGCAGTGCCAACACATTCGCTCCGTCGCCACCACCCGCGTCAGCAACCTGCTCGGCAATGTCGGGCCGGTCATTCTGAAACAGCTACGAAACACCGTCGCACTGCTCATCGATGCTTAGACCGCACCGATGAGCTGCCCCAAGAAGAAGCCAAGCAGCGCAGCAAACACAGCGGCCACAAGCTGGCCGAGACCATTGCCAAATGCAGCCACAACTCGGCCGCGGCGCAGCAACTGCACCGTGTCAAAGCTCGCAGCGCTGAACGTCGTATAGCCGCCGAGCAACCCCACCCCCAGCATCACCGCACTCGGGTGTGAACTCACAACCACCGCAGACAGCAACCCGATGAGAAACGAACCGCTGAGGTTCACCGCCCAGATACCCCACGGAAAGACGACTCCACTCACACTACGCGCAAACCGCGCAGTAATCGCGCCATCGAGCACGAAACGCAGCACAGCGCCGACTCCCCCTGCGAGCGCCGTGACAAGCACCAACACGGCCTGCTCAGCCATGCTCGGTCACTCCACTGCGGGCGCGTGCGATCCTCGCCCCAAAAACGACACCGCACCACGTCGCGACCGCGCCAAGCAGCACAGTTGCAAGCCCATAGCCGAGCGCAAGCCAGCCGCTGCCGCTCACCAGGAGCAGCGCAACGGCCTGCGCCACAGCGCTATAGGTAGTGAACCCGCCAAGCACGCCCGTACCGAACAGCACACGCAGCGACGCCGCCCGCCGCGACTCAGTATCGGCGGCCAGCGCCTCGAGCAGCATCCCAAGCAGCAGTGCGCCGACCAGGTTCGCGACAAACACCGCGACGGGCAGGTCGCCCGTATCTGGCACGACGAACATCAGCAGCTCGCGCGCCAGCACACCAAGCACTCCACCCGAAAACACCAGCGCAAGAGAGGTCGGACGCAGGTACGTGTGGCGTGCCTGCCGAGCCTCGCTCTTCACGACCAGCGAGTACTTCTAGCTCGCTGCGACGGTCCGCTGCCATGCCGCGCGACGCTCGGCCTGCTCCACGGGGTCGGGCACCGGCAACGACGCGAGCAAACGCTGCGTATAGGGGGTCTGCGGCGACCCCAGCACTTCTTCGCTGGTGCCGGTCTCGACCATTTCACCGTGCAGCAGCACCCCAACCCTGTCAGCGAGTGTGTCAACGACAGCGAGGTCATGTGTGATGAACAGCGAAGCAAACCCAAGCTCTTGTTGCAGCTCAGCGAACAGTTCGAGCACACGTGCCTGCACCGACACATCAAGCGCACTCGTCGGCTCGTCAGCGATCAACAGCTTCGGATCAAGCGCCAGCGAACGTGCAAGTGACGCACGCTGCCGCTGCCCGCCCGAGAGCTCGTGCGGATATCGGTCAGCATATGCTGCGGGCAGTTGCACCGCTTCAAGCAGCTCGTTGACACGCGCCCGTGCGCGGTCAGCATCACGAGCCACACCGTGCACGACCAGGGGTTCTGCGACACACTCTGCGATGGTGAATCGGGGGTTAAAACTCGTCGCCGGGTCTTGAAACACAAACCCAATGTCGCGACGAAGCGGGCGAAACGCACGCTCTTTGAAGCCATTCATCTCGGTGCCAAGCACTCGCAATGAACCGCCTGTCACCGCGGTAAGCCCAGCAATCGCTCGGCCGATGGTTGATTTGCCTGAACCTGACTCGCCAACAAGCCCGAGCACTTCACCCGCACCGATCTCAAAATCGATACCCTTGACGGCACGGAAACCGGGCTTACCCATGCGACCCGGGTACTCAATTTCGAGCCCCTTCGCCTGCACGAGCGGCTGCACTTGAGGTTCGAGCGCACGCTGCATGGCACGCTCTGCCGCACGAACGCGGCCTTCGCCGCCAAGCTTAGGCACCGCCGCGAGCAAGTCACGAGTGTACTGTTCGCGGGGTGCTGCAAACAGTTGTGCGACTGGCGCACGCTCAACCACTTTGCCCTGGAACATCACCGCGACCTCATCGGCGAGGTCTGCGACGACGCCCATGTTGTGGGTGATCAGCATGATCGATGCACCGAACTCGTCTCGCACCTGCCGCAACAGTTCGAGAATCTCAGCCTGCACCGTCACGTCAAGCGCCGTGGTCGGCTCATCGGCGACAATCAACCCTGGGTTCAATGAGAGCGCCATCGCAATCACCACGCGCTGCTTCTGCCCACCAGACAGCTGATGCGGGTAGGCATCAACACGGCGTTCTGGCTCGGGAATACCCACCTTGCGCAGCATCTCAATGGCGCGAGCACGTGCGGCCTTCTTCGAAAGCTTCGAATCGTGCGCCCGCAAGCCTTCGGCAATCTGCCAGCCAACCGTAAATACCGGGTTGAGCGCGGTCGACGCCTCTTGAAAGACCATCGCAACATCACGGCCGCGCACGGCACGCAGTTGCTCTGGGCTCAGGCTCAGCACATTGTTCGCATCGCCCCCGGTAGTATTCGCGAGCAGCACCACACCTTGCGTGACCGCGGTCTCGGGCAGCAGGCCGAGCACGGTTTTTGCCGTGACGGTCTTGCCTGATCCTGATTCACCAACCACCGCGAGCACGCTGCGGGGGGCAACTTCGAGAGAGATCTGGTCAACAGCCTTGACGGGCCCTCGGTCAGTTGAGAACGTGACTTCGAGGTCACGAATATCTAGCACCTTACTCATGCACCCTGCCCCTTTGCTTGGTTGCCCTCGGCCTGCCCATCAGCGAACCCAGTCGGGTTTGTCGACCCAACCGGTTCAGGCGCTGCAGCCGAGCCAGACGCAGCAGCCGAAGCGACCGATGTTGACGCCACTGCCCCGGTGCCTGCTTTGGCCCGGCGGCGCACACGCAAACGCGGGTCAGAAAGGTCGTTCAGACTCTCACCGGTCAGGGTCAGGCCCATCACGATCAGTACGATCGCGAGACCCGGCCACAGGCTGGTCCACCAGATACCATTTGTCACGTCAGCGACAGCCTTGTTGAGGTCGTACCCCCACTCTGCCGCCGAGTTTGGCTCAATACCGAAGCCCAAGAACCCGAGCCCTGCCAGAGTCAAAATCGCTTCAGACGCGTTCAAGGTGAACACGAGCGGCAATGAACGAGTCGAGTTGCGAAACACATGCTGCACCATAATGCGACGATGCGACGCGCCAATCACGCGAGCAGATTCGACGAACGCTTCGCTTTTGACGCGCAACACTTCACTGCGGACGACCCTGAAGTACTGCGGAATAAACACCACAGTGATCGACAGGGCCGCCGACCAAATGCCGCCCCACAGACTCGATTGGCCACCCGAAATCATGATCGACATCACAATTGCGAGCAGCAACGATGGAAACGCATAGATTGCGTCGGCAATCATCACGAGCACGCGGTCAAGAGCCCCGCCAAGATAGCCCGAGATCAAACCCAGCGCCGTACCCACAAAGATCGAGCTGAGCACCGCGATCACGATGGTCAGCAATGCCGTTCGTGAGCCCCAGATGACGCGTGACAGCACATCGTACCCAGCGATCGTCGTGCCAAACGGGTGAGCGAGCGAGGGCGCTTGTCGTGAACCAAAGTCACCGTCGGGCCCGCTCAACGCGTTGAAGCTGTATGGCGCGATCAGCGGCGCAAACACCGCGAGCACGACGAAAAGCGCTACGAGCACGAGCCCGGTCACCAGCATGGTGCGCTGCAGCCCGACGCTCTGACGAAGCTCACGAATCACTGGCCAAGCGCGCATGCCGCGCTCGCGAGTAGCAACCACAGGAGTGCTGGTCATCTCAATACCTCACTCTCGGGTCGATCAATGCAGCGAGCACATCAACCACAAAGTTCGACAGCGCGACAATCACCGCGAGCATGGCAACAATGCCCTGCACCGCCACAAAGTCACGCGCGCTCAAGTAGTACGCGAGTTGAAAGCCGAGACCCTTCCACTCGAAGGTGCTTTCGGTCAGCACCGCGCCGCCAAGCAACAGCGCAATCTGCAGACCGATCACCGTGATGATGGGAATGAGTGCTGGGCGGTAGGCATGCTTGGTGACCAAACGGTATTCGCTCACACCACGCGAACGACCCGAATCAACATATTCTTGGCCGAGCGTGCCAATCATGTTGGTGCGCACGAGACGCAAGAAGATGCCGGCGGTCATCAGGCCGAGCGTGAGCGCGGGCAGAATTGCGTGCAGCAGCACGTCGCCAAGCACTTCAAAACTCCCAAGGCGAATCGCGTCAATCACATAAAAGCCTGACGGGTTCGCAAGCATCTGAATCTTCAATTCGCTGGCGATCGAGGCACGACCCGATACCGGCAACCAGCCGAGCCAGATACCGAAAATGAGCTTGAGCAACAGACCCGAGAAGAAGACCGGGGTGGCGTAGGTGAAAATTGCGAAGATACGCAGCGCCGCATCGGGCCCGCGATCCCGGTAGTATGCCGCCAACATACCCAACGGAATGCCGACGATGAACGCAACGATCAAGGTGAACGCGGCGAGTTCGAGCGTCGCCGCGCCAAACGTGGTGAGCACTTCGAGCACCGGGCGATTATCGCTAATGGTGGTGCCGAAGTTGCCGGTAAAGATCTGGCCGAGGTACTCAAAATACTGTACGAGGATCGGGCGGTCATAGCCCGCCTCGCGAATGCGTTCAGCGAGTTGGTCGGGCGGCATGCGGTCGCCGACCGATGCGGTGATGGGATCACCGATGGTGCGCATGAGCAAGAACACCATGGTGACCAGAATGAACA
>LSQX01229337.1_pt1 | contig 13988 bp, 13 predicted proteins | sample 654561 | NCBI WGS metagenome assembly LSQX01 (sample SAMN04489861, study PRJNA283612) | anaerobic digester metagenome | isolation source: 4 biogas reactors fed with cattle manure at either 37C or 55C with and... | place: Denmark: Kongens Lyngby | collected 2014
GCTAACTCACCTGGGCCATGGTCTGTTCCATGATGTCCAGACCTCGGTCTAGAGTCGAGTCCTCGACGGTCAGTGGCGTCAGGATGCGGATCACGTTGTGATAGGTACCCGCTCCGATGTTCACCACACCATTCTCGTAGAGCTTCGCCCGATAGGCCTTACCGAGATCGCCGGCCGGCTCCTTGGTCTCGCGATCCTTCACGAATTCCATGGCCACCATCGCGCCGAGCCCGCGTACGTCGCCTACGGCGGGGTACCGGGCCTGCATGGCCTCGAAGCGGTTCCGTATCCGCTCGCCCACAGTCATGGCGCGCTCTAAGAGGCCCTCGTTCTCAATGATGTCGAACACGGCGAGACCGGCCCGGCAGGCCAGCGGGTTGCCTCCGAACGTAGTCCCGATCCCGCCGGGGTGGACCGTGTCCAGGATATCTCGACGCCCTGTCACGCCGGCAATGGGCAGTCCGGCCCCCAGCGCCTTGGCGGTGACCACTATGTCGGGCGCCACGCCCCAGTGCTCCATGGCGAACCACCTGCCGGTCCTGCCCATGCCGCTCTGGATCTCGTCGGCGATCAGCAGGATGCCGTGCTCTTCGCAGATCTTCTTGATCTTGCCCATGTACTCGGGCGGGGGCACTATGAACCCACCCTCGCCCTGCACAGGTTCGGCGATCACGGCCGCCACGTCGTCTGCGCTGACCTGCTTGTCGAACGCGTTCTGGAGCAGTGCGGCACACTCACATCCGCAGGCCGGATAGGTGAGCGCCAGCGGACAGCGGTAGCAATAGGCGTAAGGAATACGGTAGACGTCGGACGCGTACGGCCCAAAGCCGACCTTGTATGGGTCCACTTGGGAGGTCAGGCTGAGGGTCATGTGCGTGCGTCCATGGAAGCCGTCTTCGAAAGCGATGATGGATCTGCGCCCCGTCGCGTAGCGCGCCACCTTGATCGCGTTCTCCACGGCTTCTGCGCCGGAATTAACGAAGAATGTACGCTTCTCGAAGTCACCGGGCGTGAGCCGGTTGAGCCTCTCGGCCAGCCGTACATAGGACTCATATCCGGTGAGCCCGAAACAGGTGTGGGAGAACGATTCAGCCTGATCCTTGACGGCCTCCACCATCTTAGGGTGGCAATGCCCCACGCTCATAACGCCGATACCGGCGGCGAAGTCGATGTAGTCGCGGCCCTCGATGTCGGTGATGACGGCGTTCCGTGCTCTGGCGGCATAGATGGGGGCGGTGGCGGAGACGCCTCGCGGGACCGCTTGTGATCTGAGTTGTTGGAGCTCTGAGTTGTTCATGCTTTCTCCCCTCCGCGTGCCGCGGGGACCGAATCAACGCCCGGACCCCTGCTGTTCCGGCGAGGTTACCACGGTGTCGGGTCCGTCGCCTTGCATCGACCTGCATGTCTAGTAAACTAGATGGCCGTCGCATCCGATACTGAGGAGTCCATTTTGAAGAGCACCGGCCAAAGTATCTTCACAGGTCCCGCGCGGGCGCCCCACCGCTCGCTTTTCCATGCGCTTGGAGTCGGTCGCACCGACCTCGACAGGCCGCTCATCGGGATCGCGAACTCGTACAACGAGCTCATACCGGGCCACATCCATCTGAACAGCCTCGCACAACAGGCGAAGTACGGCGTGTACCAGGCCGGCGGTATCCCACTCGAGTTCAATGTGATCGGCGTCTGCGACGGCATCGCCATGAATCATGAGGGCATGAGCTACTCGCTGGTCTCACGAGAGAACGTGGCCGATTCGGTCGAGATCATGGTCAAGGCTCATGCTCTAGACGGTCTGGTCTTCATCACCAACTGCGACAAGATCGTGCCGGGCATGGTCATGGCCGCGGCCAGGCTCGACATCCCCGCAGTGGTGGTCTCGGGAGGCCCCATGCTGGCCGGAGATTTCCAAGGTTCGAAGGTGAGCCTGAGCCAGGTCTTCGAAGGGCTCGGCCGCTATCTCAAAGGCGATCTGACCGCCGAGGAACTCGACGAACTCGAAGAGAGCGCGTGTCCCACCTGTGGGTCGTGCGCAGGGTTGTTCACTGCCAACTCGATGAGCTGTGTCTGCGAGGCCCTTGGATTGTCACTGCCGGGTGACGCGGCCACCCCCGCTCCTTACTCCGCCCGGCTGATCTTGGCCCGCCGCAGTGGGGCGGCCGCGGTGGAGGTGGCCCGTCAGGATTGGGGCATACGGCGGTTCATCACGCCGGCGAGCGTGCGCAACGCCTTGGCGGTCGACGCTGCTCTCGGTTGTTCAACGAACACGGTGCTGCATGTGATGGCCATCGCCAAGGAGGCGGAGGTCGAACTCAGCCTTGATACCTTCAACGAGGTGGCGGACAAGACACCCAACCTGGTCAAGCTCTCTCCGTCCGGGCTCCACCACATGGAAGACCTGTACCGGGCCGGAGGGGTCATGGGTGTCTGCAAACGGCTGGCTGAGGCCGACCTGGTCGACGGTTCGGCGCCCACGGTAGCCGGTGTCGACTTGGCCGCTCAATACAACGCCGCCGTCATACGTGATGACGAGGTCATCAGACCGCTCGACCGACCCCACGGCAAGACGGGTGGTCTGGCGATCCTGTTCGGCAATCTGGCCCCGGGCGGTGCTGTCGTCAAGGAGTCGGCCGTTGTGCCGCAGATGCTCGTTCACGAGGGTCCGGCCTTGGTCTTCGACGACGAGGCTTCCCTGATGAAGGCCATAGAAGCCGACAAGGTCAAACCCGGCTGTGTGGTCGTGGTCCGCTATGTGGGACCGAAAGGTGGTCCCGGCATGCCGGAGATGCTCACACCCACATCGGCCATCGCCGGCGCCGGTCTGGGCGATAGCGTAGCGCTCATCACCGACGGCCGGTTCAGCGGCGCCAGCCGCGGGGCGAGCATCGGGCACGTAGCGCCGGAGGCATACGACGGTGGGACCATCGCACTTGTCCAGGATGGGGACATCATAAGCGTCGACATCCCCAAACGCACGCTGACCCTGGAAGTAGCCGAAGAAGAGATCGCACGGAGGAGAATGGCGTGGCAGCGCCCGGCTCGAGAGTATTCGGGCGTGCTGCGCCGCTACGTAGCTTCTGTGACCGGGGCCGATACCGGGGCGGTGTTGGACGGCGGCACATCTGCCTCCTGACCTACATCGCCTTCCTGATCGGCGTCCCGAAACGCGGCCGGTCTACAAAGGTCCGTGGCCCGGCGGCCGGCGGTCTCTATAGGCGTACATGAAAGAGCAGCGGAGCACACCATGAAAGCAGCCGACGTGATCCTGGAAGCGCTGAAGCGCGAAGGGGTCGATACCATATTCGGGTTTCCCGGGGGAGTCCTTCTTTCCCTCTACGACGCCATCTATGATTCGGACATCAAACACATCCTCGCTCGACACGAGCAGGGCGCCGGCCATGCGGCCGACGGTTATGCACGGGCCTCGGGCAAAGTGGGGGTGTGTCTTGCCACTTCCGGTCCCGGGGCGACCAACCTCGTCACTCCCATAGCCAATGCATACATGGACAGCGTGCCCATGGTGGCTATCACCGGCCAGGTGAGTCGCCACCTCATCGGCCTGGATTCGTTCCAGGAGGCCGACGTCACCGGCATCACACTGCCCATCGTCAAGCATAGTTATCTGGTCAAGGATGCCGCCATCCTCCCCAGGATCATCCGAGAGGCCTTCTACATCGCCGGTACAGGTCGTCCCGGACCTGTGGTCATCGATATACCCGTGGACGTCACCAAAGAGGAGATGGAGTACGATCCGAAGGTCCTTCCGGCCATGGATCTCCCGGGCTACAAACCGACCGTGAAGGGGCATCCCAAGCAGGTCAAGGAAGCGGCGAGGCTGATCGCCAAGGCCGAACGGCCCATGATTTACGCGGGCGGCGGTGTCATCACGGCTGAGGCCTCCCACGAGTTGCGGGAGTTGGCGCTGCGCGGTCGTATCCCGGTCACCACGACCTTGATCGGCAAAGGCGCGTTCCCCGAGGACCACGATCTATCCATGGGCATGCTCGGGATGCACGGTACCCAGTACGCCAACTACGCCATGAGCCGGGCCGACCTCGTCATCGCCGTTGGAGTGCGCTTCGGCGACCGGGTGACGGGCAATATCGCGGCGTTCGCGCCCGAGGCCAAGTTCATCCACGTGGATCTTGACCCGGCTGAGATCTCCAAGAACGTGACCGTCGACGTGCCGATAGTGGGCGATGCCAAGAAGGTGCTCACCGACCTTCTGATAGAAGTCGAGAAGCTGGGCCTGTCTCCCGACAGTCACCTGCCCTGGACGGAACAGGTGGAGGGCTGGAAGCGGGATCACCCGCTTGTGGCCAAGGTCTCGGAGGACGGTGAGATCATACCGGAAGTCGCGGTGCGCAAGATCTGGGAGGTCTCACGAGGCGAAGCTGTGGTCTGCACCGAGGTGGGCCAGAATCAGATGTGGGCGGCGCTGCACTATCTATCCAGACATCCTCGTCGGTTCATCAGCTCGGGCGGGCTGGGCACGATGGGTTTCGGCTTCCCTGCCGCCATCGGGGCGCAGGTGGCCTGCCCGGACGCGCTGGTGCTTGATATCGCCGGCGACGGATCGTTCCAGATGACCATCCAGGAGTTGGCTACCGCCGTCCAGTTCTGTCTGCCGGTCAAGGTCTGCATCCTCAACAACCAATATCTGGGGATGGTGAGGCAATGGCAGGAGCTCTTCTGGAACAAGCGCTACAGTCAGACCTGCGTGGAGTGCCAACCCGATTTCGTGAAGGTGGCCGAGGCCTACGGTGCAGAGGGCTATAGGGCCACCCGCACAGAAGAACTCGAAGAAGTGCTGCGGACCGCCTTCGCCAGCGATCGTCCTGCCGTCATCGACATTCGGGTGAAGCGGGAGGCGAACGTCTTCCCCATGATCCCGGCGGGGGGGAGTGTGCACGATATGATGGAGCGTGAACCATGAAACACACGCTGTCGGTCCTTGTGGAGAACAAGCCTGGGGTCCTGACTCGAGTGGCGGGATTGTTCGCTCGAAGGGGCTTCAACATCGAGAGCCTGGTGGTGGCGGAGACCGAGAACCCGCTTGTCTCACGCATGACCATAACGGTTGACGAAGAAGACCACACGGTCGAGCAGGTTGGTAAGCAGCTGCACAAGTTGATCAACGTCCTCAAGATCACGGATCTGGATCCGGCCGGCAGCGTGGAGCGCGAGCTTCTGCTCCTCAAAGTCAAGGCCGACGCGCAGTCGCGATCGGAGATCATGCAGATCGTGGAGATATTCCGGGCGAAGATCGTCGACGTCAGCTCGGCGGTGATAATCATCGAGATGACCGGCACGCGCGACAAGGTGAGCGCCTTCATGGAGCTCATGAAGCCTTTCGGAGTGGTGGAGTTGATGCGCACCGGGCGCATGGCGATGAGCCGCGGCAAGCGGCCCACTTAGAACATAGAGGCATCAGTACAGGAGGTAACTAGAGAAGATGCTGTACGACAAAGACGCCGATCTTGGTCTCCTTGAGGGGAAGACCGTAGCCGTCATCGGCTTCGGCAGCCAGGGACACGCTCATGCGCAGAACCTTAAGGATAGCGGGGTCAAAGTCGTGGTGGCCGAAGCTCCTGGTACGGGCGCCTGGGACCGGGCGATCGCCGCCGGCTTCGAAGTGCTCACCGCGAATGCGGCGGCGGCGGTGGCCGACGTCATCATGATGGTGGTGCCGGATCAGACCCAGAAAGTGGTCTACGAAACGGCCATCCGAGATAACCTCAAAGACGGCGATATGTTGATGTTCGCCCATGGGTTCAACATCCACTACAACCAGATCATCCCGCCGGCCGGCGTCGATGTGACCATGATCGCTCCCAAAGGCCCAGGGCACTTGGTGCGCCGTGTCTATACCGAAGGGGGAGGGGTGCCGGCGCTGCTGGCCGTCCATCAGGATGCCACGGGCAAAGCGCGCGATCGCGCGCTGGCATACGCCAAGGGCATAGGGGCGTTGCGGGCGGGCGTCATCGAAACGACCTTCAAGGAAGAGACGGAGACCGATCTGTTCGGGGAGCAGGCTGTGCTCTGCGGCGGTTGCACGGAGCTGATCCGCGCCGGTTTCGAGACCTTGGTCGAGGCCGGATACCAGCCGGAAGTGGCCTACTTCGAGTGTCTGCATGAGCTCAAACTCATCGTGGACCTCATCCATGAGCACGGCATCAGCGGAATGCGCTATTCGATCTCCGACACGGCTGAATATGGGGACATGACCCGTGGCAAGCGGATCGTCACCGACGAGGTGCGCGAGGAGATGGAGTACATCCTCGAGGAGATCCAGACGGGCGAGTTCGCCCGCGAGTGGATCTTGGAGAACATGGCCGGCCGTCCGGTCTACAACGCCATCAAGCGCGAGGAGTCGGAGCAGGAGATAGAGGTCGTGGGCCGGCAACTACGGGCCATGATGCCCTGGCTGGGGAAGAGCGGCAGGCTCGAATAGACGGGTGGTCAGAAGGGCGCCCGTGGCTACGCCGCGGGCGCCTCGCTCTCTGCTGTTACGCGCTCGTCGTGCCGCAACGCCTCTGGATTCGGTTCCCTCTCGACTTTGTTTCCGCCCCTTGCGGGATATGTCATTGCTTCGCTCACCGAGGTCTTCACGCGCTCCAGGAGTGCGGTCGCCACTCGAGGGATGGAACGTTCCTTCCCGGTGATGAGGTTGAGATCGCGGGTCAAGCCGTCCTCGATGCGGATGACGGCGAGGCCTTCTCTGTCCCTTCCTCTGACTGTGAGACTGGGCATGGGGGCCAACCCGAGCCCCTGGCGGGCGAAGCTCTTGCAGGCCTCGACCGAGCCGGCTCGGTATATCACCTTGGGCTCGAAACCGGCGGCACGACAGGCGTTGGCAAGATGGACGCGGATATTGAAAGGGGGGATAGGGAGGACGAAGTCCTCGTCCGCGAGCTTCGCGAGTGCGATCGACTGGTGGCGGGCGATATGATGTCCGGGGCTGGCGATGAGGACGACGTCCTCGGCGCCCAGGTGGATGACTTCCAGGGTCTGTGGAGAGCCGGGAGCCGTCACCACGGCGAAATCGAGCAGGTCCTGCTGGACCGACTGCTGCAGCTCGACGTCGTCGGCCTCGACCACGTCCACACGGACATGGGGGTATTCCTTGCGAAAATCGGCCAGGATCGCAGGCATCAAGTAGGTGGCGACCGTCGGGTTGCAGCCCATGTGGATCTCACCCACGTCGATGCCTAGGTGCTCCTTGAGCAAACGGACGGCTTCGTCGGTCCTGAGCAGTATGGACTGCGCAAGCGGAAGGAATAACTCGCCTTCGGGCGTCAGAGTGATTCTTCGGCCTCTGCGATCGAAGAGGCGGGTTTCAAGCTCGTTCTCGAGATGCTTCATCCGGTAGCTAAGAGCCGGCTGAGAGAGATGGAGCTGCGCGGCGGCCGCCGTGAAACTCCTCGTCTCGGCTATCGTGACGAAATATTTTAACTGAGCCAGCTCCATGATGTCATAAGCGTACTCTATGTGAGTGATAGAAACAATATATTGGAATTATTGACCCCACGGGTCTACAATATTCAACGCTGAGCACTGAAACAACACGGTTTTGGGAACCCCCCCTCCCGGATCGTGGCAGAGCTGAGCAGCTTTCCCGCAGCATAGCCGGACTCCTCCCCCAACGGAGCCGGCTATGCTACTTATTTTCACAGCATCCTTTGAGGCCGCGGCGGATAATCACCGCTACCACGATAGCCCGCGTGGGTTCCGAAAGGCGGCCGAGACCGACGGATAGGCCGACTCGAGCCGAACCCTAGAGCCGAAGGTCGGCTGCCACTGTCTAAGCGGCCACGGTCTGGATGAAATCTGCCACTTCGCGTGCTACATCGGGGTAGCCGTCCTCCGGTCGCCGGTCCGATGATGGGGGCAAATGAAGCGAATGATCGCCATCCTCGACCACGTGAAGCCTGCCGGGATAGGCCAAGCGGGCAAGCACGGGCCTCAGCAGGTCTGGGTTACATAGCGGATCCCGACTCCCCACACAGAACAGGCTGGGGATGTCGATGTGTCTCAGGGGCTCGAGGAACAATCGATCCTGCTTGCCCATCGCGTGCAAAGGATAGCCGAGCACTACGAGGCCGGCGGCGTCTATGCCGTTCCCTTCGACCCTGCGGGACACGAGCTCGGCGGCCGTGCGTCCTCCAAGAGACTTGCCCGCCACGAACACAGGTGTACCTGCGGCGGGCATCTCGTCAAGGACGTAGGCATACACTTGAAGGAAGGTTGCCTCCAAGATGGGTCGTGGGTCGGGCGATGTCGCTCCGCGCTCCACATAGGGGAAATTGAAGCGGATCACCCGAGCGCAGCCGATTGCAGCCAGACGTTCGGCTATGTAGGACAATAAGGGGAAGTCCAGGTTGTTGTTGGCGCCGTGAGCCAGGATCAAGGCCGGAGTCGTGGGCGACACGTCTCCTGAAAGGGCTGTGCCCAGGACCTTCTTCGCGGGGCTCGCCGCCGCCGGGGCGTCCACTTTGACAGTGACCTCCCCTTGACCGGGAATGGCGAGCTTGAGGGTCTGCGACATGCTGCCGGGCATCTGCCGTCTCCTACGCCGTATCGACTTCAAGTCTCGGATATGGTTAATAGGGTATCTATGTGTAATATACGACTTAAAGCCTCCAAGGGGGACTCGTTGGAACGCATAATCGGCAATCTGGATAAAGCCAAGCTCAAACTTGATGAGGCCTTCTTCTATCTCGACGAGATCGAAGAACTGATCCAGGAAGATGAGCTGAGCGAGAACGCCGGTTCAAAGGTCATCCAGGCTACTGAGAGGCTGACCACCGAGCTGTCGGCCCTCGGCAGCCGAGTGGCTGAGCTGCAGGACATCCTGAAGGCCCTGGACGAGCAGCAGGAGGCGGACTCTCAGCCTAGTGAGTAGTGCGCCTCATATGGTCGCGGGCTGCGCCGTAGTCGCGGGCTGCGCCTTGGTCGAGGGCTGGGCCATGGCCAAAGGCTGGGCCGGACTGCTCTAGAGGTTCTCGTGATGCTCGGGGATGTATTCCTCCATCACCGGGAAGTCGCGCAACTCTTTGTCGATGGCGGCTCTCATGAACGAGTCGACCCACCAGAATATGTTCTGGGTGCGGACGTTTCGACGCAGGCGCTTCATCCTGTACCGGCGTTCGCCCGCCGTCATCTGGAAGGCGTTGTAAATGGCGTCCGCGGTCTGCTCCACGTCGTAGGGGTTCACCACTAAGGCTGCCTGGCCGAGCTGCGCCGCAGCGCCCGCGAACTGACTAAGGATCAGGACCGATTCCTCCTCGATGCTACAGGCACAGAACTCCTTGGCGACCAGGTTCATGCCGTCCTTCAGCGGTGTGACGAGGGCGATATCTGCCGCCCGGTAGAAGGCCAGGAGCTCCGCCTGGGAGAGGGGATGGAAGAAGTAGTGCACCGGAACCCACCCCAGTTGAGAGTAGAGCCCGTTGATGTGCCCGACCAACCGTTCGATCTCCACTTTCAACTCGTCATACCTGGGGATCCCTTCTCGGCTGGGGACTACCACCTGGAAGAGGTTGATGCGCCCCCGTACCTCGGGGTAGCGTTCGAGCAGGTTGGCGAAGGCCCGTAACCGTTGCGGGATCCCTTTTGTGTAATCGAGTCGGTCCACCCCTAAGACGATCTGCCGGTTACCGTAGCGCGAATTGATCTCGCGCAACCGCTCCTCCGCCTCCGGGCCGGCGGCGGCCGTGGTGAAGGCGGCCGCGTCGATGCCGATGGGGAAGTTGCCCACGTGCACGTCGCGTTCCTCGTGTCTGATCACGTGCAGATGACCCTGTGCCGAGACGCGGGCATGCTTCATCAGCATCCGTACGCACTGGATGAAGTTGCGTCGGTCGCGCCGCGTCTGGAATCCGATCAGGTCGTAGGCCAGGAGAGAGTTGAGCACCGCGAGTCGCTCAGGAAGCTTCAGAAAGATGTCCGGCGGCGGGAAGGGGATGTGGAGGAAGAAGGCCATATCCACGAGGCAAGATATCTCCCGGGCATGTTGGGCCACATCCATCAGCTGATAGTCGTGCACCCAGACGAAGTCGTCGGGGTGGCAGTCCGCCGCGAGAGCCTCCGCGAACCTGCGGTTCACCTTCACATAGGCGTGCCAGTAGTCGGGTTCGAACTCACACTGGGACTGCAGGTCGTGGAACAGGGGCCAGATGGTCTCGTTCGAGTAGCCATGGTAGTAGAGGTCGACCTCTTCCTGGGAGAGCGACACCGGCTCCAGCACATAGCCTGCCTCGCGGGACGCGCTGTGGAAGATCTCGGTGATGCCGGGCACCTCTTCCGTAGTGCCGGTCCATCCGATCCAGACGCCGCCTCGGTTGCGCAGGACCGGCAACAGTGCGGTCACCAGACCGCCCGACCCCGGCTTCAGTGTCCAGCGGTTCTTGTCGTGGTTGTTCTCGAGCACATATGGGAGTCGGTTTGATACCACGATCAGCCTCTTGGTCGATCCGTCGGTCACTCTGGTCCTCCTTGTTGGACTCTTGAGACTGGGAGCTCAAGGGTCGATCTGTTGAATGTCTAGCCCAACTCGATGCGGTCGGCGTTACCGTGGGTGAGCGCCACCATCAAGGTCATGTACTCACGTAGGTGGCGGGTACGCAGGAAGTTCTGACGCACGAACTCCCGAGCCTTCTCACCGATCTGTCCGATGCGCGACCGTTCGGCGAGAAGGTAGCGGATGCGTAGGGCGGCGCCCTCAGGAGTGTCGACAAGGAATCCCGTCTCATGGTTCACGAGCTGCAATCGAATACCACCGGTGTTGCCCCCGATCACCGGTTTGCCCTTCCACATCGCCTCGGTCACTGTAAGACCGAAGCCCTCCCGCAGCGACTTCTGCAGCACGATGTCGGCCCCGGTCTGGAGCGAGTTGATGGTCTGGTCGCTGTAGTGTCCCGACGAGAGCACGTGGATATCGGGGTCGCCTTCGGCCGATTCGCGCACATCCATGACCACCGTCTGGCCCTCCGGGTCGTCGGCGGCGCTGCCGCCGGCCAGGACCAGTTGTAGGCTCGGTACGAATTCCTTAGCCAGACGATAGGCCTGGATCACCCCAAGGGGGTCTTTGAAGCGGTCAAATCGCGAGATCTGAAGGAGGACGGGCCGTTCTGGGTCGATGCCGAACTCCTCCAGCACTCGACGTGCCGTTGCCGGATCGAGGGGCAGGTTCTTCTCAGTCAGAGGATCGATACTTGGGGGGATGAGGTACACGGGGTGTGGCATCGGCTGGGCGAAGGCGTCCAGGGAGAAGATGCTCGCGTCGTAGTCGAGCAGGAACCGTCGGAGGTACTTCCAGACCGGACGGTACGGGTGGCTGAGGTCGATGTGGCAGCGCCAGATCCACTTGCCCCTCCGTTCCGGGCAGTGGCTCAGAAGTGGGGCGGGCTGGGGATCGTGGATGATCACGATGTCGGCGGCCTTGAGGACGGGTCGGAGCCGCTCGGCGTTGGCGGCGTTGACCTCCTCATACGCTCTGAGAAGAGAGGGGGAGATATCCAGCATCTTCCCCTGGAGAGTGTTGTGAAAGGACTTGGTGCAGGCGAAGAAGTCCTCGTTACCCTCGATGACCTCCCAGCTGGCGTCTAGGCCGAGTGCCTGCATGAGTGGGACCATCGTCTCGAGTATCTCGGCTACGCCGCCGCCCCTGCGGGTCGAGTTGACGTGGACGACCTTGAGGCCGGTAAGTAATCCTGCCAGTTGACGGAGCTGTTCGATGGCGTCGGCGCCGGCATGCTCCGCGTATCTGTCAAGCATCCCCATGGTCGAAGGCTCGGCGGTCATGCCATCTGCTCCTCGAGTCGACGGGAGGCCTTCTCTTGGCTTGGACGGCTCAGGTGCTGCGAGAACACCTCGGTGAGTCTCTGACGGATCACGAACAGCGACTCGAAGTAGGGGTCGACTTCCGCCACCGACTCGCCCACCGCCGCGTATTCGGGCCCGAGGCCCACGAGCCAAGCGCTGAAGTCATCCACGGGGACGGGGTTCCGCTGCCGTGCATCGATGAAGTGGTAGAAGATGCTCCCCACCGACATCTGAGGGACGGCCTCCACGAGTTCTTGAGGGTGGGAGAGTCGTTTGTGTGTGTCAAATACCACGATCACCGAACGGGCGAAATGGAACTGACGGTCGGCTCGAGCGAAAAGCACCGTCTCGATCTCATCAAGCCTCTCGTCGATCACCTCGATGAGCTCGTGGCGGAGTTCCTCCAGGTCGACAAAATGCGCGGGGTCGATCACCGCCAGACGCTCGGCCATGGCGTCGTCATGAAGCCCATGGTGGCACCAAGTGGCGAAATCATTGTTGAACTCCCGGTCAGAGAACTGAGGACGCAGCAACGTTCCCCAGAAATGGTGATAGATGCACCCTGGGTGGATATCGCGCAGAGCATCGCGCAGTTCGCGCAGGGTCTGCGCCCGCCTGCCTTCTGCGATCATGGCGAGTACGCAGTCCTTGATTGCGAAATCAAGCATCTCCGACCCTCCTTGTCTGGGCGATAGGTCTATATCTATGGGGTCTGCGCCGCCTCGTCTTGGACCACGAAGGCCTCGAGCAGGGTGGCTGCCTCCTCGTGATTCGCCAACCTATACTCGGCCCTTGTGTCTCGGTCGGCGTCTCCGACCACTATGTTCACGCCCCAATCCCGGGCGGCGAAGAACAGGTCCTCGTCGGTCAGATCGTCGCCGAGGCAGATGGGACAGACGTCGTCTCGCCGGAGCCGCAGTTGCCCCAGCAGCCACAGCATGGCTCGGCCCTTGTCCCACGGAAGGCGCGGCCTGAGCTCATGGACCAGCTTCCCGCCCGTCAGACGGAGCCCGGGAGATATGTCCGCCACCTCTTTCACGATCTGACCCACCAGATCATGCTTATCCGGCGCTACCTGCCGGTAATGGACCGAGATAGAGGTCCCTTTGGTCTCCACTACCGTGCCCATGATGGGGTGGAGGCGGCGCTCGAGCTCGTATGACGCCGTCTCCAGTTCCACACGATCTCCAGGGCCCACCTCCAGCTCGAGACCCGATCCGGCCTTGCCGTGAATGCGATGACCGTGGTCGCCTGCGTAGTGGACCTCGGCAAGTCCTACCTTGCGTCTCAGGTCGGGCAAGTCCCGCCCCGACACCAGGCATACCACATGGTCGCGCGCCAGCAGGCGCAACACATCCCTCGTCCTGGCCGGTAACGCGGTCAGGTCGGGGTGCGCGACGATCTGCGTCAGAGTCCCGTCGAAGTCCAGGAAGAAAGCGGGAATGCGCTCTCCCACCGATTCTCCGATCTGAGCTAGATGAGCCAGGGCCCATGGAAGACGAAGGCCGTTCACCTGCGACGCTCCTTCCCTCGACAAAGGCTTTACGATATCACCTACCCTGTATGGGAGTTATTGATGTATGATGGTATAGCATCGATAGGAAGCTCTCCCCGCGACGTGCAGAGTGCTTCATCTACTCGTTCGTCCGCAGATGCATCCGAACGCATGCGGTTATATCATTGTGATCTGTGGAGGGTAGTGATGGGCACTGCAAGACTGTATGTGGGTAACCTCTCCTACGGCACCACCAAGGAGACTCTGGAGAAGACGTTCGGAGAACACGGCGAGGTGGCGGCCATCAATATCATCACCGATCGGCAGACCGGGCGTCCCAAGGGCTTTGCGTTCGTCGAGATGAACAGTTCCGAGGAAGCTGAAGCTGCCAAGACCGCGCTTAACGGCACCGATCTCGATGGGCGCACGATCAACGTTGACAATGCCCGCGAGCAGGAACAACGGAGGCCGGGCGGCTTCGGCGGTGGCGGCGGCTACCGGGGCGGCGGTTACGGCGGTGGTGGCGGCGGCTATGGCGGCGGCCAGTCCGGGGGTTCGCGCTGGTAGTGAGCATGGGTGCGGCCCGTCACGGGCGGCGCATCTGTAAGTAAGACACACCAAGGCGCCGGGAGACCGGCGCCTTTGCTTTGTACGCCTGGCATGAACGACA
>LSQX01113039.1_pt2 | contig 13986 bp, 17 predicted proteins | sample 654561 | NCBI WGS metagenome assembly LSQX01 (sample SAMN04489861, study PRJNA283612) | anaerobic digester metagenome | isolation source: 4 biogas reactors fed with cattle manure at either 37C or 55C with and... | place: Denmark: Kongens Lyngby | collected 2014
CGTGATGACTACGCTGCATCAGGTATAACCGAACATTATTTCAAATAATGCTTAATAAGTGCCTGAGTGCCCAATTCTCCGTTTCCTTGATTTTCCAACTCGATAAAATTGTCCAATACGGTTTTTAAAACATCGAGAGTCAAATCAACATTTTCAGATTCATCTTTCGCAAGTTTCATGTCTTTAATAAAATGTTTAATGAAAAATCCCGGCGCATAATCGCCGTCGATGATTTTCCGGCCTTGCAAATTCAGCTGATTGCTGCCGGCGGCTCCTGTAGATACCGATTTCATTAGAATATCTGTATTGAGATTGTGCGCTTTGGCATAAGCCAAGGCCTCGCACACTCCTCCAAGAGTTCCGGCAATCATGATCTGATTGACAAGCTTGGCATGCTGTCCGTAGCCTGCGCTTCCCTGATGATTGATATTGTTACCCACGGCTTCAAATATAGGCAGACAAGCTTCAAAATCATCCTTATCGCCACCGATCAAGACAGAAAGTGTCGCGTTTTTTGCCCCCGTGTCGCCACCCGTAACCGGCGCATCCAATACACGAAACCCCCTGGCTTTACCATCAAAATAAAGCTTTTCCGCCAGCGTGGGAGATGAAGTGGTCATATCTATAAGATAAGAGCCTTTTTGTGCGGAGTCAAAGATATTCCCCTCGTGATAGTAAACCTCCTCCACATCCGACGGGAAACCCACCATGGTCATCACGGCCTCGGCTTCTTGCACACAGGATGCTATGGTGTCGTGGAATATCGCTCCTTCCGAGATTACATCTTCGACTTTGGATTTTTTTCTGGCGTAAATATGTAATTCAAAACCTGCTTTTATTAAGTTCCTAACCATGGGTTTACCCATTATTCCAACACCGATAAATGCTATTTTTTTCATGTCTTAAATCCCTTTCTTCTTAAATGTTTGTATCATCTTTACCGGTTGATAAGTTAGCAAGGATCAGGGGGCGGCTCTATAAAATAGCTTTCAAAATAATTCCGATAATAATAGCCCATATGATTAAAATCGGAATCGCAAAATACCATTTTTTTGGTTTTCCATCCTTCCATATTTGTTCTGATTGCATACGATTTCGTTCAAAGACATCTTTAGGGATAAACTTAATGGTCAATGTCACCAGTATAGGCAATAAAATTATATCATCCAAATAACCCAAGACCGGAATGAAATCAGGAATCACATCAATGGGTGACAGTGCGTACGCGACTGTAAATCCCGCAAGGATTTTTGCAAAAATTGGAGTGTCTTTGTCCTTCAAAGCCAAAAAAATAGCGGGAACATCCGTTTTCAGTTTCCTTGCACGTGTTTTTAAATCCATACCGTTTTTATCTGCTTTTCATTCGTATAGTTCAACAGCAGTTTTAAACAGAAATTGGTCAAAACCTAAGTGTAAAATGCCGGTATTATATTCTTCTTCAACATACTCGGAAACCGACAGGCCTAAATTCGCACGAATGCCGTTTTCTCCATTTTGCACGACATGGGCGTTTGGGAAGTATCTAATCTTTTATCAATTCCGTCTTCTATCGGGAATTATTCTTTCATCAATCTTTCTCTTCTTGTCTTCATACATAAAAGCATCGATCTTATTCAAAAAATCATCTATTGACTCATGCTTGCTTTCGTACGTACTGTAACCAATTGAAAAATTTAACTTATAAGGTTTCTTTCCTGATTCATTGAACAATATCGTTTGTGTTTTAATGGCGTCAATCATATCCATCGTTTCTTTCTGAGAGTTTACATGCATCAATATAATAAACTCATCACCCCCGTATCTACATAATAGCCCTCTATCACCCACAGCTGTGCGTAATATCTTACCGGTCGTAGAAATAGCATCATCTCCTACAATATGTCCGAATTCATCATTGATGCTTTTGAAGCTATCAATGTCTAACATGATTCCGGCAAGTGTACGGGCAGTATCACCTTTTTTACTATGCATAATCAAGACGTTATTTAAGTACTGTCTGTTAAATAATCCCGATAGCATATCTACATAAGATGCTTCATTTTGAACAGTAATGAATAACGAAATCATCCCTATGGACACGCCAAGCCACACAAGAGAATATCCATAAAAGAAGAACTGCAACAGACTTCCGAGAATAACGGGAATCATAAACAGAACAGCAGGACGAAACAAATATTTATGTACCTTTTTACGATACGAATAGATTAATATAACCCCATATGCCAAATAAAAATAAGTGACAACATATGGAACGATAAATAAATCTGTTCTTTGATAAATATTATATTTATCGACCAGAAAAAATACGGGTGTTACTAAGTTTATTAAGCAGCCGATTATAATCAGCATGGCAGGTATAGCAACAAACAGGTATATTCGCTTGATTCTTTTTATGTCCGCAAACAATTTATAGTCCACATATATTGCCCATAAACAAGCAAATATTATAGTATTAATAAATAAAATGTCATTCAGCACGATCGAGAAAGTACGATATCCGTATGCCATCTTGCCATCCACAAAGAAAACGGCCGATTCAATAAGGCATTGCAGGATATTTAGCGTAACCATCGTGTAGTATATTTTTTCGTCAAACAGTCCATGACGCGACGCTCTTTTTGAACTCAATAAAATAACTATTAACAACAGTAGTGCTGTTCCATTTGCAATACATATCGCCGGTAAATTAATCATTTCTAATTTGCCCTTTTTTTACCCATTATTATAACACTTTTTATTAGGATCATCTCCTCACTTAAAAATTCGCGAAGAAAAAGACGATGGTTTTTCCCTATCGTCATCTTCCACCTCGTCATCTTCCACGAACACAAAATGCTTGTAAAAAATGTTCGAAATGCAGGATTTTTACGGTTTCACTCTTTGTATCAATACCGCCGTCTCCACATGCCCCGAGACCCCGCCACTGATGTCACTCGTGATAGGATACAGGTCGATGCATAAGCAAGTGAGCGGATAGAGGTCGATAAGGCGAGGCTAATCCTTTCGCACATCAGATTCACCATAAAGCCAATCAGCTATATCTTTGCCAATATATCTGACAAAACCTACCAATTCCTGATTATCAAAAACACCCAAGGTATATTTTGTGTTTTATAACTTTACTTATAAAGCTACGCATGCTAAAATAAAGAAAACAAAAAAATCTTTGTTTTCTTTAAAAAGAAAGGAGAATAGGCATGAACTTAGCTAAGGTATCATCTAACGGCCAGATAACGGTGCCAATGGAGATTCGTCGTGCACTCAATTTAAAGCCCGGTGACAAAGTACTCTTCATGCAAAATGAAAACGGACAGATTACAATTGGAAACGCCTCAACACAGGCTATCTATAAAGCACAAGCCGCTTTTGAAGGAGTAGCCGAAAAAATGGGTGTCACAAATGAAGATGATGTACAGACCCTTGTAAATGAAGTGCGATATAAAAATGAAAATACTCGTTGATACCAATATACTCATATCTGCCATTCTTTTTCCGGGTTCAAAACCGTCAAAAGCCCTTCTCAAAGTTTCTGAAGAGCATGAAATGGTATTGTGTGAACAAAATCTTACAGAATTTCGGGAAGTAGTTAAGTGTAAAGTAATGCCGCCATACAGGCCAGGGTTGACTTACTAATTACGGGTGATAAAGATTTTCTCGCCTTGGAATTAGAGCGACCCAAATGCATAACAGCCGCTAAATTTTTAGAAAACTATTAATCTACAACCTTCTTAAACTTTTTATTCTTAAACTTTTTATTTCTCGAACCTTGACATCAAGACTATAGTCTCGACATGAGAGAGAGAGAGAATTCGTCTAAAATGTATTATAAGATTTATTATAACATGCACTCATCTTAAAATCGCCTTATATTGGCACTTATGCAGTTTATCTCACAATGCTAACTTAATTATTTTCTATGCGCCCTGTTGCCATAGTTGAGAGCTTCACCTTGATGTCATCGATAATAATTAAGTCCGCTTTTTCAATCCTACAATTCTCTCACCTAGCCAAACCTGTAAACTTGCCAGTCTTTTTCACAGCCTGATCACTACTTTTGTTCCCGGGAAAATTGTTTCATAAACTCATCCAAATCGCCATTATAAACATTCATATCAATGTATCGTTCGACTCCGCTATACCCGGCCAGATGATGGCGGTTAGAATATTGCCAAAACGTCCAAGCGTCATCCCGAACGAAACCGGGTTTGCTAATAACATTCCGTACCCACAAAGGGCATCCAACTATATTGTCTTTGACAAAATCATTATAAGTTTCCTTGGTTACATATAGTATAGGCAACACACCATATTGTTTTTCAAGCTCGTGAATTAGAGCTTTGAGCTCATCACGTATTTTTTCTCTAGAAACTGATATGCCTGACTTGACTTCATAATATTCAATATCAATAACAGGGGGTAATGAATGATGTAGCGAGCCAACAGTTGATATAAAGTGAGCCGCTTGCGCATTTCCCGTCGATTCAAAGCTGAAAAAATGGTAGGCACCCACCCACAAACTAGTCTTTGACGCTTCTTCCCAATTTTCTAAGAAATTTTTGTCAACAAAAGAAGAACCTTCTGTTGCCTTAATAAAAGCAAAAGATATGTTTTGCTTAGAGAGAACTGCCCAATCAATATTTCCCTGATATGAAGAAACATCAACTCCGCGAACCGGGTATCGGGCATTAGGCGGATTGTTAAAATGCCAAATCCCAAAGTAATAGAGCGACGTTATGATAATTGTTACCAAAACTATTAGAGATAAGGCAGCAACAAATATTCTACGTTTAGTCGGTTTTTTCATGAACTTCACTCCCGCATTAAGTCTTCATACCAACAAAGCACCAGCATTGGATTCTTCTCTCCACCTCAGCTCGCTTCGTGCTGTAATGGGTTTTCTTCCTCATATATCTTCCATCGACTATTCCGACGTCACTTCTGCGTTTCATTTCCTCCTGAACCTTTTCAATTGATTCGCTTTCTTCCTGAGCAATAGCCCCCAAAATTGATATGAGCACATCGTTTTCCGTCTTGCTGGTTCGAAGGTCTTCTTGGTGGAAAATAACTTCTATGCGCAGCCCCTTAAGTCGTTTAATCGTTTCAAGCAAGTCAACTGTGTTCCTGGCGAATCGGCTGATCGATTTTACCACAACAATATCAATTCAATTCTCATAGCAGTCGAAGATCATGTCCTAGAATCCCTGACGATAGGTATTGCCACTCGAATCTTGATCTGTATAAACGCAAGAGAGTTCCAGTTCAGATTACCCGCAACATAGTGCTTCAGTCTAGCAATCTGATTTTCCAGACGATCCTCTTGAGTTTTATGCATCGTGTTGACACGACAATAGATCGCAACGCTCTTGAATTGCTTTGCTCTTGCGGGTATATAGCTCATTTTCGGCTTTGGCAGTTCCTCTAGCATGCTTATCTTCCTCTGTCTTACTTAGCTGATTTCATTTAGTAAAAGGAAATATGTAAGCATAGCTTTTTAACTCTGATGTGTCCTTGCCGAATAGTCTATGCAAAAAATCTGGGAGATTCATTGTTGCCTTTTCTGCTGGGGCAACCAATTTTCTATTTATCCTTTTTCGCAAATCAGATACTCTTTCCTGATCAACATAATAGAGGTTGTCAGACAGTTTTTCTCCGATTAATTTCAAATTTGGTATCAGGTCGGAATACGGACCGCCAATGATGATATAATCCCCCATGAACTGCGGTAATCCTTTCCACCACCAGCTTTTTATGCAATCTTTACCTTCGTGGATAATCTCTGCATAAAATGGTTTCAGCACTTTCGCCATTTCTCGAAATAACCGAACGACTGCGATATTCCAATTCTTTTCATTGAAGGCCATTTCAGCGATCTGCAGTTCAATTCTATTGCAACGAAAGCCAAGTCGGCTTGTCGGTTTGCCGCTTGCTTCAGAAATAAATACATATGATACCGGTTTCGTTGCATACCAAACTATGGATTCCTCATTTTGCAGAAAGGAAATCAAATGGGTTTTCCCCATTTCCGCAAATTTAAACTGCGGAGGTTCATACAAGCCGTAACGGCGAGGTAGAGCTTGAGGTAGATACTGCTCGAATATATCCACGATTTTCCCATACATATCTTTGAGCGGAATTTTCGGATCCATATACCACGATACAGACATAGATGGAGCTTTTTTGTCGACTTTGAGTGTCATTACTTTTTTGATATTTGTTGGAAGATATATTTCATCAGTCTGAGGATCTTCGAGGATTCCTTCACTAGTTCTAGCGACGGCGTGCAAAGTGGCTTTAATGCGTTTCAAGTCAGATGGTTCGACCTGTATGGGTTGGATATTAACATCAGTCAAATAACATATGTCGCTTAACGAAAGCAAGATCTCCGTTGGGATATCCTCTTGCTCAACTTGGACATTGGGATCAATTGATACTTCGTGATCATTGATTTTGATATTTTGTTCTATTTCGACAGGTCTTCGCGACCATATTCGGAGATCATAGCTCATTTCTAGATCCTCTCATTTGCGCCTGATTGTTATGTAGCTACCGCCATTACCAATAATTTATCTGTCCGTTTTGCTCACTTTTTGCTTTAATAAATAAGTAGTCTAAATTAAAATTTGATGGATTTTTGTTTATGATTTGGCTCATGAGACAAGTCTGTTACACTTGTTAAATGTACGTTCTCGTTGTATCAATACATTAATTTTATCTTATCTCTCTTCTCGCCTCTTTCAATAACATCCGACCTGAGCACTTGCTCTCCTCCGACATCTGACCTGAGCACTCAATTTTCGCCGTTATCTGACCTGAGCACTCGCAAATTGACCTATTTCCCTTGGATTTGTTCTGCTGATAAGTCTCGAGTCCTGTCAGGCGATTTTGCCATTATACACTAAAATTATTAAATGCCCTATTCCCAGCGCTTTCCGGTTTCGTCATCTCCCTTCCCGAGACATTAGCACAACCGTCTCAACGTGAGATAATTCGTCTAAAATATATTAATATATTAAGATTTAAAACTATTCCATTAAACTGACGTAATCCCTTTACAATGGCCATCTCGCGTTATTTTCCTCCTATTATATTTAACTATTTTCCATTCATCATGTCAACAAGGTTGAGAGCTTAAGGTCGATGTCACCAATCCGAATTGCCCTAATTCATAAACTTTCTTCATTTGCTTTTTTACTAAAAGGATTGTCCCAATCGTCTGGCACATCAAGCCAAAAAGCCGGCTGTAAGCATGGCAAATAATCTTTCGAAATTGGCCAGATATTTTCAATATATGGTACAACTTCGCTGTTATGTTTTATCTCGTTGTTTGGAATTTGGTACATCTCGCTAAACCAACCATCGAAATAAACACTTTTTGGACCTCCGCCTCCATGCGGACAACCAGTTTCAATATTTCCGCCGATCGAACAATAACACCACCAAGAAATAGCTAATACATTAACTTTTAACTTGGTTAATGAGTTAATAAATCCAGATACGCTTTCCTTCATCGTAATACAATCAATATACCCCATACCTACCGGTTGGATTTTATTTTCAAATAGAAGATCATCAAGTTCGCTTTTAATTCTCATTTCATTCTCTATCATACTAGCCCTTCTTCACTAGATATACTTTTATGCTTTAGGAAAACTGCTCCTTGTTGGAAATGATATACTGATAATTCAATTCTTCTAAATTATCGGCATATTGATAAAATGCAGTGTCACAATCACTTAAGATTTCAGAGACAGAATCAGTCAGCAATTTGTCAAGCAACTTCTCACGTTTATTGCGATCGCTGGGAAGTTCACCGCCAAGAGCCGTAAATGCTTTCCTATAAATATCAGCTGTTTTATTTGCACCTATAGCATTTAAGGAACTCAATGCTTCGTTCGCAAAATCGCCACTGCTATTATAGAAATATTGAGAAAAGCCACCGTTATTAACTTCTGATTCAAGTTGCGTGCAGAAATAGAACGTTTTTTCTGCATCAGAAAGTTTTTCAATATCCTCGCCATAATTGCACTTTTTGCACAGCCAACCGTTCATAGCAATTAAGAACTGATTTTTATCAGAGATTGACCAGATCGAATCCAAGTTGGCATTCCATAATGAATCGAATTCATTGACTGACTCTTCAATCTGTTTCTCTTGCTTCTTTTTACCAAACCAGTTGAACATCTTCAGTTCCGTCCTTTCACAAGTCACAATTCAGTCAGCTGCCTTTTCGGCTGCTGTAATGGCTTTTCTTCCTCAAAAATCTCCCATCGACTATTCCGACATTACTTCTGCGTCTCATTTCCTCCTGAACCTTTTCAAAGGTTTGGATATCAATGATTGGTACGTGTGCATCTTCTGCTAAATATCTCTCTTGTTGGCCACGATTGATGCGCTGCTTGTTTTTCGGAAATTCATCAGTAAATGTCTTGCCCAATATGACACGGCCAGTATATTTTTCGTTGTTCAGCACTGTCTGAATCGCACGTATCGACCAGCTATCCTTTCCCTGTGGTGATTTGATCTGTTTTTTCGCCAGTTCCCTGCTGATCAGTAAAACACTCAGTCCACTCAAATACAGATCATAAATCAAACGAACAACCTTGGCCGGTTCATCGTCGATAATGAGTTCACAATCTTGATCATGCTTATAGCCGTAACACTTCCGGGAATATAATTTCGATTTTCCAGATAGGAATCCTTGCTTCAGACCCCATTTGATTGCTTCGCCGGTTGATTCGCTTTCAGCCTGAGCAATGGCTCCCAGGGTTGAAATGAGCACATCGTTTTCCGTCTCGCTGGTTCGAAGATCTTCTTGGTGGAAAATAACTTCTATACGCAAACCCTTAAGTCGTTTGATCGTTTCGAGCAAGTCAACTGTGTTCCTCGCAAATCGACTGATCGATTTCACCAGAACAATATCAATTTTGTTCTCATAGCAGTCGAAGATCATATCCTGGAATCCCTGACGATAGGTATTGCCACCCGAATCTTGATCTGTATAAACGCGATAGAGTTGCCAGTTCGGATTATCCGCAACATAATGCTTCAATCCGGCAATCTGATTTTCCAGACTATCTTCTTGAGCTTTGTGCATTGTACTGACGCGACAATAGATAGCAACGTTCTTGAATTGCTTTACTCTTGCGGGTATATAACTCATTTTCGGTTTTGGCAGTTCCTCCGGCATATGTTCTCCTGAATCAATTCAAATTCTATTTATTGAGATATCTACTCGTTCATTCTAAACGCTTGGCTATAAGTCTTTCCTTTGTATTTTTCAATCAGGGCCTGGAAGTTATCAACATATTTTCGAACTCTATTTTCATTGCCGGCCAGTTCAAAACTCGGCTTGCGCTTTCCAATGACCATAACGTGATTAGTACCATCATAGCCCTGAGATTCATGAACGGCCCGTAAAGCATACCCTTTTATCTGCGGAAAGTTTGCCACAACCCATGCTACTTGCTCAGTTGTATACAAATTTAGCGGAAAATCAAACGTCTCCAAGCACTTCATTTCCGATAGATATGAAAGATCATCATCTTCTATCTTTTTACCGGAGAACGACAGCTGCTTGATTTTAGTTCCTGCAAGATTTCGGAATGTATCAATGACAGTAGTACTCCAAATAGCATCGCCGATATGAAACACTTCAAGGTTCGGAGCCCTTTCTACTCCCGCGATTGTTTTCAATCTAGAGAAATCATTAATCGCAAGACCTTTCAATGAAACGTTTGCGCTCATATCCCATAAGGCCTCTATCCGTTGGTTGTGAAAGAAATAAACGAACTCGAGGTTTTTAAGTTCACCAAGTAATGACCAGTCGGCAACCAACTTGTTTTTGAAAAATCGGATTGCACGCAGCTGGTGACCATAATTCTGAATGAAATACTCAAATGTATCTTGTGTTAGTCCTGATATACATACTGTGTCTATACCGGGGTAATTTTTGATCTTATTTATATCAGAGATAGATATTCGTCCACCGCCAATATCCATCTTTTCTTGCCGAAGCCACAATCCTTCGTCCTCTTTTGTTATGGGATTGTAGTCATATGACCCAGAAACGAAATCGTCAAAATTTTCTACGGTTATTTGCATACTCTACCCCTTACAATTTCTCAAAACCACCCACCAACAATTTGCATCTGCTTCTTGCCAATTTTACTCATTTTCTGCCTTTATAGATAAGTAGTCTAAATCTGCTTTTGATGAGTTTTTACTTGTTATTTGGCTCATGAGGTTATGCTGAGACGCTTGGCAAACGCACGCTCTGAATGATTTTACACATTAATATAATTTTATCATTCATTTCGTTCCTTGCAGTGACATCCAACCTGAGCACTTGCTCTCCCCCGACATCTGACCTACGCACTCAATTTTCGCTGTTATCTGACCTGAGCACTCGCAAATTGGTCAATTTCTCTTGGATTTATTCTGCTGAAAAGGTTCGAGTCCTTTCTGACGATTTTGCCCTCTCACACTAAAATTATTAAATGCCCTATTCCCAGCGCTTTCCGGTTTCGTCATATCCCTTCCCGAGACATCAATACAACGGTCTCGGCTTGCCTCGAGACCCACAATTGATATCTCTCGTGATAGGTTAGAGGTCAATCAATATGCTAGTGAACGGATAGAAATCGACAAATTCTGTATGTGGTTAGAGGTCGATAAGAGTATAAATGTGTAAATTTCAATGTTATTCACTCAGTGTCACTCAATAAAAATTTATGCACCGCATATTTTTTTTGGCACGGAGATCAGCCAGTTTTTCAGGAACATTGATTTGCTTACCGCCAACTATAGTATATATGGTTTCTATACCTACATATTTGCCATTCCACAGGCAAACCGGCCTCAAAACCGTGCTGTCACTAAACCTCCACATTCATACCTCTTTTATTTACACCTCTTGAAACAAATTGACATATTCAAATACCTGTCGTTTTAAGTCTAGGCAACCTTCGTCCAATGTCGCATTTTGCAGAGGTTCGAGTGCAAAATAACAAAAACTCCATGTCATATCGTCTTGTTTATTGCTCGGTATTCCTGCTTTTCGTCTTTGAAAAAATTCCGACTTCTGCCATTCCCAGTCACCAATCGCTACCCCAAAAGGCGTATCTACAGAATGTGCGCCTTCCCAGAGATTTCTGTCATAAATTAAAGATACCTCAAAATCATTAACATTTAAAACTCTCTCATAATAATCTTTAGTTACACGCACATTGCCCATTGATTTTACATCATTTTCCTCATCTGCGAGAAGCAAATTAACAGTCCGATCTATAACATCGTAATATCTCCCAATCTTTTTTGCCGTTTCTGCAGTCAAATCCTCGACTCTAAAAGGAATGAAGGCATCGCTGTCCATCTGTGCACAATAGCCATCCAATTGGTCGATATCCGACTGAAATTCTATAGCGGAATATGTAGCAACTATATGTAGGTTTGCTATCACTTCCGCCCAAGTCATAATTGATAAATGAACCCCGTTTACTCTGATACAACGCTCACCCATTTCTTCTACCATTTCTTCAGAGCAAAGTTCTTTTAACTTCGCCCATAAAGGCTATTTCACGCGATTTTGGACAAATAAAAACACATCCTGCTCCTTCTACCTTGCGTAGACGCTCAAGATAAGTCAAAGGTTGATTTGCGGTAAGTCCTGCTTAGAATTTCATTTCACATAAAACTATCTCCCTGCCTTTTTTGTCTATTCCCGCCATGTCCGGTCTTTCATTTTCCTTACCTGTAACTTGGCAGGTATATTGTAAGTGTTCTTCGAGATTAATATGCAGGCTCGATGATAATAGCCTTGTAAACTCCCTGTTGAGTTCCTCTGATTGAGATACTAAATATTGTAAAGCGATTGTCGCAACATCCTCTTGTGAACCGCTTATTCTCGTATATAAGTGAGCCAGTAACGACTTTGCCATGATATTTTCTCCTTACTTGCCTACCCCAAATGGCTTTTCAATCATAAATCCTAAGAGATTAATCAACTAATCATCACTTATTTCCCAATAGCCGCTGTATCCACTGCCAACATACTTTACATTTGTCAGCTTTTTCATTTCACGTTCTATCGTTTTTTCACTGACCCCTATTCTTTCAGCAATCTGTTTTTTTGTTACCTGATTATTTTCGAGAATCATTGCAATAATGATATCGCCATACTCTTGACCGACATCTTGACCGACATCTTGACCGACATCTTGACCGACATTTTCTCCACCGACCTTCTGAGTAGCAATTTTTTTAAGCGGTATAAACGTCCTAAATATGTCGCCTTCTTCAAATATTGGGTTTTCTCCTGAATAAAGTTGTGTATATTTGAAGGTATTTCTCATCCCTGAACCGAGTTCATCAGCTAACCCTATTTCTCTAAACACTTTAGAAATAGGTGGATTTTTGGAGAAAGGCTCAAATTTTTGCAAATCTAAAACGCCCATTCCGTGAGCCAAGTTACTGTTTTCAATAACAATTTTTTCGTCATCTATAATCATCTTTGCGGGAAACCCACTTGCGTAATCTCTGTGTGCTAAAGTGTTAGAAACTATTTCTCTTAATATTCTATCTCTTGCATTAACATTTACAATGCCGTCTAAAACAAACAAATCATTCAAATGCTTCTGTCCGAAGGAGAACATCTGCTCATAGGATTCTATCAGGTTTGTCAGGATAACTTCCCGGTCATCATAGCGGTCAACATTATAGACCCGATAAATACAGTCCGTTTTATGATGCGCACAGGCAGAGGCGATCATATTGTCCGTGCCGAACAGAAGCACAGCTGCAAGAGTGATGCCGGTTCTCCCTTCCTCATCGGTCAGGATCAAACCGCTCGTTCTAAGCAATTCCTCATTGTCCATATCCGCCCAGGGATGACGCTGCTTTGCAAAAAGCTGCTTCCGGGTAATGGCCATCTCTCTGGCTTTATCGATCAGGTCAGATCGCAGATCAGATGCGTTCCAGTGAGGATAGACTCTGTTCACATAGTAAGTGCTCTGCTTACGCGCATAACATTGAAAAACCCGGTCGGAAAGATCTGTGATATCCATGTCAGCATCGTCATTGCGGTCAAAGATCCGGCCTTTGTGACGAACGACTGATGGGCTGACCGGCACATGGATATGAATGATATGATACTCTCCAGGCTGTTCCTGAATCCTTTTTCCTTTCTTATCCACGCCGGAAAAACTGCCGTCGGAAGCAAAGACATATTCTATAGCCGCCAGATAGAGCGGAGGGAAGATCTTGTCCTTATTATTGGCAAGTGTAACAAAATTTGTAATCAGCTTTTGCGCAGAAGCGGAATCGACACCGAGAATCACACCTGTATCATGAACCCCGAGAAAGATATCACCGCCTTCTCTGTTAGAAAAGGCGCAGACCGAATCAAACAGCGTCTTTGGCAGATCAGTCTTTGCTTCCTTATATTCAATCTGATAGTTTTCGCCGTGCCGGATCAACTGCAGAAGTTCTTTTGGCAATGACGGAATCTGATTGTTCATTAATAATCACCTCGTTTTCACCATCAGGCTGTCTTATAGTCCTGATGTCAACAGCTATCCTCATGCTGATTCACCGCTTTTCAATTTTGTATTCTCTGAGGAGTTTTTCTGTCTCCACCTTATATACCATAAGCCGCAGGATGTACTCCGGCATCGGGCGGTTGCCCAAATGCCAGTCCTGCACGGTCCTGTAGGGGATCCCGAAGGATTCCGCGAATTTCCTCCAGCTTAACCCGCTTTCTTCTTTTATTCGTTCCAGTTCTTTCTTTTTATCCATGTTATGCATTTTAGCACGCACAGCGTACCGGTTCAAGCGTTATCAAATTGTTATCATCCCTGATAACAGAATAATAGCAGGCAATACGTATACTGCATTTTGCGCCGCCGAACGGACACCGGTGCGTTTGCCGGCGGACATTCGGCGGCGTTAGCGGACATTGATTTTTTTTGCTTAAGTGGTTATTTTTCGTTC
>LSQX01168160.1_pt1 | contig 13984 bp, 6 predicted proteins | sample 654561 | NCBI WGS metagenome assembly LSQX01 (sample SAMN04489861, study PRJNA283612) | anaerobic digester metagenome | isolation source: 4 biogas reactors fed with cattle manure at either 37C or 55C with and... | place: Denmark: Kongens Lyngby | collected 2014
GGCTGCGCGGTGCAAGGTTTTAACCTCGTCTTTGTGACCACTGGGTGGTCACAAAAATTGGTCAAGTGGAAAAATCCTAACTCCCAAACTCCTAAATCCTCCTTCGGGTGCGCTTCAACGCCGTTGAAACGCACCCGTCGGTTAGCGTTTAGGCAGGTGGATGCAGGCGTTGTGGAATGCGTGCGCCGCTTCCATCCACGCCTCGGACATCGTCGGATGTGAGTGGATGGTGTTGCCGATCTCGTCAACCGTCAGTTCGTTGCGGATCGCGAGGGCGGCTTCGGCGATCAGTTCCGTCGCATGCGCGCCGACGACCTGCGCGCCCAACACCTGACCGGTAACGGGGTCGCAGACCCACTTGACGAAGCCATCAGTCACGCCGGCGGCCATGGCTTTGCCCAAGGCCACGAAGGGGAAAACCGCGGTCTTGACGTCGCGCCCGAGCTTTTGCGCTTGGGTCTCTGAAAGCCCGGCCAGCCCGATTTCGGGCGACGTGAAAATGCAGGAGGGGCAGATCTTTTCGACGGTCGACTTCATGCCGGCGGCCGCTTCTGCGGCGACGACACCCTGCTGGGTCGCGGCATGGGCGAGTTGGATCGAACCGGTCACCAGATCGCCGACCGCAAAGATCGAAGCTACGTTGGTGCGCCCCTGCTTGTCCACCGGGATCGTGCCGCGCTCATCAACGTTGACGCCGGCGCGGGCGAGATCCAGCGCGGCGGTGTTGGGACGCCGCCCGACAGCCACAAGCAACAGGTCGCCGGTGACGGTCTGATCTTTGTACGTGCCACTGACCTCGCCGTTCTTGACGACGATGTCGGTGAGCGGAGCACCGGTAAGGAAGGTGACGCCCAGTGCTTCCATGCGCTTGCGCAGCACACGCCGCACATCGCGGTCGAGCACCATGATGATGTCTTCGAGCATCTCGACCACTGTGACCTTTGTGCCGAGCGCGGCCGCCATGCAGGCGAACTCACAGCCGATCACGCCGCCGCCCAGAATCAGGAGCCGTTCCGGCAACGCCTTGAGGTCGAGAAACGCGCGGCTATCCATCACCCGCTTGTCCTTCGGCAGGAAGCCCGGCATGGCGGAGTCGCTACCGGCCGCGATGATGATCGTGGCGGCGCTGAGCCAACGCGTGGCGCCGTCCGGCTGAACCACGGAGATCCGGTTCGGCCCCTCGAAGCGGGCCGCACCGGTCATCGCTTCGACCCCGTTGGACTTGAGCAGTCCTTGTATGCCGCCGCTCAGGCGCTTGACGACGTCGTTCTTGCGCTCGGTCATCACGGCGTAGTCGAACGTGACGCCTTTTGCGGTAACGCCGAACGCCTCAGAGTGCGCGGCGTGGTGAAAGCGCTCAGCCGACGCGATCAACGTCTTAGTCGGGATACAGCCCCAGTTGAGGCAGGTGCCGCCGAATGCCTCTTTTTCAACAATCGCCGTCTTCTTACCAAGTTGCGCGGCACGGATAGCGGCGGGATAACCGCCCGGGCCGGCACCGATTACGATCACATCAAAGTCGAACATAGGGAGTTAGAATTTAGGAGTTAGGAGTTAGGATTTAGGGGTTGGAAATCCAATCGCGTGCTACACGAGTGCTTTCCACAGCTCGACATTTTCGAGCTTCGACCGGATGGCATTGACGAACTGTGCGCCCACCGAGCCATCCACGATGCGGTGATCCACAGAGAGGGTCATCGCCATCATCGTGCGGATTTTGATTTCGCCATTTACCACGGCGGGCACCTGACGCCCAGTGGAGACCGCCAGGATGCCGGTTTCGCCGGGATTGATAATGGCGGTGAACTGATCGACATTCATCATGCCCATGTTCGAGACCGTGAACGAACTGCCCACCATCTCGTCCGGCAGGAGCTTGCCTGTCCGCGCTTTTTCGGCGAGCGCCTTGGCCTGCGCGTTTAGCTCGGCGAGCGTCAGGGTCTGTGCGGCACGGATCACCGGCACGACCAGACCGTTGTCCACGCTCACCGCCATGCCGAGGTCCACGTCACCGCGCCAGGAAACGGTCACGCCGTCCGTGACGGAGTTGACGACCGGGAACTCTTCCAACGACAGGATCACCGCCTCCAGGACGAAATCGTTGACGCTGTAGGAGCGTCCCTGCGCCTTGAGGTCGGCACGGAAGGCCATGAGGTCGGTGATGTCGGCCTTGACCGTCACATAAAAGTGCGGGATCGTCTGCTTGCTCTCCACCAAGCGGCGCGCGATGATTTGGCGCATGCGCGAGAGCGTAACCGGTTTGCGGCGCTGGGCGCGCTCGATATCCTCGACCATGATACGGCCGCCGTCGCCAGAACCACGCACGCTCAGGATGTCGATCTCATGTTCAGCGGCGAGACGCTTGGCCGCCGGCGTGATGCGCAGAGCGTCATAGTTCGCCGCGCTCAGGAAAGCCAACACGTCTTTTTCTACGATGCGTCCGTTCGGGCCGGTGCCCTTGATACGCGCGGGATCGATGCAGGCGGCGCGGGCGCAGGCGCGGGCACGCGGCGAGATCACCAGACGCTTGGCCGGTGTCGGCGCGGGCGCGGGCTGGACAGCCGGTTTGGCCGACGGCTGCGGTGCGGGCGTCGCTGCTGGCGCGGGAGCAACCGGTGCCGGCGCAGGCGCGGCGGCAGGAGCTACTGGCGCGGGGCTTGCTGCTGGCGCCTCGGGAGCTGCCGCGGCGGGCGCGGGTGCTGGCGCGGCTTCGGGGGCAGGCGGCTGGTCCGGCACTTTCTCGCCGGCGGCACCGATAAAGCCGACGACGGTGTTCACGGGGACGGTGATGCCCTCGCGCACATAAATCTTCAGCAATACGCCCTCAAAAAAGCTTTCGACCTCCAGGTTCGCCTTGTCGGTTTCGATCTCAAAAAGGATGTCGCCTTTCGCTACCGCGTCGCCCTCTTTTTTGAGCCATTTGACGATCGCGCCTTCCTCCATGGTCTGCCCGAGTTTCGGAAAAATCACTGCCTGAGCCATAATCACTCCAAATGGTAAGGTGACGGCAAGCCCGCACCTGACGCGCGCGGAACTGCCAACAAATGCCCACCAGTATACCGAGCCTGACCGCACTTGTCATTGACAAAAATGAACAAAAAACGTCAAAACCGAAAAAAATAAATCACAGCCTCTCTCGCCTTCCAATTGCGTTTTTTATCACACGAAGGCGCGACGGTCACAAACTGGATACGATTGTTCCGTCCGATATGTCCGACAAGAACGTGGTGGCGGGTTGGTAATGTGAGGGGACCTGCGTTAAAAAAAGACACCAGAAGAATCCACCTCATTTCCACACCTTGAGAGGTGTGGAAGTAGAATCCGAGAAGCAGTCTGATAATAATGTAAGTGTCTGGTATTTAAATGGTTATGCCTGTTAAACGGCAGTTTTCCATTTCCCAAAATTCCACACCTTGAAAGGTGTGGAATTAGCGCCCAAGAGAAAAGAGGGCCGATGACGAGCGGTACGAGCCGTCGTCGGCCTTCGTGCCTTCATTTAATTTCCTAGGGTCAAGATTCGCAGTTGAATCCCCAAAAATATGACGAAAAACACAATGCCAGCGGGTATTGCCACACCGTTATGAAATCCCAATGCAGAAAAATTACAACGGCGCGAATCATGCAAAATGCGACGTTTCATTTTGACGGCCCATCGCATCGATGTCCCTCTGGCGTCAAGTTTTGTCGACGATGTTTCCGTCTGGATCGCGACAGTATATGTCGAACACCCCCCTCCTGATATCCGTGAATCGATAATGACGTTTTTTATTTCCGTCCTTGGAATGCTGATCTCCCCCGTTTTTCTCATCCCCCACCAATCGTATCGCGTTAGGTTCAAAGCAGTCTGCCCGCCACGCATTTTTTCGACCGAGAAAGTCCCCCCGCTCAATAAAGCTAACGACAGCGCCAAAATCACCCATTTGGCGTAACAGTTGAAGCGTCTCGACACGGTTGCGGTTTTCAATGACATTTCGTCTCACCGCCGGATCGCCAACTCGCGGATGCCGAAGGCGGGCAGCGTCAGCGACTCGCTGCCGCAGCGGACCGTACATGGCGTCTCGCCGAGGTTGTTCACGACTGCGCGGCACTCGCCCTGGCTGACCCGGAAGGCCGTAACGCGCGCAGACGGCGCGTCGAGCGCAAACAGGCCCTGCTGCGCAGGCCATTCGCCGTTGCCCGGCCGGACGCGGAACAGCGGTACGCCAGTGCGGAGTCGGTACGCAATCGCGGCCACTTCCACAGTGGGGCATAACACAAGGCTGAAGCGATACTCGTATCCGCCCAGAAACGGGTCGCCGCCCGAGCTGATTACGTGCTTGGCGTAACCACTGGGAAGAATCTTGCACTCCGGTCGTTTGTCCGCCCGGCCCTGAAGAGAGGCCCCCAGATTCGCTGCCACGACGCCGTCCTGTGGCGCGACGCGGAACGACTGGTTTCCGCCCAACGCCACCACGGCGAAGGCTGCATCATCGGAAGCGATGGAGGCGAAGCGCTGCACTGCGATGAATGACGGCTCGGGATTAGCGTGCTCGATTGTTGCATAAGGGATGTCGTAGCGGACACGGCCGGGCCAACCGCGGAACTCTAGCAGCAAGCCTGCCGGGTCATACTTGCCCATTCCGATCCGGCGCGGCATGTCGACTTGGACGCCGGCAGTCATCTCGAAGCGGTCCGGCCGAAGACCGATAACCAGCCTGATCCACACGGCCCAAGCCAGTTCGGTGAAGACCTCAAGCTCGGGACCGAACGGTGTTTCCCGCACGCGAGTCGTCGCGCGCGTCCAGTCCGGCCGCACCTCTTCCGTCGTTGCTGCACCCGAAGGATCGCTGAGCTTAAAGGGCGCGACCGTGATCTCGATCTGGCGTGAGCCCTCGGCTACAATCAAGCGTCCTTCCGTCAGTGCCGCGCACTTGCCGTCAGCCGACACGTCGCGGCCTGCCCGCCACTCTGCGGCCGGTTGCGCATCTGGCCTCTCCCGCAATCCTAATAAACGGTAGCCGTATGCGGGAAGTTCGACCCGCGCGGAGGCGGTCCACTGCCCCGCGCGGCAGGCAACATCCCCCGGAAGCGGCGAACCGTCCGCAGCTACGAGCGCTAACGGACCGTCGACTGCGAACGAAATATCCGCCGTGCGGGAGGGCGCGGGATTCAGCGCGAGCACATAGCCCGCACAGCCCGCCGCAGGCTGGCTGAGGCGCGCCGCCACCTGTTGTGCGAAGCGCGCCAGCACCTCGTTCGAATAGGCGCGGGAGGTGTCCAGCACGGTCTCCCGGTGCAGCGTGCGCGGCGTCCAAGGAAACCAGCCGCTGGAGTCTGAATTCAGGCCGATCAGCGCATGGTGCCAGGCGCGCGAGAGCACGGTCGGTTCGCCGCCGGGGGCCAGGCAAAGGGCTTCGGTCTCTGGAAATTCGCCGACCTCTTCGAAGTACGCGTCCCACGGGTTGTCGGGCGGTGTCGTCCACGCCTGTTTTAGCGGCACGTCCACCGGCCCGATCCGGTGAAGAGCGGCCGCGGCATGGGCGAACCCCGCGGCGCGCAGGGCGTCCAGCGCTTTCACGGCATGCCCGTGCCAGTTCATGTCCATCGGGCGCGCGGTCCAGCGCGAAAAGCTGGGGCTGGGCTCGCGGTCCTCCCGCGCCTGGCCGAACGGATGGGGTGCCGCGCACGTGACGTGGATGCCGACCTCCTGCGTGTACCGCTCGACCGTGGTCCAACGGATGATTTTACCTTTTTGCGCCAGCCGTGCGATCTCGGCGACGTAGGCGGCGATGTCACCGAGCTGCTCGAAATCGCCACCGGCCATGATGAAGCTACCGTCGGCATGCGAGTCGTAATACGCCTCGAGCTGACCGAGCCGGATTGAGCGAAGATCGAGGGGAAAGACATCCACCGCGCTGCCGTCGATCCCCTGCACGCGCCGCGGTCTGTCCCAACCGTCGGGCATGACGATCAGCCGTCGGACGCCGATCTGGTTCATGATATGCGGCATTTGAGGATGAAACACAATCTCTTGGGGAAAGAAGGTCGCACAATCGGACTGCAGTTCCCGGCGCATCAGTTCCATGCTGACGCGGCTTGCGACCAGATCGGACTCTTCGTCCGACGCGAGCGCGTGGCTCGCGGCGTACTGGCACCCCGCCATAACGACCTGTCGGCGGTCCACCAGCGGCTTCAGTTCCTCCAAAAACCAGGGCGCATAGCGTTTCAGGCTGAGCAGCGTCAGTCCCGGGAAATCGATATGAGCCGTCACCTCTGGATAGGCTTTGAGGGCGCGCAGGCCTGTGGCGTAGATGCTTGGAAACTTCTCGCGGATCTCCTGCTTAGTGTAGCGGTCATAGCACATGTTGCCGTGCAGCAGAAATGAGATATAAACGGTTTTTTGCTTTGGAGGCTCCGGCACGGGCACCGCTGACGGCGGGAGGCCGACGGCCGCGAGCCCCGCCACCCCCTGCAACATGCGCCTTCTAGAAAGACACCCATACGTCTGGAAAAACCCCTGACTCCGCGACTGTTCAAGCATGGCCATCTCCTCCTGTTTTTAAGTCCTATCGCCCCCGGTTCCAGCGATACGCTACTGTCTGGTGGCGGTACCCCGTGACAGCACGACAACGGTAGAAGCGCAGGACAAACGATCGTGTTGCATGGGGGAATGGTGGCACAGAGGCGCTCTGGGGTCAAGTGGTCAAAAAGTATTCCGAAAGGTTGATGCGGTGACTCGTGGTTAGTGACGAGTGGTATGAAAAAACGGGGCGTCACTTTACTTTAATTGTGATTGGCGTTGAGATTGGCCGAGCAATCGCATAAAATGAAAATCTGATTCGTCTTTATCGACAAACGAGAGGACAAGTGTGTCAACGGAAATACGGCATTCCGATACTGAAGCGCATGCCCCGACATGGTGGGTGCGCGATCATGAGGGCGGACGGTACGGACCGGTTGCATTTGAGGTTTTGAAAAGCTGGGTGCGTGATGGTCGCATCGGCCCGGCGAATGAAATCTCGCGGGATGGTGTCGAGTGGTCGCCCGCGACGGCTGAGCCTGCCTTGGAGATGGAGTGGGTCGTTGAGGTGGAGAACGGGCAGTTTTATGGCCCTATCCACCGTGACGCGGTGCGGGGGCTGATCAATGAAGGGGCGATTGCGCAGCATGCGGTGCTGTTCCGTCGCACTGCACTCGACGCGCGCGATGCAGAGGCGGAGTGTCTGCGCTTGGCGGAGGCGTTGCAACAGGCACAGGCGCATGCGCAGCAACAGGAGGAGCTGTGCCATCGCACCGCGCTTGATGTGCGCGAGGCGAAAGCGGAGTGTCTGCGCTTGGCGGAGGCGTTGCAACAGGCACAGGCGCATGCGCAGCAACAGGAGGAGCTGTGCCGTCAGGCCCAACAGCGTGCGGCGGAGGGCGAGGCTGAGCGTGTGTCGCTCAGCGAGATGTATGCCGCGTGGTTGAAAGAAGCGGAGGCGTTGCTGGCTCAGACGCGTGCCGAATCAGAGGCGGCATTGCAACAGGCGCTTGCCGATGTGGCAGACTGGACAGACCGGTACCGTCAGGCCGAGGCTGACTTCGAGCGTTCGCGTGCGGATGCGCGGGAGTGGCGGACGCGGCTGCGGGCCGCAGAAGAGGCGTGTCAGACGGCCCAGCGCGAGCGGGCTGACTGGCAGGCTGAAGCACAGCGGGCGCTGGCGGAGGTCGAGGAGCTTCGGCGGGCGGCTGATGCGCGGCCCGTATCGGATACGGTGATTGATGTTGAGGTGCTCCCTCCCGAAAGGCCGGATGAGGCGCGGTATTCTGAGCGTCCCTCTGAACCGTCGGCGGCGGCGGGCGCCTTCGGCGAGAGATTAAACGGCCTTTCGCTGGCGGAACTTGAATGGCAGGCGCAACGCGAGTTGGAACGGCTCGGGGCGCGGGGCCAAGCGCTTTTTGCAAAAAATCGCTAGACGTGACGCATGAAGAATGAGACAGTTTTCAGGTGGCTACTATGACGGAACAAAAGAATGGACATGACGACAACCGCCAGTGGTTTCTCCGCATCAACGGTGAAACGGTCTTTGGCCCTGTCGCGACGCAGGGGCTGATCGTCTGGGCCGAGCAGGGCCGGATCTTGCCCGGGCATGAGGTGTCTCTAGATCGTAAGGAATGGGTGCCGGCGGTTTCGGTGGATCTGCTGGATATGCGCTGGTTCGTGGACGATGGCGATGGTGAATTGCGCGGGCCGCTCAATCGGCTGGCTGCTGAGGCATTGATCAAAAGCGGCAAGGTTTCGGCGACCGCGCAGGTCGTCGCGGCTGAGGACGTGGATACAGACACGGAGTCGGCAGACGCAGTACCCGGCGATGAGAAGCGACCGCGCGACGCCATGCCGGAGGAGGTTTTGCAGCGCCGCGTTCATGAGTTGGAAACGATTGTCAGCGAGCAGCGCGACCGGTTGTCGAAGCTGTCGGATGCCAATGCTCTGGAGACGATCCAGCATGAGCGCGAGGTGCTGTCCACGCTGCTGAAAGAGGCTGAGGCCCAGAAAGAGGAGCTGATCCGCAACGCTGAGAAGGACACCAAAGCCAATGAGCGCAAGTTAGAACAATTGCGACAGCAGATCAAGCGGCTCGAACAGCAGCTCGAGGAGGCGGTTGGCATGACACCGCAGATTGAAGCGTTGACGGCGGATTTGGCACAGGCCGAGGAGCGTGTCAAGACGGCGGAAGCCGCGCGTGCGGAGGCCGATGCGCGGGCCCGCACGAGTGAGACGGAGTGGGAAGAAGAGCGTATGCGGGTGAAGACGCTTGGCCAGAAACTTGAAGAAGCCGAGGCGCGTGTCAAAGCCGCCGAGAAGGCGCGTGCGGAGGCCGAGGAGCGCGCGTGTGCTGGCGAGGCCTTCTTGGCCGAGGTGCTTAACGATGCCAACGCGCGCGACATAGCCTATCAGGAGAAGATCACCGAACTGGAGAAGTTGTGCTCGCAACCGCCCGAGGAGACCGCGCGTTTCTATGCGGATCAGGCGGCCGTTTATGAGTTGATCAACGCTGAAGTGACGGAGCTGGCGGCGGCATTGGAGCGTGAAAAGACGCAGGCCGAGCAGCTCAAAAACTGGAGCACGCAGCGTCAGCAGTCGCTGATGGAACGCCGCCAAAAACTGTTGCGGCATCTGGGCGGAAGCCCGGACGACATGACACGGCGCACCGTGCGCGAACTGCCTTCGGATCCGCAGGTTGCTCGTTTGCGGGCTGACCTTGAAAATATGCGTGTGATGCATCAGCGCGAGATGCGGCTGGCCGAGACCAAGGAGCGCGAACTACGAGATAAAGTGCAACTGCTTGAAACAGAGGGCACGCGCCTGCATGCGCAGATCATTGAGGGTGAGAAGCGCGTACGGCAGATCGAGGAACTTGAGGAGCAGTTGCGGCAGCGTGATCACGATATGGCGGCCGAGCGGAAAAGCCGCGAAGAGGAACGCGAGCAGTTTGAGGCTAATCAGCGGGCATTTTTGGCACGGATCGAAACCTTGGAGCGAGCCGCAAAGTCGAATACGCCGGAGGGCCTGCAGTCGGCCGAAGCACGCAATGTTAAGCTCGCCTCTTGGATGCGCTTGAAGAGCTGAATCGGGCAAAGGGAGATGCGAGGATGAGTGTCGGGCAGATTCAGGAGGCGCTGATCAAGGGACGCGCACCCGAGGTGGTGAGCCTCGTGACGGCGGCGATTGAGCAGGGGGTGGCTGCGTCGGTTTTGTTGAATGATGGGCTCTGTGCCGGCATGACGGTGATCGGCGAGAAGTTCAAGAAAAACGAGGTGTTCGTACCGCAGGTGTTGCTGGCCGCGCGCGCGATGAAACAGGCAACCGAGGTTTTGAAGCCGCATCTGGTGGCGGCCGGCGTGACGCCTTTCGCGACAGCGGTGATAGGCACCGTCAAGGGCGACCTCCACGACATCGGCAAGAATCTGGTGGGCATGATGCTGGAAGGCGCCGGTTTCAAAGTGGTGGATGCTGGAATCAGCGTGGCACCGGAGAAGTTTGTATCTCTGGCGCAGGAACACGACGCCAAGATCGTCGGGGTTTCGGCATTGCTGACAACCACGATGGTGTCGATGCGCAGCGTCGTGGAGGCGGTGCGCGCGGCTGGTCTGTCAGCCAAGGTCATCATCGGCGGTGCGCCGGTGACGCAGGCGTTCTGCGATGAGATCGAGGCGGATGGCTACTCGCCGGATGCAGCTTCAGCCGCTGAATTAGCGAAACGGCTGGTTGGGGTTCAGTAGTGCCTTATCGGTCGATAAGGCCCAGAAACCAAGATGTCACGGCAACAGCACCTGCCGCCACAATGCATCCAGCCGCTTGGGCGAGACCGGCGCGGGGGTGCGTAACTCCTGCGCGAAAAGCGAGACGCGCAATTCCTCGATCTGCCAGCGGTATTCGGTCAACTGGACGGGATCGTGGCGCGGCGGCTCATCGAGCGCGATGAAGTCCGTGTAGCGCTGCCAGAGCGGTTGCAGGTCGTTGAGTTTACGTAAGTCGCCTTGCGGATTGCCCTGCGCCCGCTGGATACGTATGCGGCAGGCCTCGAGATAGCGCGGCAGATGCTGGAGCCGGGCGGACAGGATTGATTCCGCAAATCCCGGGAAAATCAGCCATGCCAACTGTTCGGTCAGGTCTTCCTGAGTTTCGGTCGGTAGCGTGGCCGCCAGTAGATCGCGCTCTACGTCGCGGGCGGCGTGCAGGATTGCAACTGTCAACCGCGTGCGCGCGAGATGTACGCCATGCAGACGCCCGCGTTCGGCGGCGAGACGCTCCTGAAAGGTCTCGGCGTCGCGGATCGGTGGACGGCCCTCGGTGAACGTCTCGCGCAACGCGGCACGGCCGAGTTCCTTCCCTAGGGATTCGGCGCTCATGTCGAGTTGCTTAAGATATGCGGCGACATCGAACGGTAACGACGGCGGTTGCGTCACGCGCTTCCACTCTTTGCCGAGTGCGATTGCGATCAGGCGGCATACGCCTTTGTCGTGAGCGGCGGCGGCTTCGGCGGACGTTGCGAACAAGCGCAGCGATGCGGTGTCGCCAGCATTGACCAAGGCCGGATAGTGAATGAGCGACCAGCCCGCCTTGCCCGCGTCGATTTGCGCGGGCAGCGCGCCGAAATCCCATTGCGTCAGGCCGTCCTTTTGCCAACGCAGGTCTGGCGTCCGCACGGTGGCGCTCGCGCCCTCGTTGCGCGGCGCGAAGAGCTTGACCAGCAGGGCGATGTTGCGCCCGCTGCCCAGTTCGCGCCCCGTCTCATCCTGAACCACGAATCGCATGCGCAGGTGATCGGGAACCGCATCTTCATTCCAATAGTCAGTCGGCACACGGATGTTGCGCGCGGTGTACAGCGCATCCGAAAAGGCCTCGTTCAACGAGCCCTGTCCGGGTTGGAGATAACTGCGGCACATGCTCAGCGTCTCGTCAATCGGCTGCAGCAGACGGCGGTAACGGGTCGGCAGGACGTGTATCATCCAGCGCAGTTTTTCATCCAGCAATCCGGGCACCAGCCACTCGCTGCGCCATGCCGCGACCAGCGGTAGGATGGCAGCCGGCACGGTGCAGGTGATGCCGTCGTCCGTTTCGCCGGGCGCGTTGCGATAGGTCAGGGCTAGGCGGTTGCCGGAGAGCGTGACGGCATCCGGATACATCTGCGAGAGGTCGCGAACGGGCGGCAGATCCGCTTCGGTCATGGTCAGCGTGTTGGCCGCATCCGCATGTTCGCGCAGCCAGCGGCGCAGGTCAGCGGCACTGCACAGCTCCGGCGGCAGGCGGGTGTCGTAGAAAGCAAAGGCGGTTTCTGGATCAAAGAGCGCACCGTGCTGGCGCGTCTTTTCTTCGGCGTCGAGCAAGGTACGGATACGCGCGAGATTGTCCCTGAGGAAGGGCGGCACCGGCTTGGGGAAGGCACCGGCGATCAGCCCCTCGCGGATAAAGATCGCGCGCGCTTCGGCCGGTTCAATACGGCTGTAGTCGCGAGTGCGGCCTTCGACCAGCACAAGCCCGAAAAGGGTGACGCGCTCCCGGACGCGTACGAAGCCGCGCCGCTCATCCCAGGATGGGGAGTGGTAGCTGGACTTACAGAACCGTTTGGCGATGGGTTCAATCCACGACGGATCAATACACGCGGCGGTTCGCGCGAAGAGGCGCGAGGTTTCAACCAGTTCGCCCGCCAGAATCCAATCGCGCGAAAGCACGTTGGGACGTCGGCTAGCAGTGGATGGTTTCGTGCGGTCGGGCAGGGCCGGTTTCGCCTCTTTAAGTTTGGCGAGACCCGAGCCGGGGAAGATTGAGAAGCGGATCCCGCGCGCACCGCGATAGTCGCCGATCTCGGGATCGCGTTTGCCGAGATTGCCCAGCAGGCCGGTCAGCAGGGCGCGGTGAAGGCCGTTGTCGCCGCCGGATGCGGATGTGACGTCGAGTTGCAACTCGGTGCAGAGGCGTTCGAGCTGGCCGCGCAGATCGATCCAGTCGCGCATGCGCGGGTAGGAAAGGAAGTTGTCTTTGCAGAGACGGCGCGCGCGTGATTGTGAGGCACCGGCGGTCTGTTCGTGATACCAGCGCCAGAGGCGGAGGGTGGCGGCGAAGTCAGAGAGCGGCGTGAGGAAGCGTGCGTGGAGTTTGTCGGCCTCGGCCTGTTTCTCGATGGGCCGGCGGCGCGGATCATCGCACTCCATCGCGGCCACGACGATCAGGGCGTCGGCTAGAACCTTTTCGTGGTGCGCCGCGAAGAGAATGCGGGCCAGAGCCGGATCGAGCGGCAGCCGCGCGAGCCGTCGACCGAGCGCCGAGAGGGTAGGGGGGACGGAGTCGCTGACCTCAGCATCGGATGTTGGGGACGGTGGGCTTTCTAGGGCACCGAGGAGATCGAGTTGGCGGTAGCCGTCGCGGATCATCGCGGGCGACGGCGGATCGATGAAGGGGAACAATTCGATATCGCCCAGCGCAAGGTCGAGCATGGTGAGGATCACACCGGACAGACTGGAGCGCACAATCTCAGGCGGGGTGAACGGATCGCGTTTGCGGAAATCATCTTCGTCGTACAGACGGATGCAGATGCCGGGCGCGAGGCGTCCGCAGCGGCCTTGGCGCTGGTTGGCGCTGGCTTGCGAGATCGGTTCGATCTGGAGACGCTGCACCTGCGTACGCGCGTTGTAACGGCTAAGGCGCGCCAGTCCGGAGTCGATCACGTAGCGGATGCCGGGCAGGGTCACCGAAGTTTCGGCCACGTTGGTGGAGAGGATGATGCGGCGGTTGGATGAGAGACGGAAAGCGCGCTGCTGTTCGCCAGCGGGCAGCGAGGCGAGCAGCGGGATAATTTCGGTGTTCGGCAGACGCCGACCGGTGAGCGTTTCGGCGGCATCACGGATATCGCGTTCACCGGGCAGGAAAACCAAAATGTCGCCCGGGCCTTCAGCCATCAGCTTATCGCATGCGTTGGCGATCTGCCGGGGCAGGTCGGGGTCGTCCGCCTCATCGGGCGGACGCCAGCGCGTTTCGATCGGATAGAGCCGGCCGGGAACGGAGAGGATGGGGGCGTTGTTAAAAAATTCAGAGAAGCGCTGCACGTCCAGCGTGGCGGAGCTGATAATCAGTTTGAGGTCGCGGCGGCGCGCGAGCACACGCTTGAGAATGCCGAGCAGGAAGTCGATGTTCAGCGAGCGCTCGTGCGCTTCGTCGATGATCAACGTGTCATAGGCGCGGAAGAGCCGGTCGCGCCGCGTCTCCGCCAGCAGGATGCCGTCGGTCATGAACTTGATCACGCTGTCGCGCGACAGCTTCTTGTCGAAGCGGTGCTGGTAGCCGACAACCCCGCCGGGGGTTTGGCCGAACTCTTCGGCCACGCGGTGCGCCATCGCCAGGGCTGCGAGGCGTCGCGGTTGGGTGCAGCCGATGAGCCCGCGCTGTCCGCGTCCGGCCGCGAGCGCGATTTTAGGAAGCTGGGTGGTTTTCCCTGAACCGGTGTCGCCGCAGACGATGATGACC
>LSQX01282783.1_pt1 | contig 13983 bp, 10 predicted proteins | sample 654561 | NCBI WGS metagenome assembly LSQX01 (sample SAMN04489861, study PRJNA283612) | anaerobic digester metagenome | isolation source: 4 biogas reactors fed with cattle manure at either 37C or 55C with and... | place: Denmark: Kongens Lyngby | collected 2014
GGCCGTGGCCGACCTGGTGAATAGCGAGCTGAACGGCCGCATCGACAGTATGGTCGCCACGGTGTCCGCCTTGCAGGAGAACCACGCGTTGGCTTTTGGCGCGGAGCAAGAGGCCAAGCGGGCGATCGTCGCCGCCTACAGGGACGCCTTCGCCCAGACCCAGTCGTCGCTGGTGGGCAGCCAGGTCACCGCCCAAACGGCCACCCTCGAAGAGTACCTCGCACGGCGCATCACGTTGCAGCGTCTCCGCCAGAGCGCCGAATCCCTCTTGGCCGCGACCGAGGAGAGCGGCGCTGCCGGCGCCGAAAGCAACGCCCTGGCCCTGGCCCTCCTCAAGGCAGAGGCTTTTGCCTTGGCGGCGCTCCCAGAGGGCCTCACCCTGCAGATCGGGGCGATCGAGACGTCGGCCTCGGCTGCCGATCAGGTCGCCGATCTGCGCGCCCTGGTGAGCGCGTTGGACGCGGAGACGGTCGCCACGGATGAGGCGATCGAGCGTGAGACGGCCAATCTGTCGTCGAGCGCCGGCCTCATCGCGCCCGAGCCCACGGCGCTGGAGGATGATCCTCTCTACCAGGCGCTGCGAGAGCAGTACCGCTCGCTCTTTTCCCTCGGTGAGTTGGTCGCTGATGCGGACGCCCTCGCTCAGGAGAGCGACCTCGCCGCGCGCCGCGACGCCCTCGCGCAGCTGGTGAACAGCCTGGAATACGACGCCGCCATCCCGGCCTACTATGAGGCGACGGAACCGCTGGAGCAGGCCATAGCCAGGCTCGATGCGGAGGTCCGCACCTTGAACTCCGAGTTGGAGGCGGCCCAGGCGCATAGTCGCGAGCTGAACCGCGCCCGCGACCTGGCTTGGGAGACGTACACGGCGCTGAGTCGCAAGGTCGCCGAGCAAAAGGTGGAGTCCGAGCTATCGCAGAGCGTCGTGCGGGTGGCCAGCGCTCCGCAGCGGCCCAAGGCCCCCAGCGGCCGCTCGGCCGTACAGGTGCTTGCGCTGGCCATGGCTGCGGGGCTCACCCTGGGTGCGTTGGCGGTCTTTTTCATCACCTACCTGTTCCCGGACTGGCGGCCGTCCGTGGCGTTCTGGCGCCGTGGCTCGGGAGGGTCCGCCGATCAGCTCGCCACCGAGCAGCACTAGCCCTCCACCCCGCTCGCCCGGCGTTGACCGTCGGGCGAGCGCCCACGCTCTCTCCTTCCCCCTCTGTGTTTGCATATGGATTGTAACCGTGCACATGCGTCTAGGTCGGTTGCCATCTGGGGCTTGACAAGCATCTCGTGCTGCGGTTAAGATATGGTTACGTCGCGGCGGCAGCCGCACCTCGACGCACCGCGACATCCCTCCCACCACACGTCTCCTCAACTGGCTCATCGCATCCTCGCCAGACACCCATTGCTCGAGCCATGTACTGCACGTTGGCTGATGGCGCCCGGCGCGCGCCGGGCAGGCGACTATCAGTGCCCGGGGCCGTGGTGCCCATGCGGGCTGCGGCTATCCGGGTGCGCGGTGATCCGCGACGCCCGGTCAGTCATACAGATCGGCAGCAGCGCCGCGGGCGCAGGGGAGAGCAATGTCGATTCGTCCTGGACAGGGGCAGGGGCCGCGTTCGCGCACGCAGAGTGGTCGCGTAAGCGCGGCCAGACGCCCGTCATGGCTCTCGCGGTGGCGGTTCCTACCGCTGCTGCGCGACGCAGCGATCCGGCGGGTGGCGTCCCTGGCGCAGGGCGTGGGGTGGTCGCAACGTCTGGCGTTGGCGCCGGCAGCGGCCGGCGTCGCCATGGCGGATCCGTGGTCCCGTCCGCAGGTGCGTCTGGCGGCGTCCGGGGCGGATCGGCCCGTGGGCCCCGAGCCCACCTCCGGCACGACGCCGCCCGTCCAGGCGCTCTTGGATGCCTGCCCCATGTTGGCCCTGCTGGTCGATGCCGACGGGCGCATCACCCACACGAACGGCAGGCTGGACCGCCTCGTGGGCGCCGACCGCGCGGGAGGAGCGGGGCGGCCGTGCTCCGCGGTGCTGGCGGCGGTGGGTGGTCGCGAACTGGCCGATTGCTGCGACCGGGCCCCCCGCGCCGAGCCCTTTTGCGCGTGGGTCCAGGTGCGTGGCGGCGCGCTGTGGCCGGGCGACTCGAAACCCGCAGTGGATGTGGCGGTGACCGGAACCCCGGTCGAGGATGACGTCGGCAGGCGTGGCCTGCTTCTCACCCTGCAGCCTCAGGCAGACGCCCGCGCCCAGGCTGGCACGCCGAGTGATCTGCTCCTGCTCCTCTCCCACGAGCTGCGTCGCCCCCTGTCCTTCATCAGCGCCTCGGCCGAGCTCCTGGCCGAGGGAGGCCTTGCGCCGGAGGCGCAGACCGAACTCCTACGCGCCATCCGTTCGGAGAGCAACAGCCTTGCGGGTCTCCTTGAGGCCATTCTGGACGCCGAACGCGTCCGCTCGGGCGCGAGCGTCGTGGAGCACAAGGCCGTCGCTCTAGAGCCATTGGTCCGTTCGGTCCTCGACGCGATGCACACCGGTCACCCCGGGTACCGGATCGAGGTGCACGCTCCGCGAGACCTCCCCCCGGCTCGGGGCGACCGTACGCGCATCGCCATCGTGCTGCGCAACCTGCTGGAAAACGCGGTCAAGTACTCGGCGGTGGATAGCGCGGTGCAGGTGTCCATCGAGCGCCCGGACGCTGACGAGTTGCAGGTCAACGTGACCGATCAGGGCTGCGGGATCGCGCCGGAGCACTTGGGGCATCTGTTCCAGCGGTTCTGGCGCGCGAGCCCGGCGGGCGACAACGGATGGGGGGGGCACGGGGTGGGACTGTACGTATGTCGGGTGCTGGTCGAGGCACAGGGGGGGCGGATCGGTGTGCGCAGCACGCCGGGCCGAGGCTCCACGTTCTGGTTCACCGTTCCGGTCCTGGATGGAGAGCAATAATGGGCAAACGAATACTCATTGTGGATGACGACGCTTCGCTGGCCAACGTGCTAAGCCTCAGCTTTCGAAAGAACGGCTACGAGCCACACGTGGCGTATGACGGCTCCTCGGCTCTCCGGGCTGCCTTTCAGAGCCAGCCGGACGTGGTGATCATGGACGTCATGCTGCCCAAGATGGATGGCTGGGAGACCTGTCGCCGGCTCAAGAGCGCCTCCGACGTGCCGATCCTGATGGTCACCTGCCGTACCGATGAAGCAGACGTGCTCAAGAGCTTCCAGGCCGGCGCCGACGACTATATGCGCAAGCCCTTTAGCCTCGGGGAGATGAACGCCCGGGTGCAGGCACTGCTGCGGCGCGCCGACCTGGGCCACAGGCCCGGTAGCAGCACGCTGCAGGTCCGCGATCTCACCTTGGATGTCGCCCGGCATCGGCTGAGCCGGGGCGGCCGCGAGGTGGACCTGACCCCCACCGAGTTCCGCCTGCTCTGCTACCTGATGCAGAACGCCGGGCGGGTGCTGACCCACGACGAACTCCTCACCCACGTGTGGGGCAGCGAGTACCGCGGGGAAAAGTCCTACCTGATGTACTATATCCGCTTCCTGCGTAAGAAACTGGAGGACGATAGCGCCAACCCCCGATACATCTCGACCATACGGGGGCGCGGATACCGCCTCATATCGGACCGCCCAGGCGCCTTGGCGCGCTCGGCGGCACCGCATGGAGGGGCGCATGCTCATGCAAGCGAGCCGCGTGCTGACGGTAGACGATGATGCCGCCCTGGCCAGTGTGATCACGCTCAGCCTGCGCAAGCAGGGGGTAGAATCAATCACGGCGGTGGATGGCTATGACGCGCTGCGCAAGGCGTGTTGCGAGCACCCGGACCTGGTGATCCTGGACGTCATGATGCCCCGCCTCGACGGGCTGGAGACCTGCCGGCGCATCAAGCAGATGACCGGCATCCCCGTGCTGATGCTCAGCGCGCTGACCAACGAACAGGACGTGATTCGGGGGTTTGAGGCCGGCGCCGACGACTATCTCCGCAAGCCCTTTAGCCTCGCGGAACTGAACGCGCGCGTGCGGGCGCTGCTACGCTCGCGCTCGCGTGAGCCAGTCCGAGCCCAAGCCGGCCTGCTGCGCAACCACGATCTGGAGTTGGACCTCGGGCGCCGCCGGGCGGTGCTCGGCGACAGAGTTCTGGATCTCACTCCCACCGAGTTCCGCTTGCTCGCCTGCCTGGCGCAGCACGCAGGCACGCCTGTCGCGACGCAAGATCTGCTGGCCGAGGTGTGGGGCGAGGGCTATCGGTCGCAGGGCGGTCACCTCAAGGTCTACATCTGCTACCTGCGCCGCAAGTTGGGGGACGATCCGCGCCGGCCAACGTACATCCATACCGTGCGGGGGGTTGGCTATTCCTTCCGGGCACCCTGATGCGAACTCCCAGCGAGCTCGCGAGGCGAACCTGCTGGGAGTCGTTGCGTGCAAGGCTCGGGCGCCTGCGGCCCCAGGAAAGAAACGGCCGAGTGGGACGGCAGGGCTAGTACTCTTCCTCGCCGTCATCCCCTTCGGTGTCCTCGGTCTCCGCTTCGCTGATGCGCCGCGCGTTGATGCGGTCGGCCGTCATGATGCGGTGGCGGCGAATGCCCTGCTCCAGCTTGCTGGCGCACTGCACGCACAGCGTCGTCTCGGGCATGATCTGCAGCCGCTCCGCGGGAATGGGCTGACCACAGACCTCGCACACGCCGTACTGGCCGCTCGTGGCCACCGCGATGGCGTGCTCGATCGAGTGCAGCTTGTCTTCCAGGCTGCTAATCAACGAGATGGTCTTGCCCCGCTCATAGATGTCCGCGGCCACGTCCGCCATGTCATCGTCATCCGCAGACGCGGGCTCGATCTCGGCCTGAAGCTGCTCGCGTAGTCGCGCGATCTCCCGCAGCGTGCGGCGCCGCACCTCCTCCAACTCCTCGATGCTTCTGGTACTGTCTGTCATGTCTTGCTCTCCTGGGCCGTCTAATACCTGATGACCGAATAGACATCGTACCCGTGCAGCTTCGCGATGCCGTTCAGGAAAGTAAGTTCGGCAAGAAAGGCCACCCCGATCACCTCGCCGCCAAGGCGTTCGATGAGCTCCACGGCCGCCTTGGCAGAGCCCCCTGTAGCCAACACGTCGTCCACCACGAGCACCTTCTGGCCCGGTACGATGGCGTCGGTGTGCATCTCCAGGGTGTTTGAACCGTACTCCAGGCTGTACTCGATGCTGGTCGTCGACGCTGGCAGCTTGCCCGGCTTGCGGATCGGCACAAGCCCGGCGCGCATCAGGTAGGCCAGCGGGGCAGCGAACAGAAACCCACGCGCCTCGATGGCTGCGACCAGATCGATGTCGTTGCGATCGGCATAGTGGTCGCGGAGGGCGTCAACCGCTGCGCGAAAGCCGTCCGGATCCCCAAGTAGCGTCGTGACGTCCTTGAAGAGGACTCCTGGTACTGGAAAGTCGGGAACGTCGCGGATGAGGGCGGCCAAGTCCATGGATGCGTTCTCCGTTGGGTGGGGCGTCGGGTGGAATGGTACCTGGTGTTCAAGACAATGCCACCCAGCAGCCCGAAGGTCATCCGTCCGGGTGTGGGTGACGACAAATCCGGCGGTCACATCTCCCCGCGCCAGAAAGGGGGTAGAGGACAGCCGGAGTACCGTATGTGATTCGGGCTTTCGCTTCTGTCTGCGTATTCTAGCATCCAACCCGCGTTTCGTCAAGCGCCGGTTCGGAATTCGCACGGGCCGCCGCAGGTATTATGCACTAGTATGCCACGATAACGTATCGTATCGAGTATATTACATAAGGAGAAAGTCTGCAGTGGTCTACCTCGGAAGGGTGTTCAGCCTGCGGCACGATCTGTGCTATAATAGCGGGCGGGTGCGGTGAGGGGCCGTCCTTGGCACGGCGTCCGTGCATAGGGTACAGATGAGGGAACAGATGCCAGGCATGGATCAACCATTGGTGTTGTACGACCCGGCTCTTTCGGAGGAGGCGCAGGCGCAGTTGGCGCGCCTGGGGCCTGTGGATGTCGTTGTCGGCATCCCCAGCCACCGAAACGGGCGAACGATCGGCGAGGTAGTGGACGCCGTCGTCGAGGGCATCGCGACCTATCTGCCCGATCAGCGTGTCCTTCTGATGAACGCCGACGGGGGCTCCTCGGATAACACCTGTCGCTTTGTTGAGGAAGCCGTTTTGCCGCCCAAGGCATCCCGCCTCGTCACCTTGTACGCCGGCGGGATGGGCAAGGGCAACGCCATCCGCGCGATCCTGGAGGCCACGGCGCTCAGCGGCGCCCACGCCTGCGCCATCGTCGAGGCCCGCTGCCCCGCCATCACCCCCGAGTGGTTGCCTGCGCTGGTACAGCCGGTCCTGACGGGTAACGACCTGGCCATGGCCGCCTATGATCGCTCCGCCCAGTCCTCGGCGCTGACAGACAACCTCGCCTATCCGTTCGTGCGCCTCTTCTTCAACGCCGACCTCCGCGAGCCCCTCGCCGGCGAGTTCTGCCTGTCGGGCGACCTGGCCCGCGATCTCGTATCGCGGGACGTGTGGGAGACCGACGTGGCCCGCTTTGGCGTGAACGTCTGGGTCGCCATGCAGGCCCTGGCCGATGGTCGCCGCATCGTCCAGGTGGATGTCGGCCATCGGGGCGATGCCCACTGCGAGCCCGGGTCGCTGGCCGACCTGCGGTTCCTCCACGTCGTCGGCACCCAGTTCCGCTACCTGACCACCCATCGCTCGGTCTGGCAGCAAGAGGCCCCCGAGCGCGCGATCCCCTTCCAGGGGCCGCAGGCAGAGGGCCGTGTGTATACCGACGACGAGTGCATGGACCAGTTCCTGGAGGGCTTTCGCGAGGGCGGCGCCACCCTGATGGAGATGTGGCGCCAGGTACTCTCGGAGGAGACGCTGGAGGCGGTCACCCGCCTGCTCGATGAGCCGGCGGAGACCCTGGATTTCAGCCCCGAGCTGTGGGCGAACGTGATCGTCGAGTTTGCCGTGGTCTACAACCGCGGAGAGGGCGATCCAGACCGGGTGGTGGAGGCGCTCCTGCCCCTCTTTTACGGGCGGGCCGTCACGTACGTTCGCCAGTCGCAGGGGCTCTCGCGCGAGGGGCGCGAGGCTCTGACCGAAGAGGTCGTGCAGGCGCTCGTCGAGCGACGCTCCCTGCTGGTGACCCTGTGGGGCAAGTACCGGCCCTGGATCGACCCGAGCGGCTACTGGCAGGGTGACTGACCGCCCGAGCGGCGGCGCTCGGGGTGCGTCGAACCCGACAATGAGCGGCAGAGGAGGTCGCCCCGATGGCATACCTGGCAGCGCGCTCCGTGCGCCTGGCGCTGGCGCTGATTCTCTGCTTGGTCGCCATCGGCGTTCCCGCGCCGCCGGTCGCGGCGCGGGCGCTGGCCGGGGTGCCGTCGCCCCAGGCACGGGTGATCCTGCGCCTGGAGGGCGCGCCGCTTGGCATCGCCGCTGGGCCCACCCAGTGGGCTGAACCCACGCAGTGGGCACAGGCGGCCGCCGGCCCCCAGGCCGACGCGCTGCGCGCGCAGCAGCACCAGGTGGCCGATGCGGTGCAGCGCGTGGCGCCGGGCGCCGAGGTGCTGCACTCCTTCTCCCTCCTCCTGAACGGCCTCACCCTGCAGCTCCCGGACGGCGCGGATGCCGCGCTCCGCGAGCGCCTGCGCCATCTTCCAGGCGTCGCTGCGGTGTACGAGGAGCACGCCTTTTACCCCACCCTCTTTTCCTCTACCGAACTGCTCGGCGCGCCGGAGGTGTGGGAGGCCGCCGGTGGCGTGGCGGAGGCCGGTCGCCGTGTACGGGTCGCCGTCGTCGATAGCGGCATCGATCCCACCCACCCCATGCTCTCGACGGCCGGCATGGCCTATCCCGCCGACTATCCCCGCGGCGACACGCGCTACACGACGGAAAAGGGCATCGTCGCCCGGATGTACGTGCGCCCCACAGACCCGCCCGTGCTCGGTGAGGCGAGTCCCGTCCCCGGCCCACACGGCTCTCCCCACGGCACCCATCTGGCCGGGATCGTGGCCGGCGCCCCGGTGACGGCCACCCACCAGGAGGTCACCGTGCCCTTCTCCGGCATGGCGCCGGCCGCCTGGCTGATGAACTACCGCGTGTTCTATCCCGCCGAGAGCGGCGACGACGTGGCCTACACCACCGAGATTCTCGCCGCCCTCGAGGATGCCGTCGCCGATGGGGCGGACGTCCTACTCGCCGGCTGGGCAAGCGCGTCGGGCGTCGAGCCCTGGGCCTCGCCCCTTGCCGCTGCCCTCGAGGCCGCTGCGGCTGCCGGCTGCGTCGTCGTGGCGCCGGTCGGCAACGCGGGCCCGGCGTTGGGCTCCGCCAGCCGCGTGCCGGGCGGTGACGACCGGGTCATCAGCGTGGGTGCGACGACCAAGCCCCAGGAGATCGTCCGCGATCACGTGGACGTCCTGGCGCCGGAACCGGTGATGGACGACCTTGTCGGTGGGCAGTTCGGCCGCGCGCTGTTTGGCCCGGAGATCGATGCCCTCCTGGGGCCCCTGCCCTACCGGTTCGTCGGGGATGTGGCCACCGACGAGGATCCCCATGCCTGCGCGTCGCTGCCGGCCGACTCCCTGGAAGGCGCCGTGGCAGTCGCTCGGCGCGGCGAGTGCCCCTTTGCCGACAAGGCCTACCACGCCCAGGCCGCCGGGGCGGTGGCCACAGTGATCGTGAACGCCGACGACGTGGTCACCGAGTTGGCCTGTTCCGGCGACTACTGCGACCGCGGGGACATTCGCACTCCCACCATCCTGGTCGCCAGGTCCTTTGGCGATCGCCTCCTGGCCTGGGGCACGCTGCACCCCGAGGCTACCCTCCAGATCGACCCCACCGGCCGCCTCGTGGACGTGACGGCGGATGTGCTCGCCGAGTACTCGGGCCGGGGTCCCGCCTACATGCGCGGCATCGCGCCGGACGTCGTGGCGCCAGGCGAGGCGGTGCTGTCCGCCGCCCTCGGGGATGGGGCGGCCTATTTGCAGCTATCGGGAACCAGCGTGGCGGCGGCCCACGCCGCCGGTGCCGCCGCGCTCCTCCGGCAGGCGCACCCGGCCTGGACGCCGGACGACGTGCGCGCGGCCCTGATGGGCGCCGCAGACGCCGGCGTGCAGGTGCTCGAGGAGGAGGAACCGCGTCAGGCGTTGCCCCTGGAGCAGGGCGCCGGCCGCCTGGACGTCGCCCGCGCCGCGACGGCGACCCTGCTCGCTGATCCCCCTTCGCTGGCGGCGCCCTCCGTCCTCCCCGGCGGGAGGGTCGAGTGGCAGGTCGTCTTTCGCGACCCCCGCGCCAGCGGTGCCCCCCTCACCTATACCCTGGGTCTGAGCCCAGCCGCCGGGCTGAGCGCCTGCCTCGGCGGAAGCCTGACCCTGGCACCGGACGAGGAGGTCAACAGCACACTCCGCGTCACCGTGCCCGCCGGCACGGCGCCCGGCGAAGTGCAGACCTGGCTGGTGGCCTCGGCCGGCGATCAGGAGTACCGTCTGCCCATGTGGGTGCACGTGGATCCGCCCCTGGCGCGGGGCACGGTGCTGGTGATCGACAACGACTTTTCGCAGTTCGAGGCCTACAACAACTATACCGAGTACATCGAGGATGCCCTCGACGGGGCCGGACACCGCTACACCGTGTGGGATGCCGACACGCGCTTTGGCAATCCGCAAACCATCCCCGACCTGGCCGACCTGCAGGAGTTCAGCGCCGTGATCTGGGTAACCGGCGACAACGTGCACCCCGATGGCTACTATGAGCTCTCCACGCCGCTGACCGCCGAGGACCAGGCCATCCTGGCCCGCTACCTCGACGCGGGCGGCCGGCTGTTGGCCGTCGGCCAGAACCTGGCGGAGGCCAGCGACATCAACCCCTCCGATGATCCGGCCTACGGCCGCGGACCGCTCCTCCACGAGTACCTGGGGGCGCACTGGTTGGCCGGCAGCATCTTTGGCCCGCCCGAAGACGAGGTGCAACCGCCCGCCGGCGTCTCCGTCGTGGGTCTGCCCGGTACCTTCCTGGAGGGGGTGGCGCTCGACCTCGGTGAGGAGGGCGATGGCGCCGGCAACCAGACCTCTGTGGACGAGATTGCCCCGGGCGGCCTGCCCGATGGCTCCGACCTGGACCACGTCCAGCCCGTCCTGGCGGCCACCGGCGGCGGCCCGGTCGGCTCCGGCTATGTCGGCGTGGCCAAAGCCTGCCAGCCACCCCTCGAGGGCGGCGCACCTGCCTGCCCCTACCGGACGATCTACTATGCGTTCGGCCCCGAGGGCATCAACTCGGGAACGGGCGTCACCGACCGGGCGGAACTCCTCGACCGGTCGATCGCCTGGCTCCTGGACGAGGTCAGCGTGGGCATCGTCGAGGCGCCCGTCGGCGCCCCCCAGGAGCCGATCCTGCTGCGGAGCGAGGCGTCCTCGTCTCATGGCGAGGTGGTGGCCCATCGCTGGCGGGTAGGAGACAGGGTGATCGACGCCGCGGAGCCCGAGGTGACCGTGCTCCTCGACGCCGGCGAGTACCCGGTCCGCGTTCGGGCGCGCGACACTCTAGGCCACGAGGCGACCGCCGCCGCCACCCTGCGCGTGCTGCCCGGCGGCGGCTCCGCCTTGCTCGTGTCGCCACAGGCCGCCAACCCGGGGCAGGCGGCGACCTATACCGTCCGGCTGCACAATGAGGGCGCCGTGCCCCTGGCCATGGGCTTGAGCCTGGCGCTCCCAGAGGACCTCGAGTACGTCGCCCACGAGGGCGCCGAGTACGTCGACGGGGTCCTCGCCTGGGAGGGTGAGGTGGCGGCGGGCGCGACGCACGAGGCCACACTGCGCGTCACGGTGGGCGAGGGGGCCGCCCACGAGATCGTGGCGACGGCGACGATCTCTGCGGGAGCGGAGACCTTTACGCGGAGCGTGCGCCTGGCCGTGGGCACCCACATGAGCTTACCCCTGATCTTCCGCCAGGGCGCACCGTGAACGGGGCCGACGACGGCGAGTAGACGTGTCTGCACGCGGGAAGGAGGCCATCATGCCGAGCATCCAGACCGTCAGAGGGGCCATCGATCCGCAGGAGCTGGGGGTCACCCTGTCGCACGAGCACGTGATGGTGGATTTCGTCGGGGCCGCCCAGACGGGTCCCCACCGCTGGAACGTCGACGAGGTGGTGGAGGTGATGGTCCCGCGCCTGCGCGAGGCGCAGCAGCAGGGGGTGCGTACGCTCGTCGAGTGTACGCCTGCCTATCTGGGTCGCGACGTACGGCTCTTGCGCCGCCTGAGCGACGAGACGGGGCTGCACCTCGTCACGAACACCGGTCTGTACAAGGAACCGCACATCCCGCGCGACACGTTCAGCCTCTCGCCCGAGGAGCTCAGCGAGCGGTGGATCGCCGAGTGCACGGACGGCATCGACGACACCGACGTGCGCCCCGGGATGATCAAGATCGCCGTGAACCCGGGCCACCTGATCCCGGTGCAGGGCCTGATCGTGCGGGCCGCGGCGCGCACCCACCTGGCTACGGGGTTGGCCGTGGCCTGCCACACGAACGACGCAACGTCGGCGCACGAGGCGCTGGACCTCATCGAGGCCGAGGGGATGGACCCCGGGCGCTACATCGTCGTCCACGCGCACAACATGCCAGAGCCCCACGCCCAGGATCTCCTCGCGGCGCGGGGCTGCTGGCTGTCGTACGACAACATCGGCGGCAGCACCCCCCTGAACGTGTACGTGCGCCTCATCGTCCAGGCGCTGGAGCGGGGCCGCCAAGACCGCGTGCTGATCTCCCATGACGCGGGGTGGTACCGGGTGGGGGAGCCCCGCGGCGGCGAGCAGCGCCCGTACACGGCGATCTTTCAGGAGTTCCTGCCCGCACTGCGCGCCCGGGGCCTCGATGGCGACCTCGAACGGCGCCTCCTGGTGGAGAACCCTGCCCGCGCTTTGGCGGTCGGTTGAGTCGCCCCGATGGCCCCCGGGGCGTCTACCCGCGGCGCGCGGCGATCATCTCCGTGAGGCGCTCACCATCGGCCAGGGCCTGGGCCAAGAAGGCGTCCTCATCGACATAACCCGATAAGCGCATGGAGAGCTCCTGGCTGACCGGGCCCTCGTACGAGGATGCGGCCATGATGCCCGCCAGGCGCTCCCAATCCACGGTGCCCGTGAACATCGGCTTGTGCTGGTCGCTGAGGCCGTCGTTATCGTGGAGGTGGACGGAGACGAGGCGGTCCTGGAGCCGGGCGAGATAGTCCAGGCCGACGCCGCTCGCGTTGCCGTGGCCCGAATCGTAGCACAGGCCGACAAGGCCGGGGTCGGACTCGTCGAGCACCCGGGAGACGACGTCCATGTGGCCGTTCTCGATGGCGATGCGCACGCCCGCCCCCCGGCAGACGGGGGCCAGCGCGTCCAGCGAGCGACGGATGGTGTCCCAGTAGGCCTCCGCCAGGTCGGCGTCGGTGGGCTCGGCGGGGAGGTGCATGATGGTCACGCGCCCCCCGAGGCGGGCCGTCATCTCCACGCGGTTGGCCACCAGTTCCACGCCGGCCAGCCGCACGTACTCGGTGGTAGAGACCCACTTTTTCTCCACGCCGGCCGACCCGTGCAGGTCGAGAAGGCGCAGGCCGTACTCGTCGAGCCAGCGCGCGATCTGGTCGATCTCGTACCGGCTGTAGAGAAAGTCGGTGTTCCACTGGTGGCACCAGTGGAGGTGGGTAAACCCGGCCGCGGCGATGCGCCGCAGGTAGGGCTCCGGAGATCCGGTGCCCGTGGCATAGTCCGTGGTCATCGAAAGGTCCATGGTCGATCTCCTCCGTCGGAGCGATGGCCGCGCGGTTGACAGTGCCGCGCGAAGATGCTAAAAGACTGAGACTCTACGCGGTGGGTTCCACGAGGGCGCCATAGACTTCGGGACGCCGCGTCTGGAGGTTAAAACACGGCTCGCGACGGCGACGGGCAACGAGTTCGCCATCCAGGCGCACGAGGACGATCTCCTCGCAAACGTCCTCGCTCTGCGACTCGGCGATGCGCTGGCCGTAAGGATCAAAGGCCAGGCAGCCGCCGGCGTGGTTCGCCTCGACGCCGTCCAGGTCCTCGGCCGAGCGCCCGGCCGTGTTGCAGGCGAGGACAAAGGTGCCGTTGTCGTGGGCGCGGGCGGCGAGAGTCATCGTCCACGACTGCTTTTGGCGGGCCACCGCGAGGCGACGGGCGGCCTCATCGGCCCACACGCCAGAGCGCGCGGCGTGGGGCGCCAGAATGATCTCGGCGCCGCCCACGGCGAGGCAGCGGGCGGTCTCCGGGAACTGCATATCAAAGCAGATCATCGTGCCGATGCGGGCCAGGGGTGTCTCCAGCACCGGCAGGAGCGTGCCGGCGCGAAAGTAAAAGTACTCGTCGCGGGAGAGGTGGATCTTGCGCTGCTTGCCGATCGGGCCCTCGGGGCCTACGAGGAACTGGGTGTTATAGTGGATGCCGCGATCGTCTTCGGCGATGCCGGCGCTGATGTAGACGCCGATCTCGGCGGCCAGCGCCGCGAGCTCCTCCGCGGCCTCCATCGCCCCCAGCTCCCGCTCGCCGGCCGAGCCCTTGTCCCGCAACTGGATGATGTCCACCCCGGCGGCCAGCGCCACGTCGGCGAAGCGGGCGAGCTCCCCGAAACCGGGATCGATGTGGCGGCGGGCGTCGGTGACCAGGTACAGGTTCGCGCGGGCCAAACGGTCGCGGCGGCCCGCCCTGGAATCAATGTTCGACATGGCGTCAAGGCTACGCTGGGGGCATGGACATGAAGCTCAAGAAGGCAACCGACGTTCAGACCGCCCCGGTCATCGCCACCGGGCTCATCGGCGGGTGGCTCACCGCCCGCGAGACCGGCATCCGCCCGCTGGGTGGCGTGGTCCTCGCCGCGGCCGGCATCTACGCCGCCCGCACCTGGTACGCCCGCAAGGGCATCCCCGCCACCGCGGCGCTGCTGGCCACGTACATCGGCGCGTTCGGCGCCTCGCACCCGCTGGCCAAGAAGATCGGCGCCTGGCC
>LSQX01064526.1_pt2 | contig 13980 bp, 11 predicted proteins | sample 654561 | NCBI WGS metagenome assembly LSQX01 (sample SAMN04489861, study PRJNA283612) | anaerobic digester metagenome | isolation source: 4 biogas reactors fed with cattle manure at either 37C or 55C with and... | place: Denmark: Kongens Lyngby | collected 2014
GACTGGGGCTGGATGTACCTGGCCCCGTACGGGTGGGTGCCGATGGACGTGACCTTCGGCCGCCTGCCCGGCGCCGGCACGGAGCTCGCCGGCTTCTACCTCGGTGGCCTGGACGCCTACCGCATCGCCTTCAACGACGACTGGTCGCGCGAATTCGTCCCCGCCAAGCGGCACTTCCGCTCGGAAACCGTGGACCTGCAGCGCGGCGAGGCGGAGTGGGAGGGGGGAAACCTGTACTTCAACCAGTGGACCTACGACTTCGAGTGGCAGCTGCTGCCACCGGTCATGGACGAGAACGATTGACGAATCCACGCAGCCAACACCTGTTCCGGGGAGAACCGAAATGAAGGTCAGCCATACCAAGTTCCGTCGCGCCGCACTCTGCATCGCGCTCGGGGCATGCCTGTCAGCGATGTCACCCGTGGTCCTTGCGCAAAGCGCCACGGGCTCGGTGGCCGGCTATGCGACCGCCGGTGACCAGGTCACCATCACCAACACCAGCACCGGCCTGACCCGCACCGTGACCGTGTCCGGCGACGGCAGCTACCGCCTGGGCCAGCTGCAGGTCGGCGACTACGACGTGCAGCTCGTGCGCGGCGGCCAGCCGGTGGGCGAGCGGGTCCGGGTCAGCGTCTCGCTGGGCGGGACCACCACGGTGAACCTCGGCAGCGAGGGCGGCATCGCCGACCTCGGCACCGTGACCGTGATCGGCGAGCGCGTGGTCAACCGCGTGGACGTGCGCTCCACCGAGACCGCGACCAACGTCACCCGCGAGGAGATCTCGCGCCTGCCGGTCGAACAGAGCCTGAGCGCCGTGGCGCAGCTGGCGCCGGGCGTCGTCCAGGGCAACGCCTCCTTCGGCGGCATCTCCTTCGGCGGTTCGTCGATCGCGGAGAACTCGGTCTTCATCAACGGCCTGAACGTCACCGACTTCTACCGCCGGCACAGCTTCTCGACCGCGCCCTTCGCCTTCTTCCGCGAGTTCCAGGTCAAGACCGGCGGCTACTCGGTCGAGTTCGGCCGCAGCACCGGCGGCGTGATCAACGCCGTGACCCGCTCGGGCGGCAACGAATTCCAGGGCGGCGTGGAGCTGACCTTCGAGCCCTCCGCCTGGAAGAGCCGCGGCGAGGACCGTTTCTACGACGACGGCAGCGTCAACGTGCGCTCCAGCCACGACCGCAGCAGCTTCACCAAGGCGAACGTGTGGGCGTCGGGCCCGATCGTCCGCGACCGCCTGTTCATGTTCGCCATGTACGAGCAGCGCGAAAGCAAGTCGAGCTTCACCAACTCCGCCGGCAGCAGTTGGAGCGACCGCGAGGGGAGCAACGGCTTCTGGGGCACCAAGGTCGACTGGAACCTGTCCGACGACCACCTGCTCGAGCTGCTCGCGTTCTCGGACGAGGGTGACTCGGAAACCCTGCTGTACGGCTACGACTTCGACACCCGGACCGTCGACGACGAGGTGCCGAGCCGGTCGACCTCGTCGAGCGGCGGCAAGAGCGGCTCGCTGACGTACACCGGCCACTTCGGCGAGAACTTCACCGCCAAGGCGATGTACGGCATCAACCGCAGCTCCAGCTTCCTGCGTTCGCCGCAGGACGCGCTCTGCAGCTGGGTGACCTACAACAACGCCTCCTACGGCGCCATCTACCGCGGCATGGGCAGCCCGACGCTGGGCTGCCACCCGGGCTCGAACGTCGTCTCGCACGAGGACGAGCGCAAAGCCAAGCGCCTGGACTTCGAGTGGGCGCTGGGCGACCACCTCGTCCGCTTCGGCTGGGACCACGAGCTGATGACGACCGACCGCGTCACCTTCTATCCCGGAGACGGCAAGCAGTACGTGGCCTACGGCCGCACCAGCCCGAACCAGGTGCTCGACAACGGCACCCCGCTGCCGGCCGGCGTGGACGCCTTCCTGATGGCGCGCGAGCGCGCCGACGGCGGTGTCTTCGACATCGAGGCCAGCGCCTACTACATCGAGGACAACTGGAGCATCACCCCGGACCTGCTGCTGAACCTCGGCCTGCGCGTCGACACCTTCGACAACAAGACCGCCACCGGCGCCAGCTTCATCAAGATGGACGACCTGGTCTCGCCGCGCTTCGGCTTCTCCTGGGACATGAAGGGCGACGGCACCACCAAGCTGTTCGGCAACCTGGGCCGCTACTACATGCCGGTGACCAGCATCATCAGCTACAACTTCGCCGGCGGCCTGCTCGACGAGCGCACCTTCTACGAGCTGGACGGCTGGGCGGCCGCGGTCAACCCGATCACCGGCGCCGAGTACATGGCACCGATCATCGGCGCGCAGATCGGGCCGGTCGACGACCAGTTCAACATCAGCGTCCGCGACTACCGCCAGAGCGTGGACCGCGACCTGGACGCGGTCTACCAGGACGAGGCCATCGTCGGCTTCCAGACCATGATCAACCAGGCCTGGTCCTGGGGCGTCAACGCCACCTACCGCCGCATGCCCAACGCGCTGGACGACGTCCGCATCAACGCGCTCTGCGGCGTCCGCCACGGCACCCTCTGGCCGATCGCCAACCCGGGCGACAAGCTGACCCTGTGGGGCACCACCGACATGGGCTGCGAGCAGGACGGCTGGGTCACGATCGACACCTCGAAGGAGGGCTACATCACCGTCGGCAGCGACCGCGTGATCGGCTACTCCAAGCCCAAGCGCACCTACAAGGCGGTCGAGTTCCAGATCGACCGCGCGTGGGACGACAAGTGGGCGTTCAACGCGTCCTACCTGTGGTCGAAGCTCGAGGGCAACCACGAGGGTCCGGTGAACTCGGACACCAACTACGGCGACACCGGCATGGTCCAGCACTGGGACCACCCGGCGAACAACGACCGCTACGGTGACCTGTTCAACGACCACCGCCACCAGATCAAGCTGCGCGGCAGCTACAAGTTCAACGAGCAGTGGAGCGTCGGCGGCACGCTGAGCGCCATGTCCGGCGGCCCGATCACCGCCTTCGGCGTGACCTGGCCCGACGAGAACTTCGCCGTCGCCAGCTACACGAGCGAGGGCAGCGGCGGCGGCACCGGCTGGCTCTGCGTGGCCCGCTGCTCGGGCACCGACGAGAACGGCGTTCCCTACACCTGGCAGGACCGGGTGTACGAGCGCACCGAGCGCGGCGCCTTCGGCCGCATGCCCTGGATCTACGACCTCAGCGCGAACGTGACCTGGACGCTGCCGGTGGACGGCATCGACCTCAAGGCCCGCCTGTCGGTCTACAACCTGCTGAACGACCAGGAAGTGATCAACGTGCGCGCCCGCTACGAAAGCAACCCGGGCGTGCGCCGCGACACCTTCGGCACCGGCACGCGCTGGCAGTCGCCGCGCTACACGCAGCTGGTGGTGACCTGGAACTTCTGACGCGGACCCGCCGCCGCCGGCTCGCGCCGGCGGCGGCCTTCGCGGAGCAAGCGATGTCGAAGACAACGGTTCCCCCTTGGCTCTCCCTTGCGGCCGCCCTCGCGGCCGCTGTTTTTTCCACGTCCCCGGCGCGGGCCGCGGACGGCGCGGCGCCCACTCCGGAACCGGCGACAGCGGCGGCGGCGGTCGCGGCCGCGGTCGACGAGGCCGTGGCCCGCTACGGGCTGCCCGGCATCGCCGTGGGCGTCGTGGTCGGCGGCGAGGTGGTGCAGGTCGAACTGCGCGGCGAGACGATCGTCGGCAGCGGCGACCCGGTCGGGAGCGACACGCTGTTCAAGGTCGCGTCCAACACCAAGGCCATGACCGCGGCCCTGCTGGCGCGGCAGGTCGACGCCGGCCTCCTGGCCTGGGACGACCCGGTGGTGAAGCACCTGCCCGGGTTCCGCATGCGCGAGGACTGGGTGACGCGGGAAATGCAGGTGCGCGACCTGCTGATCCACAACAGCGGCCTGGGTCCCGGCGCGGGCGACCTGATGCTGTGGCCGGAGCCGAATTCGTTCACCCGCGAGGACGTGGTCGCGGGCCTGGCGCACCTGCAGCCCCGGTGGAGCTTCCGCTCGCGCTATGCCTATGACAACACGCTGTACATCGTGGCCGGCGAGGTCGCCGCGGCCGCCGGAGGGGCGCCCTTCGACGTGCTGCTGCGTCGCGAGGTGTTCGAGCCGCTGGGAATGGAGGGCTGCAGGATCGGCGAGTGGCGCCTGGACTCCGCGCCGGGCGTCGCCGCGCCGCACCTGCGCGGCGAGGGCGGCTGGCTGCCGCGTGGCGACGGCGACGTGGTCGCCGACATGCCGATGGCGGCGGCCGGCGGCGTGCGCTGCGGCCTGGACGACATGCTGCGCTGGGTGCGGGCCTGGCTCGATCCGCGGACGCCGGGCGCCGACGGGCGGCCCTGGCTGTCGGCGGCCCAGCGCGAGGCCGCCTGGACCGCGCACATGCCGATGCCGCTGACGCAGCGCATGCGCGAGTGGAACCGCAGCCACTTCTCGGCCTACGGCTACGGCTGGCGGCTGAGCGACGTCGACGGGACGTCGAAGGTCGCGCATACCGGCACGCTGTCGGGCATGTACTCGGCGGTGACGCTGCTGCCGGAGCTCGACGCCGGCTTCGTGATCCTGATCAACGGCAGCGCCGGCGAGGCGCGCACGGTGCTGGAGCAGTCCCTGTCGAAGATCTTCACCGCCGGCGGCGATGCCGGTCACGGCGGGGCCGCGGCGCACGCGGGCTCCGGCCTGGTGGCGCACTATGCCGGGCTGCTGGACGCGGAGCGGGCACGCGCAGGGGCCGCCGCGGCGGACCGGGGCGGCGAGGGCGCCGGTGCGCCGCAGGCCCGCCGCGCGGTGGCCGCGGCCGACGTGGCCGGACTGCCGGGGCGCTATCGGGACCCCTGGTTCGGCGAGGTTCGGATCTGCCGCGCCGACGGCGGGCTGCGCTTCGAATCCCGGAAGTCGCCGCGGCTGTCGGGGCCCGTCCTGCGGGCAGGCGACCGCATGCTGGTGGATTTCGACACGCTCGGCGCCGATGCCGATGCCTGGTTGGACTTCGCGCCGGGGGCCCCGGGCCGGCCGGCCCGCCTGGCCATGGCCAAGGTCGATCCGGAGGCCGATTTCAGCTACGACTACGAAGACCTGGCCTTCGAGCGCATCGGCGACTGCGACTGAAGTCTATGCATGCGCGCTCCGGTCTGTGACCGGACGCACGGGGCGCCGCGGGGCATCCCGCTACCATGCTGCGCGGCAGCACCCGGTTCCGCTGCTTCCATGGAGGGAGCATGACGGACGCTCCGGAGACAGGCCGCCACATCCAGCAGGACTTCGACCTGCGCGCACTGCACGACACCGTCGGCGACGATCCCGCGGTGCTGGGGGAAATCATCGGCTGCTTCGACACCGTCGCCACGGGAATGCGCGCCGGCCTCCTGCGCGCGGCCGCGGACCGGGACGCCGGCGCCGCGGCCCTGCTTGCGCACAGCCTGAAGTCGTCGTCGCGCGCGGTCGGAGCCCTGCCGCTGGGCTCGCTCTGCGAGCGCCTGGAAGCGCGGGCCGCGGGCGGACGCCGCGACGGCTTCGCGCCGCTGGTGGCGGACGTGGTCGAGGCAATGGACGCGGCGCTTGCCGCGATGCGCCGCTGGCGCGGGACGATGGCAGCGGCGGCAGGACGGACGGCGAGGCAGGGGCTTTGAAGATTCTGGTAGTCGACGACGACGAATTCACCACCCGGCTGCTGCACATCCAGCTCCGGGCGATGGGGCTGAAGGCCAGCGGCTATTCGGCGATCGAGCTCTGCTCGCGCGGCGACGAGGCGCTGGAGCGCCTTTCCGCGGACCCGGCCGGCTTCGGACTGGTGTTCTGCGACCTGCGCATGCCCGGGATGGACGGCGTGGAATTCGTGCGGCACCTGGCGGCGATGGAGTTCCGCGGCGCGCTGGTGCTGATCAGCGGCGCGGAGCAGCGCGTCCTGCAGGCGGTCGAACAGCTGGCGCGGGGGCAGGGCCTCGACGTCCTCGGCCGGCTGGCCAAGCCGGTGCAGCCGGCCGAGCTGCGGGAGCTCCTGCAGGCGCGCGGGGCCGGCGCCGCGCAGGCGCGGGCGGACGCGTCCGCAGCGACGCCGTTCGCCGCCGCGGACGCCGCGGCGCTGGAGGCCGCGATCACCGCCGGCGAGCTGTCCAACCTGTACCAGCCCAAGGTCGACCTCCACAGCGGCGAGGTGGTGGGCGTGGAGGCGCTGCCGCGCTGGCGGCATCCGCTGCGCGGCATCGTCCTGCCCGCCGAGTTCATCCCCCTGGCCGAGGACGCGGGGATGGCCCGCGCGCTGGCCCGGGTGGTGCTGGCCAACGCGCTGCACGATGCGCGCCACTGGCATGTCGCCGGCCGCGGGCTCGAGGTCGCCGTGAACGTGTCGCTGGCGAGCCTGGGCTCGCTGGATTTCCCGGACCGCGTCGCGATCCTGGCGGGCGCGGCCGGCTTCCCGCTCGAGCGGCTGGTGCTCGGACTGTCCGAGACCCGCCTGCCGACCGAGGCGCAGGCCCGGCTCGACATCATGAGCCGGCTGCGACTGAAGGGCGTGCGCCTGGCGATCGACGAGTTCGGCACCGGGTTCTCCAACCTGGCGCAGCTGCGGGACATCCCGTTCTCGGAGCTGAAGATCGACCGCGGCTTCGTCCGCGGCGCGGCCGCCGACCCGTCGCGCCGGGCCATCGTCCAGGCGGCGCTCGCGCTGGCCCGGGAGCTGGACGTGCGCGCCGTGGCCGACGGCCTCGACGCGACCGGGGACCTGGCCTGCCTGCGCGCGCTGGGCTGCCACATGGCGCAGGGGGCGCTCGTGGCCGAGCCGATGCCGGCGGTGGAGGTCGCGGACTGGCTGGACGCCTGGCCGTCCGTGCGCGACGGCCTGCTGGCGGCATAGCGGCCGCCGCGGCGGCTGGAAAAGGAAAGGCCACCCGAAGGTGGCCTTTGCCTGTGCATCTGGTGGGCGGTAGTGGGATCGAACCACTGACCCTTGCCGTGTGAAGGCAATGCTCTACCGCTGAGCTAACCGCCCCGATGGGCCGCGCAGTATACAGCAGGCACCGCGGGTCCGGGCAAGCCCCCGAGGCCCTTCCGGGGCCGGTTTCACCCCTGTCTCACCGTCGCGGCACTAGCGTCCGGAGCCTCCACTCCACGCGAGGCGACTCCCATGGCACGGCCCATCTGGACCGGCACCCTCAGCTTCGGACTGCTCAACGTGCCGGTGTCGCTGATGTCCGGGGAGCGCCGGACCGACCTCAGCTTCCGCATGCTCGACTCCCGGGACAACAGCCCGGTCCGCTACGAGCGCGTCAACGCCGACACCGGCGAGGAGGTGCCGTGGAAGGACATCGTCAAGGCCTTCGAGTACGACAAGGGCAGCTACGTGGTGCTGGAGCAGGACGACATCCGCTCGGCGGCGCCCGAAAGCCACGAGACGGTCGAGGTCGAGAGCTTCGTCGACGCCGGCGACATCCCGGTGACCTATTTCGAGAAGCCCTACGTGCTGGTGCCGGGCAAGAAGGCGGAGAAGGGCTACGTGCTGCTGCGCGAGACGCTGCGCGACACCGGCAAGGTCGGCATCGCGCGGGTGGTGATCCGCACCCGCGAGTACCTTGCCGCGGTGCTGCCGCAGGGCAATGCGCTGGTACTGATGCTGCTGCGCTATCCGCAGGAGCTCGTGGATCCCGCCGACTACCGGCTGCCGGAGGGCGCCAAGGGCGACTACCGGATCAGCGACAAGGAGTTCGCGATGGCCCGGCAGCTGATCGAGTCGATGGCGGGCGACTGGGACCCGTCCGCCTATCGCGACGAGTTCCGCGAGCGGCTGGAGAAGGTGATCCGCCAGCGCATGAAGTCGCAGGGCGTGGTGCGCAAGGCCGAGGACGAGGACCACGAGGTCCCGGAGGACGCGACCACCAACGTGGTCGACTTCATGGCCCTGCTGGAGAAGAGCATCGGCAGCAAGCGCCGCACGCCGGCGAAGAAGTCCACCGCCGCGAAGGGCGGCGCCGGCGCCAAGGCGGCCAGGTCCACGTCGAAGAAGGCGGCCGGCAAGAAGGCGACGAAGAAGGCGGCGAAGAAGAAGGCGACCGCCAAGGGCGCCCGGAGCTCCAGCGGCTCCACGGCGCGCAAGGCGGGCTGAGCCCGTGGCCGGGACGCCCGCGCGCATCAGCAGCCCGGACCGCGTGGTCTTCCAGGATGCGCCGTACACCAAGCAGGACGTCGCGGACTACTACCGCGCGGTCGGCGACCGGCTGCTGGCGGGCATCGCGCACCGCCCGCTGTCCCTGGTGCGCTGTCCGGATGGCACCGCGGGGGAGTGCTTCTTCCAGAAGCACCACGCCGACAGCCTCGGCGACGACGTGCGCCGGGTCATGCTGGCGCAGAAGAGCGGCCGCGAGCCCTACCTCTATGTCGAGGACGTCGAGGGGGTGGTCGACCTGGTGCAGATGAACGCCATCGAGTTCCATCCCTGGGCGGCGCGCATCGAGGATCCCGAGCGCCCCGACTTCATGGTATTCGACCTCGACCCCGGCGAGGGCACCGGCTGGGACGAGGTGGTCCGGGGCGCGCGCGACGTGCGGCGGCGGCTGCGCGGCCACGGCCTCGAGAGCTTCGTGCGCCTTTCGGGCGGGAAGGGCGCGCACGTGGTCGCGCCCATCCGGCCGGGGCCGTCCTGGGACACGCTGCGTTCGTTCTGCGAGGCCGTCGCCGTGGAGATGGCAGGGCAGGCGCCCACGCGCTACGTGGCGACCATGGCCAGGGAGAAGCGCCGGGGCCGGATCTTCATCGACTGGCTGCGCAACGCGCGCGGCTCGACCAGCGTGGCCTCGTGGTCGCTGCGCGCGCGGCCGGGGGCGCCGGTCGCGGTCCCGATCCGCTGGGAGGAGCTGGGCCGCGTCGCAGGCCCCGCGGCCTTCGACCTCGAACGTGCGCGCAGGCGCGCCGCCCGCCTGCGGCGCGACCCATGGGAGGGCTACGCCGACCTCGACCAGGTGCTGCCGGCCCCGGCATGACGCCGCCTGCACGCGGCGACGACGGCGCGAAGACGCCCGCAGGGCTAGCGTGCCGTGGAGCAGGCATCCACGAGGAACGCGCAGCCATGGCGAGCAGGGCGAAGAAGAAGACGGCGCCACCCGGGGCGGCGGCGGCCGCGAAGACGGTCGCGCGCCAGCGTGGCATCCAGAAGGAGGCCATGGCCGACGCCATGGTCGCGAAGAAGAAGGCCCCGGCGAAGAAGAAGCCGGCGCAGGCCGGGCCGCGCCGACAGCCCACCAATCCCATGCCCGCCCAGCACCTGGCCAAGCCCGGCAACGAGCACGAGCTGGAGCTCGAGCCCCGCTTCCTCGCCCCCGACTACGCGGGCAGCGGCAAGCTCGAGGGCATGGCGGCCATCGTGACCGGGGGCGACTCCGGCATCGGCCGCGCGGTCGCCGTGCTGTTCGCGCGGGAGGGGGCCGACGTCGCCGTGCTCCACCTGGCCGAGGACGCCGACGCGGAGGAGACGCGTCGCCACGTCGAGGCCGAGGGCCGGCGCTGCCTGGTGATCGCCGGCGACGTCCGCGACCCGTCGTTCTGCGAGGCGGCGGTCGGGCAGGTGGTGGACGCCTTCGGCCGGCTCGACGTGCTGGTCAACAACGCCGCCTTCCAGCAGCACGTGGAGCGCCTCGAGGACCTGAGCGACGAGCACCTGCAGGAGACCCTGCAGACCAACATCGCCGGCTACTTCCACATGGCGCGCGCGGCGCTGCCGCACATGGAGGAGGGCGCCTGCATCATCAACACGGGCTCGGAGACCGGCATCTTCGGCAATCCGAAGCTGCTCGACTATTCCGCCACCAAGGGCGCGATCCACGCCTTCACCAGGTCGCTGGCCGCGAACCTGCTTGGCCGCGGGATCCGCGTCAACTGCGTTGCACCGGGGCCGGTGTGGACGCCGCTCAACCCGGCGGACAAGCCCGCCCGCGACGTCGCCGCCTTCGGCAAGGACAGCGACATGGGACGCCCGGCGCAGCCCGAGGAGCTCTCGCCGGCCTATGTGTTCCTGGCCTCGCCGGTGATGTCGTCCTACGTCAACGGCGCCATCGTGCCGGTGATGGGCGGCCCGCGCGGCTGAGCCGGGTCACACCATCCGCTGGATGGCGTGCACCAGCACGTAGAGGATGCCGCCGATGAGCGCGCCGACCGCGGTCCCGTTGTAGCGGATGAACTGCAGGTCGGCGCCCACCGCCAGTTCGAGCTCGCGGGTGAGCTCGTCCGCGCTCCACTGGTGGACGCGCTCGACGATGAAGCCGCGGATGCCCTCGCGGTAGCGCTCGATCTCGGGCAGCACCAGGTCGATGATGCCGGCATTGATCCAGGCGCGCATGTCGGCGTCGGCCGCGAGCCGGGCACCGACCTCGGCCCCGGCGCCGGAGATGCGCGCGGCGATCACGGAGTCGTCGCGGCCGGCGTCCTCGCGGATCCAGGTGGCCAGGTCGCGCCAGAGGCCGCGCAGGTAGCGCGACAGGTCGGAGTCGTCGATCAGCTGGTCGCGGAAGGCGTTGACGCGCCGCCGCATGCCGGGATCGCCCTCCAGCCGCTCGACCAGGCGCACGAATTCGGCGCCGATGCGCTGGCGCAGCTCGTGGTCCCGGTCGCCCGCCATGTCGTTGACGGTCGCCGTCATCCCCGCCACCAGCTTGTCCGCGACCTTGTCGGCGACCACGCCGTCGAGCTTCAGGTAGCGCACCAGCCGCCACATCTCGCGCGCGGCCATGCGCGAGATGCGCTCGTGGGTGGCGGGTGCCGACAGCAGCTCCGCGGCGTAGGCCAGGCCGGCATCGACCACGGCCTGGTGGCGCCCGTCGTCGGTGAGCTGGCGCAGCACCACCGCCACCGCGCCGGAGAGGTCCACCTGGCGCAGGCGCGCCTCGGCGATGCGCTGGAGGAACCGGTGCAGCTCTTCGCTGTCAAGGGCGTCGAGGATCCGGGGCAGGGCGCCGGCGAGCGCCCGGCCCATGGCCCGGGAGAAACCGGCGTCGCCGAGCTTGCCCGCGATCGAGCCCGCGATGTCCATCGCCCGCAGCTTGTCGGCGACCTGTCGCGTTCCCAGGAAGTGGTCGCAGATGAAGTCGGCGAGGCTGGCGCCCAGGGCATCCTTCTTCGAAGGGATGATCGCCGTGTGCGGGATCCAGCGCATGCCCATGGGGTGCCGGAAGAGGGCCACCACGGCGAACCAGTCCGCCAGCCCGCCCACCAGCGCGGCCTCGAACACCGCGGCGAGGAAGCCGAAGGCCCAGTGCGGATGGGTGCGCTCCAGCACCGAGACGATCGCCAGCCCGAGGCCGGCAAGCCCCAGCAGTCCGAGGGCGATCGCCTTGCGGCGGCGCAGTGCGGCTTCGCGGGGGTCCGGTGGCGGCATCGCCACAGGGTAGCGCGGCGCCGGCGGGCGTGGCGTCAGGCCGCGGGCTTCCTCGCGATGAAGTCCACCGTGGTGATGCACAGCTGTTCGGGCGGGATGCCCTTGAAGCGGTCGGCCACCTGCATCAGCCGCAGCTGCTCCAGGCGCAGCGGACGCGGGGTGGAGGTGTCGAGCTCGACCAGGAAGCCCTCGGCGAGGGCGCCGTCGACGAACTCGTGGGCGCGCATCCTGTTCTGGTACAGGAAGCGGTTGTTCCAGAACCGCCACTGCCGGTCGGAGTACTTCAGGTAGTGCAGCTGGTGGATCCGCGGATCGACGTAGGCGTAGTGGTCGCCGCAGTTCACCGAGTGGAACATCCGGCCGCCCGGCGCGAGGATGCGCCGCGCCTCGCGGTAGAGCGAGGTGACCACCGGCGGCGGCACGTGCTCGAGCACGCTGTTGGAGAACACCACGTCCACGGCGCCGTCCGCCAGTCCGCTGCGCGTGGCGTCGGCAGGGGCCGCATACTCGATCACGCCTCCGGTGGCTTCGGCCAGGTCCTGCCCCGCGGCGAGGGCGCTGGCCAGGCGCGCATGGCGCTCGCGCACGTCCCCGCCGTCCGCTCCGGCCGTGCGGGCGATGTCGCCGATGACCGCGCCGAAGCCGTCGACGGCCTTGCGGGTGAGGTCCGGGCACAGGTGCCGGGTCTGGTCGCAGGTGATGACGCGCGGCGCGCCGGCCAGGTACAGCGCGAAGGGGAAGGTGGGATACCAGCCGGTGCCGATCTCGAAGAAGCGCGAGCGCCGGACGCAGGTCCCCGCGTCGCGCAGGTGGCCGACCATGATCTTCCAGTCGTCGACCTTGCCCGCGAACTCGCGGTTGAAGTTCCTCAGGCCGCCGAAGTGGCGCTGCGCGCGATAGTGCAGGCGTCTCCCGGCCGGCAGGACGCCCAGCGCCTTCTGCGCGAGGCCTTTGATCCTCCAGTGCATCCATTCCCCCTGTTTCGGGCTGCAATGGGAATCAACGCAAACCGCGGCGCGAACAGGACCCGCGCACCTGCATATCACTGACACGAAAAAACCGCCCGGGGGCGGTTTCTGCGCAGACGCCTGATTTCATGGTGGCCGGGGAGGGAATCGAACCCCCGACACGGGGATTTTCAATCCGCATTTCCCGCATCCGAGGCCATCCGTCTCCTTCCGGCAAAACAACATAAGTCCATGATTTGGCTGAAAAACAGCGTCCGAGGGTGTTCGCGCCGTTCCGGGGGACGCCAGGCACGAACGGCAAACGAACGGCAAACGGGATGCTATGCTGCCCCAACGGCAAACACGGGGACTCATGCATGGCGGCACTCACCCACAACGCGCTAACAGGCTTGCAAGCCGGGAAGTGGGCATCTGACAAGGGACCGCGAGGCGCGGGGACACTGGTCGCCTACCGCAGCGGCAAGGGCCGCGACGGCCGCGTGCTGTTCTACTTCCGCTACACCAAACCGGACGGCGACCGGGACAGCTATCCGCTGGGCGAGTGGCAGGGCACCGGCGGCCCCCTGACCCTCAAAGCGGCGCGCAGCCGGGCCAACGAACTTTCGGCCCGCTACAAGGCCGGCGACCGCGACCTACGCGCGGTGCTGGAAGCAGAGGAGCGCGAGGCAAGGCGAGAGCGCGAAGCCGCAGAGAGGGCCGCGCAAGCAGAGCAGGAAAGGCAGCAAGCCACGCTAGGGGCACTACTGACGGCCTACGCCGACTCGCTGGAAGCCCGAGGCAGGGCGAGCGCCAAGGCGGTCAGGGCAGCCATCCGCCGCCATGTTGCAGAGGCTTGGCCCGTGTTATGGGACACCCCCGCCGACGACCTTACGGCGGACGACCTGCTGTCTGTTCTGATTCGGCTCACCGAGAACGGAAAGCTGCGCGAGGCCGCCAAGGTCCGCTCCTACCTGCATTCGGCCTATGCCGCAGGCGTGAAGGCGCGGACTACCGCGAGCGCGACCCCGGCGCTGCGCGCGCTGCGAATCCGGACCAACCCGGCGCGGGACCTCGGCACGATCGAAGGCGCCAGCAATGTCCGCGACCGCGCGTTGAGCGCGTCGGAGCTGCGCGCCTATTGGCGCCGGATCGAAACCCTGCCTGACCACGATGCCGCCTGCCTGCGCTTCCACCTGCTGACGGGCGGACAGCGCATCGAGCAGCTGGCGCGCGCGACCGTGGCCGACTACGACGCAGACCAGGCGACCGTTACCCTGCGCGACCCTAAGGGGCGCAGAACTAATGCGCGGCTCCACGTTGTCCCCTTGATCCCGGCGGCGGTCGAAGCCCTGCACGCTATGGCGCCGGAGCGCGTCGGGGACTACCTGTTCACCACCACGGCTGGCGCCACGGGGATGGTCACTTCCACCGCCTACTTGCGGTGTCGCGCCGTTATGGAAGCGATGTGCGAGGCAGGAGAGCTTCCCGGCGGAGAGTTTTCCATCACTGACATTCGGCGTACCGTGGAAACCCGCTTGGCAGACCTGGGCATCCATTCGGACGTGCGCGCGCAGTTGCAGTCACACGGTCTTGGCGGCGTGCAGTCCCGGCACTATGACCGCCATGACTACCTGCCCGAAAAGCGGAGCGCGCTGGAGGCCCTGTATCGCCTTG
>LSQX01200165.1_pt1 | contig 13978 bp, 14 predicted proteins | sample 654561 | NCBI WGS metagenome assembly LSQX01 (sample SAMN04489861, study PRJNA283612) | anaerobic digester metagenome | isolation source: 4 biogas reactors fed with cattle manure at either 37C or 55C with and... | place: Denmark: Kongens Lyngby | collected 2014
CCTCCATCATGTGGCCGGCGCAGTACATCTCGTGCCAGTCACGCACATTGGTCCATTTCTGTTCTGGATGGTTGAGTGTGAAGTGGGTCTGGAGGTACCCGTCCGGTTCCATCGCCGCCACTACGAGATCCGCGGCATCAAACACGGTCTTCTGGAATTCCGGATCCGGGTAAGCCGCCAGCCGGTAAGCCGCGGCTTCCAGCCATTTGGCGAGGTCGCTGTCCTGGAACACCATCCCCTGGAACGGCTGCGAGCGAACGCCGGTGCGGTTGTACTCCGCGGCAGCCTCCATATTCGCGATGCAGTGGGAAGGTTCCGCGCCCGGGATCCGGTCGTTGAGTGCCTCCCATTGATACGGGATGACCAGGTCGCGCACCCTGCGCGTGTACTCGCCCCAGAACCCTCCGAGGATACGAACGTCTGTGCGTCCGGGAATATTTCCTTTGTAGCCCTTTTCCATTGTCGACTCCTCTTGTGCCGTGATAGAAACGATAAAAAAACAGGACAGCTTTCATTGTACCTTTTGAACGGCAAAATGGGAAACCGGCCGCCTTTCATTTTGGCTGCCGGATTCCCGTTTTGAGTGAAGAACAGGACTTTTTCCGCTCAGCGCAGGAGGACGGCCAGAATGAGGAATATGACTGCGAGCACCAGCAACACGATTTTCCAGTTGCGTTTGCCGCCGACCTTGGCCATCAGCCAGCGGGTTTTGGGATTGCCTTCGAAAAAAATCGGGAATTCGAAGATCGCACCGACGGCGTACAGCGCCGCGAGAACAAACAGGATGATCGACCAGACTGACATGGGAAGCACCTCCTACAACTGGTTTTTCTTCAGGAACAAACGATAGGCACCATAGGCCAGGATCAGGTTGTAGACGATCCCGATGATCGCGTACCCCCTAAGCCCCAGATTCATGGTCGCGGCCCCCGCGTTGATCAGGGGCGCCATCATCGAACGCTGCACGGCCTTGGCCGCCCAGTGGCCGGGAGCGATCGCAAACAGCCATTCTTTGGCATCGAGGAAGAAATAGCCGCCGATCGGGAACAACAGCAGGAAGCCGGTGGCTTTCATCGTGACAAACCCTTCGACCTTGTTGGTCGCGAACGCGTTTACCAGAAAGGCGACGATCGGCACCTGTGCCGCGGACGCGATCGATACGAGCACCATATCGCCCGTTCCCATCGGCACCGCCCCCGACAGCGCGATCAATGCCACGCCCGCCCCTATGGCGAGCAGGAATGAAAATCCCACTTTGAACCAGACATACGCCCACAGCGGATAGGGAGAGATCCCGATGGAGAGCAGCACCTGGTCGTCGCGGTCGTCCAGCAGCGAAAACCCCGCCAGCGCGCCGTACATAAAGCCCGCGAGGAGTGCGCACACCACCGCCAGCACCCCGAGCACGTCGCCTTCCACAATCTCGCGCTCGATCAGGACCCGGATCACGACCCCCATCGCCAGCGGCATGAACAGCATCAGGACCGTCATGCGCTCCCGCAGGATATTGCGCAGTTCGGACAACAGCATCGTCCGGAACAGTTCCATCCGTCACACCCCCAATTCTCGCATCGCGTAGTCCACAAACCGCGGACGGACCACCAGCAGATACAACGCGACTGTCAGCGCGATCAGCCAGCCGTACCCGACCGCCATCTTCCAGACGTCCTGTGTCGCGACCGCCGCTCCGATCAGCACACCGGCAGACTCGGGAGGCAGCAGGATCATCCAGTCGCCGGCTCTCTCGGACAGAACCCCAAAATCCACCAGCAGGGTCGGGATGAAGCAGAGAAAGATGTACAACATGAAGTTGACGAGCATGTTGGTAAAATTGGCCGACCGGTAAGACATCCACAGGCCGATCAGGGTATGGAGCGCGGCGGTGACGATCACGCCGCCGACCACCAGCGCATAGTTGTAAGTGACGCCTTTGATGAAATACAGCGCCCCCGAGATGAACACAACCGTGATCAGTGAATTGACCACCCCCGACACCATCTTGGCCCCCAGGTATTCGTCGACGGTCACCGGCGTCACCAGAATCGAGTGAACGGTGTGCTCCTTTTTCTCGTAGAACATCGTGGCACCGGTCATCAGCACCGTCATCATGGTCGTGTCCATGAGGAAAATCAGCGGAATGAAGGTCCGCAGGATCTCCCCGTCGATAAAGGCGCAGATCACGATCCACATCAGCAGTACGACAAAGTTGGCGGCAAACAGGTTGTACTTGTTGAGCCGTGACATTTCTCCGCCGATCAGGATGCCCAGTCTACTCTTCATGCAGACGCACCCCCGTCACTTTGATAAAGATGTCTTCCAGCGTAGTCTCCCCGCTGTGGATCGTCTCGATTTCCTTTTCCTGCAGGAGACTGGCGAACCGCTCGGTCCGGATGTCGTCAAAGGTAAACTCGGCTGGTACGACCGCCCCGTCTTCCCGGTACTCGACCCGCACGGTGCGCTTGCCGTACTTGATTTTGAGACTGCGGGGGGTGTCCATTTCCCGGATACGGCCATCGACGATGAAAGCCACCCGGTCGCACAGTTCATCCACGTCTCCCATGATGTGGCTCGTGAGAAACACGGTGCCGCCCGCGTCGCGGAATTCCCGTACCATCTCTTTCATGATGTGCGCGTTGACCGGATCGAGTCCGTTGGTGGGCTCGTCCAGGAAAAGCACCTTGGGATTGTTGAGCAGCGCGCGCACAAAATTCAAACGGATTTTCATCCCTTTCGAATACTCGCCCGCTTTTTTGTCCCGGTCGTCCCACAGCCCAACCCGTTTCATCAGCGCCTCCACGTCGGCGTGTTGCGCATACAGACGCTGGAAAAACGCGAGGTTTTCCAGCGCGGTGAGCTTGGAAAACGAAATCGGCATCTCGAAGCTCACCCCGATGTCCTGGTAGAACCCGTTGTCATAGGAGGATAGGGGGCGCCCGCGATACGTGATCTCTCCTCCGTATCCCTGGAGCAGACGGATCAAAATGCGCTGCGTGGTGCTTTTGCCCGCGCCGCTCGGCCCCAGAAAGCCGAAGATCTCGCCTTCCCGGATGTCAAAGTCGATCCCGTCGATCGCGCGGGTGCCGGATTTGGGGTAGGTAAAGTGAAGTCCTCTAACTTGCAGGGTGTCCATTCGCCGCTCCTCTCCTCATGAGATCGACGACCGCCGCGAGCTTTTCCAGCAGCACCTCATCCGATCCACCGTTCCGATAATGGTCCGACAACAGTTTCATGTTGATCGAATAATAGATGTCCAGCAAGAATCCCGGGTCGAGATCCGGCCGGATGAGGCCCCGACGCTGGTCCCGGACGATCAGTTCCCGGATCACCGCGAGCCCATCGCGCGCCATCGCTTTGAACTTCTCGACGAACTCGCTGTCGTCCAGTTCCAGCAGCATGCCGATCCGGGTGTACACCGGCTGGGTCTTCGACCATTCCAGCGAGATCCGGGCCATAAACAGCATGGTCTCAAAAAAATCCGCCTCGGGCGGAGGCGCGCCGGCCGCCTGCACCGCGGCCATCTTTTCTTTGCCGATCTCCCCGATGACATACAGGTACAGATCTTCTTTGCCGTGAAAGTACTGGTAAAAACTTCCACGCGGGATCTCCGCGTCTTTGACAATGCGGTTGATCGAGGCGTGACGGAACGGCTGCTCCGAAAACTCCCGGACCGCGGCGTCGAAGATGCGGGATTGCTTCTCTTCCGGCAGATTCCGGAATGTATCCGTCGGCACGAGATCACCTCCACGAAGGCATCGTATCACCTTTTCCCCGATATGACAACCCTGTCACTTTACGTTTTGAAAATAAAAAAACCGCCGCGTTTTGTTTCGCGACGGGTGGATGGGTAAACGGTCGGCTGTGGTTCAGGTCGTCGGGATCAGCAGGGCGGAAATGTTGCCGATGAGGGTACGGCCCAGCACCTTGTGGTCGAGAATCTTCCAGGTGCCGTCCACGTTTTTCAGATCCAGCCGGATGGTGTGTGTGATCAGCTGGGAGGCAGTGGAGGCCGCGGCGTACTGGAGTTCCTCGACCAGCACCTCGGTAATGATCCGGTTCTGGACCTCCGGCACTTGGTTCATCGCGTCAAACGCCGCGGAGGTCATCATCCCCTCGAGCGTGGTCATGTCCGCGATGGTGACCTCGACCGCGACCACCGCCGTCTCCCCAGTGATCGAAGAGGCTTTGACTTTGTAGTTCATGTCACTCCAGATCTTGGTGATGGACTCGTCAAACAACCGCAGATAGGTCTCGTCCTCGGTGGGGAGCTTGGATTCGCGGCCGCTGAGCAGGAGATCGCCCTCCACAGTGGGATGGAGCAAAAAGGCGTTGCCGGCCTGGATATCCATGACGCGTACCGTGTCCAGATAGGAGGACACCGCAAGCGACGGCCCGGATGTCGCTGTCGAACAGGCAGCCAGCGAAGTGATGAATACAAAGGCGAGCAGCACCGCCGCACCGATGCGGAACACCGGTCTGGCAGAGATGCGGATAAACGGTTTACGCATGTTGATATACCTCCGCGGCCATTTTATCACGCCTGTCCGCAAGAATCGTGGCGGAAATGTGTCAGCCGCCTCCCTGTGTTTTCGTGTAATCTGGTATCAGACCGCATCCGCAATGACGGGCGGCGACGGAGGTGCTTGGTACAATGGACTCATTGCGAGAAAAACGAGGGTTCCTGTGCGACATGGACGGCGTGATCTACCATGGCAACCGGCTGCTGCCCGGGGTCGCGGACTTCGTCGGCTGGCTGTGTCGGGAAGACAAGCGGTTTTTGTTTCTGACCAACAGCTCGGAACGCTCTCCGCGGGAACTCAAGCAAAAAATGGCCCGGCTGGGTCTGGATATCGGGGAAGAGCACTTTTACACCAGCGCGCTCGCAACCGCGGACTTTGTCGCCAACCAGCGGCCGGGATCGAGTGCCTATGTGATCGGCGAAGCCGGGTTGCTCAACGCACTTTATGAGTCCGGCATTACGATGAACGATGTCAATCCGGATTATGTGATCGTCGGCGAAACGCGCAACTACAACTATGAAAGTATCGTCCGCGCGGTCACGCTCGTCCTCGGGGGTGCCCGACTGATCGGAACCAACCCGGACATCACCGGCCCGGGCGAATATGGGATCATCCCGGCCTGCGGCGCGTTGATCGCGCCCATCGAGATCGCGACTCGCCGCAAGGCGTATTTCATCGGCAAGCCCAACCCGCTGATGATGCGCACCGGCATCCGCCGTCTGGGGGTCGCGCGCGAAGAGGCGGCCATCATCGGGGATCGGATGGACACCGACATCATCTCGGGGATCGAGTCCGAGCTCGACACCGTGCTGGTGCTGTCGGGGGTTACGTCCCGCGACGCGATCCGGGAATTCCCCTACACCCCAAAATACATTCTCGACGGCGTCGGAGCGATCGTGGAAGGGCTCTGAGCATGCCGCACCGCAAGACACTGTCGCACGACAATGTTGCTCGACAATGTCGCACAATAGGAGGACACCATGAAGACACGTGAACTGGGTAAAACCGACATCCGCGTCACCGAGGCAGGTCTCGGCTGCGGAGGACACTCGCGCATCGGACAGTCTGCCGGGAAAAGCGCCAAGGAGAGCGCCGACATCGTAAGACGTGCGCTGGCAGCGGGGATCAACCTGGTCGACACCGCGGAAGCCTACCGGACGGAAGACATGGTCGGGATGGCAATCAAAGGCTCGCCCCGGGATCAGGTGATCCTCTCGACCAAAGGGAGCATCCGAGTCGACGGCCGTCTCAAGGATGCCGCGGAAATGGAACAAAGTCTCGACGCGAGCCTTGCCCGGCTAGGCACCGACTACGTGGACATCTATCACCTGCACGGAGTTTCGTCGGAGGATTACGCCTACTGCCGCCAGGAGCTTGCCCCCGCGATGGCGAAATGGAAACGGGCAGGCAAAATCCGGTTGACCGGTATCACGGAAGCCTTTTCGAGCGACCCGGGACACCGGATGCTGCAGCGGGCGGTCCGGGACGACTGCTGGGATGTGATGATGGTGGGGTTCAACTTCCTGAACCAGTCCGCCCGCAAGCGAGTGCTCCAGGATGCCCTGGACAAAGGCATTGGCATCCTCGACATGTTCGCGGTCCGGCGCGCGCTGGTCAGCCCGGAGCAGTTGGCAGGATATATGGAGCGGTTGTATGCGTCCGGCCAGGCGGACCCGGCCCGGTTCGACCGGACCTGTCCGCTCGCTGAGCTGTTGGAGCGCGGCGGGTATGGAAGCCTGACGGAAGTCGCTTACCGCTTTTGCCTTGCGGAACCGGGGATCTCCTGTGTGCTGGTCGGGACGGGCAATCCGGCCCATCTCGCGCAAAACCTCGCAGACATCGCCAAAGGGCCCCTCCCGGAGCGGGATCGCGCAGTGCTGGCCGACCTGTTCGCGTTGGTGGATTCCGAATCCGGCAACTAACCCCTCTCAACCCAGTTCCGTTGTCCGGGCCGGACGCCGCTCACGGGTTACACCGCGCGTTCCTCGGTTATAATGGATGATCGACAACACTACATGCGCGGAGTAAACCGATGCCGATAGAACCAAACCAGAGATATGATCAATACATCGAATTGCGGGAACGCTGGCCGGTGTTTCATTTTCACGGCTGGACGCTCACGGACAACGCCGCCGAGACCTGTGTCACCTACCAGTTTGAGATCCCCGGCCTCGCGGTATTCGAGCCGACTCTGACCTTTCCAGACAAGGTGGCGGGCAGATCCTCCATCAACATGTTTGACAGCCCGCTGGGTCGCCGGATTCTCTTTTCGCTGGGCATGGTGGAACTGGTGAGCTACTGGAAAGCCACCTGCTCCCCGACGGTCCTCGTTCACGCCGGCTGGCTGGACGAAACCGATATCTTCTGGTGGAAGACCCTCTACCGGCTCGGTCTTGGCGAGTTTTTTTACCGCAACGGGATCCCCCCCGACCCGAACGGCTTTATGGAGCTCCGGTGCGAGCTGCCGAACCCGGCCGCGGCACATGCGGATGCCCTTGCCGCCTCCGCAGCCTCTCCGTATCTTCCCGGCGGGAATCTCGTCCCGGTGGGCGGGGGCAAAGACTCGGTGGTCACCCTTGAGCTGCTGGCAGAGCACAGGGAGAATAACGTTCCCTTCCTGATCAATCCCACGCCGGCCGGGCTCAACACGGCGGCTGTCGCCGGGTATGCGTCCGAACAGACGATCTCGGTGCGGCGCACGATCCACCCCCGACTGCTGGAGCTGAACCGTATGGGGTTTCTCAACGGACACACCCCATTTTCCGCCATCGTCGCGTTTTCCGCCTATTTGACTGCGTTCCGGTTCGGATTTGCCCGCATCGTTCTTTCCAACGAGGCAAGTGCCAACGAGGGCAATCTCGAAGGGCTGGATGTGAACCACCAATACTCCAAGTCCTATGCGTTCGAGCACTCCTTTATGGAATACGCGCGTCGGAACTTTGGGAGCGGCATCCACTATTTCAGCCTGTTGCGGCCCTTCAACGAGCTCCAGATCGCCCGGCGGTTCGCAGCCGCGCCCGTCTCCTACCGGGAGGTGTTCCGCTCCTGCAACGCCGGCAGCCGGGAAAACCGCTGGTGCGGACAATGCCCCAAGTGTTTGTTCGTGCGGCTGATTCTGGCCCCTTTTCTCCCGGCGGAAGAACTGGACCGACTGATCGGGCCTTTGCTCGACGATCCCACGCGGATCTCCGACTTTGACGGTTTGACCGGACTCACCCCGATCAAACCGTTCGAGTGCGTAGGCGAAGCGGAAGAAGTCCGGTGCGCGGTCGAGTGGACCATCCTGCACAACATTCTGGAGGGGCGCTCCCAGCCTTTGCTGCTGCGCCACTACGCGGAGCGGATGCGCGCACTGCGCGGAGCCAAACCGGTCGAATCTGCCTTCCCGCCTTCCGACATCGAGGGCATCATGGAGCGTTTCAACGAAGAGCATGCTATCCCGGAGGCCTTTATGGAGCCAGTCCTCCGCATGAGGGAATATGTTGCAAGCGATATTGAATGAGCTGAAAGGCAAACGCATCCTCCTCCTGGGATTCGGTCGAGAGGGCCGTTCTACCTGGCGGCTGTTGCGGGAGGCCCTCCCGGATCTGCCGCTGGCGGTCGCGGATCGCAATTCCGTGGAACTGCCCCGGCCGGACGACCGCACCGCGATCCACAGCGGTCCGGATTACCTCGGGCATCTGGCCGACTATGACTGCCTGATCAAGTCCCCGGGCATCACGCTGCTGGGAGTCGACCTGCCGGCGGGGATGACAGTCACTTGTCAGACAGATCTCTTTTTGCGCCACGCGACCTGCCTGACGATCGGGATCACCGGTACCAAGGGCAAATCCACAACGACTTCGCTGATCCACCACATCCTGGAGACCGCCGGCCGGCATGCCCTCCTGATGGGAAACATCGGGGTGCCGGTGCTGGACCGGGTCCGGGAGGTGCGCCCCGATTCGGTGGCGGTGGTGGAGCTATCATCCCACCAGCTCGAATACACCCATGCCTCTCCGGACATCGCAGTGCTCACCAACCTGTATCCCGAGCATCTGGACCATTACGCGTCGTATGACCACTATGTCTCCGCCAAGATGAACATCCTCCGCCACCAGCGCGCAGACGGGCTGTGCGTCTACAACGCGGATCACGCCGAACTGCGCGGTCAGGTCGAAAAATGGGCGCCTGGACGGCGGTTGCCGGTATCTCTTGCAGGCGCGGACGCCGCCGGATTGTCCGACCTGGCGTCCCGCAACCCGCGGCTCGCGGGACGCCACAACCTATGCGACGCGCTGCTCGCGGCCGCGGTCTGCCGGGAAGTGGGCGCGTCGGAACAGGCGATTCGCGAGGGGTTGGACACCTATGCGGGCATGCCCCACCGGATGGAGCCGGTCGGCACCTACCGCAGCATCCGGTTTGTCGACAACGCTATCGCCACCGTGCCGATTGCGACCCTGCTGGCCATAGAAGCGCTGGGCCGGGTCGACACACTCGTCGTCGGTGGCATGGACCGGGGTCTCGACCTCCTCCCCTTTGCGGACGCGATCGCACAATCGGAAGTTCGCACAGTCATATGTATGCCCGACACCGGAGCGGCGGTCCGGGATCGTCTCCGCACGGTGGCCGCACCCCAGCGGGTGTTGTGGGCGGACGACATGGAAACCGCGGTGGCCCTGTGCTTCGAATACACCCCTGCGGGCGGTGTCTGTCTATTGTCGCCGACCGCCAGCAGTTACAATCGATACAAGAGCTTTGAGGAAAAAGGGGACGCCTTCCAGCGTCTGGTCCGCATCCGCGGGGAAAGAGGCACAGTATGAACCAAAACGACATCCGCATCATCCGGGAACTCGCATCGCGCGTGGCCGATCTCGCAGGGCTCTCAGTCCAAGCAGAGAAGCGGGACATGTGGAAACGCCTCAACGCACTCCGTCCGGTCCGCCCGATGGTCCTCATCGACGAAATCCCTTGGCACGAAATGGATGTCGACGGCTTTTTGAAGTCGCAGTGCGAAGACCCCTTCCTCCGCCGGATCGAGGGCGGCCTCCGCCGCACCCTCTACCGCTGGGATCATCTGCGCTGCGATATGGTCGTCGAGCCCTACATCGAGGTCCCGCGCGCGATCGACAGCACTGGTTTCGGCATCGAAAAAAATGAGGATACCGCAGTCACCGACCAAAACAACTGGATCGTCGGACACCACTACAAGCCGCAGATCGAGACCGAAGAGGATCTCGAAAAGCTGATCGTGCCCACTCTCTCCGAAGACAAGACGGCCAATGAACGGCGGGAAGCCATGGCGCGCGAAGCGCTGGGCGGCATCCTGGACGTCCGCATGACCGGCATGTATGTGTACAGCACCCTCTGGGACACCCTGGTCGAGTGGATCACGCCGGAGGAAGTCCTCGTCGGGGTCGCGGAGCGGCCGGAGTTCCTGGAAGCAGCGATGGATAAATATGTCACGGTGTTTGAGGCCATGATCGACCAGGCCGAGCAGAAAAACCTCCTGGACGACACCCTCACCGTCTCCCACTGCTCATATTCCTATACTTATGAAGACGAGTTCCCACGCCATAAACCCGGCGAACACGTATCCGCCCTTAACTGCTGGACCGACGCCACCGCGCAGTTGTTCGGCAGCATCAGCGCCGCCGACCACGACCGGCTGGAGTTCCAGTACATCAAGCGGATCTGCGCCCGGTTCGGACGGGTCTATTATGGCTGCTGCGAGCCGCTCCACGACCGCATGCACCTGGTGCGCAAACTGCCCAATGTACGCAAGGTCTCCTGCAGCCCCTGGTGCAACATCGACATCGCCGCGGAAAACATCCATGGGGATTTTGTCGCGGTCAACAAGCCCAATCCGGCCTGGGTCGCACAGGAGACGTTCGACACCGGCCTGATCGGTGCTGACCTCCGCCGCACCCGCGACGCCTGCGCACGCAACAAGACACCGCTCGAGTACATTCTCAAGGACATCAGCACCGTCAAGTACAAACCCCAGCGCATCTGGGATTGGGCCGATATTGCCATGAAAACGGTGCTGGACGGGTGACGTGCCGTCCGGTTGAACCGTCCGATCCGTAAGGGAAGGAATCTACATGGAGCACCCGGAACTGGTCGAACAGATCCGCACCATGCTGCCCCGCCACACCGTCGGCCGATATGATCTGCTGCCGGTCTTTTCGGATGCCGCCCTGTTCGACCGGATCGTGCGGGCACTGGCCGCCCCGTATCGGGACGGAGTGGACCTGGTCGCCGCGCCGGAAGCCATCGGGTGGATCCTCGGTACCGCCCTCGCGGGTCGACTGGGCGCGGGATTCCTGGGCATCCGCAAAGGCGGGCGCCTGCCATACCCCCCCGAATTGCTGACGTCGGAGTACTTTACGGACTACACCGGACAGGAAAAGACCTTCGAGATCCCCGCCGCGCTGCGCCTGGACAACCGGCGCGTACTGGTCGTCGACGAGTGGATCGAGACTGGCGCCCAGCTCCAGGCGATGTGCGATTTGCTCGAACGCACCGGTGCCCGGATCGTGGGCGCGGCCTGTATCGGGCTGGATGAAACCCCGGTCACCGCGCGATGGATCCGAAGCGGCTGGCTGACCTGCATTGGAACTTCGTTCTAACCGCCCATCCCCTCAACATCGTCACGCGGGAAGCTGTCTGTGCCTACACCGGGACAGGATGCCCGGTCTGCCGGTACCGTGCGAGGACTGCTTCCCGCATCGGCATGTCGGTCCCCGGCAAAGCGGCCTTGGCCGCGCCGCACGCCACCCCGATTCGCAACGCGCGTGCCAGCAAATCGTCCTCTCCCGTCTCCCCATCCGGATGCCAGCCGGCATAGACCGCCAGCAGGCCGCCCAGCAGGGCGTCTCCCGCCCCGACCGTCGAGCACACACCCACCGGAGGAGCGGCTAGCGCCATCCGCCGTTCCTCCGGGGTCGCGGCGACCGCACCGTCTCCTCCCCGCGTAACCACCACGATCGCGCCGGTGTCCCGGGCGAGTGATGCCGCGGTGGACAAGACGTCTGCCCGGCCGGAAAGAGGGCCGGATGGTGAGACCAATGCCTCAAATTCCTGTTGATTCAGTTTGACCATAAACGGCCGGATCACACAGAGACGCGCGCGATCGAGCGCCTCGCAATCCACACAAATCCGAACGCCCCGCACAGACAGCCGGGCCAGTAAAGCGGTGATCTCATCGCGCCCCATCCCGGGCGGAAGACTCCCGCACACCGCCAGAAGGGACCCGGGCGTGAGTGTTTCCTCCAGCCGGTCGGCCATCCGACGGCATTCCGCGGGCAGAATCTCCGGACCGGGATGGTTGATTTTAACCGTTCGGCCTTCGTGTCCGATCTGCAAAGTCAGGTTACGGCGGGTCTCCCCTGCGATGTCGGTCATGGCGTCGGGAATGCCCTCCGCCACAAGTCGCTTTCGCAACGCCCGACCGTTCTCTCCGCCCGCAAACCCCGCCGCGGGCGCGTCTACCCCCAGTACCCGGAGCAGGCGGGAGACATTGATTCCCTTCCCGCCGGGATCCAGGCGCACCCCGTCTACACGGTTGATGCGGTCTTCGTGGAAGGCTTCCACCTGCCAGGTCTCGTCGAGGGAGGGGTTGGGAGTCAGGGTGAAGACGGGAGCCAATGCCGACATAGACACCTCCGAAAGGCTCTTGTTCTGTTTCACTATACGGGAACTTGCCGCAAAATGGGCCATCTGTTCTTCCCCGAACAATCGAACCGGCCCGGAGCGGGATGCGCTCCGGGCCGGTTGCCATGGTCACGGGGGGTGTCATCCCGCAGCCGGGAGGCCTGTGAGAGGTCTTAGCGGACGGCCGGCTCTTCGCCGTGGTACGCCGCGGTGTACAGATCCATGATCTCACGGATCAGCGGATAACGGGGATTGGCACCTGTGCACTGGTCGGAATGGGCACTTTCGGCCAAGGCCTCAAGCTTGGAAAAGAACACCGTCTCGTCCACGCCGCAGTCCCGGATGGAAAGCGGGAGCCCCAGGCGCTTCATAAGGGCGCGCACGGCTGCGATCAGGTTGGTGACGCTCTCTTTCGTGTCAGCACCGCCGATCCCGACGGTCCGGGCCGCTTTGGCGTACTTCTGGTCGGCGACAAAGGTCCCGTACTTGGGGAATGCCGCGAACTTGGTGGGTTTGGAGGCGTTGTAGGCGATCACATACGGCAGCAGTACCGCGTTCGCGCGACCGTGCGGGATGTGGTACTCTCCGCCGAGCTTGTGGGCCATCGAGTGGTTCAGGCCCAGGAAAGCGTTGGTGAACGCCATACCGGCGATACAGGATGCGTTGTGCATCTTTTCACGAGCCAGCGGATCCGCCTCTTCGTACGAGCGCGGCAGGTACTCAAACACCATGTCGATGGCCTGAAGCGCCAACCCGTCGGTGTAGTCGGACGCCATGACCGAAACATAAGCTTCGAGCGCGTGGGTGAGCACGTCCAGACCGGTGTCAGCGACTGCGGATTTCGGGAGCGACAACACAAACTGCGGGTCGATGATCGCGACATCGGGGCGCAGCGCGTAGTCCGCGAGGGGGTACTTGATGTTGCCGTTCTTGCGGTCGGTGATGACCGAAAACGCGGTGACCTCCGAACCGGTGCCGGAAGTGGTCGGAATGGCCACGAACTTGGCCCGCTGTCCGAGTTTGGGGAACTGGAACGCGCGTTTCCGGATGTCCATAAACTTGAGCCGCAGCCCGTCGAACGAGGTTTCGGGGTGTTCGTAGAACAACCACATCCCCTTGGCCGCGTCGATGGCGCTGCCGCCGCCGAGCGCGATGATCACGTCGGGCTGGAACTGGTTCATCCGATCGACGCCGCGCATGATCGTCTCGACATCCGGATCGGGCTCCACGTCGGAATAAATCTCGGAATGGACCGGCACCGCGCGACGGCGCAGGTAGTACAGGATGCGCGAAACGTAGCCGAGCTTGACCATGGTCGGGTCGGTGACGATGAAGGCACGCGTGATGTCCGGCATGTTTTCCAGGTACTGGATCGAATCGTTTTCAAAGTAGATCTTGGGGGGTATTTTGAACCACTGCATGTTGATCCTCCGGTGGGCCAGCCTTTTTTTGTTGACCAGATTGACCGTGGACACGTTGGAGGTGGTGGCATTGCGTCCGTACGAGCCGCATCCGAGCGTCAGCGAGGGGGTGTTGGTGTTGTAGATGTCGCCGATGGCCCCCTGGGATGAGGGGGAATTCGCGATGACGCGACCGACCTTCATGGCTTCGCCAAATGCCTTGATCCGAGTCTCGTCGCTGGAGTGGATGACCGCCGAGTGACCCAGACCGCCCAATTCGAGCATTTTGAGGCACATGGCAAACCCTTCCTGCTCTCCGTCCACCACATAGTAGGCGAGCACCGGAGAAAGTTTCTCGCGGGACAGCGGATAGTCCGCCCCGACATCCTCAAGCCGTGCGATCAGGATTTTGGTCTCCGCCGGCAC
>LSQX01297945.1_pt1 | contig 13977 bp, 7 predicted proteins | sample 654561 | NCBI WGS metagenome assembly LSQX01 (sample SAMN04489861, study PRJNA283612) | anaerobic digester metagenome | isolation source: 4 biogas reactors fed with cattle manure at either 37C or 55C with and... | place: Denmark: Kongens Lyngby | collected 2014
CCCCCAGGAACTCGGAGAACCACGATTCGTGCTCGATCTCCTCGTTCAAGATCGCCTGGGCCAGCGCATAGGTGCGATGGTCCTTGCCCGCGGTGAGGTTGCAGATGTGGGTATAGCCACGCACCGCGCAGCGCTCCGCCTCCACCAGGACGCCCAGGATCGCTCGGGCGTCGTTGCGGTCCGCGGGCAGCCGCGCCGGCGGGCACGCAGACATGTCGTGGAACGCGTTCATGTCGTCGGGCAACTGGCCGCCCAGCTCATAGATGCGCGGCACCAGCGCCTCAAAGTGGTTGCGGTCCTCGATGCGCGCCGTCTCGGCGATCTCCTTGATCCCTTCCCCTTCCAGCCCGATGAGGTTGGCCCGCAGGATCGTATAGTAGTAGAACGTGGTGAGCTCTGCGGCCGCGTTCGTGATGAGCAACTGCAACAACTCGTCGACGTCGATCCCGGTCTTGGCTACCATCTCTCGCGCTACCTTGGCCATGATGGTCCCTCCTCTTCTGTGTCAGCGGACATACCACACACGTCGCCACAGGCGCAACGGGCTGCGGACCCCCCGCAGCCTTCCCAGAGCGGCGGAAGGAAACCCGCCGCCGCGGGCAGCACAGGTCGGTGTCTGGGCCAAAAGTGGGTAGCCACGGGTGCGATACGGCAGAGACACGAGGGGATTCGTGCGTCGATGAGGCGGTAGAGGAGATCGAGGCGCCCGGCATCAGGCGGCACCGAACGCTCCACGGGGCAGCATCCAGCGTTCCCGCCGACGGGGCATGGGATTGCGTGACAGAGTTGTAGCCGAGCACGGGCGGGCTGTCAACTGACAGCACGGCGCGCGTCCGGCCCAAACGGGTCGGACGCGCGCATCACGGTGGGACTGAGCGATCGGCTACTCGCGCTGGTACTCACCGTCCGACAGCGTCTTGAGGAACGCCACGATGTTGGTCCGATCCATCATGTTAAAGTGGTTCATGGGGGTGAGGTTCATGGGCACCTCCGCCGGTGGGAACAGGTCGGGGTTGCACATCATCTCCATGTCGCCGCCCCCCATGCCGGGGCCCATTCCCGCGCCGCCGCCGGTGCTGCAATCCATGCCCGAGCCGCCCATCCCCAGGCCGCCGTTCATCACCAGCCCGCGCCAGGCGTAGAACAGGACGATGTCCTCGAGCGTCTTGAAATAGCCGTTGTGCCCGTACGCCTTGACGACGTCCTCGGACGGCCGCAGGTCCACGTTCCGCAGCGTGGGCACCCGGTGCTTGCCCAGCTGCGGCTCGTACACGTCCGGCTCATTCCCGGCGTCCTGCAAGTAGCCGCCCAGGCCATAGTCCACCCACTCCGCGCCGTCGGGATTCCAGGCCGGGGGCATGTCGTAGAACGGGTTGTCGGGGTTGGCCGGCATGCCCAGGTTGTCGTAGCGAAAGTCGGTGAACAGCGGATAGCCCGCCGATCCCGGCGCCAGCGAGTGGCACGAGGCGCAGTCGGCCCGGCCGGGATCGTTGAAGGCGGCGAGACCCCTGAGCTCGGCGTCGGTGAGCCCCAGGCCGCGATAGTTCTGCCAGCCGTACGGGTCGGTCGACCCGCCGCCGCCTCCGCCACCGGGGCCAGGTCCGCCACCGCCAGGGCCACCGCCACCGCCAGGGCCACCGCCGCCGCCGGGGCCTCCTCCGCCGCCAGGGCCGCCGCCACCGAACCGGATCGCGGTGACGTCCTTCCCGGCGGCCTGCGCGGCGTCCCAGAACGCGTCGAACCGCGAGGAAAACGGGTTCACCTCGGCGCTGCGCTCATACGCGGCGACCGAGCGGGCGATGCGCTCATACGCGCCCTCGACGTCTCGGGCGAGGTCCAGCGACCCCGGGCCCCAGACCTGCTCAAAGAGCGCGGCGTATGGCGCGCGCGCCACCTTGGCTACCAGCGCCCGGGCGTTCGGCATGGCCTGCTCGAGGGGATTCAGGAACGGCCCCTGGGCCTGCTCGGCCAGGGGATCGCCGAGGACCCATCCCGTGGCCCGCCCGTCCCAGAACAGCCCACCGACCCAGCCTTCGTCCTCTTCGTCATAGTAGAGGATGGGCGTGTCGCCGGCGTAGGCCGCCGTCGGCGGTTTGCGGTTGCCAAAGCGGTTGGGAAGCGCACCCGGGTACGCGCCCGTCGTCGCGTTCACCCCCGAGTCGGGGCCTGTAAAGCCGACCTCCGGCGCGTGGCAAGTGGCGCACGACTGGGTGCCGTTCGCCGAGAGGTTCTCATCAAAAAAGATCGCCTTGCCCAAGGCGACCATTTCGGGACTATCCGTTTCGGGCGGCGCCGCGTGGAGCAGGCTCGCCGAGTTCACTGCGAGCACCACCAGCCCCACCAGCCCGGCGGCCGCCAGCGCGGCCGTTTGCCTTCTCATGCGCACCTCCTTTCGTTGCCGGGCAGACTCCTCGGTGCCAGTACCCCGCGGGCCAGGAGTCCCTGACCCGCGGGGAGGCCCTGCACGGGAGAGCGGATGCTCTCCCGTGCGGCGTTGCGGATCCTATGGGGTCGTGATGATGAGGGTGTTCGTCCAGGCAGAGGCGCCAGCCTCGTTCACGGCCCGCACCCGGAAGTAGAAGGTGGTGTTGCGCGGGACGTTGCCGGTGTTGAACGTGGTGGTGTTGGCCCCCACGGTGTTGGTGGTGAGGCCGGCCGTAAAGTTCAGGTTGGTGGCCCGCTGGATCTCAAACCCGGTCTCGTTGTTCGAGTTGTCCACCCAGGTAAGGGTCACCCGGGCGTTGTTCCCCTGGCGTCTTGCCTCCCCCGTCAGCCCGGAGGGGGCCTCAGGAGCCGTCGACAGGGTGACGGTGGCCTCGTTCGAGAACGCCGAGGTCCCACCGGCGTTGATCGCCGCGACGCGATAGGTGTAGGTCATGCCCGCGGCCACGTCGGTGTCGGCGTACGAGGTGGTGTTGGCGCCCACGGTGACCAGGTCAACGAACCCACCGCCGTCCTCCGCGCGCTGGATGACAAAGCCGCTCTCGTTGTTCGCGTTGTCCCGCCAGGCCAGCAGCACCTGGGGCCCCGCCTGCGCAGTGGCAGTCAGGTTGCTGGGTGCGTTCGGGGCCGCGGGCAGAGAGCCCACCATGGCGACGTTTGTGGGTTCCGAGTCGATGGTCAGCGTCGGGAAGGAGGCGCCCTCGTTCAGGTTAGGATCCGAGTAGTCCCAGGTGTCGCCGACCAGGTTCCGCGCCACGACGCGATAGTAGTAGACCTGGTTGTTCTTGATCGTATCGTCGATGTAGGACGTCGTGTCGGGCGGCAGTTCCACCACCATCAGCCCGGAGACAAAGCCCTCGTCGTTGGCCCGCTCAAGGATAAAGGAGGTCTCGTTGAGCGAGTTATCGAGCCAGGTCAGCGTCGCCCGGGTGCCCCGCACGGAAATGGCCAGGTCGGTCGGGTCCTTGGGGGCCACGCCCACGGCCTGCGGGCGCATCATGTCCATCTCCTCGTGGCTCAGGATGTGGCAGTGCCAGACGTACTCCCAGCCAAAGTTCACATAGTGGTTGATCACGTCGATCGGCTCGCCGAGTGGGTCAAAGGCCATGATCGGTTTCCCGTCCAGCTCGTTCTGGGTGGTGTTGGCCAGGTAGACGCCCTCAGCCATCGAGGGATCGAGCAGGCGGATGCTGTTCGGCAGGTCCCAGGGCACGTGGGGGATCAGCGGCCGCAGGGCTACGATGGTGTCCTCCAGCGGGCTGACCCGCACCGTGTCCTTCCAGCCGCGCTCGTTCGCGTCGGGCTTGCGGATGATCCCGTCCCAGCCGACGCGGTTGAGCAGCTGGACGTCGTACAGGTGAAAGTGGACCGGGTGCGTGTCGACGCCATTGTGCGTGATCTTCCAGATCTGGGTGCCGTCGTCGGTGGAGGCGATGGGCGTCACTTTGACACCCTCCTGCCACTCGACGCCATCGATCACCTCGGTGGGCGGCATCATGAACCCGTAGAGGATCATGTTCTGCAGGCCCGCCTGGGCGTCCGGCGTCTCCACCCCCATAAAGCCGCTCATGCGGCCGTACTCGGGGTCAAAGGCCTCGCCCATTTCGTCCTGGATCTGCTTGGGCTGGAGGGGCATGGTCAGCGTGTCGCCCAGCAGCGTCTCGAAGGTGAGAGACGTGTCGTAGATCTGGACGGTCCCGTTTAGGGGCCCGGACGTCTGGAACGACGTGCCGTAGGCCGAGTTGTACTCGCCCTGGCCGACGATGATCGGGTGCTGGCCGTTCTCGAACACGCCCAGACCGCCCAGGCTCTCCGAACGGAAGGCGTTCTCCAGCGCGCCCACGTCAAAGGTCGGCTCCGGCGCCACATCAGCCACCTTGATCTGCATCATGGTGCGGGTGTTCGGGCCATAGCCGGGCAGCGTCGGGGGCGTGCCGCCGGTGTCGCGATAGTCGCCGTCGCCGGTATAGTAGTCATAGCGCGGGTCGCGCGCCGGGAAGGCCGCCGGGGCGTCGTTGTAGAGGATCAGCGTCTGGCCGGCGTACTGGGAAAAGTCCACGATGACGTCCGCCCGCTCGGCCGGGGCGATCAGGAGCGAGTGCAGGTCCACGTTGCCCGCGTTGAACAGAGTGGGATCGTTCACCCACGTGGTCGGGTGAGCCGGGAACACCGCCGGGGCCGGCAAAAAGCCGCCCTCGGTGCCGATCTGGATCCACTCGGGACCCTCGGTGCCCACGACGGGGGTCGGGAAGATGGTCGGGTCCTCGAGCGCCGCCGCGACCTCATCCGGGTTCAGGAGAACCTCGGTGCAGGCCACGCCCGTGCTCTCCAGAGCGGGGTTGGGGTTGTTGGGGTCGCAGATCGCGCCGTTGGCGTCCACCGCCTGGTAGAGGGAGAGGTTGAAGAAGCGGTCGTTCGCCGCGTTCAGCACCCGGAAGCGGTAGGCCTTGGGGTCGACCGTCAGGGTGGGGTACGCCGTGCCGTTCACGACGGGCGTATCCATAAAGGCTTCCATGCCCATCGAATTGTAGGGCGTGCCGGGCATCAGCGGCGGCTCGCACCACTGTGCCTCTTCGTCGCAGTTCTCGTCATAGTACGGGTTGTCCACCGGCCCATAGTCGATAGCCAGGGTCGGCGGCCAGAACCAGGGCCCGTAGGCCCAGCGGCCGAACTCGTTCACGCCCGAGGGATCTCCGGGATCCTGGGCGGGGGAGTAGACGTGCGGCAACCACAGGCTGCCGGGGCCGCCCCACAGCTCCATGTCCCAGGTCTCATCCTGGAGGGCCAACTGCAGCGCGCTCGGCACAAACGTCTTGTCCTGGACGACGAGCGGGATGGTGCTGTCGGCGTCGGGGATCAGGCCCGCATCGAGGAGCGCCCGCTCGGTGTCATCGGTGATGATGTACGGCGCGGCGTTGCCGGCGTAGACGTTCAGCCGGGTGATGCCCCAGGAGTGGTCGTGGTAGAACATCAGGCGGGCGGACTGCTGGTTGGTATAGTAGAAGGTCATCACGCCGTCATTCGGGGCGCCCGAGTCATCCATATCGGGGACGGGCCGGACGCTGACGCCCTCCGGATACGCCGTGTTCTCGCCGGCCGGTGTCACCCACTGGTGGGGCGTGCCGTCCGAGATCCACGGGGAGATGCCGCCGTGCAGGTGCACGATGGTGCGGTTCTCCGTGTAGCAATCGTAGCGCTTTTCCCCGGTGTTCTCATCGGGCATGCCGCACATGGGGTTCAGCGGATCCATGAACTGCATGTGGTGGTCCATGTTGGGACCAGGACCCGCGCCCATCACCGTGGTATCCACGGGGAGGAACAGGTTGCCATCCACCCCGGTCGGCAGGAGGTTGTAGAACTTGATCCGCACCGGGCGGCCCTTTTCGGCCATGATCGTGGGGCCCAGGTAGTGCGGCGGGGTGACGCCCAGATAGCCGGTGTCCGACAGCGTGCCATCCATGAGGGCGTTCTGCAGTGGCACCCCTTCGCCCGGTACAACGTTCGTCGACACCTGGACGTAGCCGCGGAGCAGAGTCGGGGGGAGGTCGGAGTGCATCTGCTCGCGATACTGGACCACGGCGATCTCATAGTAGTCGCTGCCGGGGTAGGTCTCCTGGTCGGGGATCGCCACCGGGATGTACTGCCCGAGGTTGTTGGCGCTCCCCGCACCCAGGCCGGGAAGGCCGTCCACGAACTTGCGGATCCCGCCGGAGATCGTGGCGTGCTGGAGGGTATCGGTGCCGGGATCGGGGAGGAAGTAGGTGGCCAGGGCGTCCGTCACCAGCCGCTGCCCGAGACGCGTGGCCAGCAGGGTGGACGTGCGGAAGTGCATGCCGCCCCACGTCCGGGCATCGATGACCTCCTGACGCAGGTCGGCCGCAGTGGCATAGTGGCGGGTGTTGCCCATGCCATCCTGCAGGGTCAGCTCGATCTGGTTGGTGCCAAAGAACTGCGCGTATACCTCGGCCTGCGACGAGGCAAACGAGCCGTGCCCCGCCACGTACTCGGGAAAGTTCGGGGTGGGCATCAACGGCATCCACGTGTTCAGCTCCCCGGCCGAGTAGCTGTTATCCGGATTGGTGTGCCGGATGGCCGTCATGGGCCGCCAGAAGCTATAGTGGTACTTGGTGTTGAACGTCGCGATGAGCGAATCGGTAGCGACCATGTTGCCCATGGCCATCAGGCGGGCCGTCTCCAGGAGGTTGAGGCCCCGCTCTGCCGCCACGCTCCGATACGCCTCGTTCGTCTGGATGACCATGTTGGTCCCCCAGAACCGGGCGATCGCCGCCTGCTCTTCCGTCCGCAAGGTGCTATCGGCGCTGCCCCAGTCCCTCACCTCGGCCAGATCCTCCAGGTACTGGGGATCATCGAGGTCAGGCGGGGCCGGCAACTGGTACTGACCCGGCGTCTCGCGCAGGAAGGGCTGCAGGTTCCGCATCCAGGGATCCATGGGGGGCATGGGGCTGCCATCGGGCATCTGCATTGTTGGTTCCCACACGCCCGGGCCAGGCTCCGGCACGACGTAGTCGCCATCGCCGTCCAGTACATCCCCTGCACGCTGCGCGAGGATCGTGTTCGCCGCATCCTGGCCGATGGCGACGCCGGCGTCCTTGGCCGGGCCATCCAGGATGCCGCCGAGGTAACCTTCGTACTTGGCGGCCAGGCCATCGGAGGGCAGAACGGCGTTCAGAACGGTGTACGCCGCGGCCGCCACCGCCGCCTCGCGGGAAGCGCTCGGGGCTTGCGCGTCAGCGGTATACGCGTATGGCGCATAGCCGCCCTCGATGGCCACCAGCGCGTCGTACACGGCGCCCTGCATGTTGGCCAGGTACACAAACGCGGTCGCCATCGAAACGCCCGACATGGACATTCCGCCCATGCCCGACGGCTGCAGGATCCCCTCGGCGATGGCGTTCCAGTCGGCCACCGCGTTGCCCGGGAGGGGGCTGTTCGCATAGTTCGGATGGCTAAAATAGTGGGGCACGCTACCTGGCATGGCCATTTCAGCCATACCGATCTCCTCAAGCTCAAATCCGGCCGCTGCCGCCAGGGCCGCCGCCTCTTCACGATCTTGCTGGGTGATCTTGGGCTTTTCCTGGCCCGGAGGCGTCCGCGGCTCCCGATCCTGACCGGGTGGTGTCTCCGGCGCCGCCTCCTGGTTCACCCCCTCTTCATCCGGCGCGCCGCCTCCCCCCATCACCAGGGGAAGCACGATGTCGCCTGCGCCCGGGTCCTGGGCCAGTACGGGCAGCACCCCGCTTCCCAGGAGCAGGAGGATGGCCAGCAGTTCTGCTACGACATGACTCCGAATCCTTCTGGCACGCATTGCGTTTCACCTCATGTGGCCTGTGCGGGGTCCGCGACCGGGCCGGGCACAGATCAGGCCTTCCCCGCTCTCGCCCTGCAGGTTGCCGGGGCGCGAGCAGAGACAAGGCTCACCTCAACCAGCGCAGACAGAAGACTCTCGGGGGATACCACCTCCTTGCCGGGGCGCCAGCGGGCCAGGGACGGCCAGGCGCGGCAAGCGGCGCGCCGGGAGGGCCGCAACGCCACCGGAGCGAGCGCAGTCGTCCGCACGCCGCGGGCGAGCAGGAGGAGATCAGGGGCGATGCGAGGTGGTGGTCAGGTGAGCGGGGCGGGACGCAACCCACAGCGGGCCGGGCCCAAGCCAGCCAAACCGCGAAGAGCAGACGGCGATGTCACGTACGACGGGAAGGAGAGTGTGAACGAGAGATCGGCGAGAGGAGCTATCAGGGTTCATGTGGGAGCACCAGCGCCACCGCTGATGATGTCACCATCATACGGGAGCGGGCCAGATTGCTCAATCGGGGTATACCACAGTCTCTGCGCCGGATACTGTGGGAAAACCACAGTCTGGCCCGGCATGGCAGCGCAGTCGGGCGTGGGGGGTCAGCCCCTCAGTCGGGATGATGGCCATCGTGGTCCAGGAGACCGTGGGCGATGGCATAGTGAACGATATCCACCCGCCGACGAAGGCGCAGCCTGTCGCTGAGGTTGTGGCGATGGTACTCTACCGTGCGCAGGCTGATGACCAAGCGCTCCGCGATCTGGGCGCTCGTGTATCCCTCTGCAATGAGCTGCAGCACCTCGACCTGCCGAGGGGTGAGGCCAACAGCCTCGTGACCCCCGCCGGGGGGCGTCCCCATGGGGTTATCGCGCAGCCACTTGAGGACCATGGCGGGATCCAAAAACATCCCGCCCTGGGCGACGGTGTGGATGGCGTTCATCAGGTCGGTCGCGGAGGCGCGCTTCTGGAGAAAGCCCGAGGCGCCGGCCTCGAGGGCGTGCCGTGCCAGGGCCCTGTCGGTCTCTCCGGTGACGATGAGCACCCGCATGCGGGGGTGGCGCTCGGTCAGGCGACGGGTGGCCTCGATCCCCCCGCAGCCCGGGATGCGAATGGCCATCAGTACCACGTCGGGCCGCAGCGCGTCTGCCAGCTCCAGCGCCTCCTCCCCGGTCTCCGCCTCTCCGGCAACCTCGAGACCGGGCTCGGCCTCCAGCAGGCGCGAGACGCCCGCACGAAAGAGCGTGTGCTCGTCGACGAGGAGAATCCGCGAGGTCATGCGATGCCTCCACGATGTCCGACGCTGCCGAGCACTGATGACAAAGCAGTGGCCCGGCATTCTGCGATGCATGGGATCACTATCTACCGCGGTAAGCGATACGACGGGGCACGAACGGGCAGAGCAGCAACGCGCTTGGGGACGGGCGCCGAGCAGAGTGGGACTTTGGGAGGCGAAGCGCCTACTGCCCCGAGCAGGCGCCGCCAGTGTACGCGACTGCTGCACCGGCTGCAAGCGTTATGGGGACGTGGGGGGCGGGGTCCTCGGAGGCGAGAGCCGCCTCCGAGGACCGTGTGCGTGCGCGAGTGCCTACGCCCCGTGGTGGTACACTTCCCACCCGAGGTACTTGTCGAACGCCTCCTCCAGCGCGTCGGCCACCAGGCCGGGGTTCACCGCCACGTGGTGCTCGAACCCGTTCTCGCAGATGTAAGCCAGGAGGTTCTGGAACTCGGGCACCTGGATAACGCCGTACCCGCCGAACGTGTCCACCTCTTCGTCGGTGATCACGGCCTCGCCGAGGTAGGCGCGGATGGTGCCGTACTCGTCATCCGTCGAGACCCGGCAGTAGGTCAGCGGGGTCGGCTCGATGCGCCCTGCCAGCGTGCCGTAGGTGTTCTCTACGCCAACGTCGCCGGCGATGATCGCCTGATAGTCCATCGTCGCCTTGCGGCCAAAGATGGATTGCGGCAGGTTCGAGCAGTGGAACACGACGGCCTTGTTCGGGTCGTCGCCAAAGTTGTTGTTCCAGTCCAACAGCGCCGAGGGCCGGCCGGAGGCCAGGGCCATGGCGTACATGCCGATCAGGCCGGTGATATCGGTCTCGCAGGCCGAGGGCTTGAGCTGGTCGGAGAGCATGGACATCACGGTGCAGGGCACCACGCCATAGTACTCCTCCATCGCGGTCCAGCACTGCACGGCGGTGCCGTCCAACTCATGGTCGGCGATGAAGGCATCGAACACGACGGCCAGCTTGGCCATCTTGAGCACCGCGTCGCTCGGCGTGCCGGCCGTATCCAGGTAGCCCTTGATACCCGCCAGGCGGTCCTTGACGGCGGGGTCGTCATCGGCCAGGAGCGCGGCGCGGCCAAAGACCTCCGAGAGGTCGAGGGTTTCGATCGAGATGCCGGCCCTCTCCAGGATCTTTTCCGAATAGCGCACGGTGATAAAGGCGGCGGGGCGTGCCCCGATCTGGCCAAATCGTGCCTTGCGGAGCCCGTTGACCACGCGGCACACCGCGGCAAAGCGCGCCAGGTCCTCGCGGAACGACTCGGACTCCTGATCGACTGTGTGCAGGCGAGTGAGCGAGTAGGGGATGCCGTACTGGGTGAGGTTGTTGCAGGCCGACATCTTGCCGCAGAACGAGTCGCGCCGGGTGGCGATCGACATCTTGTCCAGCTCATCGGGGAAGGCCTGGATCAGGACGGGAACGTTCAGGTCGGCCAGGCGGATGGCATCGGCGATGCCGCGCTCCTCGCCAAAGTTCGGCAAGGTCACCAGGATGCCGTCGATGTCGTCGGCGTGGGCCTTGAAGAGCGCCGCGCACTTTTTCGAGTCCTCGTAGGTGACCACCGAGCCGTACTGGGTATCCTCCGGGGTGAGGCATACGGCCCCATAGCCCTGGTCCTCGAGGACCTTGAGGATGGTCTTGCGCCCGCTCTCGGCGAGTTCGGCAGGAAAGAAGCCGCGGTTGCCGACGATCACTCCAAACGTGGTCATGGTATCCTCCTCGACATCTGAAAGGTTTCCGCATGGTGGAGCATCCGGCGCTATTATGACCAGCGGGCGGCGATCTGTCCAGCCACAGCCGCCATACCACGGCACCCATTTGGAGTGCGGCTGCTTGCTGCGGCTTTGTCCTGTGCCACTCTCGGTGGCGCCGTCGCGCACACTACGGGCCGATGCCGTGAGAAGTGAATCCCGCGTCAGCAGATCCCATGTGGCAGGGACGTGCACCAGGCAGGCAAAGACGGCCACTCCCTCGGAAGCCTCGGGACAGGCAAGAGTGGCCGAAACCAAAGCGGCAGCGAGCAGCCGCACTCCAGATGGGACGGCGCCTCAAGGGCTCTCTCCTCCGCCCGGTGTATAATGGGAGGACAGCACACACACGGGGAGGGCGCGCAATGGACGAGTGGATCACGATCGGCGGGGAGATCGGCAGGCGGCGGATCGACGTCGTCACCCGGCCCGGGTTCCCGGGGTGGAACGAGGTCTCCCGGGCGGAGATGCTCCTGGCCAAGTATGCCGAGATCGAGGAGGGCGAGCGGGTGCTCGTGCAGCCCGGTGGCCACGGCGCGCTGGGGGTGTGGCTCGCCGAAGAGACCTCGGCCGGCGAGGTCATTCTGGGCGAAACGAACGCCGTGGCCGCCGAGGCGACGGATGCCACCTGCCGCCAGAACCGCTGCGGCGAGCGGGCGCGGGTGCACGTCGGCCTGCCCGCCGACGCCGGCCCCGACCTGGACGTTGCCCTACTCCGGGCGCCCAAGGGCCGCGACCTCGCACGGCTCCTCTTCCTGGAGGCCCTCCACGCCCTGCGCCCCGGCGGGCGCATGTACCTCGCGGGCGCCAACCGCGAGGGAATCAAGAGCCTGGACAAGGACGCCACTGCGCTCTTTGGCCCGGGGCGCCTCCTGGGCTACAAGGGCGGCAACCGGGCGTTCCTCTACACCCGACCCGAGCATCCGCCCGAGCCACTCCCCGACGAGTACCTGGTCGACGGCGTGCGCCGCGACACCTGGCACGAGTACACCGTCGAGACCGGCGACGACGCCGAACCGCTGCTGATCCGCACCCGGCCGGGGGTGTTCTCCTGGCGGGCGTTGGACGCCGGCACTCGGGCGCTCCTCGAGGTGTTGCCCGTCCGCGCCACCGACCGCGTGCTGGATGTCGGCGCCGGCGCCGGCGCGAGCGGCCTCACCGCCGCCCGGCGGGCGCGCCACGGCACGCGTCACGATGGTGGACGTCGACTATGTTCGCGCACCAGTGCGCGCAGGAGAACATCCGGGCCAACGGCATCGCCAACGCCGAGGCGCTCCTGGGCGACGGCATCCGCGCGGTGGGGGCAGAGCGGTACACGCTGGTGGCCTCCAACCCGCCCTTCCACGCCGGCCAGGCCAAGAGCCTCACCGCGGCCGAGTCGTTCATCCGCGAGGCGCGGGGCGTGCTGGAGCCGGGGGGCGCCCTGGTGCTGGTGGCCAATCGCTTTTTGCCCTACGACCGGATGATGGCCCAGGCGTTCGGCCACGCCGAGACCCTGGTCGCCACCCCCCAGTACTGGGTGCTGCTGGCGCGCAAGTAGCGCCGCCCCTTACCCCAGAAGGTACAAGAACGGGGCCGTGGACCACGGATGGCAGAGCGAGTCCTTTTCGTCGCCGAGGAACGACTCCCAGGTGGTGGTGGCGCCGGCAGCCAGCATGGTGCCCCACTCCCGCTTGATCAGGTCCAGCGCCTCCTGGTGCAGCCCCGCCTTGCGCAGCGCCGGCAAAAAGTAGAAATGGAAATAGGGCGAGCAGCGGCACAGCCGGTCATAGCCCGCCAGCATCGCCCGCATCGCCCGGGTGGCCTCTTCCCCTTGGAGGACGTCCCAGTACACGGCCAGCGCGTTCGTCTGCCAGGCCGTCCCCTCCGAGAGTGCGCCGTCCCGCGCCGCGTCGTGGAACACCTCGCCATCGTAGAACGTGCTGCGAATGGCGGCCCCCAGGCGTGCGGCCTGCTCGCGGAGCGGCGCCCGCTCCGGCCGGCCCAGCTCGGCGGCCAGGTCGGCCAGGATCTGGAGAAAGCCGTAGAAAAAGAGGTTCAGCGGGCACGACGTCCCGTCCCGATCGATGCCGGGATGGGGAAAGTTGTGCCAGCCGATGCCCGGATGGTCGATAAAGTTGCGCAGGCCCCGCTGGGCATAGGCCTCATAGTCGAAATCCACCAGCCCCGCGGCGTTCGTGTGGCGATCGTACCATTCCTTCAGGCGCAGGGCCTTGGAGAGGGTCTCGGCGGGTTTGTAGTAGACGCCACGGTTCTCGCGATGGAAGCGCTGGCCGATCAGCGGGATCAGCGAATAGTCGAGGAGCGTGCTGTGGGTGCCGGGGTAGATGCAGTTGATCTGCCCGTGCTCGTTGAACGGCACGTGCAAAAAGCACTCCAGGTACCACTGCAGGTAAGCCGGCTCGCCAAACCCCTTCCAGAGGCTCTGGGCGATGAACACCCCGTCGCCCCAGTACTGGGCCTGCTCGCGGGTGGGGCAGTCGATCAGGTGCTCCTGCGCTCCCACGGCCAGGGTGTGCTGGCACATGCCAAAGATGCGCTGCATGTCCTCGTCCGGCGAGTGGAACGACTGCTTGAGGGTCAGCGGCGCGCGCTTTTCCAGGCAGCCCACCTGGGCAATGCCCACATCCTCGGTACCGCCCCGGATCACCACGTGCAGGTAGCGAAAGCCCGACCAGGAGAACGAGGCAAAGCGCTGGGCCCCGGCCCGGGTCGTGTAGCGCACCGAGTAGCGGGTGTTCTTGCGGAATATCCACGGCCGCCCGTCGCGCAGCAACTCGGCGCCGGAGATCTCGACCGCCAACCCCGCAGGCGCCTCGAGGCCGATCATATAGTGGCCGACGAGCTCCTCCCCCAGGTCAAAGGTAAAGGCGTTCGCCTCCTCGAGGGCGTCGTCGAGCGCCTCCAGGCTGAACGCCTGCCAGTCGCTCAGGAGGTGCAGCTCCTCCTCGTCGCAATAGGCCGACACGTCGCCGATGTCCTTTGCGCCGGGGCCCGGGGCGCGCCACGCCCGAAAGGCCACGGGCGCCGTGTTGTGCCGCTCGAGCATCGGGGTCACCCGGGGCGAATAGCCGCCCCAGATCTCCTCCGCATCGCGGACCGCCACGGCCGCCGGCCAGCGGGCCACGTCGCGATCGGCGAAACCCTTGTTGGCCCAACCCTGCGGCTCGCGCCGCGCGTCATAGTCCTCGCAGTA
>LSQX01254947.1_pt4 | contig 13975 bp, 11 predicted proteins | sample 654561 | NCBI WGS metagenome assembly LSQX01 (sample SAMN04489861, study PRJNA283612) | anaerobic digester metagenome | isolation source: 4 biogas reactors fed with cattle manure at either 37C or 55C with and... | place: Denmark: Kongens Lyngby | collected 2014
TTGGGTTGATAGGATTTCATATAATACTTAAAAAGATCATTGTGAAAAGAGTCATGTCCTGCAGGTACCGGGGTGTGTGTGGTAAATACGGTTGATGACCTGACCACCTCCCTGGCTTCATAAAATGTCAAACCATACTTTTCAATTATGTTGATTATCCGCTCTAATCCTATAAATGCCGAATGACCTTCATTACAGTGATATATATCAGGATTGTAGCCAAGTTTGTTAAGGGCTTTAATACCACCGATGCCCAAAAGTATCTCTTGTTTAAGCCGGTTTTCCTTATCGCCGCCATAGAGGTGGTGTGTAACATACCTGTCTTCTTCTCTGTTTTCAGGCATATCTGAATCGAGAAGGAAAAGTTTAACCGAGCCGACGTTAACTTGAAGAATATGCGCAAACATTATACGGCCGGGCAGTTCAATCTCTATTTTCATCCATTCGCCGTTTGAGTCTAAAACCGGTTGGACAGGAATTTTTGAGAAGTCCTGAAATTCATAGGTTGCCAACTGCTCTCCATGAAGATTCAGTACCTGTTTGAAATACCCGTAGCGGTATAGTAATCCAACTCCCACCAAGTTAACTTTCATGTCGCTGGCTTGTTTAAGATAGTCTCCTGCCAATACTCCCAATCCGCCTGAAAATATTTTTAAAGAATCGTGAAGCCCGTATTCCATGCTAAAGTATGCAATCTGAGGCAGCGGCAGCTCTTTTCTTTCATCAATATACCGGTTGAACTGATCAAATACTTTATGCATTTCAGAAATAAAATATTCGTCATTTTCAAGCTCCTGGAAACGTTTGTAGTTAACCTCGGCAAGCATAAAAACCGGATTGTGTTCCTTCTCTTTCCAAAGGTTTTTGTCAATATATTCAAATAGCTCTCTTCCGCTGTTATTCCAGACCCACCAAAGATTTCTTGATAACTCCCTGAGGGGGTAGAGCGAGTCGGGGAGGTGCGATTCAACTATGATTTTTTTCCAAACCGGTTGTTCTTCCTGTAAATTTCTTTTTATTTCCGGGCTCATATTAATGAATGTTGATAATTTATTTGTTAGGGTGCAAAAATACACTTTCTATTTTGGTATGGGAACTCAGGCAGGTCAATATTTTGTAAAAAGGCTTTATTTATTTTAGAAACAGTATGGTTTTTATTTTCGCGGTTTAATTCTTTTTGCTGATTTCATCAGATTTTGAAGGGCATTCAGCTCTGTTTCCAATTTTTTTATTTTTTTATCCTTATCCTGAATCAGCTGATGAAGGGCAGCAATTTCCTGTTCAACTTTTTTTACGGGTATTGCTGAATTTAATCTGATTTTAAAATCGCTCAAAATATTCATATAATTTATAAAGGCCTCATATGGTGAGTCGAAGGGATTAAAAAAGCCATGGACTTCACCATTTGAGAACATTTTTGTACACATATAGTAAAAATGGTCACTTACCTGCAGATAATTCCAGTCTTTTATAAGTTTTTCGTTATCACATACCTTCATCCGGTCGCACATGGTATATAGCTTAGTGAATGCTTCTTTTTGCATATCATTGCCTAACCAGGCAGTAAGATCGCGTTCTTCATCAGCCCAGGAGATGGGGTGGGGAACATTTACTGCGGAAACAGGTTGTATATTCCTGATTATTTCGGAAGGAGTGGCAAATTTGAGCTTATCCTCTTTTGCCACTTCAATTATAAAGTATTTTAAAAATTCGAGAATTCCGCTTTCTGCCGGCTGTATTCCTCCAAAGGTGTCATAATTCAGAAAGAGATTGATCACTTCTTCGCGGGGGTTTAGGTTGTTTATCCACTCAATAAACTTTTTTGATGTCAGGGGATATTCTGACCACGACTTATTTGAGAAACGGAAGGTGATATCATCGCTCAGTTTAAAGTTACGCATCAGCACTTTTAACCGCGGGTTGAGGGCATTTACATAAACAAAGTTCGGACTTTTCCAGCCAAGTATATGCCTTGGACCTTCGGTAACCATACCTTTGTAACCCATTTTATAAATATGAGAACCAATTTCATCAGAATATATCATTTCAGTATTCCTGAAAACTGTAGGTTTTTGTCCGAATAGCCTTAATATCAGCTCTTCATGCATTTTAACCTGGCTTTCAAATGCCCGTTTGTTTTTTAATGATGACAGGGAGTGTGACCAGGTTTCTGAAAGGAACTCAACAGAACCCGTATTGTTGAGTTTTTTAAATGAAGAGATTACCTCAGGTGCATAAATTTCAAATTGTTCCAAAGCAACTCCTGTAATGGAAAAAGCAATTTTCAATTTACCTTTTAACTGTTTTGCCATTTTCAGCAATAAGTTGTTTGCGGGGAGGTAACATTTTTCCGAAAGGTTTCTGATGATGGTTTCGTTGCTGTAATCGTCATAATAATAGTGATCGTTTCCAATATCAAAAAATCTGTAACGGCGCTGCCGCAATGGTTGGTGAATCTGAAATAGTAAACATATCGATTTCATGGCAATATCATTTTATGCTATCAGGCAATAAGACTTTCATATATTCTCATTACATTTTTTGCTGTTTTTTCCCACTTAAACTCTTTAACCTCCTTTTTACCTGCTTTTTTTAAATATTCTGACATGGATGGGTAGTTTAAAATACCGTAAATTGCATCTGCCATGGCAAATGTATCCCAGAAGTCAATTTTTATTGCATAATTAAGAATTTCAGAAACGCCTGACTGATTTGAAATAATTACAGGCACACCTGCGTGCATTGCTTCCAATGGGACTATCCCAAATGGCTCGGATACCGAAGGCATAACAAAAACATCTGTCATCATTAGCAGCTGAGTAACATTGTCACCTTTCAGGAATCCGGTAAAATGAAATTTGTCGGCCATGCCAAGTTGTGCAATTCTTGCTATCATCTCGTCCATTTTATCGCCGCTTCCTGCCATTACGAACCTTATATTATTCATTTTTTTCAGCACAAGATATGCAGCCTCGATAAAATATTCAGGACCTTTTTGCATTGTTATCCTGCCTAAAAATGTTACAACTTTATCTGTTACCCCTTTTTTCATCATTTTTTCCTGCTTTGTTGTAGGCTCAACAGCATTATGTACGGTAACCACTTTTGCCGGATCAATAAAATATTTATCTATAATAATTTGCTTAGTATAGTTACTTACCGCTATTATCTTGTCGGCCGCTTCCATACCTTCCCTTTCAATTGAATAGACTGTCGGATTAACATTGTCTCCGCTTCTGTCAAATTCGGTTGCATGGACATGTATAACTAACGGTCTGGATGAAACTTTTTTTGCTGCTCTTCCGGCCGGATAGGCAAGCCAGTCATGAGCATGAATAATATCAAATGAATAGTTGGAAGCTATTGCTTCGGCTACGATGGCATAATTTTTTATCTCTTCTATGAGTCCGGGACCGTACTTCCCGGTAAAATTGATCTTTTGATTTTCATCGGTTTTGACTACTCGTATTTTTTTATCCCTGCTATGGTGTTTTATTTTCCAGAACTCCTCTTCGCTTACATATGGAATAATTCCTGATTTAACCTGGAGATACTCAACTTCATTACCCGGTTCGTTAAAAGTTATTACTTTTGATGAAACGGGTACGGTGTTTGCTCCGATAAGCCGGATTGTTGACTGATCTTCATCACCAAAAGCTTTTGGCACAACAAACCTGACCTCTATGCCATCTATGGCTGCAAGTCCTTTTGTTAATCCGTAACATGCAGTTCCCAGACCCCCGGAAATGTGAGGTGGGAACTCCCATCCAAACATTAATACATTCATGAGGCTTAAATAAATAATTTATAAAAGTGTTATATAGCCTGTTCATATCCGGTTTAATCATATTTCAGCTTTCATCATAATCTGAATGCTTGCTTCATAGAGCTATTTTTGTTTATAACTGTGTACTAAATTATGTGCATAGACAATTGCCGCCACACTCCAGGCTTGTGAAATTGCACCTTTTGCTTTGTGTGGAGGATCACCATTGTACATTTCCGATAAAGTGCCCACGCAATGCTCGGTCATTACATCTTTAAAAGCTTCTGTCAGTTGCCCGGCATAGCCGGTTCCGCTTTGCTTATATATTTTCAGGTACGCTTCAATGAAAAATTGCATCAGCCAGGGCCATACTGCACCCTGATGTATCACAGCCTCTCTTTCTTTATGATCTCCTGTGATATCTCCAGTATAGCGGATATTGTCAGGTGCAAGTGTTCTTAATCCCATTATTGTAAGAAGTTTTTTTGTGGCAATATTGATAATCATCTTTTTTTGCTCAGTTGAAAGAGGTGAAAAGTCGAGTGAAGCAGCAATCACCATATTCGGTCGTACAGACCAGTCGGCTACACCGTTAGTTACAACATCCGCAAGGTGATGATGACTTTCATTCCAGAAAGTATCAATAAATGCTTTTCCGGTTTTTTCAGCCATATACTGCCATTTGTCAACAAATCCGGTATCTCCCGTAAGCTTCGACATTTCAAGGGCAAAGCAGATGGCATTATACCACAAAGCATTAATCTCTACCGGCATTCCTGCCCGCTCTACTGCCGGCTTCCCATTGCTCCATGAGTCCATCCAGGTTAGGGGAGTGCCATCTTTTGCAGTGGATATTAATCCGTTATCTGTCATTTTAACAGTATCCCCGGCTGAGTTTTTTATGGTCTCCAGCACTTCTTTAATTGCAGAATTGTAATTTTGCCAGGCACCTTTGGGAGATCGCTCTGTTTTAGAAAACTGCTGCACAGCCCATATAAACCATAATGAATTGTCGGCTGAGTTATACTGAGGGTGAAGTGAATTTATACTATCCGGGAAAGAGCCATTTTTTAAATATCGTGTATAGGTATTTAGCACTGCAGTGTATAAATAGTTGTCACCAATTGCTGTTGCCAATCCGGGCAATGAGATGAATGTTTGTCGTGTAATACTTTCGTACCAGGGGAACCCTGCTATTATGTCTGTTTCATTTTTCTTTTGAACGATGAATTCATTTGCTGCCTGTCTGAGAGAAGATATAAAGGTAAGCCGGTGGTGGCGCTTATTTCGCTCTTTGGTAAATCTTTGCTTTAACGAGTATGGATTAACCTCTTCCGTGCCTGCTGAAAAAATTATTGATTCACCCGGTGCGACATACAACTCAAAATATCCCGGGACATACAGATCTTCAAGATAGTCATAACCTCTGCTGAGCTCTTTTTGATACTCTATATCGTAATACCAGTAAGGTACGGGAATAAATTCATTTGATTTATTGAACTGCATGAACAACTGTGGATAACCTTCATACAGAGCGGTGCTGATTCCATTTTTGACAGCATTAAATTTATTGTTAACAAAAAGATTTGCTTTACTGAGGTTGTGAATATTCCGGAAAGCCAGAAATGGTCTGAACCTTAGCATAATTGGCTCCGGTGCTTCTTTAAGGGTATAACGTATCAGCAGAAGTTCTTTTTTTTCCATTAATACTCTTTCCATTGTGAGCACAACACTTCCTATTCCGTAAGAAAATTTTGTTACATTTCCAAAATCAATATCCCTTATATATTTATGCCCTTTAGGGTTATATATACCCCCTTTGTAACGGTGAATTCCAAGATTGAATTCCTCTTCATTCTGAACAACGGATAGATCGAGGGATGAGAGTAAAAGGTGCTTTTCGCCATTGAAGTTATTGATCGGACAGATAAGCAATCCATGATATTTTCTTGTGTTGCAGCCATTTAGAGTAGTACTCATATATGCCCCGGGCATATTTGACTTTAACACCTCGCGGTTAAGCGAATATTCAAGGTTTATTAACTGTTCCTTATCGAATTTCAGATAACTCATAGTCTGTTTTTTACTTCCCCAAGCTGTTCAGAAAAATAGTTTGCTTCAATTTCCAAGTTAAGATACGGAAATTTTTCCTGAACCTCTTTTATATGTTGCATACTTTGATTTAAAAATGCAAGATGTTCGTTGGTATATTTATTAAAAGGCCTATGATTCAGGGCATAACTGATTTTTTCAATTTGTTGGGAAATTGTTATGCTTTCATCATTGATAAAAGAATCCCGAAAAATCTCCCAGATATGATTGATTGCAGATTTGGAGAGATGGATCATATCTTCCTCGTAGAAACGGTAATCCCGAAGTTCATCCATTACAATTTCGTAAGAGGGGAAATAGTGACATTTCTCATTTTCAAATTTTTTTATTATCTGATCAACTGCCAGCAGCAGAGTTGCTTTGCTACGCTGGTTTTCAACAGCACCATCCTGCCGGTGGCGAATCGGGCTTACCGTAAAAACAGTTCTCAGATTAGGGTTAATTTGCCATATTTCAGTTAAAAGATTTTGATAATCATCGACTATTTCTGTAGGGGTCAGGCGAAATCTTCTGAACTCTTTGCCCGGTATTTTATGGCAGTTTGATACTGTCATGCCGGTTAGTCTGTATTCATATACCATTGCCGTTCCAAAGGTTATGAAGAGGAAGTCGGCTTTTTTCAGGAACTCCCGTGAAAAAGCCATTCTGTTATTTATTTTTTTCAGTGTTAATTTTAAATCGGGCGATGAAAACCTGCTGTGATGATAGAAGCTGTGCCAAAGCCCATTTTGAAATATGAGGTCATCCGGCGTAAATATCTTATTTTTGATCAGCAATCTGAGTCCGTTTGCCACAGAAACGGGATTATAAATTATTCCAAACGGATTAATATCTGCAGGGAACTTAAGCCCTTCCATCTTACTTCCTATATGTTCCGTAAAGCATGAGCCTGTAAACATCCATCGGTTTTGATATCCATATTTTTCACCAAATAAGGGAATGTTAACTTTGGTATGAAATTTACAGTCCATTATATAACTTTTTGAAATTTTATTTTTTTAAGTATGATGGCAGTTCTTGCAGGCAGGTATAGTCTCAGAAAATGCTGACTTGATATCTTTCCGGCAGGAAGAGTGTAATATGACAGCTCTTCGTCGATCCGGTCATAGCCACCGAATCTTCCTGAATCTGTGTTCAGTACTATTTTATATTTTCCCGGATTAAGTGGTATTCCATAATCGGTAAATGATTCTACAGGATTAAAGTTAAATACAAACAGGAATATATCCCGGTTATATGCCACTACTTTGTCGGCTTTATTTTCAAATATCAAAGTTACAGTAGGAAAATCAAGAAGCCTGCTATTGCCTGTAAACCTGATCATTTCCCGGTCAAAGTCATATAGCCAGTGATACCTTAGCTCCGGGTCATCTGCTATACTCCATATTCTTCTGCAGTGTTTAAATGACCAGTTGTTTCCTTCACGTGGAAAATCAATCCATTCGGGATGGCCGAACTCATTTCCCATAAAATTCAGATATGCTCCTCCGGCAGTTGTAGCAGTAATGAGCCTTATCATTTTATGCAAAGCAATGCCCCTGTCAACTATCAGGTTTGATTGGTCTTTACGCATACTGTAATACATCTCTTTGTCGATCAGTCTGAAGATGATTGTTTTATCACCCACAAGGGCCTGATCGTGAGATTCTGCATAGCTGACTGTTTTTTCATCTGACCGTTTTGAAGTGAGGCTGTAAAAAATTTCACCAACATCCCACTCTTCGTCCTTTTTTTCTTTAATAAGTTTAATCCAGTAATCGGGTATACCCATTGCCATGCGGTAGTCAAAACCTAATCCTCCAAAGCTGCACGGGGTAGCTAAACCGGGCATGCCACTCATATCCTCGGCAATGGAAACAGACTGTTTTTTAGTCTGTTTTATCAGTTTATTGGCCAGAATAAGGTATGTAACTGCTTCATTATCGACATTATTGTTAAAATAGTCTTCATAACCGGTAAAGGCTTTTCCTAACCCGTGGTCATAATATAGCATACTTGTAACACCGTCAAACCTGAATCCGTCGAATTGAAACTCTTCAAGCCAGTATTTAATATTGGAGAGTAAAAAGTGTAAAACTTCATTTTTGCCGTAATTGAAACAGTATGAATCCCATGCAGGATGCTCCCCTCTACCTCCTTCATGAAAAAACTGAAACCTGGTTCCGTCATATTTGCCAAGACCTTCCACTTCATTTTTTACTGCATGCGAATGAACAATATCCATTATAACTGCCAGTCCCATACCATGAGCATCATCTATAAGTTTTTTAAGATCACAGGGGGTTCCAAACCGGGAGGAAGGAGCAAAAAAGTTGGAAACGTGATATCCGAAGCTGCCATAATAAGGATGCTCCGGTATTGCCATCAGTTGTACTGTATTATACCCGTTGGCTTTAATTCTGGGTAACATTTTTTCCCTGAATTCATCGTAAGTGTGAACTCTTTCCTCTTCGCCTGCCATACCTATGTGGGCTTCATATATGAGAGGGGGGTCATTTGCCGGGTGAAAATTCCTGTTTTTCCATTGGTAGGGCTTTTCAGGCATCCAGACGGAGGCATTGCAAATTTTACTTTCCGGGTCCTGAATAACATAACGCGCCCATGCGGGCACTCTTTTGCCAAAATCAACAGCCCAGTGCATTGAAAGAGAGTAGAGATCTCCATGCCGCAGGTCATTTGGTTTCAGTTTAAGTTCCCATATTCCGTTGTGTAATGGGGCGAAAGAGTAGTATTTATCTTTTTCCCAGTTGTTAAATGTTCCTGTAAGATAAACAGATAAAGCATTAGGTGCCCATTCACGTATTACCCAGCCTGATTCTGTTTTATGCAGTCCAAAATAGAGGTGACCGCTGGCAAAATCATAAAGGGTCTCCTTTTTGCCGGTTAACTCCTTCTCTTTATCGAGACCGGCTTTTACCCTTTCATTAATCTGATTGGTATACGGACTAAGCCAGGGGTCATCTTTTACGATACGGGGTATATTGGCCATATAATTTTTTAATAAAGAATATTTATATCATAAAGATAGGAAAACCATATCAATGAAACCTTTTATTATACTAAAGTGTCAATTTTTGTTTTTGAAAACACTTTTTATGGAAAAGGTTTTTTACCGCTACATTAAAAACTCCAGGTTCTTTTTTATTCCTTCAAATCCTCTTCTTTGAAGGGCTGATCTGTTAAAGATTTCTTCAAATCTTTTTTTATCAAGATTAATCCAATCTTTGAAAGACATCATCAACATTCCGGGATCCGGATTAAATCCGGGTTCATTGTGTGGCTCGGCTTTATTATTCCAGGGGCAAATATCCTGACAGATGTCACATCCGAACAGCCGGTTTGCAAGTTTTCCCCTAAAGCTTTCTTCCGGGCCCTTTTTGCGTTCAATGGTCTGGTAAGCTATACATTTTCCGGCATCCACAACTCTGTCGGTTATGATAGCTTTTGTCGGGCATGCATCAATACATAATGTGCAAGATCCGCAATAATCTTTAACCTGCTCAGTTTTATCGTAAGGCAGCTCCAGGTCAACCAAAAGCTCTCCTATAAAGATATAACTTCCGTAACGTTTAGAGATAAGGTTACTGTTTTTTCCAATCCAGCCAATTCCTGCTTTCCGTGCCCATGCTCTTTCAAGGATCGGGGCAGAGTCTGTAAATGCTCTGCCGTTGCAAGGAGCAATCTTGCTTTGTATAAAATAGAGGAGTTTGTTTAATTTTTCTTTAATAACAATGTGATAATCGGCACCAAAAGCATATTTTGAAACTATTGGTGCATCGGGCTCTTTTTGACGTTTTTTTGTGAAGTAGTTTTGAATTACCAAAATGATAGATTTTGTATTATTCAGCAGCTTACGCGGATCAACTCTTTTATCTTTGTTCCCGGCCATATATCTCATTTCTCCGTTGAATCCTTTGCTGAGCCAGCTGTTTAAATGATCCCGATCCTCTTTCAGCAATGCTGCCGGCATTATTACACACTCCTGGAATCCAAGAGACAGTGCCTCTCTTTTTATCAGATCACTTATACTATCGGGCTGTTTCATATCTCTCCCGGAACTTTAAAAACCGATCATTTATGTTATGTCAGAAGAAACCCAGTTCCAGCCTTGCTTCTTCACTCATCATTGATTTATCCCACGGTGGATCAAATGTCAGGTCAACATTAACATCTTTGATCCCTTCAACGGATCTGGCTGCTGATGTTACATCATCAAGCAGGACATCTATCAGCGGGCAGCCCGGGGATGTAAGTGTCATAATTATATTAACGTTATTGTTTTCATCAACATCAACGTTATAAATCAACCCCAGATCATAAATATTTACAGGTATTTCCGGGTCGTAGACCTCTTTGAGTTTTACAATTATTTCATCAATTTTTTTATCCATAACCGGTACACTTTTTAGTTATCTGCTTTACTATAGGCAACAGCATAGAGCTTAATTTGTTTCACCATCGCCAGCAGTCCGTTTGACCTTGTTGGAGACAGGTGACGGCTTAGCCCTATGTCTTCAATAAAATGAAGGTCATTTTCTAAAATCTCTTTCGGATAACGTCCTGACACTACCCTTAAAAGAAGAGCAATAAGACCTTTTACAATCAGTGCATCGCTTTCTCCTTTATAATATATTTTACCATTTTTCTTTTCTGCAACGAGCCATACTCTTGACTGGCATCCTTTGATAAGATACTGATCCGTTTTATATTCAGGATCCAATTTTTCAAGCCCGTTACCCAGATCTATCAGGTAGCTGTACTTATCCATCCAGTCTTCATAGAGTGAAAACTCTTCAGCTATATCTTTTTGGATTTCATCAATACTCATTGTTTTCGTGTTATTTAAAGACACAAATGTCGGAATTTTTCAGATGCACGCAAATAAATGAAACTCAATTTCCACATATTAAAAAAATTATTTTTCAGTTACTTGAATTTTTTGAGCAACAATACTTATATAAAAAAGCTGGAAACTGTGATATATCATTATTGGAAGCAGCCAGATACCGGCGGCGGCAGCATTTCCGAAGAGAACACTTGCAAAAACTGAACCGTGGACAAGCGATTTTTTGGTTCCTGCAAATTGTAAAGTGATTCTGTCTTCGCGTGAAAATCTTAGGATTTTTGCCAGAAGAGCGGTAAATTTCATTACTGTGAAAAATAATATCAGTACCGCAGCCGACAATCCGGCTAAGGTTGTCCAGCTTACCGAGGTGAAGATCCCTGCTTTGAATGATTTGCTAAATGATTCATAAACTATTAACAGGATTATTATCTTATCGAAAGCAGCAAATTTATAAATATGCCTGTCGGTCCACCTTGCTAAAAATTTATGGAGAATGAGGCCGGCAACAACCGGCAGAATAATTTGGGTTACTAACTGAATGAGAATATGTGAGAAATCCGGATCGATCGATTGTGTTGAGAGAAAGAGCCCCATCCAGAAAGGGGTCATTATAATACCTATAATACCGGAGATGCTGGCATTAAATATTGCTCCCGGAATATTTCCACCGGCTATTGAGACCATAACTACCGAAGATGATACTGTTGAGGGGAGTGCTGCCAAAAAAAACATCCCCATCCAGAATACTTCAATGCCGGTATTTTTCAAAAGAGGATAAAAAGGCAAAATAAGCATAGGGAAGACCACGAATGTTGTAATTTGAACAGACAGATGCATTTTCCAGTTTCGTATATCTGCCTTTAGCTTTGCCGGATCAAGTTTTAGTCCGTAAAATAAAAAGATCAGGGTTACCCCGATATCAATAATGAAGCTGAGATTAAAAGTGGATTTTGTCATGCCAATACCCGGTTTAATCCATGCTGCAACTATCATAATGAAGAGACAGGCAATAAACCAGTCGGGGAGATATTTCTTTATTTTTTTAAACTGAGCTTCAGCTCTCATATATTTAATTTTGTTCGGCTGGCATTAATTGATCCATTTTCAGATATCAAATATCACTGAAGTATATCTACGGCCTTTTTGAGGGCATCTATGAATTTGTCTATATCATCATAGGTATTGTAAATTCCAAATGACACTCTTACGGTTCCGGGAATATTGTAATATTTCATCAACGGGTCTGCACAATGGTGCCCGCTGCGAACCGCAATGCCTGATTTGTCTAACAGCATACCCAAATCGTAAGGATGGGTGCCTTTTATTAAAAAAGATATTACACCTGATTTTTCAGGGGATCGTCCGTAAATATTTAGCCCGCTGATTGACTTCATCTTATCTGTTGCATAACTTAACAGTTTATTTTCCCATTTGGCAATATTATCTAACCCGATCTCTGTCAGAAGATCAACTGCACTGCCAAATGAGATGACCCCGGTAATATTTGGAGTACCTGCTTCAAATTTATAAGGAATCTCGCTGAAAGTAGTTTTTTTGAAAGTGACTTCTGAGATCATCTCTCCGCCGCCCTGGTAGGGTGGCATCTGATTTAGCCACTCTTTTTTACCGTAAAGTACGCCAACCCCGTTAGGTCCGTACATTTTATGTGCGGAAAAAGTAAAAAAGTCGGCATCCAGATACTGAATATCAACAGGCAGATGCTGAACTGCCTGTGCACCGTCTATCAGAACAGGAACTCCATTGTCATGAGCAATTTTAACTATTTCCCTGACAGGATTGATTGTCCCTAAAACATTGGAAACATGAGTTACTGCAATAATTTTGGTCTTTTTGCTTATTAACTTTTTAAGCTCTTCGATTTGGAGTTCTCCGGTTTCATTTATCGGGAGCTTAACAATTTCAGCTCCTTTCCTGATGGAAAGCAACTGCCACGGAACAATATTAGAGTGATGTTCCATTTCTGAGACAATAATTTCATCTCCTTGTTTCACAAAGTGTTCTCCAAAAGATGTTGCAACCAAGTTAATACTTTCAGTGGTTCCTTTAGTGAAAATTATCTCATCTCTTGATGAAGCATTTATGAAACTGCGCACTTTATCTCTGACACTTTCAAATTCAGAAGTAGCTTTTTCTGCCATATAGTGCGAAGCTCTGTGGATATTGCCATAATAGTCGTTGTGCACTTTTTCGCAGGCCATTAACACCTGCAGGGGTTTTTGTGTAGATGCTGCATTGTCGAGATAGACAAAAGGTTTATTATAAACTTTCCGGCGTAATACGGGGAAGAAGTTTCGGATATTATCAATATCGAAATGCATGGTTATAAAACTTTTTCAGTATATTTTAACATTCACAATTATATGCACACTCATGGCACCTTGCAACTTCTCCTTTTAATCTTTTTTCTACCAGTTCGTTAATCCGGTTTCTTAAAGGAGTTACTTTGATTTGCTGTATAACTTCGTGGGCGAAAGCATTCATAAGCATAAGGCGGGCTTCTTTTTCTTCAATGCCTCTCGTGCGAATATAAAAAAGCGCCTCTTCATTGATTTGTCCGACTGTTGCGCCATGGCTGCATTTAACATCATCGGCATCAATAATAAGCTGCGGTTTAGCCTGCATAGTTGCCTTATCGGAAAGAAGGAGATTGTTGCTTCTTTGAAATGCATTGGTTTTTTGTGCATCACGCATAACATGAATACGCCCTGAGAATGCTCCGGTAGAACTATCATCCAGCACTGTTTTATAGATCTGATTACTTTGACAATGAGGCTTGGCATGTATAACCTTTGTAAAATTATCAATATGCTGATTTCTGTCAATAAAAGCTATACCATATAAGTTAGCTGAAGCATTTTCGCCATCCAGCACAACTTTCAGGTTGTTCCTGATTAATCCTCCATGAAGGGAGGAGTTTAAGGTTGTAACCATAGAATTTTGTTGTTGACGGATAAACACAGAGTTAAGGCTCACGGTGTTGTTATGCTGGTTTTGAAGTGCATAATATTCTAAAGATGCATTTTGTTCTACGAATATTTCCGTTACCGAATTGTTGAGATAGCTATTCAGGTTAAGAGTGTGATCGCAGCTTATTATTTTTACGTCAGCTCCCTCTTCAACATAGATGAAGTTGCGTTGTGTAACAAAAGCATTTTTATCTGACTGTAAAAAGTTAATAATCTGGATAGGTTTTTTCAGAATACTCTTTTTTGGCACATAAAGAAAATATC
>LSQX01257737.1_pt1 | contig 13975 bp, 13 predicted proteins | sample 654561 | NCBI WGS metagenome assembly LSQX01 (sample SAMN04489861, study PRJNA283612) | anaerobic digester metagenome | isolation source: 4 biogas reactors fed with cattle manure at either 37C or 55C with and... | place: Denmark: Kongens Lyngby | collected 2014
GCCAAAGTGGCGAAAAGATATTCGATGATATATAGATCTTTAAAGTTAAAGAAGTTATAAAAATAAAAGACAGCTAAAGCTGCGGCACCAATAAGCTCTAGCGCTACAATGAACAAAGCGCGAATTTTCATTTTTCTTAGTTCTTTTGTCATATTTACCTCGGCTGACTTTAATTATATCAAATTACTACTAGTAAAAAAGAACAAAGTATCATAAGACTAATCTTGACTTGAAAAGTATAAAGCCCCACCGCATTTAATGCGATAGTGGCTTATTCGCAGGCAAGGGCATAAGAAAAGAGCTCCGGTTGGGAGCCCTTTAAGTTCTTAGTCGACTACGTAAGGGAGAAGCGCCATAAAGCGGGCGTTCTTGATCGCTTTTGCAAGTTCTCTTTGATATCTAGCTGCCGTGCCGGTTGAGCGGCGAGGCGAGATTTTGCCATTAGGCGTAATGAATCTTTGCAGAAGCTCTACATCTTTGTAATCGATGTGTGTAATTTTATTTTTTGTAAAATAGCAAACCTTTTTGCGAGGTCTAACTTTTTTGTAACCCATTGTTTGTCCTTTCTAGAATGGTAGGTCGTCATCAACTATGTTGATAGCGTCCAAATTTTTACTATCATCTGCTGGTTGTTCATCAGCTGCATATCCTGCTTCCTCAGAGCGAACTTCGCCTTTAGGTTCTAGGAATTGAACTGAATCGCAAATGACTTCGAGTATTGTGGCTTTGGTTCCATCGCGACGATCGTATGTTCTTTGATTAAGGCGACCTTCAACACCAACCAATGATCCTTTGCGGGTATATTTTGCGGTGTTATCAGCGGATGCGCCCCAAACGGTGCATGGAATGAAGCTGGCGGTCTTTTGACCATCAGGTCCTTTCATGCGATTATCGACGGCGATAGTGAAGGATGCGACAGCTGTTTCGTTTGCTGTCCTGCGGAGTTCTGGATCGCGTGTCAAACGTCCAACTAAAACAACTCTGTTAATCATCAATAAGTCCTCCTTGCCTAGTCTGCGTCAACTGTAATTAGATGGCGAAGCACATTGGCATCAATTCTGGCTAAGCGACCGAATTCGAGCAAGGCTGGTTCATCCGCTGTCACTTTAATGACAACATAATAGCCCTTCGTTAAATCGTTGATCGGATAGGCAAAATCTCTTAATCCCCATTCCTTAACATCGGAAACCACAGCACCTTTGTCAGTTAAGATGGCGTGGAGTTTGGAGATCTCATCTTGGCGAGCGGCCTCTTCGAGGTCAGCTTTCAAGATGTACATGATTTCGTACTTTTTCATTAGTACACCTCCCTTTTGGTCATTCGGCTGCCATTTACTAGCAGCTGAGAGCGTGCGAAGAAATATCGCACAACAATAATATTATATACTATAACTAAAGTAAAGTATTTGTGCGCACGGATGAAGGTGCGACAAAAAATGAAACGACAGCGACTGGGTTATATCGCTTTGCTGAATGGTTTTCCTCCCTGTTTATATATAAGTGGGAAAAAGCTTACTTGTCTCTCATGCAAGGGAATAAAATTACTTCGCGAATTGAGGTCTGATTAGCCATTAACATGATAATGCGATCAATGCCCATGCCAATCCCACCAGCGGGAGGCATGCCATATTCAAGAGCTTCTAAGAAGTCAGTATCCATCTCGTTGGCTTCTTCATCACCAAGAGCTTTAGCTTTCAGCTGTTCGACGAATCTTTCTTTTTGATCGATAGGGTCATTTAGTTCCGTATAGGCATTCGCAAATTCTGTAGCGTTAATAAAAAGTTCAAATCGTTCGACAAATCGTGGATCAGGGCTTTTCTTTGTCAAGGGTGATATTTCGATTGGATATGAGTGGACAAATGTCGGCTGTATTAAATCAGCTTCGCAATATTTATCAAAAAATTCATTAATAATGTGTCCGACACCAGTCATATGCTTCTCAACATGAATATCATGTTGCTTCGCAAGTTTGACTGCTTCTTCAAAAGAAATATTTTGATTAAAATCAATGCCCGTTTTTTCCTTAACTAAATCGACCATTGATACCCACCTAAACGGTGAACCTAAATCGATAATTTTGTCGCCCCAAGGAACTTGCGTTGTTCCCAATACCTTTTGAGCTGTTTCTCTTAGAACATTTTCGGCGAGATGACGCATATCTTCGAGATCACCAAAGGCTTGATATAATTCAACCGTCGTGAATTCTGGATTGTGTTTTGTGTCCATCCCTTCATTTCGGAAAAGACGACCTATTTCATAGACGCGTTCAATTCCGCCAACCATTAGTTTTTTTAATGGGAGTTCGGTGGCAATCCGTAAATAGAAGTCCTTATCAAGCGCATTATGGTGAGTGACAAAGGGGCGAGCATTAGCGCCTCCTAAAATTGGAGACAAAACGCTTGTTTCCACCTCGACAAATCCTTGGCTATCAAAATAATTTTGCATTGCCCGAATAATCCGCGGTCTAAGCAAAGCGATACGCCGAGAATCATCATTGACAATTAAGTCAACATAACGATGGCGATATCTTTCTTCAACATCGGTTAAACCATGAAATTTTTCGGGAAGAGGACGCAGAGCCTTCGTCAGATGTGTGTATTCCTCAACGCGCACGGTAATCTCGCCAGTCCGAGTGAGCATGATGCGACCAGCCAAGCCAACAATATCACCTAAATCGGCAAGACGGAAAACATCGTATGATTTCTCACCGACGACATCAATGCCGATATAGCCTTGAATCGAACCACTTCGATCTTTAATGTTAACAAAGGATGCTTTGCCCATTCTACGAATGGCCATAATCCTTCCGGCAACTTTAACACGGAGGTTAAGGGCTTCTAATTCTTCATTATTCTTGCCTTTAACAAGTTCGATTACATCTATAGCATCATGACTTTTTTCATATTTTTGACCAAAGGGATCAACGCCGAGTTCGCGATATTTTTCTAACTTCTCACGTCTAACTTGTTCTTGGTCGGTTAAGGTCTCATCAATCATAACAATTTCCTCTTTTGCTTATATAAGCATATCATTAACATTCTCTTTTTCAAAACGAACAATGCATTACTTGATTTGCTTTAAAATAGCTTCCAAGTCCGCACGTGTCTTTAAGTTTGTCGTCAATTCGCTTTTAATAGGTTTCATACCCGCAAATCCGCTGAAAAAACGCGGTGCAATTCCCCGTAAAATCATCATGGCTTGCTTCTCGCCCTTTTCTTCAATCAGCAAATCACTATATCGAAGAAGGTATTCTTTTTGATCAGCAAGAGAAGTATTTTTCAACAACTTTCCAGAAGAAAAATATTCATCAATTTGGCGAATTAAAAAGGGATTTCCAACCGCTCCCCTGGCGACCATAACTGCATCGGCGCCAGTTATTGATTGTGCTTCAATGGCGTCTTCTAGGCTAAATATGTCGCCGCTAATAATGAGAGGGATTTTCATCTTTTGTTTAAGTCCGCGAAGGATTTGCCAATCTGCTTTACCCGAATACATTTGCTCAGACGTTCTTGCGTGAATGGTTATCGCCACAACTCCTGCTTGTTCTAAGTTTTCGATAACTTCAAGATAGTTGATATTCTTTGCATTCCATCCAAGACGAATTTTAGCTGTAACTGGCTTTGAAGAAAAAGCGACGATTTGCGATACGTACTCTTTTAATTTCTGTGGCTTTTTTAACCAGGCGGAACCAGCACCTGTTTTTGTTACTTTAGGAACCGGACAGCCGAAATTCAAATCAAGGAAATCATAGGAAATACCGGCTTTTTGAATAATTTCGATGGCTTTCTGCGTGTTTTCTATTTTGCTTCCGAACAGTTGGATTCCGACTGGGCGATCACTGTTTTTATTGGGGAGATAGCTAAAAGTATTTTGGTTTCCGTAAAATAAACCGCAGTCACTGACCATCTCAGTAAAGCTCAGCCCAACGCCAAATGGCTTTAAAAAGAGACGATAAGCTTGTGAGGTAATGCCAGCCATTGGGCCCAAAACAACGTGGGACTTAATTTCTAAATCGCCAATCTTCCACATATTGAAAAAAGGAAGGTTGCCCTTCCTATTTATCTTCTCCTTTTTCCGTCGGCGTTGCGTCAGCAACAGGCGCCGGTTCAACGCTTGGTTCTTCTTTTGGAAGAGAACGATTTTTTAAGAGATATTCAATTTCTTCAGCCGTGATTGTTTCTCTTTCAAGAAGCGTTTCGGCAATCAAAATAACATCATCTTTATGCTCATTAATAACGGCTTTTGCGGTTGTGTGAGCATCAGCAATAATGTGACGAACTTCGGTATCAATTTCGAAAGCAATCTGCGTTGAGAAATTTTTCTGAGTTGAAGTGTAGTCTCTTCCTAAGAACACAGAACCCGAATCCTTTTCATATTGAATTGGTCCGAGTGAGCTCATACCGTATTCTGTAACCATAAGACGAGCGATTCGCGTAGCGACTTCGATATCGTTATGTGCTCCCGTTGATATATCATCGAAAAAGATTTCTTCGGCCGAGCGTCCGCCGAGGTAGCCAATAATACGAGCTTCGAGCTCTTTCTTGGTTAATAAGAAGCGATCTTCTTCAGGAGTCATCATGACGTGGCCGCCTGTTCTGCCCCGCGGAATAATAGTAATCTTTTGCACTTTATCGGAATGTTTTAAATTAAGTCCAATAATTGCGTGCCCAGCTTCATGATAGGCAATCGAACGACGTTCGTGAGAATTAAGGGCTCGCGAACTTTTTGCTGGACCAGCAATACGGCGATCAATAGCCTCATCAATTTCCTTAAGCGTGACTTTGTCTTTGCCACCACGAACAGCAAGAATAGCTGCTTCGTTTAAAATATTAGCAATATCAGCTCCGGAGAAACCAACCGTCCGTCTCGCTAGTTGGGCATAGTCAATTGTCTCATCGATAATTTTGCCGCGAGCATGAACTTTAAATATTTCTTCACGACCTTTACGATCAGGTAGATTAACAGTTATTTGCCGATCAAAACGACCAGCTCTTAATAAAGCGGGGTCAAGAACGTCTTCACGGTTAGTGGCTGCGATAACAATAATACCTGAATTATCAGCAAATCCATCCATTTCAACTAATAGTTGGTTAAGTGTTTGTTCGCGTTCATCGTTACCGCCACCGAGTCCAGCACCTCTTTGCCGACCAACAGCATCAAGTTCATCGATGAATACTAAGCACGGCGCTGTTTGTTTGGCCTTGCGAAACATATCGCGAACACGACCGGCTCCCACGCCGACAAACATCTCGACAAAATCAGAACCAGAAATCGAGTAGAAAGGAACACCGGCTTCTCCTGCTACCGCCTTGGCTAATAAAGTTTTGCCAGTTCCTGGAGGACCAACTAGCAAGACGCCTTTTGGTAATTTCGCACCAAATTTAGCGAACTTGCGAGGTTCTTTGAGATACTGGACTATCTCAACCATTTCGGCTTTTTCCTCATCGCACCCAGCCACATCGCTGAAGCGAACCTTGGTGCTATCTTCGCGACGTGCACGTGAACGATTGAAGTCCATCGCTTTTGAATTTGCGCTATTAACTGAGGTGTTCAATCTTGAAAAGAAGAAGAGTGAAACGACAACAACCCCTCCTAACAATAAAATTGTTGGTCCCCAGTTTTGCCACCAACTAACCTCAAAGGCGTCGGTGTCGACAAAATATGCTTCTTTATGTTTAAAAGTCGCTGACTCAGGAAGAGCAAGATACTCTTGAATTTCAGCTTTAAATTGTGCCGCATAGCTTGGCTTTAAGACGGGAACGCCATCCTCAATAACTTCGTATGGTTCTTTAAACATTTCGTTGGGAATCGTAACTTCAAATGAGCCCTCAGCGTTTTTGGTTTCATCATAATAAATACCAGTAACTTTTGTTGTTTGATATCCTGAGCTGCTCGTTGCCACTCTAATCGAATAATCTCTTAGATTTGTGTCGAGGTCGTTTCTAACACTGGGGTCGGGGTCTCCCGATAAATACCATACTTCGGGTTTGGCTTGCATCGATATAATGAGCCAGACAAAAGCGAAAATGGCAACCGCCATAAGTAAGTAGGGTAGGATGTAACCGAATATTGATTTTCTTGGTTTTGCTTCGTTCATAAGACCTCCTGAAGTGAAATTTGATTAGATTAATTTATTAAATGTCCAAAAAAAGATGATTAACCACAAGTAGATTAAATTATAAACAAACGTAACTGCATTTCATAACAAAATAACTAAATATTTTGACGTGACTAAACATCGATGGTCCCTCCACGCCAGTCAAGGTAGTTAAACTACCTTAATAACAAACTTTGACTTTTTGTTATCAATGAAATTTTTCCGATACCTTGGGACATATATTATTGTCCCAGTCTTATTGATAACAACCGGCCACGAGGCGCGAAGTCTCATCGGCATTTTCCAGTCAATAAAAAGTCTTCTTATCTCGCACAAATTGCCTCCCACCAAGTAACGATCCTTCGGTCGAGAGTTTCGAATTGTAAGTGGGTAGTCGTCTTCTGCTATATTGCGATCTTGAGCGCCTTTAGAAAAATCAATTTCGAAGTACTCGTTTGATAAGATTCCTGGTTTATCCAATATAAATTCATAGTTTTTAATTCTACTCTGCTCAGACAACACTAAAGTGTCATATTCTTTTAAAAGACTGAAGCCGATACCAAGCGGAATGTCGATATTTGGCTTTTTAGATTGGCACATTTCTCTTATTTCTTTAAGTTGGCTGTTACTCAAAGGAGTGAATTTTTGACTTTGTTTAACTAACTGTATAATTGCCTCATTAAATTGTGCCTCATTGTATGTGAGAAGTTCGGGAATGGATAATGATTTATTGTCGGAAACGATTTTCTTTGCAAGTTGTTTATGTTTAGTCAAAATCTCATTATTACCCCGAATTTCTTCGAGAATTTGATATCGTTCTATCTCGGTCAATTTCGCGACAATCTGCAATCTAATTTTGTTGCGTAAATACTTGGTTTCAAAGTTGCTGACATCAATTGAAAAGGGGACAAAGTTTTCGTGACAATAATCGAGAAGATCTTGTTTGGAATATGATAATAATGGCCGAACAATCGTCATTTTTTTCATCGAAATGACTGGTTCAATGCCATAATAATCAACACGACTTCTCCGTTGTTTTTGTATTAAATACGTCTCGATTAGGTCATCTTGTTGATGAGCGACAAAAAGCGCTTTTGCGCTATGCTTGCGATACATGTCGGCAAAAAATGTATATCGCAACTCCCGAGCCCATGATTGGAAGTTACCTCGAGAATTTTTCGGCGCTTCAAATCTTTCAAATACTAGGTTATGTTCTACACAAAAATTACGTAATGATTGTTCTTCAAGGTCGCTGATATTGCGCTTATGATAATTGACATGACAAACGACAATTTTCAATGTCTCTTTCATCAATAGATGAAGAAGGGCCATAGAATCCGGTCCGTATGAACACGCCACCAAATATGTTGCGTCGTCTTGAATCGGATAATTGATTTTCATTTCAAGACCTCCTTTCAGTCATACTTTCTTGATATAAGACCTCATACATTTCTTCGGCTTGAATTACATCGGCATGTTCTAATAAAAGTAATACTTTGACTCCGATAATGTTTCGTCCCAGTTTTAACTCGAGCTCATCACCAATTTTTATTTCCGTTGAAGGTTTTGCGACACGTCCGTTAACAAAAATACTGCCCCCATCTGCAACTTCCTTGGCGACACTACGTCTTTTTATTAATCGCGACACCTTCAAATAACGATCTAATCTCATATTTCTATTTTACAACCCCTTATGTGTTTTAACACTGTCATTATATAGCTCGGTAATTATCATTAGGACTTCTTCTAAGCCATTTAGCCATTCGCCTGTCTTTCGCATTCGGATTTTAAGCGTTCTTTGAATATACGAAACTTTAACTTTGGTTAGGTATGGGGTGATTCTTTCAAAAAGACTATTGCCAATTCCGTTAATCGAAGAGAAGTCCCGCGAAAGTTCGATGATTATTTCGTCGTTAAGTTCAGTGATGCCGGAAAAAGATTTTCCATTGGAAAGTAAATCGATTCTCTTTTGGCGAATAAGCGTATCTACTTCACGAGGAATTCTTCCATAAATATCCCTCATTCGTTCAGTCACTTTTTTCAAAGCGTTAATCGTCTTTGCTGACTCGATATCTTGATAAAGTTCAATCTTATCCTTTTTTTCGGCATAGTTTGCAGGAATATAGGCCTCAATATTAAATAGATGTGCGGCCTTTGCTTCCTCAATGGGTTGCCCCGTCTTTTTCTCTTCAATAGCTTCCGAAAGCATTTTTAAGTACAAATCGATGCCGACTGAGTCAATGAAGCCTGCTTGTTCAGGCCCAAGAATATCACCCGCGCCACGAATCATTAAGTCACGCTGTGCAATTTTGTAGCCACTTCCTAGTTCAGTAAAATCTTGAATTGCCTTTAACCGCTTAAGAGCCTTTTCATTAATCGCCTTGTACTCACGATAAAAAAGATAAGCATAGGCGATTCTGCTACCGCGCCCAACACGGCCTTTAATTTGATATAACTGCGACAATCCAAAGTGATCAGCATCTTCGATGATGATTAAGTTTGCGTTGGCGATATCTATGCCGTTTTCAATTATCGAAGTTGCCACAAGAATATTTAAGTTACCAGAATAGAAGTTCATCATAACATCTTCGATTTCATCGCGATCCATTTGACCGTGAACAACCCCAATTTTTGCATTAACAATTTTGCGTTGAATACGATTGGCGGTTTGATAGATCGTTGACACTTTGTTATGGACATAAAAAACTTGTCCATCGCGAGCGAGTTCTCTTTCGATAAGTTCCTTAACAACGTCTTCTCGATACTGCATAACATATGTTTGAATCGGCATCCGATTAATCGGAGCTGTATTAATTTGTGATAGTTGGCGAATACCCAATAAGGATATTTGTAGCGTCCGCGGAATCGGAGTAGCGCTCAAAGTTAAAACATCGACATTTGTTTTTAATTCTTTAATACGTTCTTTTTGCTCAACCCCAAACCGTTGCTCTTCATCAACAACCAACAAACCTAAATCCTTAAAAATAATATCCTTGGACAACAATCGGTGTGTGCCAATAACGAGATCGACTTCACCTTTGCCTACCAACTCGGCAAAATACTTTTGTTTTGAATCAGGAATAAGTCGAGAAAACACTGCAATTCTCACTCCAAAATTCGAAAAACGTTCGATGGCACGCTCGTAGTGCTGGCGAGCTAAAAGAGTGGTCGGACACAAAATAGCGACCTGTTTTCCATTAGCTATCGCCTTAAAAGCTGCGCGGAAAGCGACTTCGGTTTTGCCGAATCCAACGTCTCCGCATAGTAGTCGATCCATGACTTCAGGTTTTTCCATGTCGCTTTTAATTTCGTCAAGCGCTTCTTTCTGGTCGGCTGTTAATTCAAAGGGGAATTCTTCCTCGAACATTCTTTGAATTTCTTCATCTTTTTGAAACATAAAACCCGGCGTTTGAATTCGTTCTTTGTATAAGGCGACAAGTCTGTCCGCAAGTTCATTAACACGGTTTCTAATTCGTGATTTTGTTTTTTCCCATTCGGTTCCGCCTAAGCGATTTAACTTAGGGGCGGCACCTTCCTTGCCAGCGTATTTTCTAATAAGCCGGAATTGAGATAAGGGAACATATAAAGCATCAGTACCCGCATAGGCGATGTGTAAGAAATCTCTTTTGTGTTCATCAATTTCAAGTGTGATAATGTCAATAAACTGGCCGATACCGTTATACTCGTGAACGACATAATCTCCACTTTCTAATTCGTCAAAGGATTTCAAAATAGTCGATTCTTTAAAACGACTCATGAATCGTGATCGATGTGTTTTATATCCTAATAATTCCTTACTTGAAAGATAGCATATTTTTTCGTCAACTAACTCAAATCCCTCATTTATATCATAGAGGGTGATTCCCAGTTTTCCTTTAGGAAGATCTAACGCTTCAATGATATCATAATGCATGTTTCCGTCTTTTAAGATGCTAGTCGCTGTTTCTAGTTGCTGTTTGTTAGCTAGGGCAAGGATGACTTTTTCGTTCGTCGCCAAGTATGATTGAACGGTCGGAACAATACTGACATAAGAGGTGCTTGAAGATAATATCGGCCGCACTTTAAACTCAATATCGTTTGCGTTTTCGACGTACTTTTTACTGAAAAGAGCTTTTCTTTTGCCTTTAAAAATATCGTTCCATTTTTGGAAAATCTCAAGATGGGATATTATCTTCCCTGCAGACGACAATTCTTCAAGAAACATCTGTGCTTCATTTTGAAGCAGTTCCTGTGACGCCATTAAGGCATCTTTATTAACCGCAAAAACGAGTTCGAATTCAGCATAATCTAAAATTGAGAAATGCTCTCTTTGCGCATAGCCATAGTATTTATAATTTCGAGGGTGGATTTGTTGTGACTTGATTCGATCAAAGTCTTCTTTAGTAATCTCGAACAAACTATCTTTGTCTTCTGCGGTCAACATCGTCGCATCTTTCTTCATCTGCTCCTGTAGACCAATTTCTAGTCTTCCGACTTCTTCACTTGTGAAGAGGACATCGTTTGCTGGGGTAATTCTAATTTCTTTAATATCCTCATCTGATGTTTGTGTAGCAATATCAAAAAAGCGAATGGATTCGATTTCATCACCGAAAAATTCAATTCTAACTGGACGAAGATAATTAACGCTGAAAATATCAAGAATATCGCCACGTGATGCAAATTGCATGCTCTGATCGATTTTGCCAACGCGAGAATATCCGCCTTGAGATAGTTTTTCTCGTATCGAGATGAGATCGACTTCTTGTCCGACTTTAAGGGAGAAGCTCAGGTTCTCAAATATTTCTGGTGAAGGCAAAAATCTCATCAGTGATGACATGTGCGCAACAAGAATCTTTCCCTTATTCTTACCAAGTTCACCCATGACATATAGTCTCTGTGCCATCAATTCTTTGGATGAAGTTATTGTTTCTGCCCGCAATAAATCATCATTGGGGAAAAGCAAAACATTATCATCTCCTAGAAAACTTCCAAGTAGATCGTATATGTTTTGGGCATTGTATAAATTCGAGGTAATTATCGCGTAATTAGCTGGCTTTTTGCGAAAAAGAGCGGCAAATAGCAGGGAAACGCCAATCGTGTCATCAACGACAAAAGTCCCTCTTTTTTCAAGGAGGGAGGTGACGGCGTTAGTTTTCTCAATTCTTTTTAAAAGTTCGCTCAGAGTATTCTCCTTAGTTATATTTTGCCATAGAAGACGTAAAGCCGTTTCGCAAATAATCCTTGAGAGCCTCGGTCGATTCTCCAACAGCAATATCAATTAACTTAGCCTGTTCTTTGGTGGGCTTTCCAAGGACATAATCCATACCGTTAAATTCTGGTTCACCAATCCCGATTCTCAGTCTTTTGATATCTTCAGTCTTTAAGACCTCAATAATATTTTGAATGCCGTTATGCCCACCACTTGATCCAGAAGGGCGAAGTCTAATTCTCCCTGGTTCAAGCGCCATATCATCATAGATGATAAGTACATCATCGATAGCAATGTTGAAATAAGCTTTTATTTCTTGAACGGCAGTTCCGGATAAATTCATATAAGTTGTTGGTTTAAACAAAATAACGGGTTCGCCAAAAATAGTCTCTTTAGCGTATAAACCATTAAAGGCAACCTTATCAATACTAAAACCAAGCGAGTCAGCTAACGAATCAATAACGCGATAGCCAAGATTATGTCTTGTCTTCTCGTATTTCTTTCCGGGGTTACCTAATCCAACGATTAATTTCATATGTTTGTTCCTACTCAAATTATTATATCAAGCCACTTTGCCGATAACATGCAAAAATACTTTGTTTATACCCTCCAAAGTCTAAATGATGTAATATTTATCTTGTTAATATGAAAAAGGGATTGAAAGAAAAAGGATTAGATCTCGCCAAAGGTTTAGCCATTGGTGTCTCGTTTATTATTCCAGGAATCAGTGGAGGAACGATGGCTGTCATTCTTGGTATTTATGATAAAATCATAAATTCTGTTAATCTTTTAACGAAAAAATTCATTGAGGCTTTTAAGGTTCTGCTTCCAATTGGTTTAGGAGCGGTTTTGGCAATTCTAATCTGCTGGTATCCGTTTAAATTAGCTTTTGAACACATCATGATTGTAATGGTTAGTTTATTTGCTGGTTTCATTGTTGGTGGTATGCCGGGGATATTTGACGAAGTAAAAGGTCAAAAAATTAAACCAATCTATATTGTTGTATGTATTCTTGCGATTGTTCTATCAGCGGGTCTCGGCTTTCTCTCCGTCAGTCTTGAACTTAATGTTCAATCCTTATATGTTTCCCGACCTTGGTGGCTTTTTATTTTGGTTATCTTAGCTGGAATTATCTCTGCCTTTGCTCTAGTTGTGCCTGGCGTATCGGGTTCAATGATTATGATGGTTTTAGGTTTTTATACTCCAACTCTCAACTTGATCGACAACTTCTTGTCGTGGACAAATGTCGGTAGCGCAATTTCAATTCTTGCTTGCCTGGCTGTCGGCGTTATTTCAGGTGTTTTTATTGCTTCAAAAATTATGGCTTTATTGTTGCGACGTTTTCGTAATGGAACGTTCTTTGCGATTATTGGTATCATTATTGGCTCTTTAATCGCCATTTATTATAACTTTGAAATATATGAATACTACGTGACTGTTGGCTTTAGATGGTGGGAAATTTTATTAAGTGGTGTCGCTTTGGTGATTGGCATCGCAATCTCATATATGTTTGTCCGCTTTGGACGTAAAGATAAATTATCTTTGGAGGATAGCAAATAATGAACGCACTATTCTTAGCGGCGATTGAAGGACTTGATAATGCTGGGCGCTTTTGGGCTATGGGCGATTGGGAAATGGCGTTTCTTCTGTGGCTAAACAGTTTACACGGAACCTTTATCGACTACGTCTTTCTTATTATCACTTTTTTGGGCGACAAGGGAATCGTTTGGATTGCCTCAGGCGTCATCATGCTCTTTTTTAAAAAAACACGCCGTATGGGCATCTATGTTATCGCAACCTACGCCGTGATTGGTGGCACCAATAATTATATTATTAAACTCTTATCGGATCGGTCACGCCCATTTTATAATAATACGATAGCCGTCTATGAAGACGCGCAAAGACTTCAAGATTTCGCTGTGAACATCTTTTATGGTGATGGTGTATTTCTTGGTTTTGCAAAAATCCCAGATGACACATCGTTTTTCTCTGGACACACCGTGGCTTCAATTGCTTGTGCAATGATGATGTTTTTACACAATAAAAAATTTGGTATACCCGCTCTCGTTCTCGCTTCAATTATCGCCTTTTCGCGTTTGTGGCTCGGTGTCCACTGGCCGACCGATGTTATCTTTGGAATCATTTTTGCGATTGGCGCAGCGGTTGGCTTATATTATCTTCTCCGCTTCCTCGAACCAAAGGTTATTAACTTTGTCACTAAATTATTCAATAAAGAGAAAAAAACGGAAGCTAATCCCGAATAACAACTACAATTAGAGCACTATGTGCTCTTTTTTATTGCTCTTCTTTTTAAGTAAAAGATATTGAAAACCGTTTATAACGGGCATATACTTTTGTATTGACAACTCTGTCAACGAAAGAATGTATGCCGAAAACACCTGAACAAAATCAACAAATAAAAGATGAACGACGCGCGAACATTTTAAATACTGCTTTGCGTCTTTTCGCTTTATATGGTTACGACTCGATTGTCATTAATGATATAACTCGCGAAGCAAATTGTTCACACGGCCTTTTTTATCATTATTTTAAAAATAAAGTTGATCTATTTTTAGAGTTAATGAAGATTGCTGAAGAGAGAGCTTTTCGAAAACGACGCGAGGAACAATCGCTTAATAAAATGCCGGCAATTGACGCCATACGCACCATCGTTTCTCATATGATCGATGA
>LSQX01297685.1_pt1 | contig 13975 bp, 13 predicted proteins | sample 654561 | NCBI WGS metagenome assembly LSQX01 (sample SAMN04489861, study PRJNA283612) | anaerobic digester metagenome | isolation source: 4 biogas reactors fed with cattle manure at either 37C or 55C with and... | place: Denmark: Kongens Lyngby | collected 2014
TGCTGATGCACAAGCGGGAGATCATGCGCCTTTACGGCCTGATCAAGCAGCAAGGCCGTACGCTGGTACCCACCCGGCTTTATTTCAGCCGCGGCCGGGTCAAAGTCGAGATCGGGCTGGCCCGCGGTAAAAAGAGCTTCGACAAGCGGGAAAGTGAAGCGAAAAAACAAGCCGACCGGGCCATCGAGCGCCGCCTCAAAGACCAGGGCCGCTATGCTTGACCCAGGATGGTGTTGATGGTGCTGAAAGGAGGCCTTGCCATGCGCCAAGCCTTGCTGGCCTCCAGTCTTTTCGGACAGAACAGTCTGGCTTTGGCCTGGAACGGTTTGTTCTACCTGCCGCTGCTGGTTTCACCGGAACAGTCACCGCTGCTTTACCAGCTGCTCATCATGAGCGCGTCATTACTGGGCGGCAGCTGTGTTTTCTTTTTCTGCCGCTTCTATTACCGGGATATCAACCATACAGCCACCCGGCCGCTGGCGCTGGCGCTTTGGGCCATGACGATGCTGACAACTTTTTTCGTGCACCAGGCAGATAGCTGGACCGGGCTGGCGCTCCTGCTTATCTCGTTGCTGGCTGTGCTTTATTTCCGCCCGATCATCAGGGGCAGGGGCGACCTGGCGTTCATCATCTGGGCGATCTTGTCCGGTCTGCTCATCGCCATAGGACTTGCCGTCCCGGTGCTGCTGTGTAACTTCCTGGTCTGCCTGGGCGGTTACCTGCTTGTGCACCGCCGCCTGGCCCGGACCGCCTACCACTTTATCATCAGCTGTGACCAGACGGCCTGGCCGCAGTTGAGCCCGCTGCTGGCCGAACTGGAGACCCGCCAGGTGGAACGCCGCCAGGACGGCAGCCAGCTGAACCTCATCTATGATGTCAGCCTGCAGGAAGCCAACCTGGACCTGGTTGAACGCGTATCGGCTGTAGCAGGGGTCAAGAAGGCCCTGATCGTAGCGGTCAGCCGCACAGCCAGACCTGTACGTGACGGTCAATCGGACGACCGCGACAAGCAAGGCAGCTGATCCCGCGTCCCTGAAACCTGGCAAAAGAAAACACAATCTGGTATAACCATGTCTAGTGACAACACTATTGGGGAGGAAATGACATGATACTGACCGATCTTACCCATCTGGAACAATATGCCGCACTGGGGCCAGCCATTGCCCGAGGTCTTTGCTGGCTTGCGGAAACAAAACTTTCAGAACTGGAACCCGGTCGTCATGAGATCGATGGCGACAGGCTTTACTGCAACTGCTTCATCTATGAAACCCGCACCTCGAAACCATTGTATGAGGCACATCGGGACTATATCGACATTCAGGTGGTCGTATCCGGCCACGAGCGCATGGGTTATGCTCCGCTGGACCATCTCAATGAAACGCAGCCCTATGCCAAAGAAGGCGACTGCGTTCTGGGACATATTCAAGACGTCCACACAACATTTATGAATGCGCCTGCCGGAACAGTAGCCATCTTTTTTCCGGAAGACGCCCACGCGCCGGGTCTCGCTTTTGAGATAAGCACGCCGGTTAAAAAGTGCGTAATCAAGGTGCGTATTCAGGATTAAAGGTGGTACCCCATGATCGTGACAGACCTGAGAACGTTTACCGTGGACTGTTACCGCACAAACTGGGTCTTTGTAAAAATTGATACGGACGAAGGCTTGTCAGGTGTCGGAGAAGCCACACTGGAATACAAAGAAAAGGCTTTGGAGGGCGCACTCGAACATATCCGCGCCTACTTGGTCGGTAAGAACCCGTTTGAAATAGAAAAGCACTACCACGACATCTATCGTGATGCCTATTGGCGTGGCGGCGCTGTCCTCATGTCTGCCCTCTCCGCCGTTGAGATGGCGCTGTGGGATATACTGGGCAAGCACCTGAATGTTCCGGTTTATCAATTGCTGGGCGGCAAGGTGCGCGATCGTGTCCGGATTTATGCCAATGGCTGGTTTGCCGGCGCCAGGACCCCGGAGCAGTTCGGGGAAAAGGCCAGGGAGGCTGTGGCCCGGGGCGTGACGGCCCTGAAGTGGGATCCTTTCGGGAAAAGCTATATGGATATGAGCATCGCTGAACGGGATACAGCGCTGCAAGGCGTGGCCATGGTTCGCGAAGCTGTTGGCAATCAGGTTGATCTGCTGATTGAAGGCCACGGCCGGTTCAATGTGACGACCGCTGTTAAAATTGCCAGGGAACTTGAACCCTTCAAGCCATTGTTTTTCGAAGAACCAACCCCGCCGGATAATCTTGATGCTTTAAAGGCCGTACATGATCAATCGCCGGTTGCCATCGCTGCCGGTGAGCGGCTGTATACGCGGACATCGTTCAAAGACCTGCTGAACATGCACGCCGCTGATTATATTCAACCAGATGTCAGCCACGCCGGCGGCATGATGGAAATGAAGAAAATCGCTGCCATGGCGGAAGCGCACTACATACCCTTTGCGCCGCATAACCCCAGCGGTCCGGTGGCTAACGCCGCCACGCTGCAGCTGGCTGCCTGCTGTCCGAATTTCTGCATTCTGGAGATCATGTATCGTGATGTGGCATGGCGTCGTGACATCACCAATGAAGAACTCACTTATGAAGATGGCTCTATCTTGATTCCGGACAAACCTGGTCTGGGTATAGAAATTGACGAGGAAGCCTGCCTTGCGCATCCGTATCAGGCACACACCTTGCGTCACTACTCCGGGGCACTGACGGATATTCGCCCGGCAAAGACCATCTTTTATTTTTAAACAGCCTGCGTCAACACGCTGATGGAAAGAAATGAGACGATCGATATGAAAAGAGCGATGCTTGTCACGGGAGGAACGTCGGGAACAGGCTTGGCGATTGCAGAAAGATTCGCCAGAGAAGGTTATGATGTTTTCATCACCAGCCGCAGCAGGGAACGCGCGGAAAAAGCGGCTGCCGGCCTCTCGGAACAATTCGGTTTATTGGCCAGGGGATTCGAGCTGGATATCCGTAACGAGCAGCGCGTGATTGATCTCTTCAATGAGATCGACGGGCTGGGGCGCATGGTTGAGACGGTTGTGCTCAATTCGGCGGACATGGGTTTCGGCAGCGACCCGGCCAAAGGAATGGATTTGTTTACCGTCTCTGTGGATGCGTTCCAGCGGGTGTTCGAAACCAATCTGGTCTGGAACTTCACCATTGTCCGGCAGGCCGCCCTGCGCATGAAGGATCAGCATAAAGGCGCGCTTGTTTTCATCAGCTCCAACACCGCTTATCGGGCCATTCCCAACCGAACGGCCTACTGCGCCTCCAAAGGCGGCATCAATGCCTTGTCGCGGGCGCTTGCTGTTGATTTGGGGCCCTATGGCATCCGCTCCAATGTTGTTTTGCCGGGTACGATAAAAACAGCACGCTGGGAGGAAATGGGAACCCGCCAGATTGTCAACGGCAGTCTTACGCCAATCGGAGACATATCTGATTTTGAGGACATTGCCAATGCTGCCTGGTATTTGGGAAGCGATGAATCAAAAAATGTCACGGGTGCGGAGATCACCATTGACGGCGGCATGAGCTGCCAGTTGTACCCGCAGCTTTTGAACACCCTGAAACGCAAAGTCCAGGACATGTAGAATGAAACGCAATCTGGAACCGTAACAGCAAAACTGGGCAGCCAGGCCTGCACTGTGCTACAATACAGGCATATCAGCTTGATGCCGGGTCGGGTTTGCTGTATCGCAGCGCTGCCGGACCGGCACAGAAGCGGAGGACATGCTTATGAAAATACTGGCTCATCTGCTGGCTTGCATTGCCGCTATTTTTCTCATGGAGGTTCTGCTGCCGGATTTTGTCCAATATCAATCTTATCTGGCGGTGGTGGCTGCCGGTGTTTTGCTCTGGCTGGTCAACAGCCTGGTCCGTCCGGTGGTTAAACTGCTCACGCTGCCACTGACCATGGTTACACTGGGCTTGTTCAGCCTGGTGGTCAACACCCTGATGGTGCTGCTGGTGGACCTTCTGGTTCCGTCGATTTCCGTAAACGGCTTCTGGGCAGCCCTGCTTCTGGCGCTGCTGGTATCCGTACTGCATATGTTGCTGGTCAAGCTGTTCCGGGAAGACCGCTAGTCAGAAAGGATCCTGTATGCAACGACATCAACAGGTACTGCTCGCACCCCTGACCCGACAGACCCTGCACTTTTTAGCACGTGTTGTTCAAGCGGCGGAGCTTTGACCATGGCCCGCTGCATCGTTCAGGCCTTGCTGCGGCGCGGTCCGGCCAGAGAACACAACAGCGATAATTTGTATCTTGGCGACGCCTGGGTGCCGTTTGGCCAAAGGGCGTCTTTTTCACGTGCTTTGGCCACCGAAGAAGCCGTCCAGCTTTATGCTGTAGCCGGCGGTATTGGCGGATCCGGCTGCGACGACCTGGCCGCAGAAACGGCCCTGGCGGTTCTGGCCAGACACGGCCAGCAACTTAAGGCGGGCAGAGGCGGCTTCGATCTTGCTGCATTTGCCTGGGCTTTTGCCGAAGAAGCCAATGCGCTCATCTACCGCCTGCTGGAACCGAATCTAGGCCTGCAAGCAGGCACAACCCTGGCTGTCTTGCTGCTGATCGGCGGCCAGGCCTGTACGATCGGCATCGGCAACAGTACGGTTTTCCTGCTGCGGGCCGGCCGCCTCCAAGACCTTTCACGTGAAGAAGGTGCTTCTAACGGTCCCGGGCCCAGCCCCGCTTTCCTGGGCTTGCATGACCGGCAGCAGCTGGCCAGGGCGATCAGAATCAAGCAGATTGCCCTGCAGACCGGCGACCGGTTTCTGCTGGCCACCAACGGAGTCACCGACCTGCTTGCCCCGACCGACCTGAAAGCTGTTTTGACTGCTCCCGGTATCTTTGTACGGCAACTGGACAAACTGTGGCAGCAAATCGAACAGACTGGTTCGGCGGATAACCTGGCCACGATCCATCTGCGTGTGCTTAGTCTGGAGGAAACAGCGGCCAAGCCGCACAACCGCCGCTTGCTTCGCCGCAGGGTTTCCGCACCAACCGGACCACGCCTGTCCGGACAGGAGATGCTGCGCGCTGAACTGGCCGGCAGCCGCTGGTTCTGGTGGCTGCTTTACGGACTGGCGCTTGTCCTGGCTGCCCTGGCGGCCGGCAAGCTGTTCCGCCTGTTGCAGCCCTGGCTGAAACGTATCATCGCTTCCTTTTAGGCAGGACATCCATCTTCTTCTGCCGTTACACCACGGGCCATCCACGTCGGATTTCTGCAGGAATGTCACAGCCTGTCTATTTTTTATCCCGCATTTGCTAATTATTTGTGAATAGACGCTGAAATCCACTGTGTGCGTTGAATTTGTTGTTATATTATCTCATTCAGCGTGTTAAAATAAGCAAAGATAAGATAATGACGATGGTGCGAGGAGTAAGACGCATGACGAAGCTGCTGCTGATTATTGACTACCAGAATGATTTTGTTGCTGAGACAGGTGCGCTGACCGCCGGCAAACCGGCCCAGGATATCGAAAAAGCCCTGGTCAGCCGTATCCGCACCTATATCAGGAATGATCATGATGTTCTCTGCACCCTTGATACCCACCAGGAGGCCGGTTGGCGCGATGAACAGCCGGAAAGCAAGCGGTTTCCCCTGCATTGTGTCGAAGGAAGCACCGGTTGGCAGCTTTACGGCAAGCTGCTGGACCTGGATCTGGAAACACTGACCAAATCCACTTATATGCTGGACCATACCGACATGGACTGGCTCGTCCGCCAGTATGATACCATCGAGCTGGCCGGTGTCGCCACCGAGATCTGCGTGCTGCAGAACGCGATCGGCTTATATAATCATGCAGCCAGCCTAAGACTTAAAGTCAAGTTCATTGTATCGCGCAACTGCGTGGCCGGCCTGGATCCGGACGCAGCCGGTTTCGCCCTCGACTATATGAAAAACACCCTCGGATTTACGCTGCGCTAACTTAATTTATGGGGATAGACTGATGATCAGGGCAGTCGGCGCCATCAGGGCCTGGCTGCTTTTTCTTTGATTTCTGCAACCTCTTTTTTCCTGGAAGGAATCACCGAGACCCACTTGACTTTGCTGATCAGGACGATCATGATCACCATATTTGTATAGTTGGAAAACAGATTGCCCCAGAAGACGGCCTCATAACCAAGATATTTTTCAGTTACCAGGATGAAGACATAGCGCAGCAGCCAGACACGCATCAGGCTGATCACCACGATGATCCGCGTTTGGCCCAGCCCGACCAAGGCCCCCTGCAGCACCATGCTGACCCCAAAACCCACGACGGCATAGAGATAGATGTTGAGCGCACTGTTGGCCACATCCAGCACCTCCTGCTGCCGGGTAAACAGGATGGTCAGGCGTGGGGTCAGCGGCACAATCAAGGCGATCATAACCAGCGCGGTGATTGCGCTGATCAGACTACCGGCCAGACAGGCCTTGCGCGCGCGCCGTTCATTGCCGGCACCGACGTTCATGCTGACCAGTGTTGTCACAGCCGTGCCAAAGGAAGAAGGCAAAAGGAAACAGAGGTTGGAGACGTTGCTGGCGATACCTGTTCCGTTCAGGACAATAGCGCCGTATTTTTGCACCTCGTTGTTGATCAGATAAAAGCCCATATTCAGGATCAGGCTGGATATGATCGAGGGCAGGCCGACCTGCGCCAGCTCTCTGAGAATCGGCTTGCTGAAGCGAAACCCCTTCAGCAGCAGGCGGTCTTCACCGGCTTTGATGAACAGTTCATAGTACATCCACACACAGATTAGAACCTGGGCAGTAAGGGTGGAAAGCACAGCTCCGACAAGCCCCATACGCAAAACACCGATATACAGGGCGTTTAAGACAATTTTTAGCACCATCAGGATGAGTATGCGGATAAAGGCGTCTTCCGGCCGGCCATTGGCGTTTTTGATCGCGTTGTATACAGCACCTGTGAAAGAGAAGGGCAGGATCAGGGCGTTCAGCGCAAGACAGATAAAGACGGCGTCAGCGATTTCCGGATTGACGTGGGCGGAGATCGGGTAAGCGGCACCGATCACAAGTGGTATCAGGATCAAGCCGGAGATAAAGGCCACGACGGTCAGCTGGGTTGCTACGGCCTTGGCATCGTTGCTGTCGCCTTTGCCGACCGCCTGGCCGATGATGGCCATGCCGGCGACACTGAGCCCTTGGGCGATGGCGTTAAACATGCCGATGATCGGTGCGCTGTAATGGATGGCGCTGGCGGCGACCGTGCCCACAATGTTGTTGATAAAAAGACCGTCAATAATGGGGATGACAGCCTGAACCAGTCCCATCATCAGTGCCGGTATCGACAGCATCAGAATCGTCGATGGAATAGAGCTGTGTAAAATCAAAGCCCGTCTCTGGGCTGTACTTTGTTTTAAAAAACGCATGGCCTCCACAATTTGCTTCGACGTTTCCGTTTTTTTCTGTTCTTCGGCTGATTATATCGTTAACAGTTGCCCGGAGCAATGCTTTGCTCTTGCCGAAACAATTTTTTTTCGCTATGATAAAAGAACAATTGTTTGTTATCGAGGTGATTTTATGGCGCGCAAAGTTTCCGTCCGCGTCCTGGCGGAATTTGATGAACAGGGACGGCTGCTGCCACGGTCGATCACCTGGGAAGATGGACGGCGCTTTGCCATCGACCGGGTGCTCGATGTGCGCCAGGCCGCGTCGCTCAAGGTGGGCGGCAGCGGTCTGCGCTACACCTGCCGTATTGCAGGGCAGGTGGTCTACCTTTTCTGTGATGACAACCGTTGGTTTATGGAAGGGCGCTGATCTGACGGACGGAAAATAGTGGTGCCTGTTGCTTCTTTCTTTGCTTAATGTGTTAAAATAAAGCAATCAGTCAGGGTATGCTGATAGCATCGGGAAGAGCGGCCGGAACAAACCCGGGATCGGGATTTGTCAGCCGCAGGGCAAGCAGGGGATCAGCAGCATGTCTCGAAAAACAGCAGGAAAAAGCCGTGAACCGGGCTCAAGCACAAATCCGGATGCTGCCGCGACATCGATCAGGCAGTCTTTGCAGCGCAAGCAAAGAAAAATTATCGCCAGCCTGGCCGTATACCTCATTCTGGGCTTACTCTGGATTTTTTTAAGTGACCAGTTTCTCTTTATCTTTTGGCAGGATGCCGCGACGCTGCGGGTACTCAGTGTGCTTAAAGGAACGCTTTTTGTCCTCTTCAGCAGCCTTCCCTTCTACCTCATGCTGCGCCAGCGCCATGCTTTCTGGCAAGGTGCGTACAACGAGCTGGACGCCCGTGAGTCCCAGGCCTTCCGCCAGGCCTACCTGGACGCGCTGACGCGGCTGCCCAACCGTGCCTATCTGGAGGAAGCTTTCCGCAAGCATGTCCTGCAGGCACAGGACCATGCCCGGAAAGCGGCGGTGATCTATTTTGACATCGATGAACTGCGCGAAGTCAATGAGCTGTGCGGCTATGCGGCAGGCGACCAGCTGCTGCGCATGACAGCCGCCTACCTGAAAAGCAGCGTTCGGCCGGAGAATCTGGTTGTCCGGCTGGCTTTCGATGAGTTTGTCATTCTGGTCGCCCCCCTGAGCGGAACAGACGAGGCGGTGACCGCGGAACTGAATGCCTATGTCGAGCGGGTCTGGCAGCAGTACCAGCAGCAGTGGCGTTTCAAGGACCACAGCTTCTACCTGACCGCCTCGATCGGCGCCGCGCTTTATCCGGAGCACGGGCACGACCTCATGTCTCTGCTGCACAACGCGGAAACCGCCATGCTCACCTGCAAACAGGCCAATAAGAATGATTACTGCCTCTATTCCAGCCAGATCCAATTGCAAACCGGACGCCGCACCGAGCAACTGACCCTCATGCGCAAAGCGCTCAGCGAAGATCAGTTCAGGCTGTACTACCAGCCGCAGTTTGATCTGAAAAGCGGTGAGCTGAGGGGACTGGAAGCGCTGATCCGCTGGCAGCATCCCCAGCGCGGCCTGGTCTCTCCAGGCCAGTTTATCCCCCTGGCTGAAGCGTCCGGTCTGATCGTTTCCATCAACGACTGGGTGATCCGGGCCGTCAGCCGCCAGAAGAAAGCCTGGCTTGAAGAGCAGATCTGCCCGGGTGTCATCGCCATCAACGTATCCAGCCGCCGCTTTTGCGAAAGCAACCTGGAGGCGCAGCTGTTACCGATCCTGGACGGCAGTCAGGGCCTTTGCCAGGGCTTGCTGGAAGTAGAGATCACGGAGACGGCGATGCTGGAGGACCCGGAAGAAGCGATCCAGATCATGGGCCGCCTGCGGGACAAAGGCATCACCTTCTCCCTGGATGACTTCGGCAGCGGCTACGCTTCGCTCAATTACCTGCGCCGCCTGCCGCTGGACTGCGTCAAGATCGAAAGGCAGTTTGTCCAGTCCATGCTGATCAATAAAAACGATGCCCTGATCATCCGTTCCATCATCGACCTGGCACATAATTTGGGCCTCATTGTGATCGCTGAAGGCGTGGAAACCGCAGAGCAACTGAATCATCTGTGTACACTGGGCTGTGACGTTGGCCAGGGCTACCACCTGGGCATGCCACTGCCGGCAGAAGCGATCACCGATCTGCTGCGGGAGAAAAAGCTTGTGCTGCAACCTGCACGCAATACGGATAGCCCGACAAACACTGAAAGGTAGATGACCCCTATGGAGAGCATCCTCATCACCGCCGCCCGGGACTGGATCACACAAGGTGCGCCGGCTACCTGGCCTTGCACACACTTGCACGAAGAAGGCCTTGACGGCTTGTTTTTTGCCGGCGAGCCTTATCAGGGCCGGCCAACCCGCGTCTTTGCCTGGCTGGGTTTGCCGCAAGGTGCTTCAGCCGGTCAACGCGTACCCGGCGTCGTGCTCATCCACGGAGGAGGGGGGACGGCGTTTGCCCGCTGGGTACGCTGGTGGAACGCCCGCGGCTATGCCGCGATTGCCATGGACACCTGCGGTGCCATGCCTTTTCCGGACACCGGCATCGTGGGTTCCGCGGACTGGCCCCGCCACAGCTATTCCGGACCCCCCGGCTGGGGTGGTTTCAACCAGATGGACCAGCCGCTGCAGGATCAATGGGCCTACCATGCCGCCGCAGCGGTCGTCAAAGCCCATTCACTGCTGTCTGCCCAACCTGAAGTCGATCCGGACCGCATCGGCGTGACAGGTATCTCCTGGGGCGGTTTCCTGACTTGCTTGACAGCCGGTATCGACAGCCGCTTTCGCTGTGCCGCGCCGGTTTACGGCTGCGGCTTTGTCAGTGAAACAAGCATCTGGACGGAAAACGGCTCCTTTTCCGGTATAACCGCGAGCCAGTTTCGGGACTGGCAGACACACTGGGATCCGGCTGCCGTGCTGCCCCAGGCAAAAATGCCCATGCTCTGGCTGAATGGCAGCAATGATTTCGCCTATTGGCCGCCGATCTGGCAAAAATCAGCGTTAACCGCCGGCGGTCCGCGTCAGCTGTGTCTGAAAGTACGCTGGCCGCATGGCCATATACCCGCGGCTGAAGAAAACACGGAGATTGTTCGTTTCTTCCAGGCGCATTTGCTGGATGGCCGGCCGCTGCTGACCCTGAGCCCGCTGCAGGCCGACGGCCGCCTGATCCGTGTCTGTTACCACGCCGACCGGCCGCCGCTCTGTGCCAGCCTGGTCGTGACACGGGATGAAGGGCCGTGGCCGGAGCGCCAGTGGCATCAGCTGCCTGCCGAACTTCTGAGCGGTGAAGCGGCTGCACAGGCGGTGCTGCCTGACGGGACAACGGCGGCCTACCTGTCGCTGCTTTCAGAAGACTGGTTTTACACGACATCCGACCTGTTTCTGCCCGCGACCTCCTGAATGCTGCTGCCGGCTGGCTGCGCTATGCTGAAGCTGTCAAACGAAACCCACCGGCAGGGAAGACGGCAGGCTGGAAAAAAACGGATGCGTGTGCCATATCGTCAATGGAGGCGAATCATGCCAACAGATAATCCGGATATCGGTGCAGTTCGCGAGATACTGCGCGGAAAAACCATCCACATCACCCCCTATATGCATGCGGACTGGGCCTGGCATCACCGGCGGGTCTGGCATGAGGCCCGCTATGCGGCATCGATCGCCGACAGCCTCGACTTGACAGAGCAGTATCCGGAATACCGTTTTGAAGATATGGTGTCTATTGCTGACAAAAGCGATTTCTGGACAGAACTGCAAAATCAGGCTCTGGCCTACCGGCTCCCGCCGCTGCAGACCAGGCCTGTACGTCATTTGCCGGAGAGCAGGCCGCTGCCTTTATCCGGAAGCCTTCTTTCAGTTGATGCCCTGAACATGCAGATCTCAGCAGCCTTTCTGGACGGGCCGGATCTGCTGGTGCGGCTGTGGGAGAGCAGCGGCCGGCAAACCGACTGCTGTTTGCAGCTGCCGGTCCCGCTTACCGCTGTGACAGCAGAGAATTTTATCGGAGAACCTGATCCGCAGGTACCTATTGAGCTGCATAACGACCAGGTCAGGGTGCGTGTAAGGGCCTGGGCGATGGTTACCCTGCGCTGCCGCCCGGCAGACGCGGATGTCGGCTTAACGGCAGAGAGGCACCCAACCAGGGCAGCGGACCGGCCTGCGTCAGGCTGCTGTTGAAAGAAGAAAGGGAGGTCGAACGATGAAAATCGGACTGGCATTTATCGCGCAGCCGGATTATCTGGACAAGCTCACCGAACAGGCTTGTACAGAAGCCCGGCAAAGCCTGCAGCAGCAGGGCGTGGACATCGTCAGCCGGGACAAACCGATCGTCAGCCAGAGCCAGGCGGTTGCCGCCAGCAGCTACTTTCTCGGAGAAGATGTGGACGGGCTCATCCTGTTCCTGGCGTCCTGGATTGAATGCAACGTCGCCATGAGCTTTGTCTGCGAGATGGGTCACCTGCCGCTGCTGCTCTGGGGCTTTCCCATGATCGCTGTTGACGGTGTCCGGCAAAGCACCGGATCCTATGTGTCCTTCGCTATGTTTAAAGGTGTGCTGGACCGCATCGGCTGCCGCTACGAACAGGTACTGGGCGCGCCGGCGGATCGTGAAGCCAAAACGGCGGTTTTCCGCTTTTGCCGGGTGGCGTCAGCACGTAAAGCGCTGCGCCGTTCCCGCCTGGGGTTGGTCGGTTACGCGGCAATGAGCATGTACACCGGAACCTTTGACCATCTGCTGATGCGCTACCTGATCGGGCCGGAAGTCGTCCATATTGACAGCAGTACCGTGATTGGACTGGCTCAGAAGATGGGTGGGGAAGAGGTCGAGCGCCAGGTACAGTGGCTGCGCGATATCAGCCCGCTGGCGGACGATGTTGCAGATAATGATCTGCAGGTGGCCGCGTCGGTCACACGGGCTCTCTTACACCTCTGTGAAACCTATGAACTCGACGGTATCAATGTGAAGTGCCAGCCGGAATTTTCCCGCGAATTCGGCGCGGTGGCCTGTGTGCCCGTGTCATCACTGGCGGAATTCGGCGTGGTCGGTTCCTGTGAAGGGGACATGCTGTGTACGGTGTCCATGCTGCTGCTCCACAAGCTGAGCGGACTGCCGGTGAGTTACGGCGACTGTATCAACCATGACGGTTCTGTCCTTACCTTGTCGGCATGCGGTTTCATGCCCTACAGCTTTACCGGCCGGGAGCAGCGCCTGATCAGGCGCTTCATGCCTCATCCGGCTTTCCAGGGTATCCAGAACAGTTTCACGGCCAGACCGGGGTTCATGACCATTCTTCGTCTGGTCGAAGATATCGGCAGCTACCATATGCTGATTTTCACCGGACAGGCTCTTGCCGACACCAAACTGCGCCAGGGGTACATGCCCGCTGTCGATGTCGCGATTACAGGCCGCATGGATGATCTCGTCAAGGCCTACAACGGGCAACATTATGCTTTTGCTTACGGGGACTGGTCGGCGGAACTGCTCAGCTACTGCAGGATGCAAGGTATTCGGGCGGACCTGATCGGGCCATCATCCGGTTGAAGACCGCTCTGGGTTCATCGGGTCAAGGCAGGCAACCCGGTAACAGCGTGCAGGATGCCCCGGTGCCCTGTTCGCTTCGCTTGACGGCTGATTCCCTATAGCTTATGATGAAATTGTAAATAATCCAGCCATTGAACTAATCCATGCATGGGTGGAAAGCCTTCTCATATGACAGATATTAACTGGAAAACACAGGTCTCCAGCCAGCAGCAGGGCAAAGAAAACAATATTTCTCTGGTCTTTACTTTGATTCGCTACTACGGCGCCATTTCACGCGCGGAGATTGCCCACAAGACCGGACTCAGCCCAACCACCATTTCCTATCTTGCTGACCAGCTGCTGACCAGCGGCTTTGTCTTTGAAACGGGCAACGGCGAACGTTCGACTGTCGGCCGCAAACCCATCATGCTGCAGGTCAATCCGCAGGGCGGTGTCATCGCTTCGCTGGAATTCCTGGCGGATGGCTTTAGCTGTGCACTTTACGATTTGACCATTCAGGAAATCAGCGAACAGCATGTGCTGCTGGCCGATTATCACCAGATCGGCCAGACGGCCGCGGACACCATCAGCCGGATGCTGCAGGCGCATCAGCTCGACAGCCGCCGGCTTTTGGGTATCAGCATCGGCATACCCGCGGTCATCGACTACACGACCAGACGTGTGCTGCGGTCCACGGTTCTGCCGGTCTCAGGGAAACTTTCCTTCATGGAGCCGCTGCAGGAGCGTTTTCCCCGGTCATTCATTTCACTGGGCAATCAATCCGGCTTCTGCGCCTACGCGGAAAAAACATCCGGTGCCTATGAGTCGCTGGACCATCTGATTTACCTGGATATCAACATCGGTGTCGGTGCCGGCCTTATCATCGACAACCATATTTTCAGCGGATCCGGCGGCATGGCTGCCGAGATCGGCCACACCACAGTGGATGTGCACGGCAGACGCTGCAAGTGCGGCAATCTGGGCTGCCTGGAGACCATGGTCAGCGTACCGGCGATTAAGGGAAGGATCATCTCGGCGCTGGTCCTGGGCAGGG
>LSQX01164020.1_pt1 | contig 13974 bp, 10 predicted proteins | sample 654561 | NCBI WGS metagenome assembly LSQX01 (sample SAMN04489861, study PRJNA283612) | anaerobic digester metagenome | isolation source: 4 biogas reactors fed with cattle manure at either 37C or 55C with and... | place: Denmark: Kongens Lyngby | collected 2014
TTTATCATAATAACCATCAACAATAGATAAACGTATTCGCCCAGTTGAAGTCGGAGTTTTCTTAAGAAACATAAGCATTCCCACCTTTTCGTATAATACTAATTATACCACATAAGACAATAAAAGACAATAGGAAAATGACAAGAAATGAAAATAAAAAATGCTCAGAAACCCTATAAATAATGGTCTAAGAGCTATACTAATCTAAAAGTAGCTGCAAAACTGTGGCAATCGTATTTTCGATCCCTATGGTAATTAATTGAATTTAACAAAGTATCTGGATTGGCATTATAAATATTTATTTGATTTTATATTTATTTACTGGTAAACTATAAAAACGATAATTAGAGGTAATATAGATTTTTTGAGTAAAAGGAGATAAAAAGATGGCAGATATAATAATTATTGAGAATAAGCCACTAGCGGATGATGAGTTTAGAGCATTTTGCAGCTTGATATCCCCAGATAGGGTAAAAAAGCTTAATAGTTATTTGAAATATGATGATAAGACCCGTTCATTGCACGCTACACTATTAGCCAGATGTCTCATAAATAAATCGGCTCATTTTTCTAACAAACAGATTGTTATCAAAACAACAGAATATGGGAAACCTTATGTAAACTTACCCGATTTATACTTTAACGTTTCACATTCCGGTAATTATATATGTTGTATTATTGATAAGAATAATGTTGGAGTAGATATTGAAGAAGTTAGATCCTACGATGAGGCTATTACCAATAGATTTTATACAAAAGAGGAGATTGAACTAATAAAATATAGTCCTATAGAGAAAAGAGAAGACTTATTTTATCAAATATGGACAGTGAAAGAGGCTTACCTTAAATATTTAGGAGTTGGATTCCATAAATCACTTACTAGTTTTTCTGTTGACATCAGTAATGAGAAGCACATAAAAATTATAGACCCTATGAATATAACAAACAATCTTATAATTCATATTAAGCCGTTCAAAAATTACTATATTGCGAGTGTATCTCTATCAGATACCACTTATGAATTTTGGGATAACAATACATACAATGAGAACTTGAAGTTATATCTTAGATAACTAACCGACATGGTATAATTTTCATGGTTTTTGTTAATATCAACATTAACTTGCGCCGACTAATCTCCTCCAATAAGGAGGATCGCGATATGGCTTGTCAATAGGAATAATAATTACACAAAATAACACTAATAAACTACATTGTCTTGAATATTTGTATATGCTATACTCGACCTAATCCATAGAGGATTACTCCTCCTGAATAGCATGGAGGCTTATCCTCCTATAAGAATAAGACAAGGAGAATTAATATGCGTAATAATTTAAATAGCTAACAAGCCAATAAGAATTTATAGTCGAAGTAACAATTGTATGGTATTTAAAAGCTCCATTGTGCGGTGGATCATTATACATGACGGTAAATATTCATAGCTAGACTTTCACCATTTTGATACTATAGTAACACGAGAAAACTCTGTACCTTTTAATATTATTACCTAATTATCTTTGTCAACACCTCTCAAACCCCTTAAGTACAGCTATGTACGTTTTTTACATTAGTCTAGGTCAATCACCCTTTCTTCCTCCAAGTACAGTCTTTCCCTTTACATTTGCCCATGAAAATTCCTCGCCCATATCTCTGGATACAAGGAAATTACCGGCACGCTGTGTCAGCTGGGCAAAGTTAATTACATAATCCTCTGCGCCTTGGTTATATACATATATAGATGCCTCAGAGCCCATAAATCCAATCTCACATTCACCGGAGATTAGTGCTGTCATAGTCTTGTCGGCTCCCAGTCCGTTCACCAAATTAACCTTTAATCCTTCGTCCTTAAAATATCCTTCTTCAAAGGCTACATACATAGGAGCATAGAATACCGAGTGTGCAACCTCATTCAGAGTGATTTCTATCATATCGTCCTTTCCTTTACAGCCGGCAAATAAAGTGGCTGTCATTGCAAGTAAAGCAAGTACACAAATAAGCTTTCTTCTCATGGATACCTCCCAGAAAAATAATATTACTCTTACTAATATATGGTCTCTGTTATGGTTTTGTGATTGTAAGAAAGTACTGATACCTAGTCTGAATACCTCCTGTCTATATGAAAGGTTCCTGTATTAAAAATAGGCCTACTATGATTTGATATTTCAAAGAAAGCCTATTATCTACTCTCTTATTTACGAATTTTGTTTCATATAACAATTATAGTAATACCTATATCCCAAATATATTATAAAATTTTCTGACACCTCTTGTAAAACCATAATCAACTATAACCGGTCTTTCCTTCACAATACCCCAGCTGCTAAGTCTATACAAATCATTTGGTAGCAAATCGTACATAGGCAGAAGTTTATTAAAAACCTCTAATGAAAATAGTTGTCTGTTATTTCTAACCTTATAATAATCCCATATTACTGAAAAGGAATTTATACGCTGTGCTTTTTCCATTATTAAATACTTATAATCATCTGAAAGCGCTATTACCTGTGCAAATATATTATTTTGATCCATGTTTGAAATCCGATATTCAGCCTTGCTTTGCTCGATACCCTTTCTGTTTTTTGCAGCTTTTACAACATAACCATTTTCTAAATCGAATACTGTTCTTCCGGTTCCCCAGCCAATGATACGATAAGCTTTTATATTTATATTATTACGGATAGTATTGAAATCTATCTCCATTACTTCACCTTAAATATTTGCAGTTTCATAATTATTTTATAAACGTCCTGATTATTTGTGAGTATATTCTACAAATTATTGAGGTATTTTACTAGCCTACCTATTTTACCCTATTACCGAGATCGGCAATGATTTTTATTAAACTAAAAAGTGTGAACAAATTTGATATGCGTTCACACTTCGTAATATAATTATAATCTTTTAGTATTAGTTCATCGTTATGGAACATTACGATTGGCACTGTTATATAATTAATCTGGTCTTTCGCTTAATATTACTTTAAGTTCTTTATCTATATATTCGCCGTTTTGAAGTTCTTTAATCTTGAGAATGATCTCTTCACCCGGTCTTGAATAGGAAAGAATGTTAAGCAGGTCCTCTACTGTCTCTACCTTTACATCATTAAAGCCAACGATTATATTGCCGGATTTTAATCCTGCTTGCTCTGCAGGTGATGCAGCTACTATATCATTTATAAATACTCCGATAGGCATATTAAACTGTAATGATAAATCGCTGGTTACATTCCTAGCTGTCTGAACGTTGACTCCTAAAAATCCCATCTCTGTAGCTTCCGTGGCTTTATTATTGATGAGGAGATTAATCATGGGAACAGCATCTGTAATCGGTATTGCATAGCCCATGCCCTCAACAGCGGTATCGGCGAATTTCATAGAGTTAATGCCTATTACTTCGCCATTGATATTAATTAGGGCTCCACCACTATTACCGGGATTAATTGCTGCATCCGTCTGAATTAAGTTCATGGTGACTCCTTGATTAGTAACCTCACGATAAAGGGCACTAACATATCCTACTGTAACAGATTGCCCGTAGCCCAGAGCATTACCTATGGCAATTACCATCTCTCCTGCTTTAAGATTCTCAGAATCTCCCAGACGTGCAACCTTAATAGCATTTAATGTATCCTCTGATAAGTCATCTATAGCAATCTCCAGTATGGCAAGATCACTTCTTGAGTCTGCACCCTTTATAATCGCATCTACTTTGTTGTCATCTACAAACTCTACTTGTATCTCTTCAGCATCTGCAACAACATGGTTGTTGGTAACTATCAGGATGGAAGAATCACTCTGACCTATTATTATACCTGAGCCACTTCCCTCGACAGGTTTGCTAAACTGTCTTCCAAAGAATATATCATACTGTGTAATAAGATCAGTTGAGCTGATTGAAACTATTGATGGCATTACTTTCTCCACTACGTCAGATACATCAGTGATAATTCCTTCTATCTTTGTATTAGTAGCGGTAATTGAATTCTCGTCTGATAATTCTATAACCGATCCATCCTCTAAGTTTCTTTTTTCTTCATCTATAACGACTATATCATTACTATTATTCTTATTACCAAAAAGATAATGATAACCTGAGGCTGAAGCACCAGCAATAATTCCAAAGACTAGCGCTGCTACAGTCAAGCCAATTACTCTTCGAAAAAATCCTTTTTTCTTTTTCTCACTCATATTCCAAACCTCCTAACAAAACTATAAACCTTTGACAACATCTAACGGAGGTAATATTTCCGCCAAAATGTTTTGATTAATATTATCTTAGCAGTAGGTTGTGTTCACTTTGTGATTAGAATTTGAAATAATTATGAACTAAATATTATACGGGAACATAGCTACCCAGAAGCTTTAGCTCTAAGGATTCCTCCTTTATACTATAAAGAGTATTTTTAATCTGGTCATCCTCAAGACTACCCTCAAAATCCACAAAAAAGCGGTAGTTGAATGCCTTTCCCTTAGTTGGTCTGGATTCAATTCTGGTCAAATTGATATTATTGTGAATGAAGTGCGACAATATATGATATAGTGATCCGCTTCTATGGGGTAATACAAAGCAAATGCTGATTCGCTTTGCTGTAGATAAATATATTCTTTTGCTTGATATTACTATAAACCTTGTTTGGTTATGCTCTTCATTATGAATAGAAGCCTGCAATAGTTCTAAACCATAGGTTTCACCGGCTCTTTTACTCGCAATGGCAGCCTGTGTCTTATCATTTTCCTGAAGAACTCTTCTTGCACAGCTTGCGGTACTTCCTCCCTCTAGCTGCTCTATCATTGGATACTTCTTTAAAAAGTTTGAGCACTGAAGTAAGCCCTGTGGATGAGAATATACCCTTTTTATCTCCTTCATATTCGCACCAGGAAGCCCCCAAAGGTTATGGTCGATGTTAATTACATGCTCTCCTAAAATATAATTATCATATTCTGCTAATAAATCAAATATATCAGAAAGAGTTCCTGTCGAAGAATTCTCTATTGGAAGTACACCATAATCAGCCTGCCCAATTGTAAGAGCTTTCATAACCTCTTCAAATGTATTCATAGGAATCCCTATGCCCTGCTTATTAAAATACTCCAGCATGGCTTGCTCAGTATAGGAGCCCGTTTCTCCGTAATAGGCTATCTTGCTTGTCTTCTCTAGCTGAATCTTATCAACCGATGTAAAGCCCAAATCATCGTATATCTTAAGAGCACCATATTGTGCTCTTCTGCTTAGTAGCATTATCTGCGTAAATAAATCTGACACAGCATCTGCATTCTCCTTGTTTTTTGACATTTCTCTAAGCTTTTCAAGCTTTGTCTTTTCTCTTTCAGCATCATATACTGGCATGCCTCTTTGTTTCTTATAATCAGCCACATCTAAAGATAGACCCATCCTTAATTCAAAAAGCTCTAATAGCTTTTTGTCAACCTGGTCAATCTCTTTTCTGATTTCAGCTAAATCTTTCATATATGCCCTCCAAAGGTCAATGTCGTTTTTTGCAATTGCATATTATCAATTGTCGATATATAATATTCATATTAATTAATATTCTGGGGGTGCTTTATTTGTCAACTGTAAAAAAGGTTTTACTTACTCTCGTTTTCATTACAGTCATTGTATTAGGTGGTATTCTTGTGTATAATTCCGGTCGTACTTATCTAAATGATGAGGACTTAGTAGGAAATACCTCAGGTAATATTTATAATGGCGGCTTGTTTAGTGAAAGAGACGGAAAAATTTATTTCAGTAATGACAATGATGATGGTAGCTTATATGTGATGAATTCTAATGCCGATGCTGAAAGCATAAAAAAGCTACATTATGATAAGGCCGCTTATATAAATGTGGACGAAAACTACATCTATTATCTCCGTGCTAATAATACAAGAGAGAACGCATCCGGTAGTATTCTTATGTTTAATAACACAGGGATATATCGTATAAAGCAAAATGGTAAAGGCCTTAAGCTTATAAGCAGTAACCCCGGAAGTCATGTTACCGTATTTGGTAACCATGTATATTATCAGAACTATGATGTGAACGCAGGACTTTTCCTTTACCGCAATCAGACTGATGGATCATTGGAGAGACTGCTTCTTAGGGAGGCTGTCATACCCTCGAAACTAATAGATAACAAGGTTTACTACGTTGGGGTAAATAATGATCATAATATCAACGGTCTTGACCTATCAAGCTTTACCACCAGAGCATGTATAGAGGGTAATTTCGCATATCCTATGTTTATTGGAGACTATATTTACTATATGGATCAGTCTAATAATTATTCCATTAACAGGATGAATAAAGACGGCTCTGATCGTATCGTCCTTGTTAAGGATCGTACCTCCACATTTAATATTACAAACTCGGGCAAATACCTTTATTATCAAATAGATAATATGAACAAAAGTAAAATATGCCGGTTAGATCTTACAACTATGGAATCTGAGGTCTTACTTGATGGAAATTTTAAACAAATCCATGTAACTAATAATTATGTTTTCTTTAAGGATTTTGATAATAGTAACACCTATATTATAAGCGCTGACGGTAGCTCAAAGCTTGGGGCCTTCAATCCCCCAAATCTGAACAAAGAATAGGTACCTGGTACCGATTACACCGGATTGTGGTTACCTTGCTCGGTACCTAGTACCGTTTACACCGGATTGTGGTACCAGGTACCGAGTAATTCCCTCATCGTCACCCCAAGTACAGGATGTCTAAGCCAGGGAGCAAGCTCTGCCATAGGCTCCAGCACAAATAATCGTTTGTCCATCTCCACATGGGGAATGATCAATTCCTCAGATTGTATGATTTGATCATCATATAATAGGATGTCCAAATCAATGGTTCTGGGACCCCAGTGAATCTCTCTAACACGTTTTAATTCATTTTCTATTGAACCAATTAAGGCCAAAAGCTCATAAGGGTTCTTAAGGGTCTTCATATATAAGGCACCGTTTAAGAAATCATTTTGTTTTACCGGTCCCACTGGTTTTGTAAGACGAAGTGTAGATACACGAATAAGATGGCAATCTTCTTCTTTGTCCAGAAGTATGATTGCCTTATTTATATTATCCTCCATATCCCCCATATTTGAACCAAGACTTAGATAAACATTATGCCATTTTCTATTTACAGTTACAGAGACAGTATCTAATGTCATTAATATAGGAGCCCAAGGCTTTTTAATCTTAATACATATCTCATCTAGGTTCTTATATAAAATCAAAAGATGCTTTGCAAGTCTATCAGCCATGGTTTCAATAAGCTTGAAGGTATGGTTCTTTAAAAACGTATCAATTTCCTTACATATATTCGCATAGTTGATTGACTTTGATATATCGTCATCTTTTGCGGCTTCAGATACATCCATATAAAGCTCGGCAGATATTAAGAACTTCTGCCCCAAGGAGTTCTCCTCCTTTAGTACTCCATGGTATGCAAATACCTCTAAATCCGATATAGTTATCCTATCCATGTATAATCGCCTCCGTCATTCGTATCGCTCTGATATTCTCCTTAACATCATGCACTCGTACAAATTGGCATCCCTTCATAACGGCTATAGTTGTAGTCGCCAGAGTTCCCTCCAGACGATTCGTGGCAGGTTCATTTAGGGTAAGTCCTATAACCGATTTACGGGATGAGCCCAGAAGAATCGGATATCCCAGCTCATGGAGCTTCTCTAGATGACCTAAAAGATACAGATTCATCTCGTATGTCTTTGCAAAGCCTATGCCCGGATCAAGAATGATCCTCTCCTTTGATATGCCACTATCTAAAGTAATAGCTATGCTTTTATTTAAGTCATTAATAAAATTCTTATAAAAGTCCTTATAATCTATAGCCTTGCGATTATGCATAAGGCATACAGCGGCATTATTTTTTACCGCTACTCTTGCCATGTCGGGATCATATCTCATTCCCCATATATCATTTATTAAGTCTGCTCCAGCTTGACATGCGGCATCTGCCACCTTGCTTTTATATGTGTCAATCGATATGGGGATATTGGTTTTCTTTCTTATGGCTTCTATTACGGGAACGACTCTTTCGATTTCCTCTTGGTCCGAAATCATGGTATAATTCGGTCTTGTTGATTCTCCCCCGACATCGATAATATCCGCGCCCTCTTCTACCATCCTTAGAGCATGGTCCACAGCCTCATCTAATCGATTATGCTTTCCACCGTCAGAAAAGGAATCAGGGGTTATATTCAATATTCCCATTACATAGGTACGCTTTCCAAGTGGGAACTCCTTGCTACCAATTATCATATTATTACTCTCCATTCTTGTTCGCTGTCAGGTACCGTCACCTGTTACCTGGTACCGCTCACTTTATCAATTGAAACACCGCAGACTGCAGAGATTTATCCTCTTCAAACTCTCCACGGCAAATATAAGTCACTGTCTTAGTTCCTGGCTTGCTGACTCCACGCATGGACATGCACAGATGCTCTGCTTCCATAATTACCATTACTCCCTTAGGCTTTAGAAATTCCATAACAGCATCTGCAATCTGTGCTGTAAGATTTTCTTGAATCTGAGGTCTTCTGGCATATGTCTCCACTGTTCTTGCAAGCTTACTAAGGCCAACAACCTTTCCATTAGGAATATAGGCAATATGAGCCTTACCAAAGAAGGGAAGCAAATGATGCTCACATATGGAATAGAAGGTAATATCCTTCTCTAATACCATCTCATTACTCTCGGTATTAAATGTGACACTAAGATGGTCAGCTGCATCCTTTCCTATCCCACCGAATAGCTCTCTACACATCTCACTTATTCTTTCGGGGGTTTCATTAAGGCCCTCTCTTGATATATCTTCACCGATTGCCTCCAATAGCAATCGGACTGCTTGCTCTATCTTTACTTCATCAATCATCTCTTTCATCCTTTCGTACTTCTAAAATGCTGACCAGACTTCCTAAAAATGATAATGAGCCAAATGCTATTATAACATCGTTGGGATCAGCCTCCAGATACGCTCTATTTAGTGCATGCTCTATATCTTTTTCATCGAATACCCTCTGGCAATAAGCCCTTGCCTCATCTGCCAGTATATCGGAAGCTAATGCTCTGGAGTTATTGGGTCTTAATGTAATAATAGTATCGGCCAAAGGAGCCAGAATATCTAGCATGCTTTTGTAGTCCTTATCAGCTAATACACCTATCATAAATATTAATTTGCGATTTGTAAAGTAAATTTCAATCGAATCCCTTAGAAGCAAAGCCGCTTGCTCATTATGTGCACCATCAATATAGATGTCTGGCCTATTAGAAATCTGCTCAAACCTTCCATGGTTTACTGCAAATCTTAAGCCCATCTTAATAGCTTCTTTCTTAATTATATAACCCATGTCATTAATTATATTTGCAGTCTCTAAGGCAAGAATCGCATTTATAACCTGATATTTGCCCAATAGCTTTATTCTATATTTTGTCAGTATATTATCAGTAGGATATGAGAATTCCGTATAATTATTATCATATGTAATCATTTGAGCCTTTGATGAATCCGAAAGGAAAAGGCTTATCCCTAGCTCCTTGGCTTTTTTATTCAATACATTTAAAACCTCAGGTTGTTGGTTACAGGTAATTACAGGGGCATTTGGCTTCATGATACCCGCCTTCTCAATAGCTATTTTTTTCAGACTATCTCCCAGATACTCTATATGATCCATACTTATCGAAGTAATTATACTGCATATGGGTTGATTAATTACATTAGTGGCATCAAGCCTTCCCCCCATACCAGTCTCAAGTAACAGAAAGTCCACCTGTTCCCAATACATATAGATAAAAGCCAAAGCAGTTTCTATCTCAAAAGAGGTAGGATGGGCATATCCATCCCTAACCATATCTTCACAAGCCTGTTTAATAAGCTCTATAGCCTTACATACATTGTCTCTGCTGATATAACCCATGCTAAGTCCATAACCATTATTCGAATTCTTATTTTCTATCACGACGGGCTTGCCATATTCTAGAATTTGGATCATTTCACGATAGGAGAATACAGAAGGTGATGTATACTTTCCCACTTTATAGCCTCCGGCTGCCAGGATTGTGGATAGAAATGAAATTGTTGAACCCTTTCCATTTGTACCCGCAACATGAATAATCCTTATCTTATCCTGTGGGTTATCTAGACGTTTCATAAGCTCAGAAATAGCATCTAATCCTAGAACACTACCCAGTTTACTTGCTTCCTTTATAAATTCCTTTGCATCCTCATATGTCATAACCTCTTCCCCTTATTCTATATTAAAAATAAGTTTATCATATTATTAAAAATATGCAATAAAAATGACAGGTAGCATTTCATCATTAATACCTGTCATATTTACTTTATATTGATTCTAATCCAAATCAAAAAGCTTTAAGGGAATTATACTGCCGTTTGCCCCTCCATGCAAGTTCTCATCATCGTCGCTAACCTCAATATATATACTTGCCATGCCATTGATATAATCATTTGATGCACCAAGACTTAAATCAAATGAATACTCTCTATAGGCTTCAATTATGACACCCTCCCCATCTACCGAGTCAGGGGGCTTAATTGTGGTATCCTTAAGGAATACCTCTGGTTTGATAAGCAGAGCCTCACCCAAAGAGTTATATCTGTAAATTCTAGCTGTAAGGATAGCAGTGGTGAGATTTGGGTTATTTGCCTTAAATGTTATCGTCTTTGCAGGTGCAGGTATATTGGTACTTTCAAAATTCTCGGTGCTTGACATCATAATATATTCACCGGATGTATTAAGCCGTGCATCACTATTGGTGATTACTACCTCAGGGCCATTTAGAGCCGCTTGATATGAAGCTATCATACAGTTTATGAATAATTTAACCTCATATTCACCAAAGCTGCTACTAGTACCGATGGTGTACTCCGTATCGATAGCCTCATGGCCCACGACAGTATAGGTAAGGTTCTTTTTATTATAAATATAGTAATTATTTCTAACATCGTTAGGAGATATGGAATATGGACCTTTTCCGTTGGCAACGTCATCTGATAGGCAAAACCATACTGTTATCTCGTCATCCTCCATATTCAGTTCATAATACTGTGCATGAGACCTCCCTATTATAAATTCATCGGGTATCACATAGGGATAAGAGGTAATCTGCCCATCATTAACCTTTGACACCTTCCTTGTATGATAGTTTGAAATATTATTACCTATTTTAAAGTCATTTCCTTCTGAGAATACAGGATATTTTTTATTTGCATCTTGAATACTATTTGCATGAGGATTGTTATTACCTGTTACTCCCGGATTGCTATATGCCATTAATACTGGATAGCTAAGCCCCTGACGCTCAGGATATTGGCTTGCTCCTCCATAGATGTTCTGTGCCTGACTTGGCATAAATGCCATATCATATGGTGTTGTATCTCCCGCCCTTCTCATTACACCGTATCGATCCAAGCCTAAGGTATTTCTGAAGAATCGATTTATTCCATAGCCCCAGAAAGTCAAACCATAGCTGACAGGTGTAAAGCTACTTTGCTCCATATTAACGAATGAAGTCGTATCATGGGTAAACATAACACTTCTTCCCGTTTGAATGTAATGGGTGATATCATCCAATGCATTATATGTATTACTGATATCTGTATAGCAATCTCCAAATCCCAGAATCAGCATGTCATAGTACTTTTTCTCCCCATCAATGGTATATATGAATTTACTTGTTCCCTTAGGATTATATGGATCAAATACTGTACCATTATAGGGAGCATTGGGATTGTACATTTTAAGGAAGTCAGATACCTTAATTGTCTTAACATCTATTGAAAAATCCTTTAAATCCTTTGTATATTCGTAAAACAGTGTGGTCTTTCCTGAACTTGGATTCAACAAATTCTCTAGGTGGATAGTGGAATTATCACTAGTTATCTGTAATACACTTATAATTGTTCTATCACTATCATCATCTGATTGGTGAAAAGCAGCCATGCCCTCAGCCTGGGTTCTTATCTCTTTATTTCCCGATTCATTTATCTTTAAAATCCATGGTATGACATCTGAATAATCCTCTTCAGGTAGGTTATGAGATACGGATATAACCGATGAATGGGATACATTGGTGCCATACCTTATCATCTCCTCTGGTGAATATTTACCATCAGCATTATTATCTACATAAAGAGCCCAGTCATATCTAGCAGAGTCAGCTGAATAGTCCGGCTTATTAATTCTGAATTTGAAGGATAGACTCCTGCCTACAATTCTAGTGGATATATCACCGTTATAATCCATTGGTGCATCGATCATGGTTACAGATAGCCTCGTGGTACTAAGTAAGCTCTTAATCCACGTTTGATTATCTATAATAGAGGAGGTAGGTATTATATTTGAATTTGGTACATTTCTTCCCTCCTGCAAGTATCTATATATATATGATGAATCGTCAACAAGGTCTATATCTATTAAGCTATCATCGCTACTATCAAGTAACTTCTCATCAAATATAACCGGGTATCCCGATGCGGCGAACTCCTTCAGCTGCTGATATTTTAGATTGGTTATATCATTGCCAGAAAAACGATAAAAATCTATGGAATCTGAGGATATATTCAAGAAAGAGGCAGCACCGCTTGTAAGCCCCTTCATGATTTTATCTCTACTAGCCATAATTCCATACTTGGCCTTAATAATGTTTCCTGAGGAGTTCCTAATAGCTCCATTCAAAGCATCATAGGCAACCATCCTGTCACCAACATGGAGATAGATTAGTCCATCAAGTGCAGGGTCATTATAGACCGTATTACCATAGACATCTCTATTCAAAGTACCGCTATTAGCTCCTATATAAATCATATCGTAGCTACTGTTAAGATCATCAAGCTTTCCAATAAATTCAGCAGTAGTCTGCTTGTCTATAGTAATAGCTCCCTTTAGTCCCGGAAGCATAAGCTTAACTTCCTCCGCTGTCAAAGAAAAATCCTTACAGGGCTGTAATTCAAGGATACGTATATCTCTTACTTTCATGCGACTCAAATTAAGGATATACCATATTGCCTCCAGTGGGGTAGCCTTAGAAGGACGTGTACCCTCTTCCTCTTCAAGCCAATCTATCAGCTCCTTATTAAACTCATAGCCCGTGCCGTCCTTATCCTCTTTAACACACAAATCATCTCTGGATGAAAAATCAAAATACTGAACTATACTGGAGCCCCCATTATAATGGTATATATTTCGTATAACTGCATCCTGATAGGAGCCGGTTCCTGCTACATAACTGAATATAATATCATTATCATTAAGGTATTGTTGATATTCCAGACTTCCTCCCACATTAGATAGAGGACCGAAAGGACTTCTAGGTAGGAAGGTGTGCTCTCCCCAATAAACTCTTGACTCGGCAGGAAGCTGCTTATCTAAAGGAGCAGAATTATTATATTCATCTAGAATTACAATAGTACCTGTGGTCCTACTACCGTCATTACCATTAACTATTCTTGCTCCACCACTAACACTATTAGGATCCAAATACATATCGAAGAATACCTCAGGATTATATTGCTTTAACATAAGACACAGCTTATATATATTACTGCTATAGCCCATTCCTGTCTCACTTGTGAGATGTATAGACCTTGAATTACCTATGGTCTCACTTACATCACTTGTTGTCATTATTCTATAGTCATAGATTAGGGCTGCCTTATTCTCTACCATTCCAACCTTCATGAAAAGCTCCATAGCTGCCTGCCAAGAAATATCATTTCCGGCATCCTTAAAGGATGTTTTACTATAATCCGCACCGGAGGTGTCTCTCCCGTATGTACGCCATAGGTCTATTAAGGGACTACCTGCATGACCCATGGGGCTTATAGAGATTAGGTCAGCATTAGCAATTAGGTCTATCTCACCATCGATATCCGTACTAGATAGTAGCTTATTATTATTTCCTCCATCAGATAAATCATAGTATTTAGAGAACC
>LSQX01013294.1_pt2 | contig 13972 bp, 9 predicted proteins | sample 654561 | NCBI WGS metagenome assembly LSQX01 (sample SAMN04489861, study PRJNA283612) | anaerobic digester metagenome | isolation source: 4 biogas reactors fed with cattle manure at either 37C or 55C with and... | place: Denmark: Kongens Lyngby | collected 2014
CGTTGATTTCCTCGGCTGTCAAAGGGCGCGCGCAGGGGATGGCATCAGCGAAATGATCCGCGTGCGTGGTGCCGTAGAGGGGAATGTCCATCCCCGCCTGTGCCCAGGCAGTGGCTTCCGGCGAGTGCGTGTGCACAATGCCGCCAATCTGCGGGAAAGCCTGGTAGAGCGCCAGGTGGGTCGGCGCGTCAGAGGAGGGGCGCAGACTGCCCTGCACCACCTGCCCATCCATGTCCAGCACCACCATGTCGTCTTCGGTCATGTCCTCATAGGGCACGCCGCTGGGCTTGATCACCACCAGCCCGGTTTCAGGATCCCTGGCGCTGACATTGCCCCAGGTGTATTTGACCAAGCCCTGCTCTGGTAGCGCCAGGTTGGCCAGCAAGACTTGTTTTTTCAGTTCTTTTACCATCGCTTCTTCCTCACAGGTGGTCCACCGCGTAGCGCTCTACCTGAAGCAGCGCCTTGAAGCGGCTCATGTAGGTATCAAAGCCGCGCACGTCCGCATCCTCCGGCGCGATTTCCTTCATTTTCATTTGATGAAACACGCGGGCATCCAGGTAATCCCCAAGCGATTCACCTGCCTGTTTTTGCGCCATATAGGCCGCCAGCAGGGCAATGCCCCAGGCGCCGCCCTCATTGGCGGTTTCCATGACGGAGACGGGTGTCTTGAGGGCAGCCGCGCTCAGGCGCTGGCCCGCGGTGTTGTCCTTGTACAGGCCGCCGTGGCCCAGTATGCGCGTGATCTGTACCTGCTCCTCCTCCAGCGCTTCCATGCCGATTTTGAGGGTAGCCAGGTTGGTCATCAGGATGCTGCGTGCCAGGTTGGCAAAGGACAGCCTGCTGTCCGGCAATTGGACAAGCATCGGCCGGCCTTCCTCAAAGCCTGTGATGTGCTCTCCCGAATAATAGCCGCAGGTGAGCACGCCGCCCGCGTCTGTGTCCCCCTTGAGCGCCGCGTCAAAAAACGCTTTGTAGAGCGTTCCCCGCTCGGGCGTTTGCCCGATTGCCTGCTGGAAATCCGCCAGCAGCGCGATCCAGGTATTCAGGTCCGTGGTGCCGTTGTTGCAGTGCACCATCGCCACTGGGCTGCCGTCGGGCGTGCAGACGATGTCAATCTCCGGGTGCAGTTTTTTAAGGCTGTGGGGCAGCACGATCATGGCAAAGATGGATGTGCCCGCGGATACATTGCCGGTGCCCGGCACAACCGCGTTGGTGGCAACCATGCCGGTGCCAGCGTCGCCCTCCGGCGGGCAGATGGGCGCGCCGGGCAAAAGGTTGCCGGATGGATCCAGCAATCGGGCACCTTCTTCGGTCAGTCTGCCCGCTTCCTCGCCCGCGGTTTTGTGCCGGGGCAGCAGGTCTGACAGCGCCCAGGGGTAACCCTTGTCCTTGATTAACGCGTCAAACTTCGCGATGCGCGCCCTGTCGTAGGTGCCTGTATCATCCAGCGGGAAGACACCGGAAGCGTCCCCCAGGCCCAGCACCTTCTCACCCGAGAGCAGGAAGTGGACATAGCCCGCCAGCGTGGTCATGTGGCGGATGTCCTTCACGTGCGCCTCATCGTTTAAGATGGCTTGGTACAGGTGCGCGATGCACCAGCGCTGCGGGATGGAGAACTGGAACAACTCGCTCAACTCCTCCGCCGCCTGGCTGGTCATGGTGTTGCGCCAGGTGCGGAAAGGGGTCAACAGTTTGTCCTGCGCGTCAAACACCAGATAGCCGTGCATCATGGCGGACACGCCGATGCCGGCAAGTTTGCGGATGGGCAGGTTATATGCATCCTTGACTTGCGAAAGCACATCCTGATAGGCTGCCTGCACCCCTTCGCGCACAGCTTGCAGATCATAGGTCCACACGCCGTTTTCAAACTGGTTTTCCCAATTGTGGGCGCCGGAGGCAATCAACTGATGATCCGGCCCGATCAGCACCGCCTTGATGCGGGTGCTGCCCAGCTCAATCCCCAGGTACAGCTGGCCTTGTTCTATGTATTCCTTGTGGCTCATGGAAGGTTCCTTTCCCCCATCTTAGCGGTACACCGCGTTGCCCAGCAGGATCTCCTGCTTGAAGGTGCGCAGGGTGGTGTGCTGATCGATAACAAGGGCTTCAATGCCCATGTGCTCTGCCCAGTCCACCATCTGCTCCACAGTCAGGTCGTAGCTAAAAGCGGTATGGTGCGCGCCGCCGGCCAAAATCCAGGCTTCAACACCGGTGGTGAAATCCGGCTGCGGCTTCCAGAACACGGTCGCCACGGGCAGCTTGGGCATGGGTTTTTCGTTGGCCAGGCAATCCACGCCCGCCACAATCAGGCGGAAGCGCGTGCCCAGGTCAATGAGGGACACAGCGACGCCGGGGCCAGTCTTTGAGGTGAACACCAGGCGGGCCGGGTCCTCCCTGTTGCCCATGGTGAGCGGCTGGCAGCGGATGGCCGGCTTGCCGGAAGCCAGGCTGGGGCAGATTTCCAGCATATGCGCCTGCAGAATGCCTTCCTGCCCGGGCACCAGGTGGTAGGTGTAGTCCTCCAGCATGGAGGTGCCCTTGGCGTTTTTGATGTCCGCCGTCATCAGTTTCATCAGGCGCACCATGGCGGCGGTTTTCCAGTCGCCCTCCGCGCCAAAGCCGTAGCCCTTGCTCATCAGGCGCTGAATGGCCAGCCCCGGCAGCTGCTGCAGCGTGCCCAGGTCATCAAAATGGGTGACGATGGCGTGGTAGTTCTTCTCCTTCAAGAAGCGCTCAAAGCCCAGCTCAATCTGCGCCTGGACGGCCACATGGCGGCGGAACTCGTCCTTATCCCGGCCGTCCAAGATAATGTCATAGGTGTCGTAATACTCATCCACCAGGGCGTTGGTATCGCTGGCGGAGACAGCGGCCACCGCGTGCGCCAGCTCCGTCACCGGCCAGGCGTCCACCTCCCAGCCAAACTTGAGCTGGGCTTCCACCTTGTCGCCTTCGGTGACGGCCACATTGCGCATGTTGTCCGCCACACGCATCACGCGCAGGCGGCTGCTTTCCACAATGCCCACCGCGGTGCGCATCCAGGAGGCGATGCGCCGGCGCACGCCCTCATTGCGCCAGTGCCCCGCGATCACCTTGCGCGCCAAGCCCATGCGGCTGACGATGTGCCCGTACTCGCGCCCGCCGTGGGCGGACTGGTTTTCGTTCATGAAGTCCATGTCGATGTCATCATAGGGAATGGCCTCATTAAACTGGGTGTGCAGGTGCATCAGCGGCTTGGTGTTGGCCTGAAGCCCCTTGATCCAGGACTTGGCGGGCGAGAAGGTGTGCATCCAGGTGATTACGCCGCCGCAGTCGGAGTCGGAGTTGGCTTCAAGCATAACTTTGGTAATCGCCGAATCGGATATAGCGGTGTTTTTAAGTTCGAGTTTGAAGGGCAAAGTTCCCGCCTTGTTCAGTCCGTTTACGATAGCCTGGCTGTTTTTTGCCACAAGGCGAAGAGTTTCCTCGCCGTAAAGGTCCTGCGCTCCGGTGATAAAATAGAATTTCATGTTGATACCCCTTTATCTGTTTTCCTGTGCGATCGCTCTGAGACGCTTCATCATGTCATCGGTTCTGCCGAAGCAATCGTGAAGCTTTTCGTATTCCGCAAATAATTTATCGTATATTCTTGCGTTTTCGGGATTCGGATAATAGGTCTTTCCTTCGGTCGCCCCCATCTTTTCTCCAGCCGAATAGATGTCGTCATAACCTCCGGCGGCTTTGCCGGCGGCAACCGCTCCGAATATCGCGGCGCCGAGCGCCGGTCCCTGAGTTGAGGAGACGACTCTTATCGGCATATTAAGGACGTCGCTGTAAATCTGACAGAGCATCGGGTTTTTGTTCGGTATTCCGCCGGAGGCGGTGAAGGCGCTGACTCCGACGCCGGATTTCCTGTAATTCTCGATTATTTCGCGGGTTCCGTAAGCGGTGGCTTCAATCAGGGCGCGGTACATCTCTTCCGGCTTCGTCGCGAGGGTCATTCCGATCATAAGACCGGAGAGCCTTGTGTCGACGAGGATAGAGCGGTTGCCGTTCCACCAGTCGAGCGCTACAAGCCCGCTCTGTCCGGGTTTCAGAAGCTCCGCTTTTTCCGTAAGCAGAACGTGCGGAGAAATGCCCCGGCTCTTCGCTTCGTCGCGATATTCGCCGGGCAGGCAGTTTTCGACAAACCAGGCAAAATGGTCGCCGACACAGCTCTGTCCCGCTTCGTAGCCGTACATCCCCGGAAGTATACCGTCTTCAACTATGCCGCATACGCCGTTTACCGGTCGGTATTCGCGGTCGACAAGCATATGACAGGTTGAAGTGCCGACTATTGCAAGCATATGTCCCGGCTCGGTTATCCCGAACGCGGGAACCGAAACATGAGCGTCAACGTTCATCACCGCAACCGGGGTTCCCTCGGCAAGTCCGGTTAGGGCGGCCATTTTTTCGGCAAGTCCTCCGGCGCAAGTTCCCACCGGGGCGAGCTTGCCCGAAAGCTTGGTTTCTGTCGCGTCTTCAAGTCTCGCGTCGAGGGCGCGGAAAAATTCCTTTGACGGATATCCGTCTTTGCTGCTCCATATAGATTTATATCCGGCGGCGCAGGTGTTGCGGAATAAGTTTCCGGTTAGCTGCCAGACAACCCAGTCGCCGGATTCGACGAAATAGTCCATATCCGAATAAAGTTCCGGACATTCGTCGAGGATTTGCATCAGCTTGGGGATCATCCATTCGCTGGATATCTTTCCGCCATATGTCGAAAGCCATTCTTGACCGGTTTTTTCGGCGGTTTCGTTCAATCTGTCCGCCTGCGGCTGCGAGGCGTGATGTTTCCACAGCTTGACATAGGCGTGGGGTTCGTCTTTCCACTTTTCGGTAAAACAGAGCGGAGTTCCGTCACTATAAACCGGCAGCGGGGTGCAGGCGGTGAAATCAATGCCTATCCCGATTATGTCCTTAGGGTTGACTTTTGTCTTTTCCAGCAGCGCGGGAACTGTCTTCACAATCACTTCGAGATAATCTCGCGGGTCTTGGAGCGCCCAGTCCATCGGCAGTTTTTTCCCGCCGCAGCTGTCCGACATGACGCCGTGAGGATATTCGTAAGTGACGCAGGCGATTTCGCAGCCGTTTGAAACATCGGCTAAAAGCGCGCGGCCGGAAAGAGTTCCGAAATCAATTCCAACAGAATATTTTGTCATATCAACTTTCCTTTCAAAATTCGGCGCGTATATGCGACCCGTCCGGGCCGCGGGTTACTATGAGTTTCTTTTCTATTGAAGATGCGAGTTCCTCGATATGCGATATCACCCCTATCGAGGTGTCAACACCGGCAAGGTCGGAAAGCACTCCGACGGCTCTTGACAGATGCTCCCGATCAAGGGTTCCGAAGCCTTCGTCTATAAAGAGCGAATTGAGTCTGACTCCGCCGCTGTGCATCGAGACGACGTCGGAAAGGCCGAGCGCGAGAGAAAGCGACGCCATAAATGACTCCCCGCCCGAAAGGGTGCCGACTTCCCGGGTCTTTCCGGTATACGAGTCGAATATATCGACGGCAAAGGCGTTTTTGCCTCTGCTTGAAAGCTCATCCGCCGGGCGGCGGCGCATTTCGAAGCGCCCTCCGGACATCCGGGTAAAGCGGCGGTTCGCCTGATCCATGATTTCATCCATGAATTTCATCTGGACATATGTTTCAAACGCCAGCTTTGCTTTACCCCTGAGACTGCCTGATGCGGTGCGGTAAAGGCTGTCGAGCATATTGCGCCGCCTGCTGAGCGCGGGATATTCCGCCGATAAAGCCTTTAAAATCTCCAGCTTGTCGCTGTTTCGGGCTATACGGGCGTTTATCTCGCCAAGCAAAAGCTCGGCTGCCGCAATTCCGGCATCAACGGCGGATTTTTCCGATTCAAGCGCCGCAATGTCGGCAAGCGTTCTGCCGTCCACCGCGCTTTGAGCCGTCTTAAACCTTGCGGACGCTTCGGTAAGCGCTTTATCGTGGAATTCTATCCGTTGCTTTAATGCGTTAAAGTCCTCATCCGTCATCGAGGCGCGGAGATATTCCCCCTCGGATGTAAAGCCGGCGGCGGACAACGCCTGACGATACTTCTCCGACGCTGCCGCGAGTTTGTTTTTGAGTTCGGCTGCACGGCGGGCGAGTTCTTCAAGACCGCCCTTTGCGGTGCTGAGCTGCCGAAGCACCGCGTTATACGATTCGCGGCAGTCGTTGATTTCGGTTACAAGCCGTTCCCGTTCTCCTTCGGCTTCTTTGACGGCAGCGGCGGCTTCGGCGCCGGACGGGAATTCCGAAAGTTTTTCTTTCAGATCGGAAGTCATTTCCTCGCCGGTCTTGAGCTTGGCTTCAAGCGATGCCAATTCCTCGTTGTTTTCGCCTTGGGCCGCACGGAGCAGCTCGAGACGCTTTTCTGTATCCTTTGCCTTTTGAAGCTGCTCTTGTCTTTGTTCTTGTCTTTTTTGCAAAAGTTCGGCTGTGTCTCTTAACCGATTCAGATTTTGGCGCTCGTTATTTAAAGCTGCCGAAACGCCGGATCTGATCTCTTTTTCATTGAGGGCATCGCCTGAAAGCGACTTTGCCGCGGTTTCGACCGCCGTCCGGCATGACTCCGCTTTTGAATGAGCCGCACCGCTTGCCCCGGCAGCTTCCTCGGCAAGAGACAAAAGCTTATCCTTTTCCGCTCGTGCGGCGTTGAGACTTGCCTCGGTGGGCATATCTTCGGTCAGAACAGCGGGGGCGGGGTGAGACGTCGAGCCGCAGACCGGACAAGGCTTGCCGTCTTTAAGCTTCTCGGCGATTATTCCTGCCTGAGCATCGAGGAACGCCGATTCCAATGCATCACAACAGGATTTTGATCTTTCGTATTTCTCTTTTGAGATGCGGTATTCTTCGTTCAGCTTTGCGGCTTTCCGCTCGTTTTCCTCCGCTTCATCGATGTCTGAAATAAGTGTTTCGAAGGCGGCTATCCGCTTTTCGGAATCTTTAAGCGATGTATCGTTTTTGATTATGCTTTCGCCGATGCTGTCGGTAAGAGCGAGAGAAGCTGCAAGGGTATCCCTTTGGGAAATCTCGCCGGCAATTTCTTTTTCCGTGCTTTCCTTTTGGATTTCGGCGAGCTTTATTTCCCTCCTCAGCTGCTCGACCCTTCGGTTATATTTCGCGAGGGTTTCATATTCGGCCAAAAGTCCGTTTATCCTTGCTATCTCGCCGTCAAGCTCGTTTATCCGGGGCTGCCGCTCCTCGGCTTTGAGCATCATTTCCTTGATTTTTTCGGCGGTCTGCCCGTATTCTGTATATTGTTTTTCAAGCTCACCGCGGCTGTTTTGGGTGTTATGGAGATCCGAAACAAGCCGGCTGTAGTTACTTTCAGACTCCCGCACTCCGCTTCTTGCTCTCGCCGCTGCTTCAAATCTGTCTTTTTCCGGTTTCAGCTCAATTTCTTCCGATTGAAGCCGCGCAAGTCCGGTTTCCGCTTCGTCGCGGACGGAGATAAGCGCATTTATCTGCCTGCCCGCCGTCAAAGCTGCTATAAGCTCCGCCGAGCGGTTCAATGCCGCCTGTTTTATATCGGCGTTCTGCCGCCCAAGCGCCGTGTCCCGCGAGATTACCCGCTGCGCAAGCTCGACAGCCGATTTAAGCGACTCGGGAGTGATATCTCCGTCCGTAATCGCTTCCGCTTCGGTTTGTTCGGCTTCATCGACAAACTTTAACTCAGATATCGCGTTTCCGGCCCTTTCGTTTGCGGCGGAAAGGGAGGCTTCGGCTTCGTCGTTCTGCCGCTTCAGTTCATCCTGAAATTTCCCGATGACCGCAGTTCCGAACAAGTCGGACATCAGCTGCTTTTTCTCGTCTCCTCCGTCGGTCAGAAGCTTTCGGAATTCCCCCTGAGCTATCATTGCAAGCTGTTTGAAGCGCGCGCGGTCAACTCCGATTATTCGGCTTATCTCTGCAGTTACCTCCCGGTCTCGGTCGATAACGGTTCCGTCCGGAAGGGTGAGCTCCGCTCCGCCTTTTTTGGTTGTGGTGCCCTCTCCGCGCTTTTTTTCGACTTCATATTCAAGCCAGCGTTTTACGCTGTAAATCTTTTCCTTAACTTCAAAGGCAAATATAACCGAGGTCTGTTCGTCCGGATCGGCGTAATCGGAGCGAAGGCTTTTTCCGGTTCTGTCGTCTCCGGACGGTGCGCCGTACAGAGCGTAGGTCAGCGCGTCAAAAATTGTGGTCTTGCCCGCGCCGGTATCCCCGGAGATAAGATAAATTCCGCCGCGTCCGAGCTTTGAAAAATCGACCTTTTCGGTACTGCGGAAAGGCCCGAAGGCGGTGATTTCAAGCATTACCGGTCTCATAGCAGCGCCTCCTCTCCTCCGGCGGCTTCAACGGCTTTATTTATTACCTCGGCTCCGCTGCCGCCGAAGCTGTCTTCGAGGGATATGCCGTTCTGTTTCAGATAAAATTCGTCGAACCACTCGGATATCGCTCTTTTACGGGTGACGGCTTCACTTGAAAACTCCGTTCGTTCATTGTCGGGCAGCTCTATCTTCATCTCCATCAGATTCGGGTAAAAGCGCAGCAGCCGCTGTCTTGCGTTAGGATCCGGCATCGGGTCGGTTATGACCGAGTAAATATAATCTTCCGAAACCCCTTCTCTTTCCGCCGCGGCGCAGAGCTCATCGAGCGGTCCTTTTATCCTGCGCACCTGACGCAGCGGTTCGATCCGGATGAGTTCGACATCTTCAAGCCCGTTTTTGCCGAGGGTTACAAAAGGCAGAGATTTTTCCGAGTGCACTTCGGAGGCGGAATATTTTAAGATAGAGCCGGAATATCTGACCCCGCTCCTGCCGACCGATTGCGGCGTATGTATATGTCCGAGAGCGGCGTAGCAGTATCTTTCGAGCAGGCTTACCGGCAGGCCGCCAAGGCCTCCGACAGTCGGCGTCTCCGAGTCGCATCGGACGATATCGCCGCTAAGGGGCAGCCAGAACTGATGCGACAGAATTACCTCCCGCCCGGAAAATTCTCCGGCGGAATTGAGGATTTTCATCAAAGTATCCGGGACGGTTTCGCTGTCTTCGGAAAAACGCCGTATATCGGCTGGACGAAGATAAGGCAGGAGGGTGAAGCGGACGGAGCCGTATTCGTCGCTCAAAGTAACCGTTTTAACCGGAAACTCCACCTCGGCTGCGATATATATGCCGCTGTCTTCGAAAAGCCTTCCGCCGTAATTCAGCCGCTCGCGGCTGTCGTGGTTGCCGGATATCATCAGAACTTTGAGCGGAAGCGAGGCAAGCTCAAAAAGAAAATCATCGAGCAGCGACACCGCGTCGCGCGGAGGCAGGGCGCTGTCGTATACATCGCCTGCGATAAGCAGGACGTCCGGCTTTTTTTGAAGGCAGATTTTTATAATGGTTTTAAGGGCGTGCTTCTGATCTTCGATGAGATCGAATTCATGTTGTCTGCGTCCCAGATGAAGGTCGGAGACTGCGAGCAGCTTCATTTTGTTTTCCTTTGTGAAGTTTAATTCTTACACATATTATACAATAGTCCGGACGCAAAATCAAGCGGTTTTGACTATTTCCGCCTCAAAATAAAAAGACCGCAATGAGACGGGTTTCAGCTGCGCTTTACCGATATCCAATCACTCTGAAAAAAGACCCCTGTCAATTAATGCGCATATTTCAGCATAACATATTACCTGTCCATGATTAATTACATACAATCATATCTCACATTATCCAATGACATATAAACTCAGCCGGTATCGAAACCTGCATGATAATATCAACTTAATGAGAACAATATTGAAGCAGTCATGTTTTTTTATGTTGCTTATGGATTGTTATAGTAAATTTCATTCGATATAATGGTAAAATCGATGTAAAACCGTGGTTTTTCTTGCCGAATATTTGTAAATTTTTTTCAATATGCATCGACGGAATACAAAAAGCTTGAAAAAAACCGCCGAAATGATTATAATATATATAGTAGCAATAATAATGAAAGAGGCAAAGACATTGTCAAACAGCAACGACAAGAAAAACGACGGCTCGCCGAACCTCTCGGGTTTCGAAGTCAGTGACAGGCAGGTCAGGATAGGCGGGCTTAATATAACCGACGAACGGGTCCGAATAGGAAACGCGGTAGATATAGACGGCAAAAACGAAAAGGTCAGGCTGGGTTCTCTTGTTGTGGACGGAAAAAACAGCCGGGTCTATCTTGAGAAAAAAGAACCGCAGCTGCCGCAGCAACAGCCGCCGCAGTCTTTCTCCAGACCGAATACCCCTATGTATGCCTCGGGGAAATACGCTGCCGGACAGAAAGGCGCCGGTTATCCCGTCCCTCAGAAACAGCCGGAATCGAATCAGCCCGAGCCTTACAATAACGACGGCAGAGAATACAAGCTTGTCCCCTCTCCGTGGCCGTTTGTCTTCTGCGGCGGATTCTGGCTTCTGTACGCGCTCTTCTTTCCGCTTTACGCATGGTACCATATAGCTATCTGCGGCGCATTGTCATACGGCGTTTACAATATATTCAAGGGCATCTTCCCGCCGAAGCGGGTTGAAGTGATAAAGCCTTACGTGATGCCGCAAAGCACCGACGAAGCTTTCAATCAGACCATCACGTCGACCGCAAAGCTGCTCGAATCGATAGGCGAATCATCGAAAAAGATTTCGCCGAAATCCCCCTCCCTCGCATCAAACGCCGATTCCCTTATCAGGCGTACAAAAATGATCCTTGAATATCTCGCCGAAAATCCGCACAAAGCCTCTCTCGTCCGCCGGCTGTTCAACTACTATCTGCCCACCCTCGACAAGCTGCTTAAAAGCTGGCAGCTCTTTGACGAACACGGCGAAGGCGACGGAGAATGGGCCGGCAAGCCGGAAATCGAAGAGGCGGTTGCGGAAATGGAAAACGTTTTCCGCAAGCAGCACGACAAGCTGATAAACGACGCCGCGCTCGACATCTCCGCCGAAATCGACGTTCTCGAAAAAATGCTTGACGATCAGATTTCCCAAAACAATAAATAACACCAACAACAACCCACATACAGACCAATAAAGAGGTAAAAAATGTCGGAGAACAACAATCTCAACCCAAGCTCGATCGATCTTTCCGCCGTTTCCGCAGGCACTTCCGTGCCCGAACTGACATTAAATACCGGCACCGCCGAAGAAAACATCGCGCCGGCACCGCAGCTTCAGCAAACGGCTCAAAAAGCCGCCGTTGACACATCTCTCGACGAGTCGAAGCTTTCTCCCGAAGAACAGAAGCTTGTGGCCGATTTCTCAAAGAAGATAGACCTCAGCGATTCCACCATGGTCATGACGTACGGCGGAACTGCTCAGCACAAGGTAGCCGAGTTCAGCGACTCCGCGCTTACGACCGTCCGTACAAAGGACCTCGGCGATACCGGAGAAATGATCCTTGATCTCGTCGGCCAGCTGCGCTCCTTCTCTGCCGTGGAAGACGACAACAAGCCCTTCAAGTGGTTCCGCCGCCAGGCAGACAAACTTGCGGATATGAAGAACAGGTATGACAAGGTTGAAGTTTCGGTTGACAAGATAGCAACCGAACTTGAAAATCATCAGGTACAGCTGCTCAAAGATATATCTATAATGGATAAGCTATATCAGGTCAATCTTACCAACTTCAAAGAGCTGACCCTTTATATAATCGCCGGAAAAAAAGCACTCGATTCCGCCAGAACCACAAAGCTCAAGGAGCTTGCCGAAAAGGCTCACACGTCGGGACTGCCGGAAGACGCACAGGCGGCAAACGACTTCGCTCAGCTCTGCGACCGTTTCGAAAAGAAACTTCACGACCTTGAACTGACAAGGATGGTCGCAATTCAGTCAGCGCCTCAGATCCGTCTTATCCAGAACAACGACACCATAATGACCGAAAAGATCCAGACGACCATTATGAATACTATCCCGCTCTGGAAATCGCAGATGCTGATCGCATTGGGTCTGGAGCACAGCCAGCAGGCGCTTGCCGCTCAAAAGGCCGTCACCGACATGACAAATCAGCTTCTTAAAAAGAACGCCGATATGCTCAAGACCGGAACCATTGCGGTAGCTAAGGAAGCCGAACGCGGCGTCGTCGATATTGAGACGCTGAATTACACCAACCAGCAGCTTATCTCAACCCTCGATGAGGTGCTTAAAATCCAGAACGAAGGCAGAGCAAAGCGCCGCAGCGCCGAAACCGAACTGAAACGAATAGAGGGCGAGCTTAAAACCAAGCTGCTCGACATACAGACCTATCAGAGCAGCGAGCCGGCTCAGCAATAATCTAAAAGGAAGATTAAATGATAAAACGCTTATCGGAAATAAACCTCAGCTGCGGCGCGGGAATCGCGATAATGATCGCCGCGATAATCCTTTCCCTGATGATCGGATGCTTGCGTTCGCTGATGCCGGAATACCTGAAAGTTCAAAAGGTCTTTAAAAACGGGGCTTACGGCGACGGTTTTTCAATCACGACCGACCTTTCGAAATTAGGTGAAAGTGCCCGGAACATGGCGGCTCTCGCGGAACAGGCAATCGGGGAAACGGAAAATATCAAGGCGGTAAAGCAGGCGCGCGATGCGCTTGACAATGCAAAATCTGTCAAAGACAAGCACGCGGCATACATGACGCTGACATACGCATCCGAAAAGCTCTATTCCGAAGCGATTGACGACGAACGGCTGAGCGAAACTCAGGCAAAGCTGATCAAACAATGCTACACCGATATTCAAAGCCGTATACTGACCATCAAAGGCGATGAATACAACGAAATGGCCGAGGATTACAACAAGAAGGTATCAAAATTTCCCGCCCGCTATATCGGCTTGCTGGTGGGGGTAAGAGAAGCCGAACTGTTCAAATGACGAAAAAATCAAAAGGCAGATTATCGGTATTTGCCGTTTTCCTGATACTCTTTGCGGTTTTAGCGGCACCTGCTGCCGCTTTTTCCGTTCCCGAAAAGCCGGATAACAATGCCGTTTACGACGACACCGGACTGATATCTTCCGAGACCCGTGAATATCTGATCGTTCTGAACGATATGCTGTATGAAAACTGCCGCGGACAGACGGTCATTGCCATGTTCACCGGGATCGGCGGAGAGGATATCGCGGAGCTTGCAAAGCAGTGCTTCAACGGGTGGGGCATCGGCGACAGTGAATACAACAGGGGCGTTCTCTTCCTGATGACCGCCGCCGAAGACGACTATTGGGCGCTGCAGGGCAAGGGGCTTGAAGACAGTCTGACATCCGGTGAGATCGGTATCATACTTGACGAATCCGTCGAGCCTTATTTCGCCGCCAAGGATTACGACGGAGCGGCGAAGGCGTTTGCAGAAGCCGTATATAAAAAGCTTGCCTCGATATACGGTTTTTCCGGCAGGCTGCCGAATGAACCGGCGTCTTCCGGAAAAACAAAGCTCACAGAAACCGCCGAAGAAGAGCGTTTTTCCCGTATTCCGGAAAGCGTAAGCAGCCCCATCTCCTCCGACCGGGAGCGGGATTTCTCCGGCAATGTATTTTCGGTATTTTTCGGAATCTTTCGTGCGGCTGTTTCTATCTTTATATTGGTTATATTCATAGCGGTTTTCTTTTCCTGCTGCGGATGCGGAGATTTGTGCAGATGCTGCGGCTGCTGTAGAAGTGACTTCGGCGGAGGCGGCTACGGCGGCGGGTTCGGCGGAGGCGGCTTCGGCAGAACATATTACCGCAGTTTTCCCCGCGGCGGGTCGAGCTTCGGCGGCCGCCGTACGACAGGCGGAACTTCTTCCGGAGGCGCCGGCCGGTCTTTCGGAGGATCACGGGGGATCGGAGGCGGCAGCCGCGGAAGCAGCGGAAGAAGCGGAGGCTTCGGCGGCGGTTCTTCCCGAGGCGGCGGAGCCGGACGCGGGAGGAGATAATTTTCCTGATGAGTTTAAGAATGCAAATTGCATGGTTTACATATTAATGCGAAGATAAATCACAAAGATTCTTGCCGG
>LSQX01143552.1_pt1 | contig 13969 bp, 7 predicted proteins | sample 654561 | NCBI WGS metagenome assembly LSQX01 (sample SAMN04489861, study PRJNA283612) | anaerobic digester metagenome | isolation source: 4 biogas reactors fed with cattle manure at either 37C or 55C with and... | place: Denmark: Kongens Lyngby | collected 2014
CGTGGGTTACGTGAAGAGCCTGCCTATCCCTGCTGGGCTTAACCTTTTCCAGAAGCTTCATGGTCTCTATGGTGGTAGCATAGTTTCCTGGCTTTCCGAGGTTGTTGCAGTGCACGTGTATGGAGTGAGGGAGCTGAAGGCGCTCATTAGCTTCTGCAAGCCCCAGAAGGATCTCTGCAGGAGTTACATCAAAGTTGGGTACAGGGTCATAAAGTCCGCTTACGTTTCTTCCCCAGCCCCAGGCTTCTCCTCCTCCGGGGTTTACAATCTTTACTCCGTATCCTCTTGAGGCTTTCAATCCCCAGGCAATGTATGCTGCAAGTTTTTCAGGCTCCTTGTCACGGATGTACTCCATGACCTGCCAGTTGCTCCCGAAGAGTGACAGCCCCATTTTGTCGAGGATAGGGATTTCCTTGAATTCTTCATGGGTATGCCTTGCAGCAAGCAGGGGAATTGCAGCTTCACAGATGGTTGTGTACCCCAGTTTTGCATACCTGTATCCGATTGCGTAAGTGTTTGGAGTGTTATACCCTACCTGAGCTCTTGTCTTTTCGGTACGTGCTACCTGGCCAGAAAGCCCGGGAACAGGGTTTTTCCTTGCATCGTTTGGGTTGATGAAACGGCCTACGTTGATCTTTCCTGCGCTGTGTGTGTGCCCGTCAAAGCCCCCTGCCATGGTGAGCCTGCCCTCTGCATCAATAACCTTTGCACTTCCGGAGACGCTGTCCACAATCTTTCCGTCTCTTATGCAGATGTCCATAGCCTCGCAGTTAACTCCCTGTGCAGGGTCACAGACGCTGGCGTTTTTAATCAGGATTTCCGACATCTTATACACCTCTCTTCATTTCCCTTACTTTTGCAGTCAGGTCTTTTACGATCTCTTCGTCGGTCTTGAACTCTGTATCAATCAGTTTCTTCATGCGGAGGGAGATTGCATCCATGCGGTAAGCCGTACCCTCAGCTTCGATTCCCACAACTGCTGCCGGGATCACCACATCTGCGATTTCGGTTGTGGGGTTGGCATAGGGGTCAATCTGGATTACGGGAATTCTTGCCAGGTGCCTGACAGCTTTTTGAGGGAAGTGTGCTCCGGCATCAGCTGCAGCTATAATTGCAGCATCAGGCTCTTCGCGCACAAGCAGGTCATTTGCTCCGGTTTCTCCGGGGTTGTAATAAGGATAGCCTCTGGCAAAGTCAATAGCCATGGGGAAGCCGGTTTCCCAGGTAGCCACCTGTCCGAAACCGGTAACATTATAGTGCCCTCGCATTCCGATCATTACGGCTTTGGTGTGCTGGTTAAGGTCTGAAATCAGAGAGGACACTGCATCTCCGTTCTTGTACTTTGAGCGGGACTGGGTGACCCCCATACCGAAGAAAATACAGGTGAATTTTGCATTCTTCAGGGTCTCTGCAAGTTCAAGAACCTCGGCTTTTGGAACACCTGCAACCGTTTCCGGGACAACATCCTCATGCCCGTTTACAATTGAACGGAGAGCGGTCACAAGGAGAAGGTCTGAACCCTGTTCAATCTCCACATATTTATCAGCAATTTTTGCAGTATCGGTCTTTCTGACATCAACAACTACCATTTTTCTGCCTTTTCGCCCTTTTTCCGTGAAGAATCCCTTTGAAAAGCTTGAATAACGGGACATGTGCCTGGGATGGGCGTGCACAGGGTTGCAGCCCCAGAAAACTATTACATCTGCCCTGTTCTTTATTTCTCCCAGGGAGGCTGAAGGGGACCCTTTCTCCTGAGCAGCAAGGGCAGTCGGTCCGTGGCAGACGTTTGCCGTAGAGTCTATTATAGAACCAGTCTCCTCTGCGAGCTGAATTGCTCCGCTGACTGCTTCACACGAAGTGGAACACCAGCCGTAGGAAAGTGTCCTTCTGGAGTTTACCAGGATTTTTGCGGCAGCTTCGATTGCCTCTTCATAAGATACAGGCACAAGCTCCCCATCTTTTCTTACCATCGGGGTTTCTATCCTGTCATGCTCGAACATGCCGACAAACTTGCTGTGCCCAAGAATGCAGGCATTTTCTATTTTTGTAATCTTATTATCTTCTACAGTGACTGTGATATCGTCGCAGAGGGATCCGCAGAGGGAGCATACTGCGTCTTTAATTACTGGCATATTTTTTCCTCCGAATTTTCAGGTTTCTCCGGGCCTGATGAACACATGAGTTACTCGATTGAGGGGGTCTGGACTCAGTCTTCCAGGTATTTCCTCATGAGCGCTTTCATTTCCAGGGGCTTTTCATCCGTGACTTCTATCTCAGCAGGGACGCCTTTGAACCCTGGCATTCCGCAGCCGTGGGTATCAGGGTCCAGAACTGCATTTGCCCAGGGGCCCATAGGGATAAAGGCAAGGCCGTCAGGGTTTCCTTCATTTGCTTTTGCGAACACTACTACTTCCCCAAAATCAGTGGTAACCTTCAGGCTGTCCCCTTCGGAGGCTCCAAGCATCTCAAGGTCTGCGGAGTTCAGTTCGCAGTATGCACAGGCATCAAAATAGCCTTTATGTGTTTTAGCTTCCAGATGTGCGCCCTGGTCGGCGGTCCTTCCGGATATAAGGTTTGCTTTTATTTTCATGGAAATTCCTCATCTGGGATTTAATCCAGGTAATGAAAATACCGAATTAGTTGGATCACTTTTTGAAGCATTGATCCCGAATTCTTGATTTCTTACATCTTTCTGGCCCGGAGATTCGTATCCTGGTCATAATTGAAAGTCAAGCTGAGGCATGGGTCTTCCTGAGAAACTGCAGTTTCCGGGTCTCAGCCGGGGGAACCGGGATTTTAATTTTAAGGTAAATCTTGAAAGCAATTATTTAGCAGGCGTTTAGAATATCGCACTGCTGGAACTGATCTGTTTAAGCGGGGCTCTTTTAAAGTATCTTATAAATGGTTCTTCTGCTAACGTTCCGGGTCCTGGAGACGTTTGCAGCGGGGAAAATATAGCTTTCCGGAAATTTCCTTTGACTGGAATCTATTCCGGTTATTCGTTATAATTATGGGGTTTATATATATTTATTCAGATTTATATCTCTTGTCAGCCGGTATCTTTGATATAAATGATCATGTCTCAGATGGGCGCATATTTTGCTTTCCCTGTTTTTAAAAATCGATCTGAGGGTTTATTATATCACTTCTCAATTATATATTTATTTATTATACAGACTATATCTCTTTAATTTCCTTTTATTATATATCACCATATTATGTCAGGCCTAACATAACGTGTTCAGAGATTTTCTTCATGAATTCTGATCACTGGCAGGCTCACCTTTTCCATTCTGTCATACACTTCCCGCACAAATGAAGTTAAAATGGTCTTTTTCCCCACTTCCGATCGTTACCCTTTAATATATGTTAATACATTTGTGTGTTGCAAGCCCGGATAGCCTAGTCGGTTGGGGCGCCAGACTCATAGGGACCTTATATGAGGCGTCTTTAATCTCCTGAGATATCTGGAGGTCGCGTGTTCGAGTCACGCTCCGGGCACCTGATTTTTTCTTAAGTGAGAATTTTTACTGATTTTTTCTTAAGTGAGAATTTTTATCTTTTTTCCTAAATATTCAAGATCCTGCCAACGTTTAATTACTGAGTGTGGTTATCCTTGGATTCGACTCTTTATTTGCTTTTTCGGATTTACTTTTTAGATTTCTGAAAGTTCTTCTCCTCTACTTATTATTCAGGTTTCATAAATCCAGAATTACGCCTTTTTTCAAAAATTTCTTTCTTCGGGTTTACTATCCATGTTTAACTCTGGTGTTATATTCAAAAAATTATACTTTTCTTGTATTATTGAATAAATATCTTAACATAAGCATAATGAGGGCAGTAATCTGCTAAGAATTAATAATTCTGGTTAATTAATATGCTTATTAAATTATATTTTGTTTAATATCCTTGACATGTGGAAACACTTGCTATGGATAGGTTTTTTCCAAAATAAAGGAGTGGAAAATATGAAGTTCAGTACATATATGGTTCTATTATTTGCTGCCTTTGTATGTATGATATGCATATCAACATCAGTGACAGCATTTGAACCTGAAAAGGTAGAAGTTAATCCTGAACTGGAGAACTTCACAGCGCAATTCTTACCACCTCAGATCCTTAATGTTACTGATGGGGTTTACGTTGCACGTGGCTACAACAGGGATAATCCTGTACTTATAGAGGGTAAAGACGGGCTTATTATTGTTGATCCTGGGGAAAGCTTACAGGCCGCAGAGGTTGTCAAAGAAGCATATAATAAGCAATTGAATAACATCTTTGACAGGAAGCCTGTAAAAGCAGTCATCTATACTCACCACCATGACTGCCACATCCACGGGGCTTCTGTTTTTGCCGATAACGAAACTGAAATTATTGCTCACGATCTGCTGGACGATACCCTGTACTATGATTGGTACGGTCAGCTGTTTCCCAGCAGAGCCGAAGGTGGCATGATGATGCTGGGGGGCTTATATGGTAATGATTCTGACTGGTATGCAGGTGGTGCACTTTTCTATAAGCAGATCCGGGGACCTTCAGGTTATATGCCGCCTACAATAACTGTCAATGATACGCTGGAAACAAATATCGCAGGAGTGGATCTCAATATCTTTTCAGCTCCAGGTGAGACCCGTGATGTGCTTGTCATCTGGCTCCCAGAGAAGAAAACCCTGGTACAGATCGCCAACTGTTACGAGGCATTCCCGGCAATTACCACCATGAGAGGGGCAGTCATGAGAAACCCGCTGGATTATATCGATAGCATAGACCTTTATCGCAGCTTTGATGCTGAATATATGGTTTCACTTCATGGTCCCAATCCTGTCGTTGTTGGGAAAGAGAATATCAGCCGTACTTTAACCAGCTATCGTGATGCCATTCAGTTTGTACACGACCAGACGGTTCAGAATATGAACAGAGGCCTTACACCGGGAGAAATTAAAGATGTGGTTAAGCTGCCACCTCATCTGGCAAATGATCCTTATTTGCAGGAATATTATGGAAGCGTTGAAAGAGACATATACGAGATTTTCTGGTGGTATAGAGGATACTACACCGGCAAATCCAGAGATATGTATCCACAGTCTCCCACAGAAGAAGCCGAAATGGCGGCTGAGCTGGCAGGTGGAGTTGATGAGCTTACAGTTAAAGCCAGAAATGCCCTCGAAGAAGGCAATCTGGAATGGGCCCTGGTACTTGCTGACGATGTTCTTCTGCTTGATCCTAAGAATTCTGAAGCACACGAGATAAAGAATTCATCAATGATCGCCCTGGCTGAAGGCACCATGAATGTTCAGGAACGCAACTACCTCCTATCTGAGTATCTTGTGGAGACTGGACAGGCAGCATATCCGGCAAGTGGGAAACCGAAGCTTGCTTTTGCCAATATGGAAGATAAAGCCGTTACCTATATGCCAATGGATACTCTCTTCAGGATAATGGCTGTCAGTCTTGATGCCTCCAGGAGCCTGGACAAGGAAATTACTGTTGGGCTTCAGCTAACAGACATAAAAAACACTGAATCTTCTGACTATGCCCTGTACGTCCGCAAGGGCATTGTTGAGATTCAGCCAGAGGTCCCGGAAGATGCTGATTTCGCCATCACAACCAGTTCGATGGTCTGGAAGAATATGGTTCTGGGAAAACTCGATCCTCAGAAAGCCGTTTCCGACGGAAAGGTGAAAATTTCCGGAGCAGATTCAAAGGCATTATATGAATTTATGGCCTTATTTAATGAGTAGTGAGGGTGTTCCATTAAACATCCTACTTTTTTTCTTTGAAATTATGTGTACAGGACATAGAATTAAAATTCGTTGAATTGGTCAAATTTCAGGATTTGTTTCCGTCAAAGGTGCCTGCTTTTTTCAAATTTCTCCGTTTTTATTGCTTTCTTTTTAATCGTAACTTTATTATATTTCTAATATCCTTACGTACTAAATAATTTTAAAAATTTATATCTATATTAAAGTATTTTTAAACTTTCAAACTTTCTGTGGGGGTCTCTATTGGAAATATTGTTCTTTAATCAGTGAAGTTGTCTTAAAAACAGTTTAAGGTGTGAAAAATGAAACATAAATTTGACGTCTTTGTAAAAGCAATTCCTATTTTCTTTGCAGCTTTTGTTTTGCTTTCTTCATTTACTTTACTGGTATGTGCAGAAAATGAAATGACCCCGGGCACTGTCCTGGAAAATAATTCAACTATGACTATTCCCCGCACACTTGTCAGGGGAGATTCAGGTACTTCTTTACAGCCGATGGTTACGGAGACCGGAAAAATAAGTCTTTCCGTAGACGGGCTAGGCACTGACAGCAGTGGTATTATTCAGGTGGAAAAACCTGAAGGTGCGACTGTAAGAAGTGCATATCTTATCGCTGCTGGAGAGTGGGGTAGTCAGATTCCTGAAGGAAGCGTTTTGATTAATGGAAGTGCCGTTTACTGGAATAATACTGTTTTTTCGACTGCCTGCTATAACTACTGGGCAGATGTTACATCTATTGTTAAACCTGCAGTTGATATCGCGCCGGCAGGAAGAGTTAACTTCACAGTCACAGAAACAAGTCCTTACAGTTCTGATGGAGAAGTTCTTGCAGTTATTTTTGATGATCCTGACCAGAAGGAAGACAATACCGTTATATTGCTTTTTGGAGGGCAGAACCCTGCTGGTGATACTTTCAGTATTAAGCTATCAGATCCTGTTGATAAAAACGATTCTAACTTTGCTATTGATATGGGGCTTGGTATTTCCTTCAGTTACCAGAATAGCGGGGGTAGCCAGGTCAGTAATGTTAACGTAAACGGAGTAAGAGTTACAAGTTCGGCTGGAGGAGAAGATGACGGGTTCAGTGGAAACGGGGCACTTTTGACCGTAGGGGGCCTGGACGATAGTACTGCAAATCCTCTGGACCCATATGCAGGCCCGAGCAATCCACGGACTGATGACGAACTTTACAACCTTCTACCCTTCGTAAATAGTGGGGATTCAAATATCACAGTATTTACTCAGAATCCTTCTAACGATGATAATATATTCTTTTCATACTTTTTCCTGAAATCAAGCACAGCAATGGTAGGCGAGGGTATTCTCCTGTCTCCTGCTTCAGGAAACGCTTCTGTCGGATCTCAATATACCCTTTCATCCCTTGTACAGGATGATAACGGAAATCTTCTTGCAGGAAAACCGGTCAGTTTCTCGGTAGTTTCAGGTCCCAATGCAGGCCAGAGCGGTACTTCGATAACGGATGCAGCCGGAAGGGCTAATTTTACCTGTTCCGGAGCTTCTACAGGCACTGATATTATAGAAGCAAGTTTTGTAACTAACGCAGGCGAGACCATCGTATCAAATCGCGCAAGCATCGAATGGATTGTTCCTCATGTCCCATCTCCTGCAGCAGATTTTAATTCAAATGTTACACTTGGAGTCCAGCCTCTGACAGTAGAGTTCTACGACCTGTCCGAAAACGCGGTATCCTGGAACTGGTATTTCGGAGACGGAAATAGTTCGGAACTTCAAAACTGTACCTGCACATACTTTGACCCGGGATATTACACCGTGTCACTAACTGTGAATAACTTGGCAGGCAGTTCCAATACAACTATCCGTGAAGATTACATATTTGTCCAAATGCGGCCAGTTCCTGGTTTTATTGCCAATGTTACTGAAGGCACATTTCCTTTAACAGTTCAGTTCACTGATGAATCTCAATACACCGAATCCGTTGAGTGGGATTTTGGAGACGGAAATACCTCAAATGAACTGAATCCCGTTCATACTTATTCGGAAGCCGGACTATACAGTGTTTCACTAATTGCAACAGGAAATAATACTTCAGTAACAAAAACCATCGATAATTATATCAATGTTACAACTTCTCCAGTTCCAGATTTCTCTTCCAATATTACTGCAGGCACAGTTCCACTGTCAGTCCAGTTTATTGATGAATCTCAATACGCTGAATCCGTTGAATGGGATTTCGGTGACGGTGATTCTTCAACTGACAGAAACCCGGCCCATACCTATTCGGAATCTGGACTTTATACTGTTTCCCTTACAGCAATCGGTAACAGAACTTCAGTTGTAAAAACCGTTAATGACTTTATTAACGTAACAATTCCTCCTCTCCCCAATTTCAGTGTCAATATTATTGAGGGCACTTTCCCTCTGGCAGTTCAGTTTTCAGACAACTCTAGCTATACTGAATCTGTTGAGTGGGACTTTGGCGACGGTGATTCTTCAACTGAAAGAAACCCTGTCCATACCTATTCAGAAGCCGGACTGTACAGTGTTTCTTTAATTGCAACTGGAAATGGGACTTCAGTAACTAAAACCGTTGATGATTTCATCAATGTTACTGCCCCTCCTGTTCCAGATTTCATCACGAACGTTACTGAAGGCACATTCCCATTAACCGTTCAGTTTACGGATAATTCCAGATATGCCGAATCCGTTATATGGGATTTCGGAGATGGGGACAGTTCTTTCCAAAGAAACCCTGTTCATACTTTTACAGCCTCTGGTCTGTATACTTTTTCTCTTACAGCAACAGGAAACAATACCTCAGTTACAAAAATCGCTGACGATTTTATTAATGTTACTGTTCCCCCTGTTCCGGATTTCAGTGCCAACATCACCGAAGGCCTTTATCCTTTATCAGTTCAGTTCACGGATAATTCGAGTTATGCTGAATCTTTAGAATGGGATTTTGGAGACGGAAACACTTCAACTGACCTGAGCCCTCTTCATACTTATTCAGAAGCTGGTCTGTACACCGTTTCCCTCACGGCAACAGGAAACAGGACTTCAGTAACAAGAACCGCTGAAAGTTACATCAATGTCATCCTTCCTCCGATTCCTGATTTTGGCGCAAATGTGACCACCGGTCCTTACCCTCTGACCGTACAATTTATGGATAACTCCATCTATGCCGAATCCGTTGTATGGGACTTTGGAGACGGGAGCGTTTCAAACGAAAAAAATCCTGTACACACTTACAAGGAACGCGGCCTTTATACCGTTACTCTTGGTGCAGGCGGGAACGGGACAACAGTAAACAAAACCGTCCAGGATTTCATCAACGTTACAATACAGCCCTTCCCTCCTGAAGCAAATTTCTCTGTAAATGTTACGAGAGAGCCTGCGCCGTTGACTGTAAGTTTCTTAGATGAGTCTTACAATTCCGTTTCGTGGGAATGGGATATTGACGGAGACGGGTGGGTAGACTACATCGAAGCAAATCCGGTCCATACCTATGAAACTGCAGGTATCTACAATGTGAGTCTATACGTTTCCAATGCTTATGGAAATGATACTGAGGTTGTCAAAGGCTGCATCAATGTCCTCACTCACCCGGTCATTTCGGAAAGAAATCTGTCTAAAACCAGCGTTTATCCAGGCGAAGAGTTCAATGTAAACCTTAACATTGAAAGTGCCTGGGAACTCACTAACCTTACTGTAGTGGAAGATATCCCTGCTGGCTGGAACCTCACTCCCATAGATAACGCAGGTGCGGAATTCAACTCTACCTCCAATAAATGGATATGGGAAAACTATTCAGCACGTGATCGCAGGCAGCTGGTTTATGTTCTGAAAGCTCCGCTTGATTCGGACTTTGGGACCTTTAAGCTTGAAGGGGACGTTTTGGCTGAAAATGTGGTAGCCATCCCGGTTGAAGGCGAATCCGAGATAACAATTACCCCGATCGCTGATTATAGCCCTGAAAACCTGAAACTATTACATGTGGGAGATCCTGATCAGGAGTTCAATATCTCAACTCATGTGCTCTGTAACTTTACATGGTATGTAAATGGAAACGAGTCTTCTGAAGGGGATAAGAAAAACAGTGCCTATGCATCTCTTACCCTTTCTCCGGAAACTCTATGGAGAAACGATCATTTCAAAAACAGTTACACAAGCGTCGAAAACAGCAGTCTCTTTGCGGGTAAGTATTCCGTAACCGGTAGAGTTTCAAACAGAAGCACTGCCATAAACCAGACATGGAATTTCCTTATCACCAGGTCCGCTGAAAGTAAAAATAACATCAATAACACTGTAGTTTTGCCTGTCAGGAAAGTTGAGGAAAACGAATCGGTATCCTTTAATTTCACGGAGGAACCGGACAATACGGACGACAACAGCATCCTGGCAATCTCTTTCAACGCTTCTTCAACAGGAAATGTTTCTGTCTTTGTTGAAGTGCTGAAAGATAGAGCTTCTGAAGTTACAAAAAACCCTGAAGGGGAGGTTTTCCAGCACATAAACATTCACTTCAGCAATCATACGGTCATGAATGAGACAGGTTCAGACTCCAAGTTTATCGATTTCAAAGTAAACAGAACCTGGATGGAAACAGTTGTGCAGGGTACTGTCCGGCTGAACAGGTATCAAAATGGGGAGTGGCAACCCCTTAATACCTGGGAAACCAGTTCAGATGCCGAATACCATTATTTCCGTGCAGAAACTCCGGGATTTTCGCCTTTTTCCGTAACAGCCGAGAAAATCTCCACGCCATCTGTCTCTACCCCACATAAAGGAGGTAGTGGAACTGGCTCAGCTACTATTATTTCTTCCACTAAAGGCGAAGATGAAAGTATTTTCGGGGTTGAAAACGAAGGTGCCGATTCAACCCTCTCAAAAGGAGCAGAGGATATTCTGGTATCTCAAAGCACTGATACCGGAAAATCCATTTTTGTTGAAGAAGGAAATGGTTCCGAAGCTGCTGGTTCAGAAGAAAATAACGGATCAGAAAAATCAGGTAGTACAGGAGTTCTGTTTTTTATCCTGCTCGTTCTATTTATTGTCGGAGCCTATCTGGTATATAGGCAGACAAAAGAGGAAGAGTAATTGGACTCTTTGCAGGAAGGTCAAGACTCCTTCCTGGACCTTTTTTAACTGTTTTCTCATGTTCATAGAGGTATCAAATAATCTGGTAGTATCAAATAATCTGGTAAATAATCTTGTTTGGCCTGAATTTCACTATATTTTTTGCCTTAAATTCGGGCTTCTTATCTATGTCTGATTCTGTCAACATGTATTCCAGCTGGTTATTTCTGGATATCTGCCGTTTTCTGCGCTTTTTTTAATTTTCGAGGACATGATAAAGGAATTAAAGCCTCACAAAACAGGTGAAAAGGTTGAGAGCTCAGGTTACTATTCATGCTATAAAAAAGGTGAGATTACACGGCTGGAAAAAACGGTTCATTTTTAGACTGTAGAGGAGGCATATGTATCCTTTCCGAAAACTTATGACTATTTTATATTCATTTTTATCTTCATATTAATATCTATAAAAAGAAATTAAGAGTCTGCCATCTGCCGTTACTGTTTTTATTATTTCGAGGCACCGGTTACTTATTTATACACTCCCCCGAATAACCTTTGTTATACCTCAAATAAGAGGGGGGGAATTATGGAATCAATTTATGATATACTGATAAAAGAACACAATATGGTCTCTGACCTCTTCCAGCAGGTCCTGCGCGACAACTCAAGAGAAACCCTGCTTAAAATAAAAGCAGCACTGGATCCTCATATGGCAGGGGAAGAGAAACTCTTTTATTCTGAGCTTGAGAAAAAAGAGGAATTAAGTGAGCTTGTCAGTCACGCCGTGGAAGAGCATGATGAAGCAAGGTCCATTATGTCCGAACTGGAAAGTATGAAAGAAGGGGACAAAAACTGGACCTCCAAAATCAAGGAACTGAAAGAAAGTATAGATCACCACGTAGAAGAAGAAGAAGGTGAGGTTTTCGAGAAAGCTCAAAAAGTAATTAGCCAGAAGAAGGCAGAAGAGATTGCTCAGCAGTACCTTGAATTTAAGAAGAGCTTTAAACAAGAAACACCAGCCAGTATGCATTAAAACTGAAAATGATAGAAAAAGAGACTCGGTATCCAGGATTGATTTCTACATAACCGGTTCTCTTTATTCTATTTCTGGTTTCCTTCATTTTGCTTTTTTCCTGGATCCGGTAATTTTTAATTTTTGTAAACTACATCTTACCAATAAGGTATTTACACGCTCTTTTAAATATATCCCGTCATATATTATATCTGGAGGGGAAATATGGAAACAATTTATGATCTCTTAATAGCAGAACATAACCAGATGACAGAACTTTTCCAGCAGGCATTGAATGATAGCTCAAAAGTGAGTTTTTTTAAAGTAAAGCTTAAAGCTGACCCTCATATGATGGGAGAAGAGCAACTCTTCTATCCGCGGCTTGAAGAAAAAGAGGAATTACGTGAGCTTATCAGTCATGCATATGCGGAGCATAATGAGGCAAAAGCCCTGATTTGTGAAATGGAGAACATGGATGAGGGAGATGAAGAATGGGCTGTTAAGCTCGGTGAACTTAAACGGAGTATAGATCATCATATAGAAGAAGAGGAAAGTAAGGTGTTTGATATAGCTCGAAAAACCCTGAGCCAGCAGGAAGCAGAAAAGATAGCAGAAGAATATGTTGAGTTCAAAAGGAGCTATATGAACAAAATAGAGGTCGGGGAGGAGACATCCGGCGTAATGAAATGTTGAATATAATCTGTGCCAGGGGTGTGATTTTCCGTTAATTTGCTTTTTTCCGTTAATTTGCTTTCTTTGTTTTTACTCTTTTTTCCATATTTTTAGAAAACTTTTTCAGCTTTCAGCTGATCGCCTGAGAAAAAATTTATTTTTTATAAACCTATTTTTATACACAAATTGTATGTAAAATCTTAATTAATTCTATGTTTTTTCTTAATTCGTCCTTAACCCTATATACTATACTTAGATGGTAAAATCATAGGTTATTTCTTTTCTCATCAGCTACTTTCAGGATACCTTTATATATCAATATCGTCTATATAGATTTTGTAATATTCATTACTCTCTCTAAGGGGGCCTATTTATTACCAAGGATAAAAGAAAAGTCCAGTTTACAGGAAATTCTACTTATATTGTGTCTCTCCCCATAAAATGGGTCCGGGATATAGGGCTTGAAGCCGGAGATACCCTTACTCTCACTCCCATGCCTAACAAAACACTGCTTGTTTCCTCAAGTGCAATTTCTAAAGATCATTCCGTCCTTAAGGCAACTATAGACTATCTTCATTCCGATAGTGCAGAAAACAACTTAAGGATCCTTATTTCACATTACCTTGTAGGTTACGATGTAATCAGGCTGACCACAAAAAAAGGTTTCAGTGCCTATGACCGCAAGTTTATAAAGGACTCCGTGCGCCAGAAACTCATAGGTCTCGAGCTTGTGGAAGAGTCCAGGAACGAACTTGTTTTCCAGTGCCTCCTGAACTACAATGACCTGCCTCTTAACCGTGTAATCAAAAACATGTACGGTCTCGTCCTTTCAATGCTTGAGGATTCCATGACCGCCCTTCGGGACCATAATGTGGAAATTGCCGAAGACGTAATCCAGAGAGACGACGATGTGGACCGCTTCTACTTATTAGCCGTCCGCCAGCTCAAAGCCTCGATTGAGGACATAGAGCTCTCGGAAAAGATAGGAATCAGGCACCCGCGAGAATGTCTCGGGTACAGGCTTATTACCAAGAGCATTGAGCGTGTGGGAGACCATGCTGTAAGGATCGCCAGAAATGTCCTTAAAATGGATTCCGGGATCAGCAGTGATGACCCTATTTTCAAGATGGCTGACCTCTCAAGGAAAGTGTTTGAGAGTTCCATAGATTCCATGCAGGAGGAGGACCTCCAGGCTATAAACAAAATAGTTGTTGAAGCCAAAAAAGTTTCCCAGTTTGGCGTTTCCCTCGAGTCCAGAGGCGACGAAGGCGAAGGCAGCATTGAGCTCAGCATGGTTCTTGAAAGCCTGCGCAGGGTAGCCGAATACAGTGCCGATATCGCAGAAGTAGCAATTAATATGAATATAAAACAGATCTAATTTCTCAGATCTAAAAACAGATCCGAACCAAAAGGTTCTGCTCTGTCCTTTTTTTGCTCTGTCTTTTTTATTTCTTTTTCTACCTTAT
>LSQX01012083.1_pt1 | contig 13967 bp, 13 predicted proteins | sample 654561 | NCBI WGS metagenome assembly LSQX01 (sample SAMN04489861, study PRJNA283612) | anaerobic digester metagenome | isolation source: 4 biogas reactors fed with cattle manure at either 37C or 55C with and... | place: Denmark: Kongens Lyngby | collected 2014
TAATCCGATTATATACTCATATCTAACACAACAATCTTTAATTCATCACTCAAAGCCAAGAGAATTTATTTTTGCTCTATCATCTTCAATTCTCATCGCACTACTACGCAGTCGGACGCTTCAAGCCCAAATGCTCTCGCAGCGTATTACCGGTATATTCAGTTCGGAATAAACCACGTTGTTGCAAAACAGGAATAACCTGTTCGGCAAAATCATCAAAGCTATATGGCAAGGCTGGTGGCATGAGGTTAAAACCATCTGCCCCTTCATTGCGAAACCAATGCTCCATCTTGTCGGCAATCGCTTCTGGCGTTCCCACCATCGTGCAATGACCGCCCCCAGCAGCTAAACGACCCAAGAGCTGACGTAGCGTTGGCTGCTCGGTTTCAATAATGCGTAAAATCGTGCCATAACGACCTTTTGGTCCTGTAAAGCTTTCCAATGGCGGTAAAGCAGGCACTGGCGCATCTAACTCCCAATCCAGGCAGTCCTGAGCAATGAACAAACTTAATTGTCTAAGCGAAGCCTCTGACGGTAAGAGCTCGTCTAATTCACGTTGCTTACGCAATGCCTCTTCATAAGTAGACGCCACATAGGTGACCAAACCCGGCATAATCGGTACATCAACCCCACGACCAGTAGCGCAGACTCGCTGCTTAACATCACGATAATAGGCTTGGGCTGCCGGCAAATCATAGGCGACGGCATAAATAGCCTCCGCATATTTTGCTGCAGTATCTCGCCCTTGCTCACTGGAACCCGCCTGGAACAAAACAGGATGACCTTGAGGTGAGCGTGGAATAGTCAGTGGACCATCCACTAAAAAATGTTCACCCTGATGGTTGATAGGATTTACTTCGGTGCCTTCAGCATATTTACCCGCACGGTCCAGGAGCAAGGCCTTGTCGGACCAGCTATCCCACAGCTTTTGCGCTGATTCAATAAACTCAGCCGCTCGCTGATAGCGCCACGTATGGTCAGGCATGGACTCATAGCCATGGTTACGTGCTTCCATGTCGTACATTGAGGTAACGACGTTCCAAGCAACGCGCCCACCCGAGATATGGTCCAAAGATGACAGCATACGAGCTGCATTAAATGGCGTTTGAAACGTACTGGAAACGGTCGTGATCAAACCGATTTTCTCAGTGGCTCGCGCTAAAGCCGACAATAAGGTAATTGGCTCCAGAAACCACTTTGGACCATCTTCCACACTGCCCATATACTGACCATCAGCAAAAAATACCGCATCCAGTTTAGCGCGCTCCGCTGACTGCGCCAACTGCTCAAAATAACTGGCATCACCTAGACGCTCGACGGGAGAATTAGGATGGCGCCATGCAGCGGCATGATGACCGCAGCCATAGATAAATAAATTTAAATGAAGTTGTCTCATGATATTTTCTTATAAGTAGTACGTAATTAACCTTTGACCAAGCCGCCATCGACAATGAGATTTTGTCCAGTCACTGCTCGCGCCCATGGCGAAGCAAAGAATAAGGCGGTATCTGCAAACTCCACCGGATCAGTCACCTTACGTAATGGGGTATTAGCCGCAATATAATCAAACACCTCCTCAGGCGTTGCTGCGGAGGCATCCGTGGTCCGCAACAAACCACCGGAAATCATATTGACAGTAATGCCTTTAGGCCCTAAATCATGCGCCATCGTACGAGTCAAAGAGAGTAAAGCCGCTTTCGCTGCGGTGTAATCATGATAAGGCACCACTGGATTTTGAAATAAATTGGTACCGATATTGATAATGCGCCCAAAGCCCTGCGCTTCCATACCGGCTAAGGTCGCTTGTATGGTGTGGAGCGAACCGCGCAAAATACCCTGCATTTGCTGATCGATATTGGCCCAACGCAACGCTTCAGCGTGTGGACGCGCATCGCCATTAAACTGGAAGGCAGGTAAGGCATTATTGATGACGGTCGTGATGGCTTGACCAAAGTGCGCTTCAGCCTGCTTGACCATCTGCTGCACACTCTCTTCATCGGTGACATCGGCCTGAATGGCAATGGCTCGTTCGGGTGCGGTGGCGACTAACTGCTGAGCGGCTTCTTGACTGCGATGGTAGTTAATCACTACTCGTGCGCCTTGCGCTAAAAACGCCTGCGTCAATGCGGCGCCAAGACCTCTGGCACCACCGGTAATTAATACCACCTGCTGAGTAAAATCGAAAGGGACTGACTGTGCCATTATTAATGCCTCTAAAAATAGATAGGGCAAAGGAAAATGTGCAGACAATCCGACAGACATCCCTTCGCCAGTGTGAACTGTATCAGGTTCGACGGGTTTAATCTCAGCTCTAAAGTATAAAATCTACACTCTAGAACACCCCGTGCCTACAGAAACAATAACATAGTATTTGACAATATATCTCGTTTTAACTTATTGTATGTTTTGTTCTAGGGGAGCCGACATTGGCTGAGAGGTTTTAATCTTTAAATCGACCCTTTGAACCTGATCCGGATAATGCCGGCGCAGGGAATGGACATCTATTCTGCTAAGCATTATTCCGTCTTTGTTTTTGGTGATACCTAGTTTCCGGTATTGCTATTTAGCGTATTTTTAATACAGGAGACGCTATGCTTAGTTACGGACAAGCCTTGATTTGGCTACTCGGATTTTCTATTGTCTTTGCCCTGTTCGGGATACTTTATTCTCGGCACCACCAAGAGAGTCTTGAAGAATATATTGTCGCTCGTAATAGCCAGCGTTCAACCGCTACGGTCATCTCACTACTCGCTACCTCATTGGGCGCATGGATTTTATTCTCCCCTGCCCAAGCGGCGACTTGGGGCGGACTGGGTGCGGTAATTGGCTATGCGATCGGCTCAATGTCACCACGACTCGCCATGATCCCTCTTGGTCATCGCATGCGCGAACTTATCCCTGAAGGGCATACCTTAACTGAGTACATCATTCACCGCTACGGCAAGCCGATGTATGCACTGGCCTTGGTAATTATGATGTTTTATCTGTTTATCTCGCTCACAGCAGAAATCACTGCGATGTCTAAGCTCATCGCCTTAATTGCTCCTATCCCTTTATGGTTAACGGCGGCAATTGTCCTGATCTGCTCTTTAATTTACACCTCTTACGGTGGTTTACGGGCCACGATATTTACCGATAAAGTGCAAATGCTGGTGATGCTACCGCTCTTGTTTATGCTGATTGCTTTTGGATGGATTGCGGTTGACGGCATAAATCCTACGGCTGAACGATTACAAGCAACAGCGCCGCAGCTACTCGATTTAAGTAATAGCATCGGTATCAAAGCCGGTTTGACTTTTTTTGTAGCTATTTTGTTAACTGGGCTATTTCATCAGGGTAATTGGCAACGCATTTATGCCGCGCACAGTAGTAAAGCGATGCGTAGAGGCTTTTTAATCAGCTCCTTACTGACGATGCCGTTTATTTTTGTGATGGGCTTATTTGGTCTTGCTTTTGTTGCTTGGTACCCTGACGGCGACAGCTCCATTGCCTTATTCACGGTGCTCATGCCAGCCTTGCCATTATGGTTTGTGGTGCTGTTAATTCCCCTCGGTTTAGCCTTGGTAATGAGTAGCGCAGACACTGCCATTAGTGCCGTGAGCAGTCTAATTGCTATTGATGCCAAGCGCTTATTTCCCAAACTTAATAACATGCAACTAATGAATCTCGCCCGGTATTTTGTGCTGCTCTTGGCAATTCCGGTTTGGTACGTATCAGCTAAAGGCTTGAGCGTATTGTATTTATTCTTACTCGCTGATTTACTGTGTTCAGCAATGGCGTTTCCAGTCTTTTACGGTCTATATAGTCGCCGTATAAGCGGTACGCAAGCGACATTAAGTACTATCGTTGGCTTGGTGATGGGGTTATTTTTATTCCCCACGCCTAATGGTCCGATGGACTATTTATTAGAATCGTTTTTGGTCGCGGCGCTGGTGCCCGCAGCTCTGTGTTTACTTATGGAGCGTTTCACGCCTAAATCGCAGCTTTTTGATTTTGCGAGTTTTGATGTTATTAAATCGATTGATCGGCGTTGATGGGGGCGACTTAGGGGGTAAGCATAGTTAATGCTAAAACATCAGGCTCCATGGGAAACGCAAATTAAAGAAGCGACTAGTAAGGCAACAATCGGATCCACTAAGGACTACGACAAATCCCCTACCCCACCACCGGATAGCACGCTTCACCCCACAGCGTATTCGGATTATCCATCATCGTTTCTATTAATAGCGGTACAAACTTATGCAGCAGGCTCACACTGTCTTTTAATTGCTGACGGTTTACCTGACTGTTCCAAGTCGCGCCCCCATGGATGAGCTGGTTGCGGAGGGTATAGAGACGGGAGAAAATCACCCCAAGTAAGGTCGCTGTATTGCTGCAACCGAGTGCAAATTGTGCAATTTTCTTTTCTTTACGCAGTTGCTCTTGCCATTGCTCTTCGCTGAGCTTGCCACGCTGATGCTCCCAAAAGGCTTGAAGTAAATACTGATTGTCGAGCATCACTCTGATAGAACCGCTAAACTCCTGCCAAACTAATTTATCAAAACGTTTTTCTTTATCGAGATCACAGATTTTTTCCAAGAATTGCTTAAAGGCTTCTTGCTCACCAATACGTCTTGTTTCATCAATTTCTTGAGCATAGACGGCGTTAAAAGATATCCACAGGAAGATAAAGCGCGCGTCATTATCGCTAGCTTCTTCAGCACATTTCAACCAACTCAACGCTCGATGCACACGCAAAGCCAAGCCTTCACTATAGTTGTGACGCTCAGCTCGTTGACGAGTTTTTAATGCCTCAAAATACATAGCCTATCCCTTCCTTGAATCCAATACTTAAGTATCTTGTTATATTAATCCACACTCAACTACCAAGGTAAAACTTCATCCCTAAAACAAAACAAGAGGACCGATTAACAGCCCTCTTGCTCAATTCCTGCGCACTACCTAGACAAACTATACCACCTTAACGCGGATACCTTTTAAGCTATCAATCGTACCCACCATGATATCGCCGGGTTTCACTGCACCAACGCCTTCAGGGGTACCGGTATAAATCAAGTCACCAGCACGTAGCTCGACGAACTCAGATAAGCGAGAAACAATCTCCGCATTAGACCAAATTAACTCTCTAATATCGGATTTTTGAGCGGTATCGCCATTTACTTGTAACTCAATATCGCCGCTATTAATAACACCTACCGCAGATTTAGGGCTAATTTCACCAATCACCGCTGCTTGATCAAAAGCCTTGCCCATTTCCCAAGGGCGACCGCCTTTTTTGGCATCATTTTGCAGGTCACGACGGGTCATATCCAGACCTACGGCAAAGCCATAAATATAGTCTTCCGCTTCACTCACCGAGATATTTTTACCATTTTTGCCAATCGCAATGACTAATTCTAATTCATAGTGAAAATTATTCGTTTGACTAGGGTATGCAACCGTCGCTTCAGTACCTTCAGCGGCGATAACTACAGATTCTTGATCATTCGCTTTAGCAAAGAAAAATGGCGGTTCTTTCTTAGGATCAGAACCCATCTCTATCGCGTGATTGGCATAGTTACGACCCACACAATAAATACGGCGTATAGGGAATTTAGCATCTTCACCAACTACCGGAACCGCAACTACTTCAGACGCATCAACAACATATGACATAGTGTCTCCTTATATGGAAATAATTGTTAAAACTTGTGCTTTACAGTGTATACCGACTATGCAGTCTATTCGTAATTAAATATAATATAATCTTCCTGTTATCTATAGAAAGCGTCAAGTTTTTAATCTCTTTACCATCAATAGCAGACTCTAAAATATAAGTACTTACTTTAGGTAATACTGAGCTATTCAAAAGCACAGCTATTATCGGTATCCAAAATAAAAGACTTAATTTTAGATAAGAGTAGGTCTCGATAATTTTCATCTTTTTTCATCTGTTTAATTTCACAGCCCCATACAAGAAAAACTCTAATGCCCATCTCTTCTAATTCTAAATAAGTTTTCTTATCACGTGCACTATTCGATAATAGTTTTTCCTTCCAAAAATCATGATTTTTGGAAGGAAAGGTTGCAAACCTGCAACCTTCATGCAAGTGCCAAAAACATCCATTCACAAAAACAACAGCTTTATACTTCGGAAAATACAAATCGGGCTTACCAGGCAAACTTTTACTATGTAATTTATACCTAAAACCTACACTCCATAAAAGCTTTCTAATATACAGTTCCGGCTTTGTATCTTTATTTTTTATCCGTGCCATGTTCTCGCTTCTACTCATGGCTTTTTTTGTCTTCATCACCTAAAACGTATTTGGAGATTAAGATTGATCAATGTAGTCATTTCTCCATCGACTTCCTCTTTATATAACTTACCAAAATCATGTCTTGAAGTTGAAGCAGTATCATATTTTGTATTTTTTAACAAATACTCTTCAAAAGAGTTTCTATTATATAGATGATATGCCAGAATACTCCCGTCTCTCTTTACCACAATATAGCCACCCGAAGCATCATCGACCCCTCCCCAGCCCGTCCCAGGTTTCATGCCTAGGGCTACTGCAGTTAGAAACTTCTTAAACTTATACCGATAAGCATACTTATGCTTAAAGCCTAAAGGGTCTTCTTTATGAAGCTTATTAACTATTTCTTCACAATTGCTTATATTATCTCTATAAAAATAGAGAAGACTCTCGGCGATCATTTCCTCCATTCTACTGTCAATAAGCAATAAGTTCTGAGCAAATTTTTCATTCTTAACTCTCAAAAATTCGATATTGCCATCATTGATGATTTTATTAATACGCCCACGAACATCTATATTCTGCTGACCACCATTACGATATATAGCATTAGCCTGTTCTAAAATATATTTATTCTCGCTGACTATTTTATAAGCAAAGTTTGTAGTTTTTCCTGCATTTAAAAGAGTAGGTGCAGATCCAAGATTAGATTTAATGCTAAATCCCACAATAGGTTCATAACCTGTTTGAACATCGTGAATTTGCATTGTTATATCGCTTTTATCACGAGAAGGAGCCGATATTTTAGAACAAAGAATCTCATCCATAAAACTCATAACAGATGATATTTCAAAAGCGCCACTGCCTGTAGTAGATTTAATTTTATCTAAAAGATTTTTCGATTCCTGTTCAAACTTAACCTGTGAAACTGTATGAATAAGGTCACCATTGAGATAAATCTTAACCTGCTCTCCAGGAACATACTCTGTCTGCTTTTCAGTTTCTTCATTTCGAATGATTTTTAAAATTGGGAAAAAAAACTCATCTAATATATTTAAATCTTCATCTGCTCCATGAATTTTACCGTCAGCTAACAGTTTTAACAAGACATAAAGCTCTGACCATTCTCCCTTGTTACCCCTAATCATTCCTAACTCCATGCAAAAAGCAACTGAGACTCTTTTTCAGCATATTGAGTGTCAATACTCTCATTTTTTATTTCGGATTGGTTTAAATGCATTTTTATTTTTTCCGCTATAGCTTCTATCACAGGCACGGTAACTGAGTTCCCAAATTGTTTATACAGATGGGTATCTGCTACAACTAATTTATACTCATCAGGAAAACCTTGAAGTCTTGCCCATTCTCGAGGAGTCAGTTTTCTTATATACTCATTATTAATTTTTCCTCGAATATGTGTCACTGGCGTAAAATCCGTTAATCTTTTATCCACAATAAGATTACGTTCACGCCCCATACCTCCACATACAATAGCACCTGCAATTTCGTGCAATCCTCTAATTTCATAGCCAAAGCCATTACCTCGCTCCGCATGTCGTGCTTTATGACGCCTCAAAGACTCAAGATATACATCCGACAAATAGTATTTAGGAGAAACTTCACTTGTTTCTAAAATATTTTTTATCTGTTTTGTTCCATCTGTTTTTTTCGGATATTCAAAGTCTTCAGGTGCAATATCATTTCTAAATGCGACTATATAAATCCTTTCTCTATTCTGAGGAACGCCGAAGTCTTTGCTATTCAAAACTTTGAAATAAACTGTATAACCCAAATCCTTAAGAACTTGAATAATTACTTTAAATGTTTTGCCACGATCATGACTAACCAAATTTTTTACATTTTCACAAAAAACAACTTTAGGTTTATGATGTTGAACAATGCGAGCTACATCAAAAAACAAGGTTCCTCTGGTATCTTCAAAACCTTTTTTTTGTCCCGCAAGTGAAAACGCCTGACACGGAAATCCAGCTAATAAAATATCATGCTCAGGAATATCTGTTGCAGCAACTTTTGTAATATCCCCATGAATTTCAAATTGATCATGAAAGTTTGCTGCGTAAGTTTCTTGTGCTTTTATATCCCACTCACTAACAAATACTGTACTTATATCGTACTTAAAGGCTTTCTCAAATCCAAGCCTAATTCCGCCAATTCCGGCAAACAAGTCAATAGATTTATACATCAAACTTCCTTTAACCTTTAAGATAAGAATTCAGTAAGACAACAATCTTTCGAAAACAAATCGAAAGTTGTTTTTTAACCTTACTAATTAGTATGAAAAATGTGCTGCTTCAGCACAAAAAATTTACTTCAAAAAAAGCAAAAACTGATATTTTTTTTGATTAAAAACAACAAGTTAAGAAACATCATGCAAACGCTAGAATGATGTTCTTTTTATATGAAATTTCTACCAAAATGCTTTTATAGGATAACATAAATAGAGAGTTATAAAATATAATAAACTTTCTACTCTTAACCTCTGATCATCATTTCTTTTGATAAACGGACTACCAATTATCAAAACCGCTTTAGACTATTCAAGGAGCACAGCAATGATGCTAACCAAGAAACTGAAGCTGTAGAAAACTTCGTTTTATTCACCACACTCCTACTACCAATCGCCACCCAGTTTAGTAAAGCGATCAATATCGCGGCGTTGGCGCTTAGTCGGACGACCGCCAATCATGTCGTGCGCAGGCTCAGGAGCAAAGCGTCGCATATCAGCACGGCGCTCGCGTTCAGCGATGCTCTCCTGGGTTTCCTCATAAAGCTGCTGTGCGACAGGCGCCGGACCACGCACCTGGCTTAGGCCCTTAACCACAACGGTTTTATAGTCACGAGGAAATTTAATTAAAATCGTGTCGCCAATTTTGACCTCACGTGCCGGCTTCACGTTTTGACCGTTAATTTGAATACGATCCTTGTTGATATTGTCTACGGCAAGAGAACGAGTTTTAAAAAAACGCGCTGCCCACAACCACTTATCAATACGAACTTTTTCTGCTTCCATCAATACAAGCATCTCCTAACAGTTTTAAGTTACTGATCTATATTACAATATCAGCGCGCTTAATTTCTTGATTATCGCTTAATTTTCTATGCCGCTATGCCATTATCCGAACTTCAAAATTTAAAGTTAAATGCGCCGTATTGCAAGTATTGGCGCCCCCTCATTGAGCAATCATTGCCGCAACTCGCTCAACATGCCTCCGTAAGCGCCTTATTAAATCACATTAAGCCGGCGGATTTTCCTAAGCACTTTGTAGCCCAAGAGGATTTACCTGAGGGCCAGGCTTATGAAAGCTTTATCTTTGAAACAAATGGCATCCCTACCCGCGATGGTCCTCACGACTATTTTAATGCCCTTTGCTGGTTTTTATTTACTCAGTCGAAAATTCAACTCAATCACGTTCAAGCTGCGCAAATTCAACAGGATGGGGTTTATAACAAGCGTGGTCCGGTGCGTGATGCGATTACCATTATCGACGAAAATGGACTTTTACTCGCTTGCTCGGACGAACTCTGGGAAGCTCTCACACAAAAAGACTGGCAACGCGCTTTTGTCGAGTTAAGAGAACATTGGCAAGATAGCCAAAGCGTGATTTTTGGTCATGCGCTGATAGAAAAACTGCTAAATCCCTACAAAGGCATTTGCGCCCATGTGTTGCGCATCCCACAACAAGAAGGAGCTTTTGATTTAAAAGCTGCGGACGATTTCTTAAGCCATCAACTGACAGCTGAAATTCTGGCCACTAAACCCTATATTCCCGTACCTATCTTCGGTATACCAGGCTGGCATGTTGAACAAGACAAGGACGATTTTTATGAGGATAAAGACGTCTTTAGACCACCCCGCAAATAATAAAATTTTAAGATCACAGGGGAAATTTTTCAGTGCTACAATCCGGTCTAAGCAGTTTTTAAACAATCTACTTATTAAACAGTATTAGCCTTTGGAGACCATACCCATGAGTATTTGGGCCATTGTAATTTCTCTCTTACTGCTGATGTTCCTCGCCTATCGGGGTATCTCAGTATTAATCCTCGCTCCCGTTTTAGCGACTTTAGCCGTTTTATTATCGGGTGATATTCACCTCATGCTGCCGATTTATACCGAAACCTTTATGGGTGCGTTAGGCGGTTACTTAATCAACTACTTTCCGATTTTCTTACTGGGTGCGATCTTTGGTCAATTGATGGCTGACTCGGGAGCAGCATCAAGTATTGCCCATTGGTTCACTAAAGTCTTAGGACCCAAGCATGCCATGCTAACCGTTGTACTGGCTTGCGGCGTACTAACTTATGGTGGCGTTTCTCTCTTTGTGGTGGCTTTTGCAATTTACCCAATTGCTAAAGTCATGTTCTATCAAGCGGGCATCCCTAAGCGCCTCATTCCGGCGACCATTGCCTTAGGTGCTTTTACCTTTACCATGACTGCCCTACCAGGTACTCCGGCTATTCAAAACGCAATTCCTATCCCTTTTTACAGCACTAACGTCTTTGCCGCGCCGGGTTTAGGTATTATTGCAGCGTTAATCATGTTCTCTGCAGGGATGCTTTGGTTAAGAAGCAGAGCTAGAATTGCTCATGCAAATGAGGAAGGCTACGGCGATCATGGTGATGGCGTTGAGCATGAAAACATTAGCGATGAGAACCAAATGTCGACTTTATTGGCATTTTCTCCGCTAGTCTTAGTGATTGGTCTTAATGCGCTTTTTACTTACGGTATTTTCCCGAGCATGAATTTCTCTATAATTAATCAGGAATTCGCCGCACTGGACCCGAGTAAAAAAACCGGTCTTTGGGCTATTATTGTGTCTCTTGTATTTGCTTGCATCTGGTTGATTGCTATTGCATGGCCCCGTTGGAAACACCTTCAACAAACTATCAACAAGGGCACCTTGGGCTCCATGCTGCCGGCCTTTAACACCGCATCAGAAGTAGGTTATGGCGCAGTGATTGCAAGTTTGGCAGGTTTTGCAATTTTAAAAGCCTTGGTCCTCAACGTATCACCAAATAACCCGCTGATTTCTGAAGCTATCGCTATGACCACTCTAGCCGGTATTACAGGCTCTTCTTCAGGTGGTTTAAGTATTGCGCTACAAACTTTAGGAGCGGATTATCTACGAATCGCTTTAGAGAATAATATCAGCCCGGAGCTTTTACACCGTGTGGCCGTGATTGCGGCAGGTGGTTTTGATACGCTACCTCATTGTGGTGCGATCATTACCCTGCTCTCAATTTGCGGTATGAATCACCGCCAGTCTTATCTAAATATTGCGGCAGTGACTATTATCGGCCCAATTTTTGCTTTAGTTGTTGTCATCACGCTTGGAACAATATTCGGTTCATTCTAAGAGTCGCTTAATCAAGTTCAAACAACATAAAATCTTAGTAAATAAAATACTAACGCCACAAAATATCAATAAATTATTTTGTGGCGTTAGTCATTCAAAACTAAAAATTAATTAAGTTTAGTTTTTAGTTTTCATCTTTTCAATCATTTGATCGGTAATCGTTGTTAGATTGCTCACGCCACCAGTCACGACATACCATGGATTTGGTTCCACATAAAAGACACGATCATTTTTAACAGCATCTGTTTGACCAATCTCAGCATGATTTTCTAAAGTCTTTGCAGCTGTTGTTTCAGCATCATTAAGAGCCCCACGGTCTAACACGATGAACCAATCAGGATTGGCTTTAGCAACAGTAGAAAGTTCATCTGCGGATTTTTGAGCTCTTGCTTTTGCTTCAGGTGAATCAGCCTCTGGACGAGGTTGATTTAACTCCTCTGCAGTACGAGCGTTTAAAATAGGTTTTAAACCGGTTAACTCTTCGATATAGCCAAAGCGATCACCTGGTGCATGAGTCATTACTCGATCTTTCATGACAAACAAAAATGCGCCTGTTTTACCCTTGTTTAAGTCATGTAATTGCTTAATGTTTTGGTCGAGTTTCTCCAGGAGTTTCTCACCTTCTGCTTCTTTATCCCACGCTTTAGCAATACTATTTACTGAGTCTTTAACAGAATCAACAAAATTATTAGGATCGCTGGCAAAACTGATCGTTGGGGCAATTTTTGCGAGTTCATCCATAGCGGCGGCAGAACGTCCACCGGCGATAATTAAATCAGGTTGAATTTTTTTCAACGCTTCATAGTCTGGTTTAAATAAAGTACCAACTGTTGGACTGTCGTTATATTGCGCCAATGAGTTTTTATAAGAAGACTCAGGAACAGCCACAGCCTCAATACCTAACGCCGTTAATGTATCAAGTTGCGCTAAATCATAGCTCACCACTTTTTTAGGTGTTTGCTCTAGTTCTAATACACCAGCACTGTGCTTAATCTCGAAAGCATTAGCCGCTTGTGCTGCTAGCAAGCTGGACCCAATTACAATACTGCGTAATAAATGTTTTTTCATAGTTTTTAAAATTAAAGAGTTAAGAAAATTAAAAAATAGCTATAAGCTATATGACAAAATACATCTAAGTCACAAATGACTTTGTAATGTAATGCGATTCATTATCAGTATGATTCATAACAAAGTCAAATGTAATGTATACAAAATGTCTAAATTAACTCTTAAACTCGAGAATAATCTTGCAATGATCGCCGCCCCTTCCAAACAAATACTAAAAAAGCGCTTATCGTGTGCTAGACCGATAAGCGCTTTTTAACTAAATCACCCCAAAAGCAATTAAGGACGTTCTCAACATATAAATTGCAATAAAGGCTAAGAGACCCGCAAAAATCTTCTTGATACGTCCGACCGGCCATGTATGAGTGCATTTGGCACCAACCGGCGCCATCAGCATACTGGTAGCAATCAATGCCAATAAAGCCGGCCAATAAACATAGCCGATCATGCCCGGCTGCAATCCAATCTCTCTAATACCTGAGAAAATAAAACCGACACTATTAGCAATGGCAATTGGGAAGCCTAAGGCCGCAGAGGTGCTGACTGCTTTACGGATATCGACATTACACCAGACTAAAAAAGGTACGGTTAAAAAACCACCACCAGCACCAACTAGGCCGGAGATAAAACCAATCACCGCACCCATTGACGAAGTACCTAAAAATCCGGGCAATTGACGCGAAGGCTTAGGCTTTTTATTCGCCGCCATATTGTAAGCAGAATAACCAACAAATATCGCAAAAATCAGTGCCAACCATGCGGTGCTGATAAATGAAAACACCACGCCGCCTGCCAAAAATCCACCAACAATCACGCCCGGTACCAAAGCCCATACCACTGGCCACAATATGCCACCACGCTTGTGATGCGCCCGCATACTGGATAAGGAAGTAAAGCAAATCATCGCCATTGACGTAGCAACGCACGAGTGCACCACTAACTCCATTGGCATGCCCTTCCAGATAAACAACATGGTCAGAAAGGGCACTAGGACCATGCCGCCACCAATCCCTAAGAGACCGGCTAAAAAGCCACCAAAAGCACCTAGTATTAACAAATAAACTGCTAGGTCCAAGCTAAAACTGATCATTTTTAACCTTTTAAAGAGGCAGAGAAAACTACTTTAAATTACCGGACAAGAACTGCTGCAAACGTGGACTCTTAGGATTGTCCAAGACCTCTGCCGGAGTACCTTGCTCCTCAACCAAACCCTGATGTAAAAACACCACTTGCGTGGCAATATTACGCGCAAAACCCATTTCGTGAGTCACCACAATCATGGTACGAC
>LSQX01227680.1_pt1 | contig 13967 bp, 15 predicted proteins | sample 654561 | NCBI WGS metagenome assembly LSQX01 (sample SAMN04489861, study PRJNA283612) | anaerobic digester metagenome | isolation source: 4 biogas reactors fed with cattle manure at either 37C or 55C with and... | place: Denmark: Kongens Lyngby | collected 2014
AAGGATAGGGTATTTGATCAGCAATCTTTCTGTATGCTTCCACGGTCGTTAATACATTCGCTGCTTTAAGAGAAACAATAAAATTATGAAATGTACTATTCTCTAAAAATCGTATTGTTTGCAAAGCTGAATCAACAAGCGCATCTGCCGTAGCACCCCCGTACTTCTTTCTAACTTCCCGGCTTATCGAGCCGGAGTTTACACCTATACGCAAAGGTATGCCTTTTTCTTTAGCTTTTTTAATAATTTGTGCAAGTTTATCATTATCCCCGATATTTCCAGGGTTGAACCTTATCTTATCCGCTCCTTCCTCCAGGCACTGTAAAGCCAGTTTAAAATCAAACTGTATATCAGCAATTACCGGTAAAGGGGAATGTTTTTTAATTAGTCCAAGAGACCGGGCTCCGCTTTCATCTATAACTGCAACACGAACCAACTCGCATCCTGCTTTAAAAAGCCTCTCAATTTGCTTTAAGGTAGCCTTAATATCAGTGGTATCCGTATTTGTCATGGATTGGATGGAAACAGGAGCATCTCCTCCTATCGTAACACCCGCTACTTTTACAGGCAACGCTTTACGACGCCCCAAATTCGACCCTCCAATTTCATATTAAAAAATCAGGCGCGTTATATCCTGGAAAGCGATCAAAATCATCAGGATTATGAGTACAGTGAAACCGACAAAATGAATAAATCCTTCTTTTTGTGGGTCAATAGGTTTGCCTCTAATACCTTCAAGCATGAGAAAAATAATTCTGCTTCCATCCAGGGCAGGAATCGGTAATAAGTTAATGATACCCAGGTTAATACTGATTATTGCCGCCAGGTAAAAAAGATTGCCCAACCCTGTTTTTGTTACCTCGGCCACAATGGCTACTATTCCTACGGGCCCGGCAATATCAGCAGGAATCACGCCTGTAATCATCTGGTATAAACTAACAAAAATTAACTTTATAAAAAACCAGGTATAATTAAACCCCAGAGCAATCGACCTGAAGAATATATATTTTTTATAAACCGGAGCGATACCGATTAATCCCTTGCCGGTTTCTCCCGCAGGAACTACTGTGATAGAGATCTCGGCGTTACCCCTTTGAATAAGAAGAGTTATCTGCCTTTCAGGGTTAGCGTTAATATACGCAATAATATCGTCCCAGTCTTTCATTTCCAGGCCGTCAATAGCGAGAATAATATCACCTGGCTGTAAACCGGCTTCGTATGCTCTGCTCTCGGGCAGAATTTCACCAATCTGCGTAGTCTGGCTTTGCGGTACACCCCAAAAAAAGAAGTAGACTAGAGAAAAAAGGACCACTGCCAGTAAAAAGTTCATTAGAGAGCCTGCGGATATAACAGCTAAACGGGAAACCAGAGGCTTTTTTTGAAAACTTCCCTCTTTTAAGGCTTCTTCCGGGTCTTCACCCAACAAACGGCAAAACCCCCCCAGGGGAAACAATCTTAAAGAATAGCGCGTTCCACCCTCTTTCTGTCGGCTAAACAGTTCTTTTCCTAAGCCAATAGCAAATTCGAGCACCTTTATACGCACCAACCGAGCCACAACAAAATGGCCTAATTCATGAACGAAAATCAACAAGCCGAATATAACTATGGAAGCGATAATCGTGTTAAGCATTGATATTCTCCTTTTTCACTTTTGCAAAAAGTTCCTGCCTTCCTGCCGGCCCCAGGCATCTGCTTCAATAATATCCTGCAGAGAAGGATTTTGCTTTACAGAATGCTTGCTCATTACTTCCTCTAATACAATGGGAATATGTGAAAAAGGAATGCGATTTTCTAAAAATCCCTCTACAGCAACCTCATTGGCCGCATTCAGTACAGCAGGCATGGTTCCTCCTGTTTTTCCTGCTTGGTATGCATAACTGAGGCAAGGAAAGGTTTTATGATCAGGTAATTGAAAATTTAAACTGCGCAGTTGATCCCACTTTATCCGTGGTAAATTATTACTCCATCTCTCCGGATAACTCAATGCATACTGGATAGGAAAAAGCATGCTGGGAAAGCTCATCTGTGCTAGTATAGACCCATCGGCAAATTCAACCATGGAGTGAATTATGCTCTCAGGATGAACTACAACATCTATCTTCTCTAGTTCCAGACCAAAAAGCCAGTGGGCTTCCAGAACCTCAAAACCTTTATTCATTAATGTGGCAGAATCTATTGTTACCTTTGCTCCCATTGCCCAGTTAGGATGCTTTAAAGCTTGGTAAGGCTGCACGCAGGCAAGTTCTTTCTCGCTCCATCCCAGGAAAGGGCCGCCCGAAGCGGTAAGAATTATCTTTTCGACCTCGTTTTTACTTCCAGCCCGGAGACACTGAAAAATAGCCGAATGTTCACTATCCACAGGAATAATTGTAATATTTTGCGCTCTGGCCTCAGCCATGATTAACTCTCCGCCTACAACGAGGGATTCCTTATTTGCCAGTGCCAAAGCCTTACCCTCCCGGAGAACGACAAGCGTGGGCTCCAATCCGCTGAAACCCACAAGAGCGACTATTACCATTTCAGCATCTGGCCAGGCAGCAAGCGTTCTCAGGCCTTCTTCCCCTGCTAAAACAACTGTGTTGATATCACGGAGCCGTTTTTTAAGCTCCCGGGCTTTCTCCGGCAATAAAACAGCCGCTGCCTGGGGTCTATACTTGCGAATCTGCTGCTCCAGGAGGTCAATATTACTCCTGGCAGAAAGACCTGTTATTTTAAATTTATCCGGAAACTGGTCCACTACACTTAATGTTTGTGTTCCTATGGAACCGGTGGAACCGAGTATTGAGATCTTTCGTACCATAAAATCCCTCATTATAATAATTATAGCAAAATACAAAAAAGAGGCAAATCCCACCAAGCAGTGAAATAATTACAACAAATATCTGATATAAAAATAAAAAAGAGGGGCTGCAAAAAAAAGGCTGTCGAAGCGGTCCAGTACCCCCCCATGCCCCGGCAAAAGTTGTCCGGAATCTTTCACACCTGCAGTTCTTTTTAGCGCTGACTGGCTTAAATCTCCCAGGGTTGCTGCCGTGCCGATCATAAGCCCCAATAAAAAACCTGCAGGCAAATTAAAGGAAGAAAGTGAAAAAAAAGGGGGAAGCAGTAATCCGGTTAAACTGCTCCCTGTTACTCCCGCTATTGTTCCCTCCCAAGTCTTTTTAGGGCTTATTTTAGGAACCAGCAGTGTTTTCCCAAACAAACTGCCGGCAAAATAGGCTAAAATATCTTCAGCCCAAACCATAAGAAATAGTAAGATAGTAAAGACGAGCCCATCAGGCAAAAGCCGGATAGCCAACAAAAAACCGGCTAATCCTCCAATATATATTATTCCCCAAAAGGAGAGGGCGGATTCCCAGTAACCTGTTCTTGAACAGGAGAAGACAGGAAAAAGACAGAAGACAAGAAAAGAAAGTACCCACAGGACCAGAATGTGAGAAAGATTTCCTCTGAAAATTATCCAAAGGTTCAGGACAACAAATATATATGCTGCCAATTCGACAGTTACTCCTGGCCTTTTGCGCATTAAACGAAAGTACTCCCTTAAACCGATTACGGTAATAACTAAAACGGCCAAACCATACCAGTAGCCGCCGCAATATATAAAAAAAAGAATTACCGGGATTCCGGCCAAAGCAGTAAGGACTCTGGCTTTAAACATAATAACACCGCCTAGATCTTGTTAATCCCTCCAAAGCGTCTTTCCCGTTCCTGGTAATCCAGTATCGCCTTTAAAAAATGTTCCTTTTTGAAATCCGGCCATAATGTCGTGGTAAACCATAATTCAGTATACGCCAGCTGCCAGAGTAAAAAATTACTGATCCTTAATTCCCCGCTGGGACGGATTAGCAAATCTGGATCAGGTAAATCACCGGTATACAGATAGCGGGTAAATAAATCTTCAGAGATTTCTTCTGGTTTCAATGCCCCTTCCTGCACTCTTTCCGCTATTTTTTTTACGGCATTTAAAATCTCTGATCTGCCTCCATAATTTAGTGCAAAATTTAGGATCATTCCGGTGTTGTCTTTAGTAGCCTGCAGGGCATTTTTTATAGCTCTTTTCGTAACTGCGGGAAGCTGCTCAAGATCTCCCATGACTCTAATCACAACATTTTTTTCTATTAAAGGCTGCAATTCAGTTTTCAGATACTCCTCGGGCAAACGCATTAAAAACTCAACTTCCCAACTGGGTCTCTTCCAGTTCTCCGTAGAGAAAGCATATAACGTCACAACATTTATTCCCAGTTCATTAGCGCAGGTGATAATTTCTTTTAAGGTATTCATTCCTTCTCGATGGCCTGCTATTCGCGGTAGGCCTTGCTTCCTAGCCCAACGGCCGTTACCATCCATAATGATAGCAACATGCTTGGGAAGTTTTTCCGCAGAAATAAGCTTAATAAGCTCAGATTCTCTTTTTTCTCTGTCTCTGTTCAAAATGCATCACCTGTAAAACAATAAATAGACCCCCATCTGGGGGTAGAACCAGTCCTTTTTGTGCTATTCAGTAAGTGCTATTGTAAGTTCTATAATAGAATCCTCTAGTTTTACCTGTTTAACAACACGGTACTTTTCTTGAGAAATATTTGTGTCTCCTACCGGGCGTGAAATAGGAGAAACAGTTTTCTTTAATTTAAATTTTATCCCTTTCTTTTCTAAAACATTAATAGCATTATCCAACCGGTAGACAGTCACGTCAGGAATAGTTTCCTCCATCATTACCTCCGGCCTTAGACATTCAAGCAGTCAGTGCAATATAAAACCCCTTGTTTTTTCGAAATCCGCGGGGGGGTGATAATTACTCCTGTCCTGTTTAGACCTCCATAATATCCTTTTCCTTTTGGGCTAGTAGCCTGTCAATCTCTTCTATATATTTCTTGGTTAACTCCTGGACTTCTTCCTGGCTGCCCCTCATGTTGTCTTCGGAAATAGTACCTTTTTTTTCTTCAGCTTTCAGCAGATCATTAGCTTCACGCCTAATATTTCTGATCGCGACCTTGGCCTCCTCTGCTTTCTTTCGCGTCGTCTTAACAAGTTCCTTCCTCCGTTCTTCTGTTAACTGGGGGATGGCAAGCCTGATAATATTGCCGTCATTATTAGGAGTTAAACCCAAATCAGATTTTAAAATAGCCTTTTCTATGTCAGCAAGGATATTTTTGTCCCAGGGTTGTATAACTAACAGCCTTGGCTCCGGGGCGGAAATCGTTGCCAACTGGTTGAGAGGTGTGGGATTATTATAATAACTGACCATAACTTTATCAAGCAGAGAAGGAACTGCCCGGCCAGCGCGCAAAGTACTGATTTCCTTTTTAAAAGCATCCACACTTTTGGCCATCTTTTTTTCGGCGTTCTCTAAAATATCTTTCATTTTCTGTTTTCCCCCCTTACAATTGTTCCAAGTTTTTCTCCCATGACGACCCTTTTGATATTTTCAGACTTATTAAGACCGAATACTACCAAGGTAATATTATTATCCATACAAAGAGAAGCAGCGGTGGAATCCATTACACCCAGCCCACGATTAATAACCTCAATGAAGCTTAACTCTGTAAACTTTTGTGCATCAGGATTAAGAAGCGGATCCATATTATAAATAGCGTCAACTTTTCCTTTGGCGAGCAGGATTACCTCGGCCTCTATCTCCGCAGCTCTTAATGCGGCTGTTGTATCGGTAGAAAAATACGGGTTGCCTGTTCCGCCGGCAAAAATTACAACCCTTCCTTTTTCCAGATGCCGAATGGCTCTGCGGCGTATATAAGGTTCAGCGACCTGCTTCATTTCAATTGCCGACTGCACCCTGGTATCAACTTCCAGGCTCTCCAGAGCATCCTGCAGGGCAAGCGCATTAATAACCGTTGCCAGCATTCCCATATAATCCGCTGTAGCCCTATCCATACCTCTTTCCCCGGCATTTGCCCCTCTCCAGATATTTCCTCCTCCAACTACTATGGCAATTTCCACGTTATATTTTTTTATTTCTTTAATTTGCTCGGCAATATTTTTCAATACGTTATAATCAATCCCATAACCTTTTTCTCCAGCGAGCGCCTCCCCGCTTAGTTTGAGAATAATTCGTTTATATACGGGTAAAGTCATTATTAACCTCCAATTAAAAGTTTATATGGGGATTAATACTAAATCTTTTCCTCGATTCATTCAAAAATATAAGCAAGCTATATATTATTCTGCAATTATCAATTAAATTGTAACACTCTACCCCCTACCCGTATCAGCTTGCCTTATAAAACATTAAGGCAGATGCCATTAAATGGCTTGTTGCTGAGACATAATTATTAATTCACCGCAGGGATATAGAATTCCTTCCGGAAGACCATTCTTTTTGCTCCTAGTTTATATCATAATAATAAGCGAGCTTTTTCCAGAGAACGCCGGAAGATCGAAATGGTAGAAAATCCTGCCGCTGGGAACCAAGGATTATGAAGAGTCTATCATTTTCTAGGATTGAGCATCAAATCGCAAATTAAATATACCATATGATCAATAATGTCTTTGGGGCTTCGGCTACCCTTGGGATTGTACCACTGCACAATCCAGTTGCACATTCCCAAAATGGCATAAACAGTTAGAGTAATATCCACCTTAGGAAAAACTCCCTGCTTAATTCCTTGAGCAAGGAGATCTTTAAAGATTTTTTCATACTTGTTACGGCTTTCAATATATTTTTTAATATCCTGAACGGAAATTTTTTCTTTCTCCTGGAAATAAAGAATTAACGAGTAATTATCATGCATAATGTAATCAATATGACTGCGAAGAAGTTCACGTAATTTCTCTGCCGGAGATAAATCCTTGGCCATGATGAATTCTGCATTTTTTAAAACAGGACTAATTCCTTTATTCAGCACTTCCCTGAATATTTCATTTTTACTGTTGAAATAATAATAAATGCTTCCCTTAAGTATCCCTACATCTCTGGCAATATCTTGCATCGATGTACCGCTAAAGCCTTTTTTTCTGAATAAGTTGGCTGCCTGGATTAAAATTTCATCCCTTTTATTTTTAGCGGTGTCTTCCGTATTTATAACTGTTTTATTTGAATCCATCAAATAATCCTGCCCTTCCTTACGTAATACATAAAATAATATTTCTACCGGGTTTGTAGGCTATCCCAGAGCAAACCATGATCATCCCGGTAATTTATGAAAAGCCCCGGATTTTTATTTACCAGGGCCAAAAGAATGAGAAAAATATCTAATCCTTGAAAACTCTCTCTATATTATTATTCTCCTTCTGGTTTAAATTTACTCTAAAAATTCCAATACATCGGAAATATTTATCTCCAACATTTTAATGCTGGCCAACATCCGAACACAATTTCTTTCAACACACTGCATTCCACCGGATATTTCCCTAAGGCGCTGTACCTTTTGCTTTATATCCTCAATAATTTGACCCATTTCTTTTAAATCAACATCAACAGTAATCATATTTTCTTCATCCTTTCGTTAGTTGTACGGCAACCAAAATATTTATTGTGTTAACCCGCCACAGGGTGCAGCCTTTCTTCTATCAGAGCCTTCTGCTCCCGGGGCACGCCAACCAACTTACCGGGACGTTTAATGCTAATTTTGCTGCTTTCTCAAATCTTTAAAACGCTTAGCCTTAATTTCATAGCGCGGTAAACTGCCGAATTCATGATATTCAATATTGTAGGCTAAATTCGTCTTGAGGCGCAGCTGCCTTACCAATTCAGGATGCACTGTTTCACGGGCGCCCGCAGCTTCGGGACGTAACTCTACCTTAAGGGTGAGAACATCAGCATCGCCTTTTTTACTTACAATAAGCTCATATTCGTCTCCGAGTTGTGGTATACTGCGTACCACTTCTTCCACTGCTACCGGGCTAAACAGCACTCCCTTGACTTTGGTAATATGATCTATGCGCCCATGTATTCCGCCTTTTAGTACCCTAAAAGTACGACCGCATTCGCAGGCTTCCCCCCACATACTGACATCTTTAGAGTCAAATCTGATCGTAGGTTGAGCGTAACGATCAAACAATGTTAAGATTATTTTCCCCAGTTTATTGGGCTCCTCAATGGGTTCTCCCGTTTCAATATCCACAAGTTCCAGCAAAACCAGAGCTTCGTTGACATGAACTCCTCCGGGCTGATAGATACACTCGAACGACCATCCCCCGCCTTCAGTCCCGCCGACATGATCGTATACTTTAGCATTCCAGGCTTCTTCAATGCGTTTTTTAGTAGCCGGGACATTTGCGCCGGGTTCCCCGGCACACAGTATTCTTTTTATACCAAGTTCACGGGGATCCATCTTAAGCTTGTTACGGCAGGTTTCAGCCATGCTTAAAATATATGTTGGTGTCCCCATTAGGGCCGTAGCTTTTAATTCTTTAATTTTAAGCAATCTTTCTTCCGTGCCGAGAATCCCTCCGGGAACCACCTCGCAACCAACCTTCTCAGAAGCGTAGTGGCCTTGCCAATAGGCGATAAACACATTATAACCGAAGGGAATAAAGACTCGATCTGTGTTACGAAATCCCTGGGCCCACAATATGTAAGCCCACATTTCATTGAGCATCTCCCAGTCCTGCCATGTATCGGGTTGATATACGGGCTGTCCTGTAGTGCCGCTGGTCTGGTGGAACTCGGTGACTTCTTCCAGAGGCACACAGAGGCTGTCTCCATAGGGCCACGGTTCTTTGGCCTGGGCTTCTCGGTAATTCTCTTTTTGGATAGTCGGCACCTTTGATATATCTTCCCAGGTTTTAATGTCGCTCGGATGAAAACCGGCTTCATCGTAAATACGGCGGTACAGCTTTGATTTTTCATAGCCCCATTCTACAATACGCTTAAATTTCTTAAGCTGTAGAGCTCTCAGTTTTTCCCTCGGCAATGTCTCTAAAATCGGGTTCCAGTATGCATCCACACCTTTAACCAGCATAAAAACACTCCTCCTTTTAAAACAGACTCTGTATCTCGTAGCGGTTAAAGTCCGGATTTAGGGCTGGCGGATCCTTATCCTGTATGAGCTGATCCAATATTATAGTTTAAGGTTCTTACCGGTTTTTGTCCATTATTTTCCAGTAAAAACGGGTTTGCGCTTCTCCAGTAAGGCGTTGATCCCTTCTACCCTGTCTTCTGTGGCAAAAGCAATAATAAAGCTTTGTATCTCCAGGTTGGTAGCAGAAGCCAAATCCATCTGCAAACCCATATTAACGGTTTTCTTCAGCATTTTCATGGCCACCACAGGCTTCTCTGCCAGTCTCAGGGCCATTTCTTCCGCCGTTTCCATAAGCTTGCTATCGGGAACGACCTTGTTTACCATACCGTACTGTCCGGCTGTTTTAGCATCGATAGTATCACCCAGGAACAACAGCTCTTTGGCACGGGCAACACCGATTAACCTAGAAAGACGCTGTGTGGCACCGCCTCCAGGGATAATTCCCAGATTAATTTCGGGCTGCGCGAATTTGGCACTCTCTCCGGCAATGCGAAAATCGCAGGTGAGTGCCAGTTCATATCCGCCGCCTAGAGCCAGTCCGTTGATGGCGGCAATGGTCGGTTTATTCATATTTTCAAATTTGGTAAAAACAGAGAGCGCCATACAGTTAAAGTCATACATCTCTACCGGAGAAAATTTTGTTATTTCTGTAATATCCACACCGGCAGCAAAAGCCTTTTCACCAGAACCTGTTATAATAACTGCTCTTATTTCAGAGTCAGCTTCCAGTTCTGATATTACTTGGTCCAATTTCCGGAAGACTGCGCTGCTAAGGGGATTTAAAGGAGGTCTATTCAAAGATAAAACAGCAATTTTTCCTCGTTTTTCAACCAGAATTACATCTTCAGGCATTCTTTTCACTCCTTCGGGTTGTCCTATTTATTGTAATCGTACCAGCCGGCGCCAGTTTTCCGGCCCAATCTCCCTGCCCGGATCAGCGCCTTTAATGCTTGCGGAGGATTCCAGCGCATGTCTTGAAATTCCTCATGAAAATACTTTGCTACATAATATCCAATATCAAGCCCGCCAAAATCCTGCAACTCAAAGGCACCCATGGGATGGTTAAGCCCCAGTTTTACAGCTTTATCAATATCCTCTATAGTGGCCACTCCTTCTTCCAACAGACGAATTGCTTCAAGATACTGGGCCATCATGAGACGGTTGACAATAAAGCCTGGAGAATCTTTTTTTACTTCCACCGTTGTCTTACCCATTTTGGCAGCAACTTGGGCAATTACATTTACAGTCTCGTCACTGGTATAATAACCCCTGATGATCTCTACCAGCTTCATAATAGGGGCAGGGTTAAAGAAATGCATTCCCGCAACGCGTTCGGGCCTTTTGGTAGCATTGGCCAGAATGGTAATCGGCATGGAAGAAGTGTTGGAAGCAAGGTAAGCCTCTGGCTTGCAGATGCTGTCCAACTGCGCAAAGGCTTTTTTCTTTAACTCAAGATCTTCAATAATTGCTTCAATGACCAGGTCAACATCACTAAAGTCGTTAAGATCGGTACTCTTGATGAAACGGGACAAAATCTCCTCTTTTTGTTCCTTTGTTATTTTTCCTTTCTCAATGCTTACGCTTAAAAACGAATCTATGCGGCTTATAGCTTTGTCTACAAATGACATCTCAATATCGTTAAGTACTACTTGAAAACCAGCTTGAGCGGCAAGTTGAGCGATACCGCTTCCCATTGCTCCTGCTCCCATTACGCCGACTTTAGAAATTGCCATTGGTCAACAGCCTCCCTATGATCAAAATATCGCCCCCTTCATTTAATCAACCGTTTGTTTTTTATAAGGCAAAAAATAATGCTGCTTAAACTCCGGGGGTTTATTGTTACAGGTCAATAATATCATACACTTCTTAATATTACAAGCATTGTTTTAGGTCTATTTTCATCCAGTTCAAGGCAGAACGGTGGTCACCATTCTTCAAGCCGGCTTAGCCTTTTGGGATACCTGCCTGGTTTTAAAAGACCGTATTGCGGTATCTGTAACAATCAGCACGAGCAGCTAGTTTCTCGCTTTCTCCGCCAGGGCTTTGGCAAATAGTGCCGCACCAATCGCACCCGCAAGCTGTGTGTCGTGCTTGGGTTTGAGCGTCTTTACGCCCAATGCGTTTTCCAGGCGCTTCACCACACCGGTATTTTTGGCAATGCCACCGGTAACAGCAAAACGTTCTTCCATCCCGATACGTTCCAGCAGCGAAACAACACGGCGCGCTGTAGCTGAGCAGTAAGCAGCCAGTACATGCTCAATGGTCCAGCCTGAACGCAAAAGCCCCATGGCCTCCGATTTCGCAAAGACTACGCAGGTGTTGCTGACCGGTTCGGGCTCTTCATCTACCTCCAGGGATCTCCGGCCCACTTCTTCTACAGGGACTCCCAGAAGGTCTGCGAATACTTCAATACCCCGTCCTGTCCCAGCGGCACACTTGTCATTCATCAAGAAAGAGACAACCTTACCCTTTTCATCACAGCGGATTACTTTGCAGTCCTGACCGCCCATGTCCAGTATTGTTCTTACCGTGGGGCCATACATGTAGTGGGCACCGCGGGCATGGCAGGCAATCTCCGTTATAGCGCGGTTAGCAAAGGGAATGTTTACGCGTCCGTAACCTGTCCCGACAATATAATGTATATCCTGTAGAGTAAGTCCGGTAGCTTCCATAGCCCAGTTTATTGCTTTTAGGGCACTATCGGAACTGTCAGGGCCGGTACGCATATTAGAGAAAGCATACAACTCCCCGTCACACATGATAACCGCCTGGCAACTGACAGAACCTACATCTATACCTGCGGTAATAATTTTAGCTTGTTTCCAGTTCAGAGCAGCGTTATGCCAGTTAGATTCCTCCCATCGCCAGAATTCCTTTTTTCCTGTAAACATCCCTTCTTCCTCCCGCTCCGCTTTTATTTAATATCGTCTGGTTTAACTGAATTTCCCGATAATGACGCTCCCAGAGCACTGACAAAATCAGGATAGTCCGGAACCAAAACTTTAATCTCCAATTCCTCTTCGAGTGCCCGCACAAATCCATGGTTCTTCGCCATTCCACCGATTAAGACAATCTCCTTCTGCAGCCCGACACGGCGAACCATGGAGGAAATGCGGCCGGCTAATGCCTCGTTTATCGATCTGGCGATATCTGCTTTTGGTGTTCTGGCATGAATTAGTGATATGACTTCTGATTCCGCAAAAACGGCACACTGTGCGCTGATAGGGACTGCTTGGACTCCCTTAAGTGACAGTGGGCCAAACTCATCAAGAGGCACCTCCAGTGCCCTTGCCATGGCTTCAAGAAAGGAGCCGGTGCCAGCAGCACACTTTTCGTTGAGGGCAAAGTCAATGACTTTGCCGTTCTCATCCATTCTCAGGGCACTCCCTTTCTCAGCTCCAACGTCTACAACAGTTCGTGCCCCGGGAAACAGTTTTATGACTCCCCTGGCCGCTGCCCCTATCTCAGTAATCGTGCCGTCTGCAAAAGCAACTTCCTCTTTCCCCGCTCCTGTTGCAATTATGATTGAAACATCTTCTTTTTTTAAGCCCGCTGCACTCAAGGCCTGACTTAACGCCTCTTCCGCATTCTGCATCTGATTAAAACTGCTCAATACATTACCGCAGCTTACTAGCTCGCCGTCTTTTAGGATTACCACCTTGGTAAATTTATTTCCTACATCAACACCGGCTGTGATTATTTTGGATACCCCCTATCTTTATACTTTAAAGCAAGATAAAATTATACGAACCTTCCGCCTTTTCTTTTTATTATAGTGGATTTTCAGCAAAATTGGTATCCAAAACAAACTACCAACCGTTTGTTTTATAACGGCAAAGGAAATGATAAGTCCATTTTTTCTTAAAATACGCTGCGACTTGAACCGGCGTTTTAAAGCTTTTTCCCCTGAGTGTCCGTTGTTACGCTGCTATTCTGCAGATAAAAGATAATAATAAAGCGGTTGCCCACCGTACTGCAGCTCTACTTCTATTTCAGGAAATTCTTTGCGCACGAGCTCTGCCAGTTTAAAGGCCTGCCCCTCGTTAATATCTCTGCCGTAAAATAATGTAATGATTTCCATCTCTCCCTTTAACAAAAAACGTATCAACTCTATTGTCGTTTCATCCACCGAACGGCTGCTAACAAGCAGGCGATCATCACTGATACCAATAATGTCTCCTTTTTTCACAGTAATATTGTCAACCGTAGCATCACGTGTAGCATAGGTAACTTCCCCTGTTTTAACCTGTTTGGCTCTTTTATTCATTGCCGAATAATTGTCATGCAGTGTTTTAGACCTGTCCAGGGCTAAAATGGCTGCCAAGCCTTCGGGGATACTTCTTGTATCTACAACCATTACTTCTTTGTCTACCAGTTCGGATGCCTGCCGGGCTGTCAGCCTGATATTGCTATTATTTGGTAGCACGATTATCTTATCAGCCTCAATACTCTCTATCGCATCAATAATTTCCTTTACGGAAGGGTTCATACTTTGCCCTCCCGGTACTATCTTATCGGCTCCCAAACTGGCAAAGACAGAATTCAAACCTTCACCGGATGATACGGTAATGACTCCAATTCGTGAACTGCCGCTCCCTTTAGTAACCTTTATTTGCTCCGGTTCTTTACTTGTTAGCTTACCGCTATCCGTCCCTCCAGTTTCTTGAGAAGGACGGCTCCATTGGGTCTCCTTATATTGATCGACCATATTTTCGATTTTAATATCATGAATAGTGCCCTGAAGGAGACAGATCTCAAGAACATTCCCGGGATGGGCAGTGTGAATGTGCACTTTAACCAGTTCCTCTTCTCCTGCCACCAGCAGGGAATCTCCCAATTCATTCAGTGATTGACGAATTTTTTCCGGTGAAAGGCCTTTTCCTTTTAATAAAAGTTCCGTACAGTAAGGAAAAGCTGGATTATAGTCTTCGAAAACAGTCCTCGGGACAACTTTATTCCCCTCCTGCTCTGAGTTTTGCAGTACAG